>ERZ842401.1151-NODE-1151-length-38684-cov-12.754744_pt1 | contig 38684 bp, 22 predicted proteins | sample MGYA00521270_ERZ842401 | MGnify/ENA primary metagenome ERZ842401 (study PRJEB31892, sample SAMEA3878208) | bioreactor metagenome | biome: Moose rumen | place: Sweden | collected 2011-10 | study: EMG produced TPA metagenomics assembly of the PRJEB12797 data set...
TCATAAAGCGCCCAAGAAATGGCGATATTGTTTCCAAGTCTGATACGTTCCATTGCTTATATCGTTGAATAAGAATTTGCTTTCTGGTAATATGCCTGTGCCTGCTGGTTGTTGTAGGTTTCCAGCACCATGGCGGTCAGGCAGTCAATGATGTTCTGACGAAGGCGGCGGCAGATCGGGTACTCCGTCGCGCTCTCGTCAAAGAACTGCTCCTGCAAGAAGGAGAGTTTATAGATTGCGCTGGAAGGGTTGCTTACATAAGACGGGAAGCTCTCGCGCCCGGTATCCAGCGAATAATACTTGAACACAGGGCCGGTGTGCCGTCCCTGCGAAAGAACAAGCCGGGGACGGTCGGCCCGTCCGCGGATGTAAGGATTGAGTTGTTTGCGGCCTTCGGGCGATGCTTCGCCCAGTACATCGGTTACTACGATGTCGGAGTCTGCGGCTTCAAAGGCCACCAGCCGCAGGAAGTGTGTGCCCGTAGTGAGGGCGAAGGACAGGATTCCGTCGGCCTGTACGCTGACGGAAACCAAGTCCTCGTCCGCTACGGATTTGCCCTCCAGCAGTTGCACAGGGGCTCCAAGATGCACGGCGTTGATAGCTTCGGGAAGGGTACGCGCAACAATATCGTCCAGCGACATGTTGTCCCCGTACTCATCGGCAGAGCCGTTCTCATCGTCCATCATGATGGAGCCGTTGGGGTCAAGCTCGTCCAGGTTCTTCCGGACGAGCTCAACGGCATCTGATACGCGGAGGGTAATCATCGTTTAGATAGTCAGGTTGGGGAAAGACACGCCAATCTTCTCGGCATATTTCAGGATAGATTCGGCATCCTTGAGGTTGGTCGCCTTGGCACCCTTGCTCTTAAGGTAGGCCACGGCTTCCTCCTTGGTGGTAATGCCTTCCAAGGGTTCAGCAGGCATGCGCTGCGATTTTGCCGCCGGTGCAGCCTTGTTGCCGTCTTCTTCGTGCCATACGCGCCAAAGAACATACGTCTTTCCGAAGTGGGGACTGGTCTCCAAAATGCGCTGCACAATAGGGTCGGCAGTAGAGAAGGTCGCGGGCCTGTAATTCGCGCCAGCGCCCGGCAAGCCATTTTCAAATTCGGCACGGTACTCCGCTTTCCCGCTTCCAGTAGGGATGCGGAGAATAGCCGAAGCGCGGCCATGAATACCATAAACTTTTGTTGTCATAATTAGTCGTTGTTAAAGAAATACAGGGAGGGCAGAGCCGCCCTCCCTGCGTGCGTATTCACTTTAAGCGGCGTCGTTAATCAAGCCCTGGAACAGAATCCACTGCTCCAGTTCGGCACCATACTCAACCACATCTCCGGCCTTGAAACCAAGGCTCGGCACATCGGCAGTCAGGTAATACTTCTTGGTCTTGTCGGTGTTTTCGGTGATGGTAGCGGTCTGCTCAAACTTGGCTTCAATGCCACCGGTTTGGGACGCATCAAGGGCGATATTGGAAGGAACAATCATGGCAGCATTGTAGCCGTTGAGACGGATGCAGTCAATGCGGCACAGGTTGTATTCCTTGGCCTCGCGGGCCTCGCCGGTCTTGGACATGTCGCGCTGGGACTTCTTGTCGTTCATCTTATACAGACGGTCGGCATGCTTCCAGTCAATGGCAAACATGTACTCAGCATAGCCCAGGTCGTCCAGCTGGGGATCCCAGTAGAAGTTCAGCGTACCGAAGTTGTCGCGGTAGCGGCGCACGACAATACCGTATTCGGAGACTTCCACCTTGGCCACGTCGCGGTACTTCTCGTTATCGCGGACAAGTTTGATGAAGCGGGTGAGGGCTTTCTTGCCGCAGGCTACATCGTACTCATCGGAAACGGCATTCTCGGTAAAGAGGAGGGTGTTGATGGCGAGCAGGTCGTCGTCGGTGAATTCAGCGCCGTAGGTGTACAGCATAGGGATCTGACGGATAACGCCGGTCTCTACGAAGGTATCCTCGCGGTTGTTGATTTCAGGCACCCACACCTGGAGACGAGAGCCAGTGCTGGCCCAGTGGGAACGGGAGCATTTGCGCTTGAAGTTGGTCTCCATGTTACGGAGGACGCGGTTACGGTTGATGGGAACTTTCTTGTCCTGCTCCTCAAACTCGTCAGTGATAACGGCGGTGCAAATCTTCTTCTGGAGAGTAACCTTGCTCTTGACGGGCAGGTAGGTCTCGGAAGCAACATGCATCTGGGACTCGGAGCCGGCGGTAGCCATCACGACAAACTTGGTGTCCGGGGCGATGGTGACGGATGTGGCTGCAATGGCCGAATCACCGGAGCCGGAGGCCCGCTGCACAGGAGGATTGAGAATCTTGAAGCGAATCTTCTCGTCGGTATCCTTGTGATTGAGGACGAACAGAACCATTTCGCCATCGTGCACCTGATTGCCTTCCTCGTCTTTCTTGTATCCGGCCACCTTGCGAAGCAGGACGGTGGAATACTCAAGCAGGCACTCTACGTTGTCGAATGCGTTGCGGGGCAGGAGCAGTACGTTGTCGGCATAGGTATAAACGCCCGAAATGTTTACGCCAGCAGTAATGGTCACGCTGTTGCCGGTATAGTTGGCCGTAAGGTTGGTGCTGCCGGTGCGGCCATGTTCGGGAGTGTATGATTTTACCTTCACGGGACGGCACTTGCGGGCAATGAGGGTTTCGGTAGGGAACTTGAACTTCTGGAACTCGTCCACTTCCTGATCGTAGTCCTCTGCTTCCAAACCAGCATCACGTACATCCGTTGCAGTGGCGGCATGGCCCTGGAGCTGGGTTTTCGTGCCCTGTTCGTCTGCCTGGAGAGCTTCGTCCGCAGGACGGCCTTCACGGTTTTCCGCACTAATAGGTTTCAGATTTTCCGAAGGATTGGCGTCGGGTGCCAGTTCCACCGGGTCTACTGCCATAGCAAAGCCGAGGTCTGCTCCCAGCAGAGCTGCGGCGCACACAAGCAGCGCTGACAGGACGCTCATCTTGTGGGTTTTCAGAAACTTAATCATAGTATCAAAATGGTTTTGATGTTATCCGTTGTTCACTTCGCCCCAGAAACTCTTTTTCTTGGGCTTGGGTTCGCTCATGGCTCCGCCCTGCCGTCCGGTAGGTGCGGGAGGCATAGCTGCGGCTGCGGTGCGTTCACGACGGGCAGCGGCAATGCGCTCGTTCCGTCCTGCCACCTCGCCTTCCTGACGGGCAGCGGCCACATCCGTGTCATGGTTGATGGCGTTGATGGCCAGGTCAAAGTCCTCTGCGCTGTACTTGTTCTCCATGCCGTTGAAGGTAATGGCCAAAAGGCGCAGCATCACATCGCGCTTCTGCTCCAGGGAGAGGTTCTTCCCGTTGCCCCAGTCTTCAAGGGCCTGGAGGGATGCCTGCCAGTTGCTTTCGGCCTCTGCCTCCAAGGCATCATTGGCCGATTTGCGTTCACGCCAGCCGGAAAGCTGGTCTTTGAACTTGGCCTGCCCTTCCTCGCTCATGCCAAGGTCGTCGCCGAAAGTCTCCACCAGCGCGGTGCGCGGGTCTCCGGTCTCTACCCACTTCTGCACGAATTCGGCAGCGGAAGGGTCGGAAATCAGCAGGTCACGGAGCTTGCCGTTGTTCTCGTCATAAGCCGCCTGGTTGGTGGTGAAGTCCGTCAGCATTTCGTTAATGGCCTCGTCCAGATCGGCGGTTCCCTCTGCGGGTTCAGCCCCAATATCCGCAAAGGTGCGGTCGGGGTAGCGTTCACGGGCGCGGGAAAGCAGGCTTTCACGGGCGCTCGGTTTGGGTGTTTTATCAGATTTTGCCATAGGGTAATACAGTTACTTTGCCATAATCTGCCCAAAAATACCGCGTTCAAGCGGGGCTCGCGGTCTATCTTTACCCAAACGGACTTGTCAAGTGAAAAAGTTTCACTAAATTTGCGCTGGGACTACGCCTTCTTATCTGTATGAGGGATACAGAGCTAAAACGGAAGAAGGCCGAGGCCCTGTACTCCGTTTACAAAAGGTGCCTGGAAGAAGGTCATTTTGCGTCCATGCGCGAAGTGGCCCGCTACGCCAGCAAGCAGCCCGCACCAAGGTTCTTCATTGAGGCAAAAATCGCCTCCGACCTGGTGGGCCGGATTGGCCGCAAAGTCTCCCTCATCAATCTCAATTCCAATTCGCGCAAACAGGTATGGCAGCTCTACGGCATGTACCAAAAGTACCTTGCCGAACATCCCGATTGCGGCCTCTCCCGTGAGCGCATCATGGAAATCCTTGTGGACGAGCCAGCCCCGGAATTCTACATCACCACCGAAGGAGCCCGCCGCCTCCTGTATGGAGAAATCAGAAAAGTGAGGAAGCGAAGCGGATGGTAAGGATTGTGCTCATACTGCTGCTCGTGGCGATGCAAATCGCCTTCGGTGCTCCGGAGTACCTTTTGGGAACGGAACACTACTGGTTCCGTGCGCTTTCATACTCCTTCTTCCATGCCAACTTCTTACATCTTGTAATCAATTGCCTGGCAGCATGGAGCATTTTCGTGCCGTCACGAAAATGTAGCAGACTGCTTCCAGCGGCCTTTTTTATAGCCGTGCTGGTGTATCCTCTATCCCTTCGTCCCGTCATCGGCTTTTCCAATGTCCTGTATGCCGTGCTGGGGCTGAACACCCCATCCCTTAAGAGCAAGTGGTGGAAGCAGCCCACGGTGATAGTCTTTCTCGTTGTCACATTGGCGATGGTCTTTATCCCGAAGTTCAGCGCCACAACCCACATAGCCGCCTTTGTCCTTGGCATGGCCGGGGCATCCCTCAAACGCGGCTGGCTAAAACTCACCAGCGATGCAAGAAGATATTATTAACAGCATACTGGCCGAGAATGACAAGCGGTGGGAACGGTTACGGGCAAACTACGACCCCGTGACCGGCGAAGGCATTGCCGAGCTCACGGGGCTAAAGCGCGTCAAGCTCTGCATCCCCGACTTCGCAATACCCGTGCAGTGGGTTCCTCCGGAGATGATGCAGAACAAGCTGGTGAAGGAGATACGCAAGGCCAAGACCATCGCCAACTATATTGCCACCAAGAAATGGAAGTACGGTGCTCCCTCCGAGCTGGAGATTGAAAGGCGGCTCCGTCGTGTAAGGCATAAGTACGACATGGTGGCATGGGCTTTCTTCTGCATCAAAATCAGGCACAAGAAGCTGAAAAAGCGCGTGCGCTTTGTCCTCAACATGCCCCAGCTCATCGCCTTTGCCAAGTGCGAGCAGTTGCGGGCGCAGGGCGCACCCATATCCCTTATCATCCTCAAAGCCCGTCAGTGGGGCGGCTCCACCTTCTGTTTCTTCTACCAGGTGTGGCTCATGTTCAAGTGGAACGAGTTTCATTCCTTTGCCATTGCCGCGCACACCTCGTCCGCATCCCAGACCATCCTCACCATGCTCAAACGCACCATCAAGGATTATCCGGCATGGGATTTGGGCCTGCCGGACGAAACAAAACTCTCCCTTTCTCCTGCCGACAGCACCGGTCACGCCTTCGCCATCAAAGACCAGAACGGCAAACAGATATTGGAAGGCTTTATCTATGTGGGAACGGCAGAAAAGCCCGACACCCTGCGTTCCAAGGATATTAACGGAGCGCACTACTCCGAGGTGGGCGTATGGCCCGACACGCCCGGCAAGCAGTCCGAAGACATTATTGCCGACATTGAAGGCGGTATGACGGACGATGAGGACACCATGCGCGTCATGGAATCCACCGCCAAGAGCTCCGACGACTACTTTGCCAAGGTCTGGGACTCCTGCAACGACGGCAAAGGCGGCTATGAGCAGGTCTTCATCCCCTCCCGCGACATCATATACGACGTAAAGCCAATAGATGACAAAAGCGAGTTCGTTCAGTGGCTCTACGAACACCGTAACGACGAAACGCCCAACGGCAAGTGGAAAGACCCCGGCAAATACTACTGGTGGCTCTGGGAAATCGGCAGCACCTTGGAACACATCAACTGGTACAGGTTCCGCCGCCTGCGCCTGTCCTTTGCCAAGATGTGCAACGAAGCTCCCGAAACCCCAGAGCAAGCCTTCTTCACGGCAGGAAACCATGTCTTTGACCCGTTCCAAGTACAGGAGAAGGCCAAGAAATGCCGCGAGCCCGTCTTTGTTGGAGACCTTGTGGCCGACGGAGAGAAGGGACAGGAGGCCCTGCAAAACATCCGCTTCATCCCCAACTCCACCGGCAACCTTCGCATTTGGGAAAAGCCGGACGATTCGCCCGTTTCCGACCGCTACGTGGTTATCCTTGACCCGCGCAGGGGTGCAAGCGAAGGAGCCGACCCTGCGGCCATCACCGTCATAGACCGCCTTCTGATGATGGAGGACTTCGGCCTGGGCGGAAAACCCGGCGTTGTGGCCGAAATGAACTACAAGGCCGACCCCGACCTGCAAGCCTACGACGCCATGCGCCTTGCCGCTTGGTACAACAACGCCAAGCTGATCATTGAATCCAACACCATGGAGAGCATGGATGCCGAGCGAAACAACGGCATAGACCCGTTTGAGTATATCATGGAGATTGTGGCCAAGATATACAAGAACATCTACATGCGCAGCGCTCCGGAGGAAAAGGCCGACGGCTCCGTGGAGTTCAAGTACGGCTTCCAGACCAACCGCCTCACCAAGCCCAAGATTATCAACTTCATGAAGGAGTGTCTGCGGGACGACCTTTGGGACGAGCCCAGCCGCTACTGCACAGACCAGATGGCCTCCTACATGGAAGACCACGGCAAGACCAATGCCGAGCACGGCAAGCACGACGATGTGGTGATGTCCCGTGCCATCGGCCTGTGGGTATGCTACAAGGAAATGCCCATGCCCGCCTGGATAAAACAGGCCGAAGTGACGGCCAAAGACCATATCAGCGGAGACCGCTACGGACTTGCAAACATTTAATCCTATATACCATGAACATCAAATCCTTTTTCAGAAAACTTTTCCGAAAGCCCGCCATCCTCTTTGTCACCCTTTATGCCCGCCATATCTACCGTCAGGGTGTAGATGCCGCAGAAAGGCGGCACGCCATGGAAGGCAACACCATTTATCTTGCCGCCAATTCCTTCCGCCCAGACCACCTTGTCACCTACAACAAAACCCAGTTCAAGATAGAAAAGCACGTGTACGGAGTGGCCGCACGCCTGCTCACGATGAACACCCTCCGAAGGGGCTGCTACTACTACACCGCAGACCGCTTTGAGGCAAACGGCATGACAGATGAGGACAAAGAGAAGCGGAGACGCGCCTTTGTGAAAGAACGTCTCCGCCTCGCCAAACTAATATAACCAATTATGAACAAGAGGTGCTATTGAAAAGGAGCAGGAGCAGCCGGTGCCTCCGACCGGAGAGCCGCTTCCGGCGCGGTCTCCACGGGCATCCCGGCCTGCTGTGCTGCTTCTGCCTCGGCCTGTCGGGCCTGCCGCATCTGCCGTAGTTTCTGAATGTAGGACTTGCGGGAGAGCTGCATATATTCGTCGGGAGTGATTATACCCGCCACCAGCATCTGTGACAGGTCTTGCTCCTGCATTTCGCGGGCCTCCAGCGAGTTCGCGCTTTCCATGAGCTCCAGATCCATTTCAATGTCGGCCACATCGTTGAGGTTGACCGTAGAGAAGTCCGTAAGGCTGTCAAGGCTTCCTGCAATCTTCCGCCAGCGCTCCGCATCATAGAACATGGCAATATTCTTCATCTTCTTGATGAGGGCCTGACGGATGAAGTTGCGGTACTGCTCCAGGAAAGCCGCCACCGGCGTAGAGGCGTTGGTGGTCATCTGCGCATAGAGCGTTCCCGAAGTGGCGCGTCCGGGGTCTTTCCCCTGCAAGGCTCCGTTGATGGGCGAGCCGCTGTCCATGAGGTCTTTGATGAGCCGGATTTCCTGCGAGGCATCCCAGTTCTGCGCTGCGCCCGTGATAACCTTCGGCCACAAGTCCTTCTTGGTCTCGTCCAGCTCAATGAACACCATTTCGTCAATGGCCGTCCAGCTGCGGGCAAAGTCCTTGTAGCTCACATCCTTCGGAACAATATCCTTCGGCACCACCACATGGCCCTTTGCGCCCTCGCGTTTGAGCCATTCGCTCATTACCCACTGGCGGTTCATGGCAATCTGGTGGTCTATGGCATCATGGTTATAGCCGATGATATGGCCGTCAATATACGAATAGGTAAAGAGCGTGATAGGGTGGCTCCTGTCGGCATAGGGGCTTTCCCCTTCCCAGAGGATAGTTCCGTCCGGAGCCAGGAAACGGCAGTACCAGTAGGTCTCCATGAAGAAGCCGTTGCGCTCCGTATCATCCGAGCCGTAGCCGTCGCCGATGATATACGGCACATCGTCCTCTCCCCAGCCCGCCTGCTGCGCAAGGGCCTTGCGGCGCTCATTCTCCGCCTTGACTATCTTGCGGTAGGCGTAATCGTCCGCGTCAATGATCTCCTCCTTGCCCACATTGGTGTCGTGAAGGCGAATCTTTGCGCGGGATTCCTCCGTCCACACCTCGCAGAAATAGCAGCGCACAGGGTCGGAGGTATCCATGAACACAAGGTGCGTATCGTCAAACTTGTCCTCAAAGTCTCCCAGCCTGTCCACCTTCTGCACGGCAAACTGATTGGGGTAAATCTGCGCCAGGGTGTCGTAGTCGGACGGCTCGCGGACAAAGCGGGCGCACATTTCCTCACGGGTTGCATAGCGTGTAAGGCCGATGACGGAAATGTCCCAGTGACGCGGGTCTACGCCGTCGGCATCGAAGAAAAGGCGGTTAGGGTTGATGTACTGCGTCCAGCTGTCCAGACGGCCATTCGGGCCGGAAGTGTTGTCGTAGGATTCATAGGCCGCAGCCAAGCCGCCGTTGCACGCATCCTTAATCCACTTCTGCTCCAGCTCCGAAAGCTGGTTCTTGTCCGAGTTCGCCAGTACGCCCTCCGTCACCAGTTCGCCATAGGGCTGCTCGTCCTTGTCACGCGCCTTGCACACCGGCTCCGTGCGTTCCTTCACCCGAAGGCCCGCGATGGTATCCACGCGGTTCTTTATCTGGTTGGTCTGAATCACGATATTGCCCGTACTCACAAGGTACTCCCTGTAAGTCATGGTCTTGCCGTTCACGGTGATGAGGTCTCCCCACTGGTCTCCGTCATAGAAGCGGTTGCCCCGTTTTCGTTCCTCACGGAAGGAAGCGAAGTTCATCCACAGATGTTCACAACGGGAAAGCAGCTGCGGGTCTTTGTGCCGGGCCCGGAGCTCCTTGCGGCGCACCTTCACAGAATCCATCTGTGCAGGCGTGGCCTTGCGTTTTATTAGATGTTCGGCTTTGAACATAGAAAGTGCACTTTATGGCCCAAAGGTCATAAAATGCACTCTCTCATGCGGTCTATCTTTACCCAAAGGGGGTTAGTTCTTGCCGATGTCGGATATTTCCTGTATCATTTCTTTACGCAGGGCATCCTGTTCACGCATGAGGGCTTTGCGCTCGGCCTTGTCGGTGGTGTATTTCAACTCGTCGCTGTAATACTTCATCATGCCCTTGTATGATTCGTAAATCTGCATAATTTCGTAGTCCTCGCTATCGTAGAGCTTATCCAGTTTCTTATCATCGTCATTCTTGATGTAGGTGTTGATGAGTTTCTTGGTGTGCTCCGCCTCGGCCTTGTAGTAGTCAAAGAGCTCCGTTGTATGCGCGTTGCGGTAGCGGTCGTCCGTCACCGTAAGGATACGGGACAGGAACGGGGTGCTGCGCACGGTGAAGTCCTCGCCAAGCACCTGTCCCACGGTTCCCTTGTAGAACTTGCCGATGGTTGTACCCGCACCGCCCGTCGCACCCTGGAGGATATGCTCAACGGAGGCAGGGTTGATGTTAAACCAGCCTGCATCGGCATAGTCACCACCGGAAAGCCAGTTGGCAAACTGCGAGAGCAGGATATACGGCTTGCCGGTTCCCTGATAGGCCATGGTGTACTTTGGCGTGCGCTTCTTTTCCTCGTCGGAGAGATACCGCATGTCGTTGTAAATCTTGCTGCCCTTGTAGTCGCGGTTCAGCGCCACTTCCACAATAGGAACAACGGCAGAAGGCGCAAGGGCCGAAATGCCACCGGCAGGATTCAGCGGAGCAATATCTGAGGCCGATTCAAGGATTTCCGAAAGGATGCTCCTGTGCGGAGTACGGCCCATGATATGATTGACGGCCATGTCGCCGATGCCATAGAACACGCGGGCTTCCTGCGGGAGTGCCCACTTGAAATACACGCCCTTTCCACCAAGCAGGAGGTTATTCCTGCGCTCGTAGTCGGGAATGTCCAAGTAATCGTCGTCATCGTCCAGCATCCCATGGATAACGGCCTGAATAACGCCCAGTGCCACGTATGCAGCGGCCCATGTTCCCATACGCCTCTTGTCCTTCTTGAACAGCTTATACATGGCATTAAGGCCCTGCACGGAAGCATTGAAGAACATGATGAACCTGCGGCCATAGACAGGGAGCCAGGATGCGGCCACTACAAAGGCTTTCTGCACGGGATTCAGGGGATGGCCGGTCTTGGTGCGCAGCCTTGCCGCCTCCTTGAAGGTGATGGCCTTGCCGCTACCCTTGCGGTTGAAGTTCACGGTCAGTTCCTTGGCATCGTTCACGGCATCCTTTATCTCCTTGCCCTGCTCGCGGGAAGTGATGTAGGCAGCAAAACGTGTCATCTGTTCAATGGCCTCGCCAAAGTTCTGCACCGCTTCAAAGGCAGTCTTGACGGCTGCAACGGCCTTCTTCTCCTGCCCAGTGTACTTGCGCAGCTCCAGTTCCCATTCCTCGTTGTTTTTGAGGGTAGTGTAACCGGTTACACCGCCATTGTCCACAAACTCCTTATAGAGCTTGTCCAGGCGCTCGTCTCCCAGTTTGCCGCTGTCCAGCTTGCGCTTCAAGGAGTAGGCTCCGCCCTTCTTTCCTGGGGTAAGGGTATCTCGGAGCAGTCTGCCGAAGTTCTTGCGGAAGGCCCTGCCATACTCGCTGTCTTCCTTCACATCCACGCTCATCAGTGCAAAGAGGGCATCCCTCTGTGCATTGGAAAGCCAGAATTCGGGATTATAGCTGGTATTGATACCGGAGAACCAGCGCAGCACCTTGCCAAACACCTTCTGATAGTCCGTGCTCATTTCCACGTTCAGTTCGTTGTTGATGGCCTGTGCCGCACGGGGATTGCCGTTAATGTACATCATCATGTCGCGGCCACCCACCTTGAATTTGATAACGTGGGATTCCTTCTGACTGTTGTCAATATGGATAACGGAGTTATGGAGGTTCAGTTTGCGGGAGCCCTTGAAGGCAAGACCGGCTTTGGCATCTTCCTGCATTACCTTCTCCCAATCCTCATAGGCTTTCTTCGCATCAGCGCTGCTCAAATCTTCCTTGAAAGGAGGATAGACTGGGCTGAATATCTTGCGGCCAAGTTCGTCCATGCCCGTAACCTTATACCATACCTCGGAAACGGTCACAAGGTCATTGGCGGCACGGTTGGAAACAAAGTAGTAAAGAGTTAGCTTGGTCTCGTTCTTCATGTCCGCAGCAATACCGCTGGAAGCCATGGAACCGATATAACCGAAGGGAGATTCCGCCTCGGTCTTACGGCCCTTCGCTTTCAGCAGCGGCGGCTCAAAGTCGTTGCGGTGTTCGGCCATGTAGTAGTCGTACATATCCTCTGCGGTGTTGTCGGCAAAGCCGCGCAGGGGAACGTAATACTTGAACATGCCGGATACACTCAAATACTGCTGACGGCTCATCATATTGGCGTCGTACTGGTGTTTGAGTGTTGCCTTGGTCGCATTGTTAATGCGCTTCCAAAGTTCCTCAACGGCCTTCTCGGAACCTTTCTCAAATTCTTCCACTTCCTTCATGGCAGCTTCTTCTGTTGCTGCCATATCCACCTTCTCGCGGCCTTCCGCGTCAATGTAGGTGTACTTGGGATGACGGGCCTGGAGCACACGCGCCTTGTATTCTTCCTCGGATTCCACACCTTCCATGAAGGGTTTGTAGGCATCCCACTCGGAATACAGTGCCGTCAGTCCGCCGTAGTCCTGTTTGCGGAGCTCTTTGTACTTCACATCCGTACCGGCATCCACGGCTTTCACGTGCTTGTCCAGCTTGGCATCTTCCTTGGCTACCATGGTATCGTGCAGGGTCTGGTCAATCGTGCCCTTCTCCAGCGCCTTGTCAATGGCGGCTACGGCTGCATCGCGCAAGTCCTGATAGTACGCCTTGGCATCGCGCTTGGCAAACACCTCGTTACGTTCCAGTCCGTGCTTAATCATCACATAGCGCTCAATGGCGTGAAGGTCGCAGCCCTTCTCCTGCATCAATGCCTTAATGGCATCCTGCATGGGCATCCAGTTCTCGCGTTCCCACTTCTCAATGGCGGCAAGGCCCTTGGAACTCTGCTGATTCAGTGCAAGGCGGATGTCCTCAAAGGCGGCAGCAGCTTTGCCGGTTGCTTTTTCAAGGGCCGATACAAGGCTGTGCACGGCATTATCCTTATCCACCCAGGTCTCATGGAGCCGGTTCATCCAGTACACCACATCCTTGTTGTATATGCGGGCCGCAGGGGCAAGGATTTCCTCGGCAATCTTGTTGCGGGCGATCTGTACGCCCTCGGCCTCGTCTGCAAGCTGACGGAGGGTAAAGCCCAGTTTCTTGGCCACCACCTGCCGTTTGGCCTCGTTCAGTACGTCGGTCTGCTTGTTGGCATTGTAGCTCTGCCACATGAGCCAGCGCACATCGCGCTGCGAAAGCGGAATGTCAATGCCAATCTTGGCAAGCACCTTGCGCAGTCCGTCAAGGACAATATCCCAGAAGCTGCGCTCGTAGTCCTCATTCTCAAAGTCCATTACCTCGGCACGCTCGGCAAGGTATTCTTCCGTTGCTTCTGCTACGTTGCCGCCATACTTGGTTACTGCGGCATCGGCAATATCCCTGCGGGCATTTTCCGGAAGCCTGCGGAACATATCAAGGCAGAAGGACGTCATATTCTCGTCGCCAATCAGTCTGCGGAGGCCGTTGTGGCCCACTCCTTCGTGAAGGACGGTGCGCACGGCATCGGCAGCATCGCGGCAGTGCTCCAGGCAGATGTACATCTTGCCGTTTATCCAGCGGCCTGCAAGGGGCTTGCCGTTAAACTGCATCTGCGAGGAAGGACGGAACTCTATTTCAATGCCGCACTTGCGGGCCGTTTCGCTCGCCGACAGCCTGCGAGCTCCCATGCTCTCGGTGTAGCTTGCAGGGAAAGGAGTGCCTTCTGTTCCTTCGCGGAACATGAGCTGGCCTTTCATTACGGATTCCTTCATTTCCGGAGTAATGCGGATGGCGTGAACCTTTAACGGGCCGTTTTCAAGGTCGTAGAGGGTCTTGTCTTCTACCTGTACGCCCCACTTCTTGGCATACTTGTTCATGAAGCGAGGGAGGATTTCATCGTAGAAGCCCTTCATGCCTTCGCCGCCGAAGTGGAAGTCATCACCCTCTATTCTCTTTCCGTATTCCCCTTCCATGACTTTAACGGCCAGTTCTTTGCCGATAAGTTCGGAAAGATTGCGCCCTTCATACTCCCCGTTTATGAGTTTCCCTTCCTCATTTACGGCAAGTGTCATGGTATAGCCGTTCTTGGGATGAATATCTACATTGCGTAGTCTCTTGTTTCCTTCCGGATACTGCGCCTCATACCACCTCCCAACTTGGATAAAATCGACCACGCCACCTATTTCGTAGCGCTCTGCCTGCTGCTCGCCGGTAGTCCATACAAGGTAGTCGTACCCTTCCTCTGCGGCAAGGCGGAGCATACGTTTCATGGCAAGCTCGTGCCAGTTCTTCTCAAAGGGAGCAGCGGATACGCCCTCACTGAAATTGCCGAGTTTGTGTTCTTGTAGATACTTATTGTAGGCCAAACTGGCTATATTCCTTGCCATGAATAGAGAATCAGCCTTTTTACCTTCTTCTTCATTCATGATGCCCGATATATCCGTCCGCCCATATTTTTCGCGTAAAAAATCCAAATAATCTTGGTATTCCTTATCGGCTTTTTCATAGGCTATTCGCTCAGGCAGTTCTGCAGGCGCTTCTTCACGATACCCTTTCTCCCTTCCTTCCTGATGCCGTTTGCTTTGGATTTCGTCAATGAACAGGGCTTTTCCGTTCATGCCTATTACAGCATCGCCAAAGCGAGCCCAGGCAATTGCACGGCCCTCTCCTGCATCACCGAAGTGTATCTCGTCGCTCTCATTCCAAGGCTCAATGGTCGGGACGGTCAGCGCAATCTCGCGCTTGTTGTCAAGACCTTCGGTTGTGTAGTCGAGACGAGTTGGATTGATGGTCTTCCCGTATTTGACCCGCATCTGTCCATCACCATAATCAGCGATACGTTCAGCCACCTGTCGCATCCAGTACATATCCAGCCTGGAATATGGCTGTACATCTTCCGGTGTTACAAGTTGATAATCATAGTCGTAATCATTCTGGAAGCGGCGGTAAATATCCGCAGCCTTATCCTCGTCAACAAATTCAATGGAAGTTCCTCCGTCTCCCGGATAGAAATTGAAAGCGTCAAAAACGTCCTGTCCGTATCGCTGCGCTACAATCTGTTCCCACTCGTCATTATCCCCCATCGGGATGTTTTCGGCATCCATATAGTGGACTTCCTCAATCTGAATCTTGTTCTCATTGATGTACTCCAGCACTTCCTGCTTGGTAAGGGTCTTCTTGTCGGATGCTTTCAGCCAATCGGAAAGACCAACCCATTTGTCCTCACCGGCTTTCAGACCGCCTTTGCTTTCAATCATCTTAAGCCACTGCTGGGGAGTTGCTTTCTCCTGTGCAATACCCCTTACTGCTTCCTCTGCATTGGAAAGGAATCCTTCAACACCTTCCGCTACCCGGTTGCGGGAAACGGAGCTGCTTGCGAATCTGCGGAGAGACTGCATGAAATCTTCCCAAATGTCCCGCATTTCGCCACCGGAGAAGTCGCGCATTCCCTCGTTGAAATCTTCCTCGGCAAGTCTGCGATACTTGTCTATTTGGGCAAACAGAGGCTCGGTCTTGGCGGTGTAGGGCAATTCTTCCTCAACCATGTTGAAGAAATCTTCGCCTTCTGAAATCCAAGGATACTGGCCTCCGTCCTGATTGTCGAACCTGTCAAGCAAGCTCGCCGCAATCTGCCTTTCGTCCAGAGAAACGCCCTCTGCCACGCGGTTGCGAACAATAGGTTCCCGTTCCTGCGGCTGACGGCCTGCGGCACGCACAAGGTTGTCCACTTCCTCGTCAGTGAGGACGCGGTTAACCTTCATGGCTCCTGTGATAATCCAAGGGTCAGTTGCAGGATTGGGATTGGTGCGATAGCTATAATAGCCGTCCGTAGGAATATGAGGAAGGGCCACAAGCGAGTGCTCAAAGTTCCCAGCCTTGTTAATGCCTGTTGCATCTGCATCGCTCTGCCAATCCTTGTCGGCAGCATATTCCACCTCGGCCCATACAAAGTCTCTGGGGAAATATTTACCGACTTTGATAACATCGCCCTTCTTGCTGCGCAAGCCAAGCGGGTTATCTACCTTCTCGCCACGATTGAACTGGAGAGCATAAGGAATTGAACCAAGGTGCCAGCCCGGACGATACGCCAATGTGCCGCTGCCGCCCTGTGTACCCTTGCCACCGGCCTTAACTTTCTTGCGACCAGTCTTGCTTGTGCCTACAACCTGTCCCTCGTCTGCATCCAGCCATACGCCTACGGGAGTTGCCTCGCCATTGGGATTGGCCACCATAGGAGGGTAGAGCTTGCCATCCCTGCCACGGTAGAACACCTTATATCCGATGCCGGTCTTCTTCGGTGCAGGCTTGGTGCGGCGGCGGTAGTGGGTTATGCCTTCTTCTCCACCCGCGGCCCTTTCTATGATTTCAGCCGCCGGAATCTTATACTTGATAATCGGGTCAATCGGATGATACTGTTTCCGGCCTTTATCATCACGTGTTACAAGTAGATTCTCTTCTTCAAGGTCGGTCACCACAATTTCATCATTCTCAAACTCGTATGAGTTTTTAGTTGTGTAACCTCGCTTAAGTAGATAATCTTTTGCTTCGTTGGGGGAGGCATCCTCGAAGGTCTTCACGGCCTTCTGTGCAATCACTATTCTTACATCACCGTTTTTTTCACTAATTCCAAGGAATTCGTAACGAGCTTCTGGGAAGTAAATGTTGTGTATAATATGCTGATAGATTGCATCTGCCGGAGCATTTTGCGTCATTGGCTCCGACGCATAGGGGTCTTTTACCTTGACATAGCGGTCGTTTTCAAAGTCATAATATATTTCAGACTCCATGGAGTTCCCCTCTTGATGAAGTCCAAAAGCCCCCCATTTTTCCGGCTCAACATATAGTCCGTTGGCCTTAGCAACCGCTATGAGACGGGCCGATTCCTTTTCCCTGTCTTGCCTTCTCTGATAATCGCCCTCGCTTCCCTCTGGATAAACGTTTCTACCAGGGGTATATTCCGGTTCAAGCACCCGTATATCGCTTCTGTCGCGGCTGATTTGAACTGCGCTGGCACGGTATTGAGAAACTCTGCGGCTGTTTCTCCTGTTAGTAATTTGATTTTGTTCAGATTCTTTTCCATTACTTGCAAAGTTAGCATTATATTCCAAATTGGCATAAGAAGCCACCAACATTTCGCGGATAACATCGTCAGAAATGTAAGTATCGCGGCCTGTAATACGGGAAATAAGGTTGCGGACGGCCTGCAAGATTTCACGCCAGAAGGAGCGCTCGGCCCTTGTGTAGTCCGTCTTTTGTGCAAGTTCTGCCACATATTCCTCTGCGGCATATTCAAGGCTCCAGCCGTTTTCAGCGGCCATAGCCTCAATCTTGGTACGGATGGCCGGGGATGCCTTGGCAAGAATATCGGCAATAAATTGCTTCATTCCTTCCTCACCCAGTAATTCACGCAGGCCAAAGTGAGCAACGCCCTCATGGAGCAAGGTTTCTACTGCATCATCCACCGATTCGCAGTTGGCAAGATTGATGCGCACATAGTCCGTACCTTCGGTGTATGCACCCTTTTCTTTCAACTTATCGTCAAAGACAACACGCAGCCCAAGTCGCTTTGCAATACGGTTGACTGCCGAAACAGCCTCCGTCAGCACCAGCGGGTCATTCACATTAAGTTTAGGTGCGTTCTCGTCCGCTTCGCGGTTGTGGGTTTCTCCCTCGCCATCTTCATCCTCGTCCACTTCCACGTTGTCCAACTTGAAGGAGGTTGTTGCATTCTTGGCCATTTCGGCATACTTGGCTTCCTTTTCGGCCATTTCGGCCTTCATCTTCTCGGTGTAGTCGGCAACAATCTTCTCCTGCTCGGCAAGTTTTTCCTCGTCAGCAAAGGGCTTGCCACGGCGCTGGAGCATGAGTTCATTGTCGGAATTAAGCCGATTCACAGTATTCGTGAGGTTATTTACGGCATCCTCGAAGTAGCGGCCTGTGGCAATCTTGCCCATGAAGTCAGGCACAATGTCCTTAATGGAAGTATAACCACCCTGCACAAAGCGGCCTTCAATACCAAAACGAGGTACAGAGTATTCCACACGTGTGCGCATGACGGGACGGTATTCATGCCGTTTGTCGTCATATTCGTTCATGCGCTCCACATCAACCTTGATGTTTACGGGAACACCGTCAAAGGTCATAGTGTAGTTCAGAGTCTCATTCGTGAAACCTCGTTCCACCCTACGGCTATCAAGCCTTGAACGAAGCGGAGTTGTAATCTTGTCCTTTATGGCCTGGGCAATCTGCTCGGTTCCCTTGGCCTTACGGCCCTCAATCGTGACTTCCTTAACCGTACCGCCAGGGAAAGCGGACTTGACCTTGGCGAGATTGGCATTTGCCTCGTTAATAAGCTTCTCGTCATAGGCAATACGGCTCTTGTTTTCCTTAAGAGTGCGCTCAATGTAAATCTGATCCTGCCGATGCTGTTCTTTCTTATTGCGAAGTTTACGCAGTTCTCTCTCGGCCTGGGATTTCAGCAGTGCATACTGGCTACCGGAGAGGACAGCCACGGGGTTGTCAAATTCTCCCTCGTCTTCTTCTTCCAGCACGCGGTTTTCCATGCCGTTGGCAAGCAGCGGCTTGCCGTCCATGATGGAATCGATGAACTTGGCCTTGGTGGAAAGACGCTGATAAGCGGTCACATCCAGTGAATCCTCAACACCAAAACGCACCACCCTTACAGGTATGCCCCATTCTTTGTGCAGGTTGCCCTGACGGAGAATACGGCCATTACGCTGCGTGTAGTCCATAGGGCGGTTAGGTGCGTCCAAATGAGCCTCAAAGAAAAGTCGCTCCTGGATATTCACGCCAGTACCAAGGGTTGCGGTTGTACCCATGATAACGCGCACCTCTCCAGAGTTCACGCGGGCAAAGATTTTCTCCTTGGCTGCGGTAGTCATGCCGGACTTCATGATAACAATCTGTCCCTCCGGCACACCAGCGGCAACGAGTTTCCGCTTAATCTCCTCAAAGATATTGAATCCCTCAACGCGTTTGCCTGCTTCGTTATAGTCCCAGCGACGGAAATTGTCGCAGAACAAAGCTGCCGTACCCTTGTATCGCTCACTATCCTTAAGTGCCTGCAAAGTTTCCTCTACGGCCTTATTGGTCTTGGAATTTGGCTCATCCTGTGCGTCCCTGTCCACCAGGCGCGGGTCAATAGCCGCCATCTTGGCAATACCGAACATGGTCAAAGGAATATGGCTGTTTTCCTTCTTCTCCTTGCCGGAGAGACCTTCATACCATTCCAGCTTGGCGCGGACGGCATTCATAATATCCACAAGGGAAAGGGACTGCGGCAGATAAATGTCACGGGCCTGTCCACCTTCCATCTTCGGCTGCTTGTCCTCCAATTTCTCGTCACCCTCCGCCACGGCATCCTTGGAACGGACGGTATCAGTAACAGAAGACCAAATGCGGATAAGCTCCGGAAGGTTGGTATATGAAGCGAAACGGGTCGTTTCCTTGAACTTGCCGCTTGTGGTAAATTCAAGACTTTGCGAGATGTTACCGAAGTTACGGACAAAATCATCGAAATAGTAGATGTGATGCTGGCGCATAACATCGGCCGGCATCAAATACTTCATGAAAGTCCAGATTTCGGCAGCGGTATTGCTGATAGGCGTACCTGTTGCAAATACAACATTCTTCCAGCCCACCTTGTCAAAAACGGCACGTGTCTTAAGATAAACACCAGCGGATTTCTTGGATCCGGTTGCATCAACGCCCTTTACGCCACGTTGCATGGCAGTGGAGAAACCAAGGTGCTTGTAAGAGTGTGCCTCATCAATGAGCAAGGCATCAATTCCCATGTCATCAAAGTCGGACACGTCGTCAGTCCTGCGGTCAAGCTGCTTCTTTGCTTTGGCTACGGCATTCTCCACGGCCTCGGCTTCTTTCTTTGCATCCTTCTTGCCGCCCTTGCCTTTCTTCGGAGGTTTCTCGCCATACTGATACTCATACTCCAGGTCTTCAAGTTCCTTCTTCAGCTGGCGCTCAGCAGTGGAGTTCTTAGCCTCCTTGGCCTGTTCCAAGATGAATTTCTTCTCGTCTATCTTTTCCTGGATAAAGGCCCGCTGGCGTTCTTCGCTGTCGGGGATCATCTCAAAGACAGACTGCGGTACAACAATCATATCCCAATCGTTGTACTTTATCTTGGCATAGAAAGCGGAACGGCCCTCAACGGTGCGGTCTGCTTCCGATATGGTGAGAATCTTTGCATTCGGATAGAGTTCCTTCGCGGAGCTTACAAACTGGCCCAGAGTGGCATTCTGCACAACAATCATGGGCTTTTTGGCCGTACCCAGACGGCGCATCTCCATTGCGGTTGCAATAAGGGTAAAGGTCTTACCGGTTCCCACCTCGTGAGCCATCATAAGCGGCTCGGTAGTGGCACGGATAACGGCCTTTGCCTGATGCTGACGAAGATTGAGCGATTTGCCGTTGTTCAACTTGGTGGCCATGCCGTCAAAGTGCTCCGGGATGAAGGTGTCGCGAATCTCCTTCGGCACAATGGCATTGAAAGTATCGTTGTAGATTTTTGAAATACGTTCAGCGAGTTCTGGAGTTTCCAGCATCTTGGCCTTACACCACTCCTTGAAGTCGTCACGCATTTCAGACATCTTGGTAGTAGCTGCCTGTGTAGCCTCCTTGTCATGCTCGGTAATGGTTTCACCTGTCGCGGGGTCTTTGTAAGAGCGCGAGAACACTACGGATGTATTGTTCATGGCTGCAATCATCAGCTCATGTCCCTTCTTGTCAGTGCGGAGCTTTTCACTATGCACGCCAGCCGAACGGTTCTGCTCGGTGTTTACGCCCATCTCCCACGTGTTTTCAGGGAGAATCCAGGAGCCGCCCACCATGGTAGGTACGAAGTTATCATTCACACCGAACTTCTCTTTTGCGTATCCTGTATAGAGCTCAACCGGCATCCAGTCGGAGCCAAGGGAGAATTCTATCAAATGAGCAGGAATATCGGCGGGGATAACTTTCTCCAGCGCTTCTATATTCTTGTCGTACTGTCCATCGGTGTTATGCGCACGGGCATACTCCAGCTTCTCGCGGACGTTGCCGGACAGGTATTCATACTCTACCTCAACATTGCCGGTCAGCGGATTCTCAAAGCCGAGGCCGGACGCAAGGATTTCCTTGCGCACGTCATCTTCGTCCTTGTTCAGCGCCTCTGCGATAAACGGAATATCAATGCGGCCAAACTGGTTAATGGAGACAATCACACCATCTTTGGCATTAGAAGGCGTAGGAATGCGTTTTGCACCCAACACACGACCAGAGAAGATGCTGGTCTTCTTTACCTCAATCTTTACTTTCCCGTCTATGCCCTTCTTCTCCTTGTAATCCTCGACAGCTGCAATGGACGGGAAGTCTACATCGTATCGAAGGAAGGAAATAGCCGTGTTTCGGTTGAGCCGGTCGTATCGTGTGGCAAAGCGGTCGTAAGCCTTGTTCAGCTTGTCAATAAGCGGCTTCAATCCCTCGTCCGATTCATTGTTCAGCTGATAGTCCAGCACCTCGTTAATGGCGGTCTTAAGTGCGTCATAGTCGGCAAGCACCTGCGCCTTGGAATAGCCCTTCACTTTCTGCGCATTTACGGCAATAGGAACGGCCTTGCCACTACGGGAGATACATATTTCTCCCTTGGAGTTGGTAATGAGCTGGCCTTCCTTGGTCGCGGCGGCATCTTCTGCGACACTTTCCGTTTCGGAAACAGTCGGTGCAACTTCCTCCTGCATGGATGAGAACTGCTTTGCCCACTTGGCAAGCCGCTTGTTTTGGTCTATCTTCTCTGTCGGCCACAATGCAGAGCTTCCAGGGCGATAGGTGTCATTATGCTCAAAGCCAAAGCCCATTTCTCCGCCCATGTTTTCCGGATGCTCCACGAAGTAGGAGTTTAGCTCCATTGCGGCCTTACCGGTTATCGGTTCCCATGAACGTGTGGTCTTGTTCCATTCAGTCTCATTGGTCTGATAGTCAACTCTGCGGGTAATTTCCGTGTCTGTCACATTGATTGCATTTGGAGAGACCTGACCATTGACGCGCTTACGCACTACTATGATGTCGGAAGTGGCCTTTGTACCCTCAAAGGTGGCGTTGTTCAGACGGAAGGCACCGATAACATCGGCTCCACCCTCGTTCACGATCCACTGGCGCAGGGCCTTGCTGCTGCCATCCAGCGTTCCGCGGGTGCTGATAAAGATACCAATGCCGCCCTCGGCAAGTTTACGGATATTCTTTGCAATACAGAAGTCGTGAATCTTTCCGCCGAACTTGCGGGTAAGGTCTTTTTCCTTGCTGTCATACACATTAATGTCGCCAAAAGGCACGTTGGTAATCGCAAGGTCAACACTTCCGTTAGGCATGTCCACTTCCTGGAATCCCTTGATTTGCACATTGGCATCGGGATAGAGCAGCTGGAGAATACCGCCTGTGATGTTGTCAAGTTCAACGGCCGTGATTGCGCTATGCTCACTGATATTCTTGGGCATGGACGCAAGGATATTGCCAATACCGGCAGAGCCTTCCAAGACATTGCCGCCCTCAAATCCGAGGCGTTTTGCAATATCCCACATAGATTCAATAATCTCCGTGGGGGTATAGTATGCGGTATTGATAGAGAGAGCAGCGGCCTGCATTTCCTCGTCCGTCAGGAGCGAGCGCATTTCGCGGTATTCGGGAGAGTATTCGTTGTTGAAGTAACCACCCAGACCGCCCCAGCCCGTGTACTGGCGAAGCACGGCCATTTGTTCTTTGGTCGCTTGCTTGCCACTATCCTGCAACTCTTTGAGCAGGCGAATGGCGGCTATGTTTGCTTTGTAACGTGCCGCTACGGTCTTGGGGACTTCGTCGCCCTTTGCGCGGCGATAGTTGCGGGTATTCCGCTTTACGGAATCATCATATCGAGGTCGCAGAGTCCGTGTCCGGCCATGAACGTCTCCCTTGCGTCCTCCTTCTCCTCCTCGGTCAGTTCGCTCACCTTCTTGCCCAGAGACTTCGCCTTCTTCTCCAGTTCCTCGCTGTACCCCTTGTTGTTGTCCACTACCGTCGGCTGGAGTTCCTTCGGAGCTTGGCTCATCATTTCGCGGTAATCCATTGTCTGTATTGTTTACAGGTTCATTTTCAATCTTGCGTATCTGTTCCCATTCCTTTTCTTCAATGATTGCTCCGCCGCTATAAGGGAAGGTCACGACGGGCTTGCCATCATCAAAACGGGTAATGGTCTCGGTATGCTGCGTACCGTCCGGCTCGGTCACGACAACTTTGTCTCCGACCTTATAGCCGTTCAACTCGGTAGGTTTTACTCGCTGCGCAGGTGCGGGAGTATCGTCCACTTCGGGAGTGCTGTCCTCTGCCTCATACAAGGTATCGAACAAGCCACCCAGCATAGCATCTCCATCCTCTTGCGAAGATACGGATTTCTTGCGGGATTTCCCAGAGGCGCGTTTCTTTTCTGCCTGCTCTTTCGCTAATTGCAGAAGGTCAACAGGCCCGCTGGTGGTTGTAATTTCGGCAGGAGCCGGAGCTTCGCGCAAATAGTCCTTTGCTATGCTGCGTATTCCTGCAAGAAGGTCGGCATAACTGACATTGTACGGGGCAAAGTTATTTGCGCCCAGACGGGCAAGGCCCATTTGTCCATTATCCTCCAGTCGGTACATAATAGACATTTTCCGACCCATCGCACCACCGACATACAGATTATCTTCGGAATCCGGCACCAGAGAGATATTGACATATAACTCTTGATAATCGCTTGTTCCCTGTTTTGGTATCGGGAGCTGGAGACGGAAGGAAATATCACCACCCGCAGGGGCTATATTGGCTTTTGCTATTGTCTTACGGCCTACGTCTATGCCCAGGTCGGCAGCAAGTTTCTTTGCCAGCCTGTCGGCATCCTTGACGGCCTTCTTTTCGGCAGTTTTCATGAATCCATAGCTCTCATGGAACTTGGAATTGTCGGAGGTATCTGCCTCATAATAGCCCAACAGGGCCAGTTGGTCGTCAATCTTATCCAGTGTGTCGTCTATTCGCTGGATTGCTCGGTTGACTGAGGCGGGGTCTGCTGATTTCTCGCTTTCTGCAAGAGATTCTGCTTTGCTTGCAACAGATGCTGCTTCGCTGCTAATAATTGCTGTATCTGATGCTGTCTTCCGGTCGGTATTTTCGCTGACATTGGTGGTTGTGTTTATGTTGTTGAACTTGATTGCATCTTCCTCGTTGTCGAACAGGAAGCCCTTTGCACTGCCAAAGCTGGAGTAGTAACCTCCAAACTCCTTTGCACGGGCTTTCAGGCGCTTGAACTCGTCAGAGGACAGGCGGTCGCCGGTCAAGCGGACAATGCTCATTTCCTTGCCGGTCTTGGTATGGGTGTACTTGCCCAGCTCGCCAACGGTCTGTCCGCTGGTTTCGGACGGTTGCTCCTGCACGGGCTCGGCAAAGTCGGACAATTTGACCTCGCTGCGTTTGCCCTGGTACATGTCGGAGACTGCACCAAGAAGGCCCTCCACGTTGACCTCACGGACAACGGGACTGGAACTTTCTGCCTTGGGCTGCTCCTTGGCTACGGGACGGCCATTGTCATGGGATTCCAGCCACTCGGTAAGTGTACCGCTTTCCTGTGCACGGATGGGGAAGAAGTCAACCTTGATGCCCATAATCTCAAGATGTTCCTCGTTGAGAATATTGAACACGGCATCTTCCCTCATGTCCCCGTCGTATTCTATGAGAATATCCAGATCGGAATCTTCCTTTGCAGTACCAAAGGCACGGGAGCCGATGGCAATCATGTCTACGAGGTTGAAGCCGTCAACCCCATCCATCACATCGTTTATATAGTTCTCCGCATCTTCATAGACCGAGAGCGAGGACATTCCTTCAAGGCCCTGAATCTCCGTCTCCGGACGGCTTTCCCATACAGGGCGCTCAACCTCCGGCAGTTCGGTGCTCTGTGCAGGGACGGGAGTTTCCTCTGCTGCGGTAGGTTCCTCAATGGTGATTGCATCTACATCAATTGCTTCCACATCTGCGGCAGAATCCATATCCTTGCGCAGTTCTTCCATGCCAGGCATGTAACGTGCACCATTGTAGATGGCTTGCAGGTACGGACGGATACCTTCGCCAAGGTCACGAATCATTCTCTGCGAGAAGTCAATGAACTTGCGGGCTCCTGCCTCCACATGATACATAGCCATCTGTGCTCCCCATGCCAGTATCTCAGGGTCAAAACCTGCGTTCAGCTGGGATTTCAGCTTGGCAAGCATTTTCTTTTTCAGTTCCTCATACTGGTCAGTAGTGACGAGCTTGTTTTGCGAGCCATAGGCAGGTGCGGCAGGCACTTCGGCTTGAACAGGTGCAGTTTCCTGCACGGGCGTTTCCGCCTTACCAGTATCATAGCCATACATGGAAGTATTACCGGTCTCCTCTTTCAGAGCCGCACGCACCCTGCGGACATACTGCGCTTTCGCACGTTCAACGCCATCGCTTACTTGCTCGGTGCGGAACTTCTCTGCGGCATATTTCAACTTGCCGTTCAGTTCATCATCCGAGAATCCAAGCATTTCGCCAACGGACTTCATCAGATTGGTAAACGCCTTGCCGAACTTGCCACGACCCTTGGCCGCATCAAAGGCTCTCAAGCCCTCAATGATAGTCGGGATGCGGTTATCCTCCTGCTGGGATGCGGGAAGCTCCATCTTCACAAGGTAGTCCACAAGTTCTTTGGCGTTATTCCAGGTATAGCCGAACTGGTTGCTATATTTGGATGCCATATTCTCCAGCAGCCAGCGGATGCCGTCAATACCGGATTTAACCGCCGCATAACGGCTGGAATAAGGTACATAGTTGGACTTGAAGGACGGAAATTCCGTGCCCCATGCCGTACCCTTTCCGCTATCATTGACCACATAAGAGGTCACATACCACTTGCCGTCTTTCTCGGCAAGGGCAATCTTGCTCACAGAATCTTTCTTGTTGAGACCTGGAGCCGCTATGATGATAGGGTTGGTGCATACGCGCTCATTTACCCAATGGAAGTTGCCGGGTGTTCCTTCCTCGTCTTCCAGTACAACCTGCGGCTCGTTTTCTTCCTCGGAATCCTCAACGGAAGTTTCTTCAACACTTGCAGCAGGCTTTTCGGCCTTCTTCTTGCTTGTGCGCTTCCGTTTGGGTTTTTCCTCGGCAGCAGGGGCAATGGTTTCGCCTTCCTCTCCAAAGAGAAGGCCCTGCACGCCATTGTCCAGCTCGGATGCGGTGATTTCTGCACGGGGAACATTGTTCAAAGCACCTTCTTCCATGAGCGCCTGCGGCAGTGTCTTGGTCTTGAGAGTGCGGATAAGGTTATCAACATCCCGCAAGTCGGTATGATTGCCAGGATTGGCTTTACGGAAGCGCTCTAAAGCCTCTATCGTAGCTTTGATAGCAGCAGACTTTGTGTCATAAGGGCCTCTCTTTACGCCAAGCGAGCCACCGCCAGTACCATGGGACGCAGAGCCGTCTGCATACCACTTGCCGTTATCGTCCTGATAATAATGCGTCTCGCTGAAATTAGCCCAGCCCTTGCGGACGGAAGGCAGCTGGATACGGATAGGATTGGTGCAATAGCCGTGACGGTTTATCCAAAAGCCGTATTTGTTCTTGCGGGTGCTGTTCTCCTTCTTGTCAATACACTTGAACTTGTTTGCCTTAAGGTACTTCAAGATGTAGTCGGTTGTACAGCCGGCCTCCCACCTGTCGCCATATTCCGCACCAGGTTCCCAGCGCCAGAACATAACCTGATGATTGTTGTATATAGGGTGTTGGTCATCCACATACACAATCTCAATCTTTTCTCCGGTCTTTTTGCTCTCATAGGTAGAGAACATGCTATGGCCATAGATAAATTCCTCGTATTCTTCCTGCGTGTAGGTCTGCTTGTCTATCTGTGCATTGGTTGCACCGCCCTTCACATGAAGAATGGGGCTACCTTCCCGTTTCTCAAACTTGGAGTTGGCAAGGCGGTCTTCGTCCTTTTTGGAAGATTTCTTGCTGCCCTTCTTGCCCTTGGTAGGTTTAGGCTCGTCCGGGTCGGGTTCTTCGTCCTCGTCCTCAATTTCTTCTTCCACCTCATCCTCGAACTCGTCTTCCGTTTCTTCCTCAACTTCTTCGGTTACGGAATCCTCTACCGCCGGAGCAGCTTCTTCGGTGGAGAGTTCGTACTTTTTAAGGAGAGAATCTACATAGTCCTGCAAGGGGGCAAACGCCTCGTTCTGCGCCTGCTCCAGCCGGTCTATTTCGGCCTGTGCTGCTTTTCGCTTTGCTTTATCCGCGGTTGCCCGAAGGTCATCACCAAGTCGGTTGTATGCTTCACCCAGCGCGTCATTGTGGGGCAGGAAGGCATCCCAAAGCCGCATGAACTCAGCGACTTCCTCGTCGGTCATTACTTCCGCAAGGCCGGTCTCACCAACATTGCCCTGCTCCAGGATGCCCGCAACTTCCTCGCGGTTGAATTGGGCTACTGCTGACCCGCTTCCTTCATCGCCTTGAACAGGAGCATCATTTTGTTGAGCTGGGCCTGTTTCTGCTGCCGGGCCTGCTGATTGCTCTGCTGCTGCTCGTTGTTCTGCTTCTCTTTCAGAGGTGTCGAAGATGATGTTTGTGTCATAACCAAGATATTCTAAGATGTTTCGTAAGATTGCTTCACGGGTAAGGACATCGCCCGTCAGGAGGTTCATCTGACCGCTTGCGGATTCTACTGCATCTCTGTTATACAAAGATAGCACTTTTTTGAGGAAAGAAGTCTTGCGGTCATTGATGGCATCGGCAAGCATCTGCACGGTGGCCTCGGCCACTACATCATCAGCGAACAGATGCTGCTGGCGCACATAGGACTGCACACTTTCCCCGAACTTGATTTCCTTTGCCCGCTTGCCGTTTGCGACAAGCTGGATGGCGTCGGTCAGTTCTGCACGCAGGTTGTATTCTGCAAGGGTGTTCCCCACGATGATTTGCGCAATAGCTGAAACCACGGACTTGCGAATGTTCGCATCGGCCATGGCAATACGCACGGCTTCTTCGTCCAGGGCTGCACCGATGAGGGTGCTTTCCAGTAAGTCCATGCCAGTACCGGACAATCTCTCTCCGTCTTTGAGGGCTGCAACCTGTTCGGGAGTGATAACTTCTGCGGCAAGGAGGATATTCAGGAGCTCGTCAACGCCTGCAGCATCATTGTACAGGGCGTTAATATCGTCGTAGCGGTCAACGAGTGATGCAAGAGTGCCCAGTGTCTCCGGCGTGAGGGTTTTCCCTGCCTTCACCGCCTTTTCTGTCTTGCTCTGGGACTTCTTATCGTCCGCATTGAACTTGGCGAATGTGGCGGCATTGTAGGGCATCTCCGTATCGGGAACAAACACCACGCGAGGGTGCTGGAACAGGCCTACCTGCTCGGCGGTAAAGCCGTATTTCTGCGAATACTTTGTGAGATATTCCGTGTATGCTCCGTCCGTATTGTTGGCTGCGGCTATCTGGCTGGCCATTGTGCGGTCGTTGCCTGACAGCACAACACCGTCATTGGAGACAATAACAGGCGTTTGCAGGGCTCGCTGGTCGTAATTGGCCGCTTTCTCCACTACGGACTGCTGTGCTGCTTTGTCATGCTCGTAGTCGCGGTCGTTGACGGTCTTTCCGTTCTCATCCACGGGGAATCCCTCGGTCATGGCAAAGCCGTTGGCCGGATCATGGGAAGGAGTGGGAGCTGCGGCCTCTGTAAGTACATAGTGGCCGCTGATGGTCTCGCCATTGGCAAGACGGATTTCGTCGGCAGTACCTACCACCTTGGGCGCATTGTTCCATTTCTGCTGAATACCAGGGAAACCGGCCTCCTGCTGGGCGATTGTCTGCTCCGCAGCGGCCTTCCTTTGCTCTCCCGCTATGGTAGGGCCAGCAACGGCAGGCATGTTGTAGCGGTCAAGAATGGATGCAAGTAGGCCACGGCGCTCAACCTTCTGCGCGAGGTCTGCTTCCATATCGTCCATCTTGTCGGCATCAATGCCTTTCAGGGCTGCATTGTGTACGGCCTTTGTATCTTTCTCTATTTGCTTGTCAAGGTCATTTATTTGGGCTTCCAGACGCTCTTTGCTGGTGACGCGCTGATTAGGATTGTTGTCATTCCACCTTGCCCATGCCTCCGGGTCTTTGTTCCAGAGGGCGTTTTCGTCCACCACTTGCTGCCCTGTGCGCTTGTTGGTTCGCATGGGAAGGGGATTTCCACGGAAGTCGCGGGGCGTGTTGTCTTCCACGGGCGCGGCAGGGGTTTCTTCTACGGTAGTTTCGGCAGGGGTTTCAGCTACGGCTTTATAATTGGTCTGCCGCATCCAACCAGCATAAGCCACGTCAAACTCATCTTCCGTCATGCTGATAACACTATCCTTTCCGTTGGCATCTTTCACGTGTACATCAAATGGATGCTCTTGTGATACCGAACCGTCAGGGTCTATCGTCTTATCGTTCCCGCGGGTAACGCCAACCAGGGTGTATTGCTGGTCATTCCAAACAAGTGGAAGCCCTTTGTACTCGTTATTAGCTATCGTGCGTTTTGTATTCTGCCCTTCCAGACGTGCCGCCTGTTCTTCCTCTATCTGCGCATCGGTCTTGGGAGTGGTCTCAATACCCAGCTTTTCGGCCATTTCCTGCGGAGTGAAGGGTGCGGTAGTGCCGTCTGCTTTCTGCACAATGTAGTTGCCGGCATCCACGCCAAGGATAGTGGCCATTTCGGGATTTTCGGTGGTGCCAAGGTTTACTTGCACACCAGGCTGCGCCTGCTGGATGAGCTGTGCATTGGCCTGCTGCCGTTCAACAGTCATGCGCTCCTGTTCGCTTGTCTGCTTCTTTCGCACCAGTTCGCGGTCAAGATAGTCATTCAGGCTCATTTCGCCCGAATCCTCCAAACTGGCATCGTTCACGTTGGCAAAGTGATGTGCACCACCATCGCGGTCCACAACAGCAACATCCCCATTTGCATCTGGAGTGCCAATCACATACATTTCCTTGCCGTTCTCGTCAGTTAGCACACGCACGGACTGCATACGGATAGTCTCGCCGTCGGCAATTTCTCTTTCGCTCTGATGAATCCAGGGAGCCATGAGGCTTTCTTCCTCGCTTGCAGGGGTGAATCCCGTCTGTGCGCTGATTTCATTGAGCATCCCTTGCCGCTGCTGCTCTGCATCTGCTCCTGAAATGCCGTCAAAGGTGCGGTAACGGGCGATTGCATCTGCGTAGTCCATCACGGCCTTGTATACGGCAGGTGCATCCTTGTTGTCCTTTGCCGCCTGATTGATTACGGGAGCGAGCTTTGCGGCCAATTCGGTAGGGTTCTCGGCCTTGGTTACGTCCAAGAAGTTTTGAATGGTCTGCTCATCGTAGCCGTTCTTTGCCAGCACATCGGAAAGTATCTTTGCAGATTGTGCAACCTGCTTTTTGGACGCAAGGAACTGCGCACCAGGCATGGCAACACCACCAATGAGCGACATGGGCGCAAAGGAAACATGCGTGATAATCTGCTGGTCAACGGTGGCAAAGTTCTTCAATGCGTCAGGGTCAACCGTTGTCATTACGCGAAGGGCGTTTCCATACCATTCTTCCCCGATTTCACCAATATAGCCGTTCCAGCCAGCCTGTTTCATTATCTTGGCCATTGGAGAGTTCTTCAACGCCTTGCCCCATGCTCCAAACTTGGTATTGGCAAAGATGTTACCAATACCGGCCTTGCCAGCCACACGGAACGGAGCACCAAGAATGGCCTCCACCTGTGTACCTGCACTTTCGGAAAGGTTCTCAATGAGGACATCTCCAATCGCATTACGAATGGCACGGCCAGAAAGGTCCACCTGTCCCGCATCGTTAATCTTGTATATGTTATCAAGGAGGTTAGCATAGGAGGACGGCATGAAAGGCGACATAACCAAGGTCTTCACACCTGCTTGTATCGTCCCTTCAAGGAATTTAGGAACGGCCTGCACCAGTTCGCGCTGCACACCTTTCAGCCCTGCCTCTACGGATGCTTTTGCAATGGCCTTGGTGATACCTTTCGTTGCACCTTTGGCGGCAGCTTCGCCAAGACCGCCCACGAGGAAGAAGTCAGCCATAAAGCCGAGTGACTGCAGGGCCGTGCTACCGGCTTGATAACCGAGGGATATATCTTCGGAACGTGCCCAGTCGGTCGCAGACTTGACAACAAAGGCCGTCAGCATCTCCTTCTGTGCAGGGGAAAGGTAGTTCAGTCTTTCGGGATGCTTTGTAACAAGCTCCACAATATTGGCGTTCTTCCCTTCCGCCTCATGGACTTGCTTGATGGCAGCTGCAAGAGGAATATTCTCGCCAAGGGATTTCGCAAGGGCTACGGCAGACAGGGTTTCAGGAGCTTCTCCCACAAGCCCACGGAAGAAATTGCCAAAGCCGGTCTTGCTATCGTCATACCTGGACGGAGCGTTTTCGGTCTTTACGGCATCGGCATAGAACATCTTTGCGGCAGTCAATGCGGCCTTGCCCCTGTAATAGTTGGGGTTTTTCCGCATGTCCCATGCAAGGTCTGCATCACCTGTCCTTGTGCTCAATCCCGCCAGCGGGTTATTGCTTATCTTGGCAGATTCCTCATTGGCCGCGTTGAGCTCTTTTAACATGCCGTCAATCTTCGCTGATTCATCATTGAAGTATTTGAGTTTGGCGTTGCGCTGCTCCTGCCACGCAGGATTGGCCTCCCTGTCGCGGTATAGCTTATCAAGACGGGCATCCACATCGTCCAAATCGGATTTGGCCTGCATAGAGCGCTTGGCGGCTTCGGTTGCCGCAGCCACATCTATATCATCCGGATCTGCCGTGATGTCCCAGTTGTTCGCCGGGTCATTATATGCGGCAAGGGCAGATTCGCGCTGCGGTTTGAGACTGTTTATCTCGTCATTGATTGCATTGAGTTTGTTTCCCCAGTAGTCAATATGGGAAAGAGAACCGACGCGAATACCGTCCATTCTACGGATTTTATCTCTGCGTGACTTGTATTCGTCCGCAGAAAGGAGGAAGGTGTTGTCACCTGATGTTACGGTATAGGCGGCATTGTCGTCTATATCATCGTCTATCGAATAGTCATTGATACGAGCAACCGTTGCCCCTTTATCCTTGCCAAAAATGGCATCTTCCCGTGATTTGTATTCCTGCTCGGTGAGCTGAAAGGCATTTCCGTCAGACAGAGTGACGATATATCTGGGTTTGTTATCCTCCATAACGAGAACTTATGTTGAATTGTTTATATCGAATGAATTAGCCGCCGATAAGTTTGTCAAGGTCTGCCGCACTCCCCACGGAGCCCTGGCTTCTTTGGCTCGGAGCCTCTGCCGCTTGTGTAGTCTCCGTCTTTCCCCAATCAAACTCATCCACGGCAAGGGAAGACAGTTTCAGAAGGTCAAGGATTTCGGGCGAGGTCTTGATGTACTGCTCCAGCTGCTTGGCTTTGTCATCTTGCGAGCCTGTGCCACGGAGAATGCGCGTAATGGCCTTTTGGTCGTTGGACTTGAACAGGTCTACATTGGCATTGATTGTGGCAATCAGGGAGCCGGAATTGATAGTGAGCCGCGTTCCCTTGCCGCCTTCCGTTGTCGGAGGGATGGAAAGGAGAATACTGGAACTGCTTCCGCTGCCTCCAGAGACACGGCCCGTTGCTGTAACTCCCGTTGCAGGCGCAACACGCCTTCCCGTCTTCGGGTCAGTCGTGAATCCGTGAAGGTCGTATTGCAGGTTGATTTTTGCTTCGTGCTGGGCCTTGGCATCTTTCCGTGCCTGTTCCTGCTGGTCAAGGGAAATCTTTGTAGTTTCACCCTGCAACCCTGCCTGTGCAACGGCCTGTGCAGTCTGCCCTTTGATGCCAGCAAGGTCAACGGCAGCTTTGAGGCCAGCATCGGCCTGTTTACCAGCCGCCGTGCTACGGGCATTTATCTCGCCCATATCAAAGTTGGCGAGGGTAGAACCGCCGTTCATCTTCATCTGGATCATCTGCTGCTGGAGAGCTCTTTGGCGGTCACGCATGTTGTCAATCCTTGCGCGGTTGGCCTTCCAGTTTTCTTCCGCTTTCTTCATCCAGTCCTGCTGATAGGAGTGGTATTTCTGACTGACGGCATTGTAGCCACCCACGGCAATAAGGTTGGCAAGCGATGCGGCCACCTCACCGGCTCCAGTCCATAGTGCAGCCTTTTCCTCGCGGTTGCGCTGGTCTATCGCCTCCTGTTCCGCATCGGCTATGCGCTGGTCTTCGGATTTCAGTATGGCATCGGTTGCCTGATACCCTTCATTAAGGTAGTCGCTGATGCTCTTGCGGACATTTGCGGCACCTTCCCGCCTTTGTGTCTCGGCATCGGTGCTGGCCTGCTGCCATGTATCATAAGCCGCTTTAACGGCAGCATGGTTTTCGTCCCCATACTGCTGAATGGTCTCTTGATACTTCTTGTATGCCTCTTGGGCTTTCTCTCCGGGTGTCGGCATAGTCGTTACGCTTTAGTTTTGTTCAGATTGGAGCCCAGGGCGTTACCCATAAGACCCATACCGGCATTTACGCCCTGGCTCGCCGCCTGAGCGGCCTGTGCGGCCTGCTGCTGGTAGCTCTGCGCCTGCTGCTGATTGAGTGCGGCATCCTGCGCCCTGTACTGCTGCTCCACATTGTCCTTGTATGCAGCACCCTGTGCGGCAACATCCGTCATAGTATCGGACAAGGATTTGTTTGCCGCCTGCTGCTGGAGAGCGAGGGCTTCGTCAGTGCCACCGGCAACCACATTCGTTGCTCTGGCACGTTGGTATTGTTCGTTCAGGAGTTCCCGCTGGCGCTTGATTGCGGCCTGTACGTCGGCACGTTGGGTATAGTCCTGTGCCATCCTTACATTGTACCAGGCTTTGTTATCCCTGCGTTGCTGCTGCACAAGGTCTCGCGCCTTGTTGTTGGCCTTCGCCGACTTGATTCCACCGTATATTGCAGACCCCAGTGCGGCTACTCCGCCTATCGCTGCCATTGCTGCTGTTAACATAATTCGGACGTTTTTTACATTACAGCCACGAAATTGCGAAAGCCCTGCGGGGTTCTTGGTCTATCTTTACCCAACATGTCGCTACTATTTTCTATTTCAGAGGGATTTGCTAACTTTGTGGCGACTACCAAACCAATTCAATATGCAAAAGCACATTGGCGCTCTTTTGCTGGCGCTACTATTTGTGTCCTGCACCAAAAGCGGGACGGGGAACATGAATATCTGTACAAAGATGAAAGATGCTGTTTTCGCGGAATTCTGCCGCACTCATTTCGACATGGACGGGGACGGTGTAGTCTCTCCGGGAGAAGCTGCTGCCGTAAAGGAAATCAAATGCCCCAACTTGGGCATTGCCTCGCTGGAAGGCATTGAGGAATTCCCCAACGTAGAAGTGCTGGATGTTTCCGGCAATCCTCTTGGGCAGTTGGATGTAAGTCCACTCACAAAGCTCAAAACCCTTGTGTGCGAAGACTGCTCGCTCACCAGCTTGTCTTTTCCCACCGCTGTCATCGGCCTTTATTGTGCGATGAACAATCTTTTTTCCCTTGACTTAAGCCAATGCGCAAACCTGCGCTATCTGTGTTGTTACAGGAACTCGCTGGCCGAAATAGAATTGACCGGAACTAAATGGGATGCCGTCCGTCCTGGCTCCCTAATGCCTTTCGGAAGTCCTGTTGATGCACTTGTCAACGGAGTGAAGTACGACGAGTATTTCAAGCAGAACCGCGACGTGAAGATTTACGCCACAGAAAAGCAGATAACTGAAATCTACAAGTACATCGTCCATTATATTAATGACCCCGTTTGGGATTACAAGACAGAGTATCTCACCAAAGGATAGGTCGCACACTACACCTCCACCAGCCGGAACTCAATCCGGGGATTGTTCTTGTCAATGAACTTATCTGCCACAATGCGGGTGCACTTGTTGTCGTTCTTGATGGTCTTGGTGTATTGCAGGCAGTCCAGGATGATTTTGAGTGAGTTGTCCAGATCATGGCTCATGGTGGTGAAGTACACGCGCACATGCAGCTCAAAGTATCCTTCTATGTTCAATCCCTTGTAAGGGCCTACCTGAATATAGAAGGAATCCTCGTATCGCTTGGTAGCTGTTGTCTTTCCGAGTGTAGTATGCCCGGCAATACGTATTATTTTGTACGCATTGGATTTGGCCGGTGCTTGCCCAAGTATTGTTTGCCACGGATGCTCTGTCATTATCCACGTGTTTTTTCTCCGGAGATTTCGTCCAGCTCGTCAGCCAGTGTCTTCACGGGGGTATTGTCTTTATAGTCCACCTGCGCCAGTTTCGGGAAGGCGAAGGGCAGCAGGCTCACCATGATGCTGCATTTCTCGTTGGGCTTGAGGTCGTCGAAGGCGCTCTGGAACTCGTCCCACTTGTCATCAATGAACTTGGCAATAATCTCGCGCTTTTCCTTGGTGATTTTGTTCGGGGTTCCCGCCTTGCGGCCTCCAGTCTTGGGCCTGCCTTTCTTGAACTTGGTATCTTTGGGTTCGTCGGCCATACGCTAATAGATTTTTTCTTTAGGGCCAAAGGGCTGCATGGGCCGTTTCACTATGGACGGGCCACGGAGGATTCCGGTAATGTTGTCCAGCAGGGTGCCGGTGTCATATACTGCGGCCTGATTCATCCCGAACTGGCTGTACCAGTCGAACAGGGCTCCCCATACCAGGAAGCGGTGAATGTACTCGGCAAGGGGACGGAGGGTGTTGTCGTTGAAGCCGTCGGGCACAATGAGGTGGTAGGTGTACTTGTTCTTCTCCAGGGTGATGTCATCGTCGGCATAGTCCTCACTCTCCGGGGCAAGGGCGAACTGGATCTTGGTGCGGAGCTGCGCATCCCTGAACTCCACGTAACGGGCAATCACTGCCCCGTCCACGTTCTCGGAGTTGTCGGAGCTCACGGCATTGCCGGTGCGAAGGCCCATGTCCTCACGGGCATCCACATGCTTGTGGGTGTACAGGTCTATGTCCTTGAACACCTCGTTCTTGTAGATTTCTATGGTGCGGGCCTTGCTGGCGGCTTTTTGGTCGCTGGCAAGGATAACCGGACGATAGCCGTATGGTACTATGGGGTGGTTCATACTCTTGGCGGCTGCTTGGTGTAAAGTATCTGGTCTATGTTGTTCCCTGCATCCAGCGCAAGGAGACTGTGCTTGTTGGAGAGCTCGCCCTGGTTCACGATAGAGTAGAACTTGGAAAGGGCATACTCCACCATGAAGGTGTGCATTTCGTTCAGCAGCGGCTCGGAGTTATTGATGCTCCGGCGCTCGGACAGAACGAACTCAAAGGTAAACTGCGTAGGCACGTCCATTACATTGTCCCGCCGATGCTGGTAGGTTGCTTTGAGCCAGCGGCTGCACCTTGCGGACAGGCGGGCAAATGCCTCCCAGATGCAGCGGTAGATTTCCGTCAGTTTCTCGCTGCCGGCCTCGGCCCTGTAACGTGCGTCAGGGTCTTCAATGGCCGCTACCTCCCTGTGGGAGATGGTGCGGAGGTTGTTCACCAGTTCTTCTGTGTAAAGGACGATTACCATTGCGTTACGGGGTGTTTACGGTATTTGAGAAGGGCCACGGCCTTGTCCATGGCGCTCTGGGTGCGGTTGGTGTATTCGGGCACGACGGTTGCGCGGCGCTGCTGGAAAAGGGAGGAACAGGCGTACATCACAATGTAGCGGTCAAGCTCGGCCTTGGCGGCATCGGCCATGGTCTCGTCAAAGTCAGGGACGTGGAACTGGAGACGCATACGACCCGAAAGCTGCGCTTCTCCATACTCGTCCGTGTAGGTCTCCGGGCTGTACTTGGTGATGTCAAACTCCCGACGCACGAAGGCGCTCACGGCATCGTCAATGAAGCCTTCCAGCTTGTGTTTGTCGCGGAGGGTGACCATCACACTGTCGTAGAGGGCCGTGCCGTCCTCGCTGTATGCCTCATCGGCCACGTGCGACACTTCCTCTCTGATGCTCTCCAGCAGGGCTGGTTTGTCAATTACGTAATACATATACGCGAAGATAGACCTTGCCTTTGGGGGGCTTGGTCTATCTTTACCCAAACTACTTCATTTTGTAGCGGGCTATGTCTTCGTCCTTGATGAGACCGCCGGAGGGCAGTTGCCGAAGGGTCTTGAAGACTTTGCCGTAGTTCTGCTGGCTGCGGGCGCAGCGGTCGGTGTACAGGAGGACAAGGCGGCAGATTTCGTTTCCGTCTTCCATGAAATTCGTATATGCGTCGCTGTCTCCTGGTGCGTCGGGATGTTCCTCGTCCTGATGCCGTCCCCACGTTGCGCCCTGCACCTGCGGCTCTATGCGCTGAAAGAACTGGGCCGATGCCCTCTTCACGCTCTTGCAGTAGTCGTTGATGCCGGTCAGCAGCTCGTTCTCGTTTATCTTGTAGCCGTTGCGCACGTACACGGCCTTTATGCGGTTGAATATCATGTTGCACATAATGTCCGTCGCATTGGCCATCATGTACAGGACGCTCATTTCCTCCGGGATGGTGGACTGGTTTATGTCCTGCCGAATCTTCTTGCGGGTGTCTTTATCCATTGCTGTGCTTGTTTACATACCATTCTTCCTTCCGTGCCAGCCGTTCCATATTGCGGCAGCACTCACCAATTGATGGCACCAGGTCGTGTACCAGAGCCTTGTCCCACTGCCGGAACTCCTTGCGGATTGTCCAGATCCGCCACTTCCTGTACCACGGCTTCCCGATAATCCGCCGTGCGGTTGATAGTTGTTTTGGTGTCATATCATTGTCTTGTTAAAAAGCCACCGCTACTGCACTCCTATCCAATTACGGAATGGTCTGTCACCTATGCGTTGAGGGAGGTTCAGGGGCTCAGGCGAGTGGCTTGTGTTATACCTACTATAGCCCCTTTTTCGGATTGTTTCTCTGTTCGTTAAAAATATCAGCGACTTCTTGCAGACATCCATCTGTGGCGGAATACTTGACTTGTAGTTCTCGGACAAGATTGTAGATAGTCCACACATCATCTTTTGTCAGCGCAAGGTCTTTCTCGGCCTGCTCGTAGCCTTGCAGGTAAATAGCTCGTGGTTCTTTATTATCATCCCATACATCGTTGTTGACATTTGTGGGGAGAAATGGATAGGCTTCAATTGCCCTTTGCTCTGCTTGCTTACTCATAATCATAACAAATCATTTGCTCATTCAATGTTAATATATCAGGGTCTTCCGACAGAATATAAATCAGTTCTGTTTCCATTTGCTTTCTTTCCAAGGTTATACAAACACGGCTCTTTGTCAGGACGGATGCATTCTCCGTTGTAGAGCCAATAGCATCTGTCGGCGTATTGCTTTTCTCGGCCTCCGATGCCTTTATTACAGTTTTTACTCATGGCTATTCTCCTTTTTCTTGTAAACTCCCAACCACTTGTAGTATCTGACCTTTGCCCTGCGGATATCAGGCAAGTCGTGGAATGACGGAGAGACAATAGACCGCCTTTCCTCATCATAGTAGTCGGGCCTTTGCTTGCGGTGCTTCTGATAATAAAACCTGCTAAGCAGAATCTTCTTCGCAAGTCTAATCTTCATACTCAAGCCTCCTTGAAGCCGGGGAGTTTTTCGAGTTCATCCAGCGTGATGACCCTACCGTTGCGATAGAGTTTATCTTCATCTTTGGTGTATCCGATAACAACTGTGGTTTGCCCTGTGTATATGCCCTTAACTTTCTTCCACCTCGGCAAGTCCTTCAAGGCTTTATTATATCCAAAGTTAGTTCCGGATTCTAATCCTTTACGAAATGTTCTGTCCCAATCAAAACTTGTATCATCAAAACAGTATTTTTCTCGTAATTCTTCAGCTATCCTATGACACTCAGAATTGTCAAGATATTGTCCAATACCATTGTAATCAGTCAAAACTTTATCAACTATATACAACCACGTTTTAAGTTCATTTCGCTTTTTAAGTTCGTCTATTGTTTTTATACGAACCTTTTCCTCCACCTCTTTCATCACTTCCGGCTCGACCTTCTCAACCGCATCGTGAAAAGCTTTCTTCTCTATGACATAACCCTGATTGACGAGTTCTTCCCTTGCGAGGGCAAGGAGTTCGGCGACAGATT
>ERZ842401.1152-NODE-1152-length-38678-cov-30.932009_pt1 | contig 38678 bp, 31 predicted proteins | sample MGYA00521270_ERZ842401 | MGnify/ENA primary metagenome ERZ842401 (study PRJEB31892, sample SAMEA3878208) | bioreactor metagenome | biome: Moose rumen | place: Sweden | collected 2011-10 | study: EMG produced TPA metagenomics assembly of the PRJEB12797 data set...
AAAATGCGTTTCATTTGAACCTTTAAGTTGTGTCCAACTTTCTGGGTTCACTTCACCATCTGTCCCCATAGTTTTACGTCAACAATTATATTTTCCATTGCCCTTAATCCTCTTTCTTATGCCTAATTCTTTTTACTTTTCTTCCTTGCAGCTTTCGCATCTGTATGGGACTGATGCTGAGCTCTGGCAATAATACTTCTATATTCTCAAGCAACCCCATTGTTCTCAGGACGCTAATAAACAACAAGGTGGATATGGCGCTACCTTGCTCCATTCTAACAATGGTTCCCATACTTACGCCTGACTTTTCTGCCAGTTCGCCTTGAGTCATTTCCATCCTCATGCGATAGTCACGCATTCTGCGCCCTATTTTCTGTAGGATAGCAGGATCACTTAGCTCTGTCCACATATCATTCTGCATTTTCCTGCAAAGATAGCATAATTTTCAATATCTTGCAAATAAAGTATGGAAAATGTGTATAATTTATAATATTTTAGTAATTAAACAAAATGCGCAGCCGCGAATGGCTGCGCATTTTTTCATGAATATTCTTACCTTGGGAACATAAAACAGGACAGTTAGCGCATCAGTTTATAGGTCTTCGTCTGGCCGCCTTTCGTCTGCCGGATGATGTTCAGTCCCTTTTGGGTGTGGGGCAGGTGTTGGCCGCCTGCGGAGAACACGCTGGCAGGGGTGTCGTCGGCGGTCGGGCTGGCGATACCCGTCATCATGCCCTTGACGACCAGTTTGCCTTCGGTGAGCAAGAGCGATGTGTCGATGTCGTAGACGGTGCCGTCGTCGGCAGAGGTTTTGACAATTACCTGGCCGGTGTGCCTGCCCGATACGTTGAAGACGGTGAGCACGTCGCCCTCCTTGAGTTGGCGGGAGGCGGGTATGTGCACCAGTAGCGTGTCGCCATTGTGTGTCAGGTTGCCCTTCACCGTGAGCTGCGAGTTGGAGGCAGCCGTCAGCGTGCACAGGAACGTAGCCCCTTGCTGCAGAGTGACACTGCGAACGGTGGCCGTGCCTGTCAGCGTGCCACCTTTGGCGATGGTCAAAAGACCGCTGCACAGCTCTGAAGATGATGTGTTCTGCAACTCCAGCGTACCTTCTCTGACGGTGATGGGCGAGGTGTGGCCTGCCGTCCGGAGCGTCAGCCGGCCGCTGCCCACCTTGACGATGCTCTTTGCCTTGAACAGACCGGCAAACGAGGCATCCTCGCCCAGATAGCCTATCTGATACGTGCTCTGACTGCCGCCCAGGATGCCGTCGGCGGCAGTACCCGAGAGGGTGCCGATTTTCAGCGTTGCCGCCACCTCACTGCCGCCTCCGCTGGCCATGTGTGACACCATGGTGCCTGCACCTACTACGAGCCGGGTCTTCGACATATCCGTCACATTGGACATCAGACGGAAGTTGCCTTTGTCACCGATGGCAGTGAGTTGACCCTCGAACTGGCTGAAGTCGGCCCCGATGTCGCAGCGCACGTACTTCGTCTGTATGGTGAGGTTGCCGTTGCCACGGAACGAGCCATTGATTTTGCCGCGCGAGGAACCGACAATCCTGTTGGTGGTGCCCTCCTGAACGGTGACGACATGGTTCAGCGTCGGCAGGGTGCTGCTGCTGTTGACATCTATCTGGTGCACCTCGCCACCGGCCAGCAGCATGGGACCTCCCACTTTTCCGAAGGTGGTGTTCCAGGTGCCTTGGGCTATCGTGCCCTGCTTGACGATGACACCGGCAAAGTTGTTGGTGCCGCCATAGTTGAAGTTGATACGCCCGGGACCGTCCTTCAGCAGATAGCCGGTGCCCTTAACCTGGCCCTTCAGCGTCAGGGCGCTGTTGGAAGAGGCCACGCGGATGGTGGCTGTGTCGGTGAGTGTCACGATGTGGTCAGTAGCCATGTTGTCCTTCGAGAGCACCAGCGTGCCGCCATTGATCTGCAGGTTGCCCTCGGCAGCCGTCGAAGCACCGATGGCACTCTTCTGACCGCCGTCGTAGAAGTTGGGCACGGTGAGCGTGCCGCCGTTGATGATGGTACGGCCAGTATAGTCGCTGTACTTCATGTTGAGCGTCACGTCGGCAGCTTTATTTACTGTTACGTCGCCAGCACCAGAGATGCCACCCTCGCCGGAGAGTGTGTACTTGCCGCTGTCGAAGAAGATGCCGCCAGTCACCATCGGCTCGTTCAGGGTGATGGCTTTCTGGGTGGCTTGGGCGTTGAACACCACCTGGTCGCCGCTGACAAAGGGGGTAGGCTCGGCAGCAGAACCGCTGAGCGCGAAGTTCTTTGCCTTATAGTCCCACACCTTGCTCTCGCTGCCCGTCCAAACGACATTCTCCGAGGGAGCCCGGGTCTCATTGATGACGAGCACCAGCTTGTTCTCCTTTACCACGAGGTCGTAGTTGATGCCGTCGAGTCCACGGGTCTTGAGTTTCGTGGGGTCACAGGTCAGTGTGCCGGTACATTCAGCGATGACATACTCAGCGGCATCCTGTGAAGCCAGTTGTACAGTGATGTAATTGGTGCTTTTGAAGGTGAGATCGCCTTCGACGACGAGCGTGCCACACAGCAATATCGACGAGCAGTCTTCGCAGTCAGGATCGAGCACTTCCGTCGTCATCTCAATATACACATTACCGGGTAGGGTCATGCTCTTCTTTGAGGTCATGACACCGCCGACAGGAAGCATCAGCCGGCAGCCCTCATAATTGAGCGCCCCCTCGAAGGTGATGGTGTCATTCAGCACAGCGTTGCCGCTGAGGCTGCCGCGTGCCCGCAGTTCCACAGGGCCGGCAATCTCACCGTTGACCTCCAGTGTGCCTTCGCTGATGATATTCTGACCTGTATGAAGGAGGTTGCAGTTGAATGTCGCTGTGCCCTGCATCGACTTGACGAGTTGCCCCATACCTTTGGTGCCTGTGCCGCTGAACGTGTAGTCGTGTCCGCTGGGGTTCATCAGGTAGAGCACGGTTGGTTCATGGTTCACGATTATTGGTTCACTGATATTGCCCTGCAGGTCGAACATGACGCTCTTGCCGCTGGCCATCTCGTTGCGTACATCGGCTTCGAAGACAGGGGGCAGCGGCGGCATGGGCATGTCGCCACCCAGATAGAAGCCGGTGTTGGGATGCTGGTAGTAGCCGCGGGTGGTGCAGTCGAGGCGGTAGTGCGGGTCTTGCTGCAGGCAGTAGATGCTGTGCTGCGTGGGGATATTCGTGGTGTAGCCCACCAGCCCCGTTGAACTGTCGGCGTTCTGCTTGGCCAGGATGACCTCCTCGCGCCAGTCGCCGATGATGTCGCCCATGAAGGTCGGACGGGTACCTGTGCCGCCGTGGGTGGCCCAGCTGCTCTCCTGCGAGAACTCACAGAGCCGGTTGCCCAGTACCTTCGACACCATCATGTTGGTACCCCATCCGCTGCCGCCGGGCGAGTTGAGCCACTCTCGCTGCAGGTCGCCGTCCCACCAGGAGCCTTCGAACATGGAACCAGAGCGTGTCTGACCGGTCTTCTCGCCCTTGCAGTCGTAGACGAACTCGTCGGCATAGCTCAGTATCTCGTAGCCCTTATGCGAGGCGTCGATGTCCAGACAGGCACCGCGGCCCACGTCATAGACCGAGGGCAGGTACCACTCCTTGATGCGCTCAGCCGTCTTGGTGTCGTAGAGGCATTGTCCCAAGAGGGCGCTCTGCTGAATGGCGTAGCCCTCCAATCCGGGACGGTCAGGGTCTATGTCGCTGATGATGAAGCGGTCGCCATGTCCCAGACCTGTTGCCACGAAGCGGTTCTGTGCGGGGTTCACGCCGTAGCCGCCAGTCCATAGCTCGTCGCAGCCGTCACCGTCGCCGTCGAGGATGCGTATCTGGTGAAACTCAGCGCAGGCAGGCCGTTTGTCGTTGGCGCTCCAGGTGTGGCTGTGGTGCCAGTTTGTAGCTGTGCCGCCGGTCCAGTCGTAGTCCCACGAGTGTACGTACACATGATGCAGTCCGCCGCTCTCGCGGTCGGCACACTCCATGACGAGCGAGGGGTGTATGCCGTCGAGATAGGCAATGCCGAAGTGACCCTCCATGGCTCCGTAGCCGAAATTCATATACGAGCTGCGGTTGTCGCGACTGTAATGGTCGCTGCCGTCAGTCACCCATGTATATTGCAGTTCGGAATAGGCCAGTTCCTCACCAGTGGCGCCGTCGATGACCGACATATATACCGGCGGATTGCGCTTTGTCTGCGTACGGTAGTCTGTGATGCCGTCGCCGTCGATGTCGGGTGTGTCGCTGCCACCAACGTACTTGCCCCATGTGCCGGCGGCCTTGTCCCAGAAGCGGGTGCCGTCGCTGCTGCGGATGATGACCTCGCTGCGTCCGTCGCAGTTGATGTCGTAGGCCAGCACCATGTCGTTCTGACCGGCGCAGATGTTCACATTCGGTCCCATGTCGACTGTCCAAAGCAGGGTACCGTCCAGCAGGTAGGCCTGGATCTTATGCGTAGTCGTAGCGGTATTGTCTTGGGCATTCTCGGCATCGTCGTTGTTGGCAGCCCCTGCAAACAGTCGGTCTACGACCACGGCATCGTACTCCCCGTTGCCGTCAACATCCATCGGCCAGCAGTACTTGGTGCGGTAGTCATTGCGCTTGATGACCGTGTCGTCGAAGTCGAAGTTGAACCATACGTTGGGGTAGGCCTGCGTCTTATATAAATAAGGTGTGCTCATGGCGCCTTCCACGCCGTCGGGCGAGACAGCGGTCACGGCATACTCCGTATTGTTGGTCAGTGTGGTCTGCAGACAGGTCACCGTCAGCGGTGTGCTGTTCATCTTGGTGAAGTCAGCAGCCCCCTTGCTGCGTTTATAGACATTATAGGTGGTTCCTTCTGGCTCCTCAGCGAGTTTGCGCCAGGAGATGAGCGAGCCGGTGCCCGCCGTCGATGTCACGCTGCGGATGCTGGAGCCGCTCCGGTTCACAGCCACCACGCCGCGTCCCAGCTTCTGCTGAAGCCGCTGGCTGTAGGCCCCGACGGCCAGCAGGCTCAGCAGGGCGATGATGATACTTGTTTTCCTGTTTAGATGATTAGTTTCTTGGTAGTTCATAAGAAGAGTTTTGTAGTTTTCATTGTTTTCGGTTGTTCAGTATCCAGTCAAGCTGCTGACGGTTGGTAGCTTCGCTTGTCCAGTGTTCATTGACAGGCGTAATAAGGCTTTCCTTTTCACACCCGAGCAGGTTCCAGACAGCGTAGCTGGTGGTAGGCGGACAGGTGTTGTCGTTGAATCCCCATGTCATAAAGGTCTTGGCCTTGATATAGGGAGCGAAGCAGACCACATCGTAGTATGGCAGCGTTTGGAGGTGAGCCTCGGTGAGGAAACCCTCAGCCTTGGAGAAATGCGGATAGCCGTGGGTGCGGCCTTCCTCGACGGCGGCACTCATGTCGGAGAGGGCAGGGTGGTTGGCAACGCAGAGGTTGACACGCTCGTCAAGGGCAGCAGCGATGAGTGCGAGGGCTCCACCCTGACTGCCTCCCTGAGTAATGACATTGCGCCCGTCCCATTCAGGCAGCGACGTGAGCAGGTCGATGCAGCGCACCAGTCCAGTATAGACGTGCTTCATGTAGTAGTGGTCGCGACTGTCAATTCCTTGATACAGATAGCCTTTCATCCGTCCGTCGAAGGCTGCACGGACATCTTCAAAGATTGATTCGGGCATACGTGGGTCCATACCGTGAATCTCGGTGATGAAGCGTATGATACCATGCTCAGGGTAATAGTCGCGAGAGTTGGGGTCTTTTATACGTTTTATTCCTGCTCCTGGAGGTGTCAGCACCACGGGGCATGAGCCATGTTTCGCCTGCTTCGGCATCATCAGGTAGCCATAGAAAGCCTGGTGCTGGCGGTTCAGTTCCAGTTTGACGAGATAGCAGTCGGTCTTGTCGTTCGACAGTTCCGGCTGTAGCTCCTTCGTGTACTTCAGCGGATACTTTGCAGCCTCCTTCAGCGCCTCGTCCCAAAACTGACGGAAGTCCTTAGGCTGCTGCGTGTAGGGACGTATTTGCTCGGGTGAGAACCCCACCTTCACATGGTGTTGATAGGTTGTTCCGTCAAGCTTCAGCCGCAGTAGCAGGTCGCGGAAACAGGGCTTTCGTGCCGTACCCATCTTGATGGTGCAACGACCGTTCTTCAGCTCTGCCTTGCCACTGGTGTCATCGGGCATCAGGTCGTCAGCGATGCTATACTCCACGATGCCGTCGCGGGGAATACCATACTTATAGAACTGTACTTCTACTGTAGCTTGTTCACCGGTCTTGTACGTCCAGTCGGCATGGTCAGGTACGGTCACCCACAGGTAGTCGCTGCGGTAAGGATAGTTCTCTACTGCTTTCGCTGATATATTTGTTAGGAGCATCAGCGTTAAGAGCATGCTTTTCAGTGTAGCCTTTGTCAGCATGTTTTGTTCCCTCATAGTTGTCGTTCGTTTGTTTCTTGTTTGCAAAGGTACGAAGAAAAAGTGAAATAGTCAAATTATTTTTGAATTACTTTTACCTGTCCATTGTTACTTTTGATAATATTCAGACCATGTCGAAGCTTGCTGAGGCGTTTGCCATCGAAAGAGTAGATGCGAGACACATTATCCCCATTTGACCTATACTGCTCTTTTATTCCCGTCATATTGTAGGCCTCAGGGATATTCTGTCCTTCTAAGGGAAAAATGCGCAGGCTGCTGATATTGGGCAAACCGCCAGTACTGGTTGATGTTAACCTCATCATACAATTGTCGCTTTCGGCAAGAACCAACTCCTTTGTCAGGTAGGCATCGCTGCCTTTCATGAAGTAGATTCTTGTCAGTGAGTCGGCGTTGGCTGTAACTATGGCGCCAAGTGTTTTTTCAGAATCATAATGGAAGGCTAATAAATAGCGTCCTGCCTGATGCAAGCAGATATTCCACTGCTGTGTGCCGCCATTTTGGTCGGCATTTTGCTTCTGGCTATTCTCAAATAGAGCCGACTCGCCCGCAAAGAATGTCACGGTGTCAGTGGTTAGTGTGTGCTTCTCGCTATCGGTTGCCTTTGCCCATAGGGTGTGTACTCCACGTGACAGTGATACTACATTTGCCTCGTATGGAGGGGCAGTCGCAGTTGCCGTTTTCTTTTTGTCCAAGTAGAATTCGAGATTGACGTTACGGTTGCGCACATGCTTGACATCAGATTTCAACAATAATTCCCCATCGGCTCCTACGGTCTCTTCCTGGGCGGGTGCCGACACGCTGGCCTTGATGACCCACGACACTTCCGTGTGTTTGAGGCCTAAGAATGCGTCCATAGCTACGGTTGGCCGTTTCGTGTTCTGGTCCCATGCCCCTAAGTCATAGCCTGCCATAGATTCTGGCTCCCAATAGAAACAGCCAGGATTGCCGTTCTTGATGAGCTTATCCATCAGACCAACGAGATACTGGTTGGCTTCGATGGGCTTGTTCCAATAGTGTCCGGTCTCCACAACCATCACCTTCGTATCATAGCGTTGTTCCAGGTCTTTGATATTCGCCATCACCTTTGTAATCATCGTCGGCCCGTCAAGGTGCGACCAGCGCGGATAGGCCGACATACCTATCATATCCCACTTCACGCCACGACTCTTCAGCGCATCGAACATATTGCGGTAGAGCGAATTGTCGTGACCGTCGGGCAGGTGGATGATGGTTTGGATAGTTGAGTCGCAATCGTGGCAGGCCTTGATGCCGGCTTTCAGCATACGGGCGAAGTTGTCTGTCCCCCCCTTGTTGGTCTGGCAGGTGGGGTAGAACATACCGCGTTTCGTCTCGTTGCCTATCTGCGCCCAGCGAGGTGTGATGCCAGCGGCCTGCAGAGCTGTGATAATGTCTTTCGTGTGGTCATAGACATCCTGCTCCAACTGCGCTACGGTATGGTCTTTCCATGCTGCCGGACGGTCCTGTGTACCAGGGTCGGCCCAGGAGTCACTATAGTGGAAGTTAAGCATGATGCCCATCCCCTTGGCATGTGCACGCTTTGCCATTTTCACCACATCAGCCTTGCCGCACCAGCCTCCATTAGGGTTCACCCATACGCGTAGGCGAACATTGTTGATTCCTTGCTCCTTCAGTATTTGAAGGATGTCTTTCTGCTTTCCGTTTTTGTCGAGCCATTTAGTGCCCCAGCTCTCCATCTGCGACACGAAGCCTATGTCAGCACCAAAGGCAAAATCTTCTTCATGGGCAGTGCGGCTGAAGATGGTGTCGGTCACAGTCTCGGCCATTGTCTCGCTTGTGCCTATGCCTCCTAAAAGCATAAGCATTAGTAGTTTCAGTAGTTGTCGTTTCATTGTTTTATAAATGTTTTAATTTGCTCGATAGCCTCCTGCCGTTCCTTGGGCTTGAAACCGTGTCCGGCACCGGGGATGATGTGCAGACGGGCGTTCTTGTAGGTCTTGGCGGCACGGCGCGAATCTTCCATGAGTACCACTTGGTCGGCATCGCCCTGGATGATGAGCACTTGCTTCTGGAACTTCTTCATGGTGCGGAAGGCATCCATGCCGCACAGTTCCTCGAAGAAGCGGCGCCCCATCGACACGTTCCACAGACGGGTGGTGTCGGGGATGTCCTCCAGCTTCGGATAGCGTGAGTTCCAGTTATTGGGAATACACAGGGCAGGATAGATGAGCACAAGACGGCTTACCTCCTTGTTCATCTGTGCGGCAGTAAGTGCCGATACAAGTCCACCCTGACTCTCGCCGATAAGCATGATGCGGTCGGGATCGACGTAGGGCTGACGGCGGAAATAGTTAATGATAGCGCGAAGGTCGCTCTGTTCATCGAGGATGGACATATTCATCGTGTTAGAATCGCTGCGACTGTCCACAGAACCGCAGGGGAAGTCGAAGGCGTAGGTCATCCAGCCCTGCTCAGCCAGCGGACTGAAGTAGTCCTGAGCGAAATGATGGGTGCCATTGAAGCCGTGACTCACGATAGCTATAGGCATGCGGTCCTCTGCCTGCAATGGGCGGTTCAGCACACCGTAGATCTGGCGGTCGCCGTTCTCAATCCACAGGCTGTGCACATTCTTGAAGTCGATGAAGTTCTTCGTCTTCAGTTCCCAACCGTCATATCCCGTCGGTTTTTCTGCGAGGAATATCTTGGCGTTCTCCTGACTGCCTTTCAGGTGCCAGTCGATCCAACTGAGCACAAGCCGTCCGTAGTATCCGCCGTACTTGTCGTAATAGGTGCCGCCGTGACCCGATGCTGGGTGGTTGGCCAGACAGACGGGTACATGGCTGATGCGGGCATAGTCTTTCTGCGCATTCTTGTAGGCCACATCACTCGGTCCGCCTACAATATACAATATAGGTGCATGCAGATGTGACAGCGAACCTCGGCTGGCACCCGCCATCTCCATATCACCCATGCCAGCGTTCAGGATGAGGTACGTCTTCAGTCGCGGGTCACCGGCATTATAGAGCACCTGCGCACCGCCACATGAATGACCAGCGGCAGCAATCTTCGTAGTATCGATGATGTGGTAGTAGTCGGTGCCTTTTGTGCGGTTCTGTTGCAGCATCAGTTCCAGGCCGCGCATCAGCTCCGAGGATTCTGTATGTCCTATTGGCCGCTCGTTCAGGCTGTCACGCATCTCGCCAATAGCCACCACAATATAACCGTGAGAGGCCACCTCAGACAGCATCCGCTCATAGCCGACGCTGGTATCCGAGCAGCCGCCGTTGCCGAAGAGTAGCAGGGGAAGCGCCCCGCAGCGGGCATGGGCATGCAGCAAATCTTTCGGACGATAGACAACGAAGTCCTCCATCCCCTGCTCTTTTACGGCCACGGCCTTGAATGTGCCCGTACCGCCTTCGTCAATTATCCTTGTCTTTAGTGGCTGTGCCACTGTGCATAGAATACCAACAGACAGGAGTGTCAGCATCAATAAAACTCTTTTCATCATGGTTATGCTATCTTTGGATGACTTTCTTGTTGACGACTGTTCCATCGCTCATCACCATACGCTTCAGACAAATGCCCTGTGAGGGCGCAGCGATGCGCTTGCCGGATAGCGTGAAGTATTCTGTGTGATAAACGCTGCCTGAAGAGATGTCTGCCACGGAGGTGGCATCTTCGCCCTGTTCTGTGCCACTGGCATCATTGATGGCCAATGTCACGTCGTCAATGTGGCACCAGGCATTGGCGGAGCCGTCGGCATAGAATCCCACCTCGACAGTACCGCCTACGACGGCTACGTCGCTGATGGTGTAGAGATGCCACTGACCGTCGGCAATGGTGATGTCTGCCTTGAAGGTCTCGCCGCCACTCGTTGCGTACATATACAGTTCGTTGAACGTGGTGCCCGCCTTAGCGTATGCCTTCAGTGTGTACTGGCCATCGGGCAGGGGAACATGGACGGTGGACGAAATCTTCTGATAGACCTTGCGCTGGAAGTCCACCTTGTCGCTGATGTTCAGGCAGTGGTTGCCCATCACCGTGGCACGGTCGGTACTGGAGTTCGTGGCATTGAGTACAGGCGAGTTGGCATCGCCGATGGCCACCTTGTTGCCCTTGCCGACCACCGTTGTCCAGCCGCGAAGGAAAGTCTGCGACGGTTTGTTGGCACTGGGAATGTTCACGCGGTCGGCATCGAAACTGAAGTTCTTCACGTAGTTGTTGTCCTTCCCCACATACCACTCGCCAGTCTCGGCATTGAGATGCCACTGACTCAGGGAGTTGAAGTAAGGCTTATTGTTGACAAACGAGATGGGACACCACTGGTTGTAGCCGTTGCCGTTGCCCGCAAAGCCAGCCCAGCGGTCGCCGCAGTAGATGACCGTCTCCTGCTTCGTGCCGCGTACGGTGTAGAAGAATCCCGTCTGCGTGACGTGGCCGTAGTCATCGGCCGAACCGGGCATCACCTGCATGTTGTTGGTAGGCGTATAGGGGCCGTAGATGCTTGAAGCCTCTAAATAGTAGACATTCGAGGCATTCCACCCGTAGAGGTCGGAGCCGCAGACGTAATACTTGTCCTTATACTTGAACATGCAGTCGCCCTCGCGCCCGGAGCCTTTGTATATCTGGTGGCAGTCCTTCAGACCGATCTTTCCGTCAGCACACACGCCGATTTCCGACAGATATATCTTGCTGCGCCCCTTGCCGTAGCTGTAGCACAGGTACGACTTGCCCGTATCAGGGTCGGTGAAGACGGTCTGGTCGCCAGTGTTCGGCGTACCTATTATATTGGTCATGTCTATCTGGTTGTGACGCTGGAAGTTGCCTGTGGGTGTGTCGCAGGTGGCCACCAGCACATTGTCGTTGTACTGCGTCAGCAGTGCATACTTCTTGGCTTCGGGTATGTAAGCCACGCCGAGGCGCCCCACCCAGTAGGCCCAGCCAATGGCAGAAGGAGTAAGCACATCGCGAACGAACGTCCAGTTCACCAGGTCGTCGCTCCGGTAACAGGTCACAGACACGAAGTTCGTGACGTTGCTCTTACTACCAGCCAAAGCCTTCGGACAGTAGTCCACAGCCTCCTGATATTTCACACCATACCAATAATAGTGCTCCACGCCCTGCGCATCGGGGAAGCGGAAGATGCCGCCGCCCTGGCTATAGATATAACTGCCGGAGGTGGTCTTCCAGAACGTGTCGTTGTTGATTACGGGTGCCTCGCCGTCCTCGGCATTGGCACAGACTTGGACCGTCATTGCGATGACAAGTGTCAGTAGTTGTTTCTTCATAATGTGTTAGTAATGTAGGGGCAGGTCTCGTGCCTGTCTGTTGATTTGCGGATGCAAAAGTACTAACATATCTTTGAAATGTCTTTCACAGGTGTAACTTCATGTTGCACTTATGTAACTTTGCACAATAATGACACCTTAACGGAGGATTGTCAGTTTTCCATTGATAATATACAATCCTTTCCTGGCACGGCTTACCTTGTGTCCCTTGAGGTCGTATATCCTTGCAGCGCCGTCCGGTTTTACTACTGGTGCAGCCACACCTGTGTCTTCATCTTCCATCCACAGCCAGCCCATTCCGCTGTTGGCCAGTGCAGAGCCACGCTTGGCAACGAGAAAATCCAGGTCAGGCAGGTTTCCTTCGGTATCGCGAGGGGCGAAGAGGTGAGAAGGATCGGTAGATACGAAATGACTGTCTGCAACAGTGATGACGTTAGGGCCGAACGAGTTGTTAGTCAGCGTGCTGGTGGCGGCATCGCAGTTGGAAAGATGTTCCTTTTTGGGACTCCACGACACATTGCCTGTCAGTTTATGATTGTAGCCCGGCACATCGACAGCCTCGCTGGTGGTCTTGCGGTTTACCATGTTATAGTTGTCGCGCTGGTTCATGGCCGATGTATTCTGCTCCCAAAGGTTGCCGCCCAGGTGGTGGTTGGCATAGATGCCGTTCGACTTGTTGCGATAGGCCACGCAGTGGTGAACATGGTGCGACGGGCAGACGGCTGGGCACTTCGTCGTTCCTGATCCCATGCCCCAGCCTCCAGCCTTGAAGCCGTTGCCGTCGCCGGCACTCTGGAAGGTAGTAGTGTTCTTAGGGTCAGACGTAGGACGATAGCCGTTGTAAAAGGCCCAACAATGGTCGAACTCCACGGGCGCGGCACAGTTGATGAGGTCGAAGCCGTCGTCAGAGTTGCGCCAGGCGCGGCAGTTACGGAACACGTTGCCCGTCTCGGTGGTTTTGCCGACATGACAGCCAAAACCATCTACGTTGCCGCCATAAGTGCCCTCGGAGTAGTCGTCATAATTATTGTAGGCATCACAGTTCACGATGAGGTTGTTCGAGCCAGTGGTCTGATAGTAGCCAATGGCCATATTGTCGTGCATGGCGATGTTTTCTACGATACAATAGGACCCCTTGCGTGCCGAGACACACTCCGACTGCGTATGTCCCTTGATGCGGACGGGAAGGCCAACGATGTCGAAGTTGCGCAAGTGCAGGTAGTTGGCACCGAGATAGAAGCCGGCGAAGCGGTGGGCACCGTCGAGTTGCAGTGCCGAGAAGTCGAACACGGGCCGCTCGCCAGGGTAGCCCATGAAGCAGGTGCGCTTCTTGGCCGTTCCCGCTTTCTCTATGGCAAAGACGTATGCGTAGAGACTTTCCTGTTTCATCACCTGCTCGTCGGTCACCTTGTAGGTGCCTCCGCGGAAATAGACCGTGTCGCCCGATACTACCTTTTTATAGGCGGCGGGCAGTGTGGCCAACGGGGCATCTATTGTGCCTGTTGCCTTATCGTTGCCAGTAGGGGCTACGTAGATATTTTTTGCAGATAACGATACGCTTATTAATGACAGCGTCACAGGGCTTGCCATCAGAGCAAGCAAGATGAGTTTCGTAGTTTTCATTGTTTTCAGTTTGTTTGATTTTGGGAACAAAGGTACAAAAAAAACTTAAAACAGATTCGCACGGGTGTAACTTTATGTTGAAATTATGTAACTTTGCACAAAAATATTACGCTGACTAATGAAGAAATCCCTTATCGCTCTTATATTTGTGCTGCTGCCAACGGTCTGCGGGCTGTCGGCTCAGGACTTCCGCCGGCTATCGTTGCCCAACCGTGAGCAGTTGTCGTCGGAGAAAGTAATGTATGTGATGCAGGACAGTGAGGGCTTCCTGTGGTATGCTACTGACGGCGGTGGCGTTTGCCGTGATGACGGGAGGCAGGTGGACGTGTTCCGCAACGATGCCGAACACCCAGACCTGCTGGGCAGCAACACGGTGGTGTGCATGGCTGAGGCCGGACCGTTTATTATCATTGGTACTTCCCATGGAGCAAATGTACTCGATAAATGTGACTATAGCATCCGCCGTCTGACAGAAGTAGATGACAAGCGGGTGGATGATATCATCGTGACAAGCGACGGACTTTGGTGGCTGACAGCAAATAAAAAGGTACATAAGTATTCGTCGGAAGGCAAATGGCTCAAGACGTATCAGGCAGGCAATAAGTATATCTTCCGTCTGCATGAAGACGGGCAGGGAAGGCTGTGGTGCCGGCAATGGGAAGGCGGAATGTTGCGGCTCGACGGCGAGCAGTTTGTACAGGTTACGACAGAATGGCCTGACAGCATAGACTTTCGCCGTGTGACAACTGACTGCCAAGGTCGTCAGTTGGTGGCTGACGAGTTCGGAGATTGTTATGCCCTAAGTAGCAACGACCAGAAACAATGGTTTGAGGGCACCATCCTCTCGAAAGAGCAGGCCAACAACATCCGACAATCTCTGAATCTCTCGTCCCGTCCCACAGCAATAGTGCACCCCGATTCTTCACTTTTCACTCTTTACTCTTCACTTCTTTTCAGCACAGGCAAGGATATTCGCCGTTTGGAGCATGGCGGGGGAGAAACCGTCATCAGCGACGCCAAGGATGTGTCGGCGATGGCCTTTACACCTGATGGTACGCTGTGGTTAGCCACTATCTACGGACAACTCTATCGCTGTCTTCAGGGAAAGACGGAACTGGATGAGTACGGCTCGAATGAATATGGCGACGGCGTTGTGGCCATGGCGACAGATAGTTTGGGACAGCTTGTATTGGTGAGCGACCGCTACGTAAGACTCTACGACACACAGCGTCATACCTTGCGGCAGCAGAGCCGCGAAGCTGACAGCATCTACTGTATAGAACTACAGAAGACCCCGTCTTATCAGCGGTGGAGCCAACTCAACCGTGAGAAAGTGGTGGAGCGTATGCCAGAATGGCTGAATAGCTGGTGGATGTGGTGCATCTACATCATCCTTATAGCCTTCGTCGGTTTGCTTGTTATCTACATCTTTATGCTTAGGACACAGCGCAAACAGTTCTTGGAGCAGATGAAGACTCTCACTCCAGATCCTTCTCCGATGACTCCCCTCCCTCAACAGGGAGGGGATAGGGGTGGGTCTGAATGGCTGCAAAAGGCCATCACCCAAGTGGAGGCTCACCTGAATGATGAAAGCTACACCGTGGAACAGTTGAGCAGCGATATGTGCATGAGTCGCATGACTTTCTATCGCCGGATACAGAGTCTGACGGGTCAGTCGCCTACTGAGTTCATGCGCACTATCCGTCTGCGTCGGGCTGCCGAGCTGCTGCGCGAGGGTCGTCTGACTGTCACCGAAATCAGTTACGCCACAGGCTTTTCCTCTGTCAGCTACTTCAGTCGCTGCTTCCGCAAAATGTTCGGTGTGCCGCCCACACAATTTATTCTTCCAGAAAAACCCCTATAACGATATGTTTACGCCCCCCATGAATGTGGCACGCGGCATAGGATAGCCCTGGTTTATTTCGTATTTCTGCGCCAGCAGGTTCTCGCCGCGAAGCCATAGGCCGAAGTCCTTGCAGAGGGCGTAGTTGACGGTTGCATTTAGCAGACAGAAGTTCTCCTTCTGTTCACTGTCGCCGACAGCGGTATAGAGGCCGCTGATGTACTGCATACCAGCGATGACGCTCCATTTCCGGCACGTGTAGTTTGCGCCGAGGAAGCCTTTGTAGGTGGGTGCAGCCACGACGGGATGCTGCATGTGCAGCAGCGAGTGGTTGGTCGAGAGGCTCCAATGGTTGTCTATGCGATACCCTGCCTCCAGCTCCAAGCCGTAGTTCTCTATCTCGCCAGTGTTGATGTTGCGGCCCGCGACGGTCTGAATCATGTTGTCGCCCTTGATATAGAAGAGGTTCGCGCCATACGAGAAGCCGCCAATGTGCTGCCGCCACGACAGCTCGTAGTTCCACAGACGCTCTGCCCGCAGAGAGTCGTGGTTAGCCGTGCCATACATATACATCTCGCGGGTGTTGGGATTGCGGAAGCCCTTGCTGACAGACGCTTTCAGCGCTCCCGTCTCCATGGGGCGCACGACGACGCCTGCCTGTGGCACCCATTCACCGCCTGCCGTAGAGTGGTGGTCGTAGCGCAGGCCGGCATCAATGGTCAGCCATGGGGTGATGTCCTGGCGGAAATCTACATAGCCCGCCACCTCGTTCTCGTGCGAGTGGGCACTCTGCATCAGGCGCCGCTGGGTGGCGACGGTCTCGCCCGTCTCACGATTGGTGTACCAGGCTCGTCCGTAGATGTGCTGGTAGTCAAGACCGACGGTGATGCGATTGCCGTCAAACATCTGCACACTCTGATACCACGACACGCCGGCCATGGCATCCTTCGAGCGGAACAGGTCGGTCTGCGGAGTGCCGCCATCAGCATTATAGCCGTCGTTGATTTTGTGCCGTCCGAAGTTGTCGTAGACGCTCAGCGCACCGCTGGTTTTGTTATAGTGGTTCCCGATGGTCAGACTGGCTGCACCACGGGTAATCCACTGGTCGTTCTCCAGCTTGGGCTGCGTCACGGTGCCGGGGTTCGAGGCGTTCCAATGGGTCAGGTCCAAGGACACATCTGCATTCCAGTGTTCGCTGATGTCATAGCCCAGTTTTACGTAGCCGCCGTACTGCTCGAAGCCTGTATTGGGACGGTGGTTGTCGGTGCGGCTATACTGTGCTGCTACGGTCGACGAGAAGCGCCCGTTGCGCACCTGGTTCGATGCCTCGGCCTGCACCGTGCCGTAGCTGCCTGCGCCGAGGTTAATGCGGGTCTTCACGCCGTCCATTCCCGACGTTCCGTCGCCTACCCGTAGCCTTTCGTGCATCGAGCGGGTGACGATGTTCAGCACGCCGCCCATCGCGTTCGAGCCGTAGAGCACCGAGGCGGGGCCTCGCAGCACTTCCACACGCTCTGCCATTAGCGTCTGGTAACTGTCGCTGATGGGATGACCATAGACACCGTTGTACTGCGGATGCCCGTCGATGAGAACGAGCATCTGCCCGGCACCGCCCGTGAGACCACGAAGACTGATGCCGCCGGCAGCACCTGTCGATACACCGTAGCCGATCATCGAGCGACTCGTAACCATCAGACCCGGCACCTGCTGCATCACCGTCGGCAATACGCTTGTCTGTTGTTGCTCGGTCAGCGTCTGCCGGCTGATGACGTTCACCGTATAGGGCAGATGGCGCACGTCGGTGGCGTTGCGCGTTCCCGTCACCACCACTTCCTGCAACGACAGCGAGTCTTTCTGTGCTGCACAAAAGGTGCCCGCAGCCATGAAAGCCACAAGCGCCGAAAAACATCTTTTTGTCACTTGTCGATATTGATGAGGTTGTACTTGCGATTGCCGAGGCCAATCTTGGCAGCATGCTCAATAGTGTGGACGCCATGCTGCTTGTCGATGCGGCGTAGCAGGTCGGTGGGGTCGTTCTTTGCTGTTACCTTCTGCTGGTTGATGATGTCGATGCAGGCCTGGTCGAGGGCCACAGGGTCGGTAGAGGCCAGGATGCCGTAGTCTTCCAGTTTCACGGGTTCGGGATGGTCCACACAGTCGCAGTCTATCGACATGTTGTTCATCACCGAGATGTAGATGATTCCGTTATGCCGCTCGAAGTAGTTCACTACAGCCTGTGCTGCCGCAGCCATTGATTCGAGGAAACCGTCCTGATTGCCGATGTACGCTGGTGTCCAGAGTTTCGACATGTCGAGTTTCGCCATCTTACCTGCGGAGTGGATATAGGCCTTGCCGTTCTGACTGGCGCAGCCGATGGAGAGGTTCTTCAGCGCGCCGCCGTAGCCGCCCATAGGGTGCCCCTTGAAGTGGTTCAGCGCTATCATGAAGTCGTAGTTGGCCAGATGCCCGCCCACGATGTCGTATTTGATATTGCTTTGGTCCTTCACGGGGATGCGTATCTCGTCGTATTCGTCCATGATATCTACGGGGAAGTACTTCAGGAAGCCGTGACGCTCGATGACCTTCCAGTGGTTCTCCGACGTGGTGCGCTCGTCTTTCTTGTCGGCAGGACCGTTGCCGTAGGCCGTGTTACACTCCACGATGGTTCCGTCGACCTCATAGATCAGGTCTTTGATAAGTTCGGGCTTCAGGAAGTTGGGGTTGCTGCCCTCACCCGTAGAGACCTTTACCGCCACCCGTCCCTGAGCCTTTACGCCCAGTGCCTTGTAGATCTTCACTAACGACTCAGGGCTGATGTCCCTGGTCAGATATACCGTGCTCTGTGCAAGAGCCGCTGCCGATGCCATCAGCATCATAGCAGCCATGATAAACAGTTTCTTCATCTTGTTTTGTTTTAGTACGATTGCAACATTGCGGTGCAAAAATACAAAAAATCTCCCGAATTACGTGAATACGGGAGATTTTTTTGGAATTATTAGGAGAATCCTCGCTCATCCATCGGTATTTATTCGCCAGTGAACTTACCTGTAAATAAGATAACGCCTGACGACTGCTCGCGGATGATATAGACGAAAGGCCGGTTGGCGTGGAATGTGGCCTGGGGATATTCTTCCGGCCCCAGAGCGGTCTCCATGGCCCCTGCTATGGTGACTGCTGAAGCCTCAGAGCCTTCCTCGTTCACCTTGATGGCAGCCTTCTGACGCATCATGTTGATATAGACGGGCACGTTGGCCATATTCGGGATCTCTGCCCGGAAAGGGTCGAAGGCCAGGCGGATGCCCATGGGCCTCAGCAATTTGATAAGGCCGCCGCCAAAGTCATCGGTATTCGATGAGGTCTCGAAGCGTGGCAGCTTCAAGTCCACCTCGTACGCGCTGAAGGTGTTTCCCGACAGATCGCACCATCCATAATTGTTCAGTGTGCTGTTCTGCGTCATGTCTTTGATGACGTCGTCTGTGGTCTTGCCCTCTTCGGGCAGCAGTACTGTCATGTTCCAAAGTCCTGCGCCGTATGGGATGATGACGGCAGAGTAGGTGTCATTCCTCATATAGCTGATAAGCACGTTCTGGTGCATCAAGGGCATCTGTGTCTGGCCGCTGTTGGTTGTAAAGGTCTCCGTCCTGGTATTCTTCTCGTCGAACTTTGAGGCCCAGTCGGCCTTGAAATAGATGGCGTTGAGCAGATAGGACACCATGTCAGGGTCAACCTCGTCGAGAATGGTGGGAATCATGCCACAGCTCTTCTCGTTGCTCCAGCCGTTGATGCGTTCGAGGCTTTGTGGCGACGAGAAATCGAGCGTCTCAGCCGTTGCGTTGTAATACTGCTTCATATCCTCTTGGAACTGCTCTTTCAGCGTATAGTCTTTGTTCAGAAAGATGGCGTTGGCGATGTTCAGCTGCACATTGTCATCCGCCCTTGGCAAGCCCTCGATGAGTTTCTTGCAGTAGTCGTTTACAGCCTTTATGCCGCCCTCGTGGAAGCCTAATGTCTGTTCCAGTTCCTGTTCTGTCTGCCCCGTGGCTGCATCGTTTACCATAGACAGTACGTAGGCGATGCTTAGTGGCGAGAAGATGAAACTCATGCCGCTCTCGTCAGCATCGTTCACCGTCTTCAGGAAGTTCAGCGTAAAACGGTTGTTGTCGTTCATAAACACCCTCTGTGCCTCCGTCAGTTGGATGGGGTGGGGCTCTGCCCGCATACAAATCACCATGTTGTCTCCGCCCGAGTCAACACTTTCATTGTCTGATGAGGAACACGATAGCATAATGCCACTTAGCATAACTGCGATGATTAGTAATAGGTTCTTTTTCATATTTCAAGTGTTTTTGCAAATATAATACGAAAAAAAGGGAAATCTTGTATGCCGATGCGTTAAAGAATCTAAAAAGATGGCGAGGCTATACAAGATTTGCGTAATTTTGAATTAATAATGTAGACGCAAGAGAAAAATAATGGTCAGACAACTCGTTGAGCGTATACGGCAGAAAGACCAGCGGGCGATGGCAGAACTTTATCGGCAGTACGTCGAGGAGCTTTCATCGGTCTGCTACCGCTATGTGCCTCACGAGAGCGACGCCAAGGACGTGTTGCAGAACAGTTTTGTGAAGATATTCACATCCATCGGAAGCATTGAGTTTCGGGGTGAGGCCTCTTTCAGGGGGTGGATGAAAAAGGTGGTGGCCAACGAGGCGCTCTGTTTCCTGAAAAACCGGAAGAGGCTGCTGTACGCAGAGCAAGCGGCGGTAAGCCTGAGCGCAGAGCCCGATGAGGAGCCGGAGCCAGAGAGAATATCACCCGACGAACTGCACCGGCTGATAAAGGAACTGCCCGACGGCTATCGCACGGTGTTGAACCTCTTCGTCTTCGAGGGCTACTCGCATCGGCAGATTTCGCAACTGCTGGGCATCAGCGAGGCTACATCAGCCTCACAACTCTACTACGCAAAAAGGCTACTGGCAAAACGGATAAAGGATGTAACAAAGGAAGAAGGATGAAAGAATACTGGACAGATAAACTCAGACAACGACTGGAGGGGCACAAGGCGGAGCCTCCAGCAGGTCTTTGGGATGACATCGGCCGGCAGATGGGCATGACCGATGGCGCTAAGCCGCTGTCCCGTCCGGCGCAGACCGCTCATAGGTACTGGCTTGCTGCTGCAGCAGCAGTACTGGCTCTTGTCGGCTTCTTTATCTATCAGAATATGAACGACGGGGCTGATGAGCCCATTGCCGCCTCGGTGGTTGAGAAAGGCTCTCCCAGCGAGCCCCAACCGGCAAAAGCGCCCCCTCAGGCAAAGGAGCCGCTTCAGGCAAAGGCACGCCTTCAGGCAAAGACACCCCAACATGCAAAGGCGCCTCATCAGGCAAAGGAGCGGCAGCCGCAGAGCTGCCAGCCGCTCTTGGTTGAGGCCGCGCAGACAGAGCAAGCAGATTCTGCCCAGACGGACGACGTCGGCACAAAAGCATCTCACGAGGACCGGCAAACAGCAGTTGCCATAGCCCCGAACGACAATTGGGCGATGAAACAGCATGCAGGTCCTGGTCAGTCAAAGTGGTCGGTCGCAGTGAATGCGTCTGGCGGACTGCTCGCTGCACACAGCACCGAAAGTATGAACAACAGGGTCTATATGGTTCAGGCTCCTCAGGAGGACTATGTGGACGCATCAGAAGTGAGCCCCGGGGTGGATACGCATTACATTCAAACCGACATCTTGGCAAAACATCATCTGCCTGTGCGAATCGGGGTGGGGGTGCAGTATCAGCTCAACAGTCATCTTGCACTCTTCAGCGGACTCAGCTATACCTATCTCTATTCGGAGTTCAGCATACCAATCTATAACAACATCTCCTACACGCAGAAGCTGCACTATCTCGGCATCCCCGTAGGCGTGTCATGCAGGTTGTGGTCTGCCGGCCGCTTCAGTCTTTACCTCTCTGGCCAGACCATGCTGGAGAAAAGTCTCAACGACACGCCATGGCAGTGGTCGCTGGGGGCGTCGGCAGGAGCAGAATACGGCATTTCCCGTCAGCTCGGTCTCTATTTGCAGCCCTCGTTCAGCTATTATTTCCGCGATGGCAGCTCCTTAGAGCACTACTATAAGGAGCACCCCTTTGCACCATCCTTCGAATTCGGTTTGAGGTTGCATTTAGAAAAGTCCAAATAAATTTGGCTGTTCCTTCGTTTTTTCGTAACTTTGCAGGCGGATTAATCATTGAGGAATATGGAATATATAGTTTCGGCACGAAAATACCGCCCGATGTCGTTCGATACGGTGGTGGGACAGGCGGCGCTGACAACCACATTGAAGAATGCGGTGAAGAGCGGTAAACTGGCCCATGCCTACCTGTTCTGCGGGCCGCGAGGGGTGGGGAAGACCACCTGTGCCCGCATCTTTGCCAAAGCCATCAACTGTCAGAACCCGACGGCAGAAGGCGAGGCGTGCAATGAGTGCGAGAGCTGCCAGAGCTTCAACGAGCAGCGTTCGCTGAACATCTTTGAGCTCGACGCCGCCTCGAACAACTCGGTGGAGCACATCAAGACCCTTATGGAGCAGACACGCATACCGCCGCAGGTGGGCAAGTACAAAGTGTTTATCATCGACGAGGTGCACATGCTGTCGACGGCGGCCTTCAACGCCTTCCTGAAGACGCTGGAGGAACCGCCTGCACACGTCATCTTTATCCTGGCTACGACGGAGAAGCACAAGATTCTGCCAACGATTCTGAGCCGATGTCAGATATACGACTTCGAGCGTATGACGGTGCAGAACACCATAGACCACCTGAAGCGCGTGGCTGAGAAGGAGGGCATACAGTATGAGGACGAGGCGCTGGCCGTGATTGCCGAGAAGGCCGACGGCGGCATGCGCGACGCCCTGAGCATCTTCGACCAGGCGGCTTCGTTCTGTCAGGGCAACATCACCTACCAGAAGGTGATTGAGGACCTGAACGTGCTCGACACGGAGAACTATTTTAATATGGTGGACCTGGCTGTGCAGAACAAGGTGAGCGACATCATGGTGCTGCTGAACAACTGCATCAACAACGGCTTCGACGGCGGACTGCTCGTACAGGGACTGGCCAAGCACGTGAGGAACGTGCTGATGGCAAAGGACCCGCAGACACTGCCCCTGCTGGAGGTGAGCGAACAGGCACGCCAGCGCTACGCAGAGCAGGCCAAGCGCACTGACACCCGCTTCCTGTACGGAGCACTCAGGCTGATGAACCAGTGCGACATCAACTACCGCCAGTCGTCGAACAAACGCCTGCTGGTGGAGCTGACCCTCATAGAGACGGCCCAGCTGACACAGCCCCAGGAGGGTGACGGCGCGGCAGCCGGTCCTGCCAGTGGGCGTAGGCCCAGAAGATTGAAAACCCTGTTTAAGCAATTAGTACGGCAGACACAGTCGAAGCCAGTGGCCCCGCAGGTAGCCACGACTGTGAAAACGCCGCAACAGGCTGCCGCACCTGCCGCAGCAGCCCCTGCCACAGCAGCCACCCCCGCTGCCAAGTTGAAGGCCTCGCAGATCAGTAACTCGTGGTCTGCGCTGCGCAGTCAGGGCAGGCCGCAGAAGATGCATATACTGCCCGGCACACAGGGCATAGCGCAGCCCGACGTCGAGCAGGATGCCTTCACGCAGGAGGACCTGGAACTGCAGTGGCTGTCGATGTGCAACCGCATGCCTCAGCAGTTGAGCGGCATCGCTGCCCGCATGAAAAATATGAACCCGACGTTGCTGAACCTGCCCGAAGTGGAGGTGGTGGTGCCCAACGAGATTATCAAGGACGAGATGGAGACCATCAAAGGCAGCATCGTGAAGACGCTGAAAATCTATCTGCACAACAGCTCCATCACACTATCGCTGCGGGTGGCAGCACCGGAGGAGCGTCAGAAGATACTGTCCCGACGGGAGCAGTTCGAACAGATACGCGAACATTCGGAGAGCGTCAGCAAACTCTGCGAGCTGTTCGACCTGGAGTTGGCGTAGGGGAAATTGATAATTGATAATTGATAATTGACAATTGATAATTAAAGGGTTAAGGTATGAAGAAGATAAAAGCTTGGTTGAAGTCGTTCATGGCGATACCTTATATGAAATATGTGGTGGTGATTGTCGCTGGCATCGCTATCATCGGATTCCTGGGTTCCAACAGCGTGCTGGCGCATTTCCGCTATAAGATGCAGATTTCCGACCTGAAGGAGGAGATACAGCACTACGAGCAGGCCTATCAGCGAGACCAGGAGAAGATACATCAGTTGGAGAACGACCCCAAGGCGATGGAGGAGATAGCACGCGAACGCTATTTTATGAAGACACCCGACGAGGACATCTTCGTGCTGAGCAGCGACCGCACAGATGACGAACAGCAGCAGACAGACGCACATGAGACAGCTGAATAAACTGCAGAACGCCATCTTCCTGGCAGGAGCCCTGCTGATGGTGGCCGGCGCCGTGTTGAGCGTGCTTAGGTGGCCGTGGTTCCCGTATGTCTATGCCGCAGGGTCCGTGGGCTTCGTCAGCATGCAGATGCTGCAGCGCTACGAGGGCCGCAACGTGGTCATCCGCCGTCTGCGTCGCATCATGCTGCTGAGCGATGTGCTGCTGCTGGTCACCGCCGTGCTGATGTTTGCTGGACAGGACAACCCGCTGGGCATAGACTGGATAGACTACCTGGTCTACGTGAAGGGAAAATGGGTGGTGACGCTCCTGGTGGCAGCCATTTTGCAGCTCTATACGGTGTACAGAATAGGCCATGAACTGGACCGAGAGGCAAAAAAACTATAAAAGTTTGCACAATTGTTTTAAATTGCGCAAATTTTTTTCCGTAGTTCAATAGAACATTGTACATTTGCAACTGATAAGGCAAATGACTTTTATGAAAAGACTGGTTTATATCATCGCTTTTGTGGCTGCGCTGGCCTCGTGCTCCGACTCGTACCTCATTCAGGGATCGTCGTCGGTGTCGCAACTGGACGGCAGCAAACTCTATCTGAAGGTTCTCAAGGACAAGGAACTGACAAACTTCGACTCCTGCGAGGTGGTGCATGGCAAATTCCGCTTCTCGGGCATCCTGGATACCACCATCCTGGCTTCGCTCTACATGGACAACCAGAGCATCATGCCGCTGGTGGTGGAAAAGGGCGACATCAACATCAGTATCGAGAACATGCAACGCAGGGTGAGCGGATCGCCGCTCAACGACCTGCTTTACGACTACCTGGACAAGTACGAGCGCCTGCAGAATCAGTTGAAGGAACTGTCGCACCGCGAGAGCCAGATGCTGCTTGACGGCATCGACGAGGCGGAGATAGGCCGCACGCTGCTGGCCGAGGCTGCCGTCATTACGCAGGAGGAGGACAGTCTGGTGACCGACTTCGTGGTGGCAAACTTCGAGAATGTGCTCGGGCCGTTTGCCTTTCAGATGTGTACGTCGGTGCCTCAGGTGGAGCATATCCTGAGCAAGGCCCCCGCCGCGTTCAAGAACCACCCGATGGTCGTGGAGTTCTACCAGTACGCCACCGGTAGCAGTCAGGCAGCCGCAGACGAGCCCTCGGCGCCTCAGTCGCCTTCCGACATTGACGATGCCACCATACAGGATATCTTGAATGGCAAAGAGGATACTCATTAAGGGCGGGCGCATTGTCAATGAAGGCCGCTGCTTCGATGGCTCCATCGTCATCGAGGACGAGAAAATCACAGATGTCATCGAGGGTGAAACAATTGCCAATTGTCAATTGTCAATTGTCAATTCCATAGATGCCTCGGGCTGCTACGTGCTGCCCGGCATCATCGATACCCATGTGCATTTCCGCGAGCCCGGCCTGACCGACAAGGCCGACATAGAGAGCGAGAGCAGGGCCGCCGCCGCCGGTGGCGTCACCTCGTTCTTCGACATGCCCAACACCGTGCCGCAGACCACCACGCTGCAGGCCCTGGAGGACAAGTTCCTGCGGGCAGCCCAGAGCAGTCATGTGAACTACACCTTCTTCTTCGGAGCCACCAACGACAATGCCGACCTGTTTCCGAAGCTCGACCCGCACCGCGTGCCGGGCATCAAGCTGTTTATGGGTAGCAGCACGGGCAATATGCTGGTGGACCGCGACGAGGCGCTGGAACGCATCTTCCGGACAGCTCCCCTGCCCATCATGGCGCATTGCGAGGACACCGCCGTCATCAACCGCAATATGCAGGAGGCCAAGCAGGCGTGGGGCGACGATCCGCAGGTGACGCTCCATCCGCTGATACGCAGCGAAGAGGCCTGTCTGCTGTCGACGACGAAGGCCGTGCAGCTGGCCCGTAAGCACCATGCCCGCCTGCATGTGGCTCACCTCTCTACGGCAGAGGAACTGGAACTTTTTGAAGGTGGAAAGTGGAATGTGGATGGCGGAAAGAGGTCGGCTGTTACCGCCGAGGCCACTGTGGGACATCTCTACTTCACTATGCTCGACCACGAACGGCTGGGGGCACGTATCAAGGTGAACCCCGCCATCAAGAGTCCCGTGGACCAGTTCATGCTGCGTCAGGCCCTGAACGACGGACGCATCACTACCATAGCCACCGACCATGCCCCCCACCTGCTGTCGCAGAAGCAGGGCGGCTGCGCAAAGGCTGCCAGCGGCATGCCGATGGTGCAGTTCTCGCTGCCAACCATGCTGGAACTGGTAGACCAGAAAGTGCTGACCATAGAGCGGCTGGTGCAGCTGATGGCTCACAACCCCGCCTCGCTGTTCGAGGTGCAGCGTCGCGGCTTTATCCGCAAGGACTATCAGGCCGACCTGGTCATTGTGCGTCCGGAGAGTCCGTGGACGGTGACCCCCGACGTGATAGAAAGCAAATGCAAATGGAGCCCGATGGAGGGTCACACCTTCAACTGGAAGGTGGAGCAGACCCTCTGCAACGGACACCTTATATATAATAAAGGAGTGGTGGACTGCAGTTACACCGGACAGCCGCTCACATTCAGATGAGGCTCACCTACGACATCGGCACCTTGGTACCCTATATCAACTGGGTTTACTTCTACTTCGCCTGGCAACTGAAGGGCGAGGCCGAACAGCAGCGGATGAGGGACGAGGCCGAGTCGTTTCTGACATCTTTAGCCGACCGCTACAAGGCCCATGCCGTCTTCCAGATTGTCGATGCCCATGCCGAGGACGACGACATTGTGGTTAATGGTGAAGGGTTAATGGTGAAGGGTGAAGGGAGGATACCTCTGCTGCGCCAGCAGGCGGCTGACTCACAGTTTTTGTGCCTTTCCGACTTCGTCTCACCACTTACCTCTCACCTCTCACCACTTACCTCTCACCTCTTACCTCTCACCTCTAAGATTGCCCTCTTCGCCACCAGCGTCGATGCCGGCATGGAGACCGACTTCGATGCCGACCCCTATCAGAAGATGATGGCACAGCTGCTGGCCGACAGGCTGGCAGAGGCTGCTGCCGAACGGCTGCACGAAGAGGTGCGCAAGCACTACTGGGGCTATGCCAAGGACGAGCAGCTCAGCATCGGCGATATGCTGCAGGAGCACTTCCAGGGCATCCGTCCCGCTGTGGGCTACCCCTCGCTGCCCGATACCAGTCTGAACTTCGTGCTCGACGAGTTGCTGGACATGCAGCAGATAGGTATCCGCCTGACGGAGAGCGGCGCCATGCGTCCCCATGCCAGCGTGTCGGGACTGATGCTGGCACACCCCAAGGCCCGCTATTTCAGCGTGGGCAAGATTGGCGAGGACCAGTTGCAGGACTATGCCCGCCGGCGGCAGATGCCCGTAGAAACCATTCGTAAATTCCTTTCAGCAAACCTATGACAGCAATATCTATTCTATCGCTTATCCTTTTTGAGCCCGACACCTATATATATATAGGGTGGGGGATACTCCTCGTCTGGGCCCTGGCAGCACTGCTCGTGTGGCACCGGTGCAGGCGTGCGTGGCTCAGGTGGCTGGTGGCGCTCCCCCTGCTGCCGGTGGCCTACATCTTCCTCTCGGGGGTCTATGTCGGGGTTTCGCAGTTGCAGGTGCAGCGCGTGGAACTGGCTTTCAGCGACCTGCCTGAGTCGTTCGACGGCTATAAGGTGGTGCTGTTCAGCGACGTACATGCCGGCACGCTGACAGGCGACCGGCAGGAACTGCTGCGGCAGGCCGTCGACAGCATCAACGCTCAGCAGGCCGACCTGGTGGTCTTTGCCGGCGACCTGCAGAACAAGCTGCCCACGGAGTTGGCGGCGGTGAAGACGGTGCTCTCCGAGATCAAGGGCAAGGACGGCGTCTATTCCGTGCTGGGCAATCACGACTATCCCATGTACGTGGAGGGCGACGTGATGCAGAAGCAGGCCCTGATGAATGCCCGGATGGAGATGGACGAACGGATGGGATGGCGACTGCTGCGCAACAGTCGTGCCATCATCGTGCGCGACAGCGACCGAATTGTCATCGGGGGTATGGACAACGACGGCGGCAGCGACCGCTTCCCCCGCAACGGACATATACAGCGGACGCTGGCAGGCATCTACAAGGAGGACTTCGTGGTGATGGTGGAACACGACCCGACGGCCTGGCGCCGCAAGATTCTGCCGGAGTGTCATGCCCAGCTCACCCTGAGCGGACATACCCACGGCGGACAATTCTCGCTCTTCGGATGGTCGCCGGCACGGATGATGTACACCGAGTCGCACGGACTCTATCAGATAGCCAACCGCTACCTCTACGTCACCAGCGGACTCAGCGGGGTCATCCCCTTCCGCTTCGGTGTGCCTGCCGAGATAGCGGTCATCACATTACGAACCAAGCATAGCGAAATATGAGATACCTGTACAACGTCTATCAACTGCTCGTCTTCATCCCCCTGGGTGCATTGGCTACCCTCTTGTTCATCATACCCATCATCGTGGGCTGTCTGCTGGGCTACGGACACTTCTGGGGCTATTACCCGGCACATATCTGGGCTCGCATCATCCTGTGGCTGCTGTTCATCCCCGTCAAGGTGGAGGGGCGCCAGCGCCTGGAGAAGCGTCAGTCGTATGTCTTCGTAGCCAACCATCAGGGGGCTTTCGACATCTTCCTCATCTATGGCTACCTGAACCGCAACTTCAAGTGGATGATGAAGTACCAGCTGCGACGGATTCCGCTGATAGGCTACACCTGCGAGAAGGCCCACCACATCTTCGTCGACAAACGGGGACCGAAGAAAATCAAGGCCTCCTACGATGCGGCACGCGAGACGCTGAAGGGCGGCACCAGCGTGACGCTCTTTCCCGAGGGCTCGCGTACCTATACAGGTCACATGGGGGTGTTCAAGAAAGGGGCCTTCATGCTGGCCGACGAGCTGCAGTTGCCCGTGGTGCCGCTGACCATCAACGGCTCGTTCAACATCATGCCCCGCATGCGCGACATGAAGTTTGCGCGCTGGCACCGGCTCACGCTCACCTTCCACGAACCCATCTATCCCGTGGGCCAGGGGCCTGACAACATCGAGGCAACGAAGAATCAGGCCTACGACAGCGTGATGTCTGCCCTGGTGCCTGAGTATCAGGGGTATGTGGAGAATCCGGATCAAAAATAAATAAGGCGGGAGGGAACGTCGGCAGCAGCGTCAATCCCATCATTTCTCATTTTTTTATCTTGGGATATTGCCGCGTCCAGCCGTCCCAGCGCAGACGCATCACTCCGAAGAAAGCCTCGCCGAAAATGCCGCCCGACATCTTGCTGGTGCCTTCCTTGCGGTTGACGAAGATGACGGGCACCTCCTTGATCTTAAAGCCAATGCGCCAGGCGGTGAACTTCATCTCAATCTGGAAACCGTAGCCCTTGAAACGCACCTTGTCCAGCTCGATGGTCTCCAGCACACGACGCTTGTAGCACTTGAACCCGGCTGTGGTGTCGTGGATGGGGAAGCCCGTCACGATGCGCACATACTGCGAGGCGAAGTAGCTCATCAGCACGCGGCCCATAGGCCAGTTCACCACGTTGACACCACTCACATAGCGCGAGCCGATGGCTACGTCGTTGCCCTCGTCGTGGCAGGCACTGTAGAGGCGCGGCAGGTCGTTGGGGTCGTGACTGAAGTCGGCATCCATCTCGAACACATACTCATAGTCGTGCTCCAAGGCCCATTTGAAACCGGTGATATAGGCGGTGCCCAGACCCAGCTTGCCCTTGCGCTCGATGATGAACAGGCGGTCGCCGAACTCCTGCTCCATCAGCCCTTTCACGATGGCTGCGGTGCCGTCGGGCGAGCCGTCGTCGATGACCAGTATGTGGAAACACTTCTCCAGTCCGAATACGGCCCGGATAATCTTCTCTATGTTTTCCTTCTCGTTGTAAGTAGGAATAATGACGATGCAGTCGCTCTGATTCATGGTCTTCTCGATATATTTGCTGCAAAGGTAGTGATTTTATTCACACCTTGATACATCATCCCCACTTATTTTTGTTTTTTTTATATTCTTTTCCTTTCTTTACTTTCGACAGCTCCGCTGTCTGTATTTATAAGACGGTGAATAAGCAGATAGAGGTGCGGAAACTTGGTAATTTTGATATGTTTCCGCACCTCTATCCGCATTATTCTTTGTGATTTCTGCAAATCAGAGTGCGATAACCGTAAAAAATGTTAAGTTTCCGCACTTATATTGGTATTATTAGTCTATTTTTACTATCTTTGCATTCAAAACGTGAGTCAATATGGACAAAAATCTGTTTGTCGGACGCGAATACGAGATTCGTCAATTGGAAAAGTACCGCAACTCAAAGGAGTCGGAGTTTGTCATTGTGTATGGTCGACGTCGCGTTGGCAAGACCTTCATGGTGAAAGAATTCTTTGATGATACCTATGACTTCAAGGTTACGGGGCTGTATAAGAAGCCCAAGAAAACTCAGCTTAAGAATTTCTACCTGGCACTATTGGAGTATGGCGCATCGGTAAAGAGAGTTCCAACCGACTGGTTGGAGGCCTTTGCGGAGTTAAAGAAACTGTTGAAGGGTATCAAGGAAGACAGGAAGAAAATCATCTTTATCGACGAGCTGCCTTGGTTGGACACTCCCAAAAGTGAGTTCCTCTCAGCTTTCGAAGGATTCTGGAACGGATGGGGCGCTCAGCAGAACGACCTGATGCTTGTTGTCTGTGGATCTGCTACGACATGGATTACCAATAAGATACTCTCCGACAAGGGCGGATTGTTTAACAGGGCTGCCAGACGTCTATACCTGATGCCTTTCTCGCTGCAGGAAACGGAGCGCTACCTTATATCGAGGGGTATTCACTGGAGTCGCTACGACATTGTGGAATGTTATATGACCATGGGAGGTATTCCATATTATCTGAAATTATTGGACAATGAACTGTCCTACCTCGCCAATATCGACACTATCTTTTTCAAGCGCAATGGTCCGCTGTGGGATGAGTTCGACCATCTCTATGAGACGCTCTTTGGAAACTCGAAGGGCTATCTGAAAATCATCGAAGCACTATCCACAAAAAAATCGGGGCTCACTCGCAAAGAGATTATTAACGAAGCAAAATTGGAGGACAACGGACTCTTAACGGAAATGCTGAAGAACCTTAAAGACAGCCTCTTTGTGAGAGCATACAACACTTTCGGCTATGATGAAAAGAATGTTGTGTACCAACTGGCCGATTACTTCACCTTATTCTATCTGCGATTTATGAAGGGACGCCAGAATCCAGACGAGCACTTCTGGACCCACTTCTTGGACAATCCCGCCAAGAGCAGTTGGGCAGGCCAGACCTTTGAACAGGTGTGCAAGGACCATATCCAGCAGGTTAAGAAGGCTATCGGCATCAGTGCCCTGTTGACCGACATCTCCTCATGGCAAGGAGCTACGGAAGGTGGCAAGGCACAGATAGACCTCATTATCGACCGTCGCGACAGGACAATTAATATCTGTGAAATCAAGTTCTCCGTAGGCGAGTTTGTCATCGACAAAGACTATGAGGCCAAGTTGAGGAACAAGATAGAGGTGTTCCGTGAAGCTGTCAAGTCGACAAAAGCCCTACAACTTGTCATGATAACCACATACGGCGTCAGACAGAATATCCATAGCGGCATCGTGCAGTCACAGGTACGGATGGACGACCTGTTCAACTCTGCAGAGTGACCATAGTAATGCCACACTTCTGCCTGCTTTCTTTTTTGCGTCCAACTCAAGTATTTTGATGTCATAAAGGCTATTGGTCCCACTTCTATCTTGAAAGTGGGGTTTTTAATTCATTTTGCATGATAATGGCAGGTGAGAGACCTCAAATATTGTTCCTTTGGTCTCCTTATGGTGGCGTGGAGAAGGTTCGAAGATGGTTTGATGAAGGTTCGAAGATGTACGCTATGAAAAGTACAAAGCTTTTTGGGCTAAAAGATAGTCAAATGAGCAGTTTTCGCTATCTTTTGGCGTTAAAAAGAGGAAAAAACGTCCTTATTTGTAAATTTTTTCTTTTTTTTTTGCTTTATATTAGAATTTTTTTGTAATTTTACCCCCGATTCTCGAAGTCAAGAGCGTCTGGGCAAACTGCGGACGTGTCCGTTATCGCCCACAACGTGATAGACAGCCCACGCCGAGCTGAGAGAGGCGATTTTTTAACCAAGTTGCCAATCAAGGCGGGCTTTGGGTGGGAAATGAGGATCACTACATTATATAGAAAGGCGTTTACTTTGACGCTCATCGCTGAGTTCCGAACTTCGAACACTCGTGTATTCTCAGAAGTGATGATGCAATGGTAGATGTCCTCGGGATGTGTTTATACGCATCCCTTTGGGTATAGTAGTTACCCGTTAACTACCACATATGCCTCTAAGGGATACTATATTCATATCGGCGTGGGCTTCGAAGTTGCTTATCTTTCTGAGATGGCAAGTTCGAAGGCCAGGAGCACAAGATAAGCGACAGGTACGGATCTCACGCTTTTTTTATTCATGTAGCTATAGCATTGAGTAACAGTTTTGCAGGAGGTCGCAAGAGCAGAGGGCTATTAGCCCTATAATAATATTGTGTCAAGACCAGTAGCGGACATGTAATGAAACCCTAACATCTCCACGTTAACTGCGCGGTATCAAAAGCTAGTCGAATCATATACACCGTCTGTTGCACCTTGCATTATAGTGAATAAGTATAATGAGACAAATAATAATTGGTAGGGAAGGCAATCAGCCTTTTGCAATCAATGATGAGTATGTTAGTCGTCAACACGCCATATTTACGTATGACGAGTTAACGGGGCTAATGACTTTGACCGACAAATCGAGACCCAATGTGGGAACATTTGTAAAGATGGGTAATCAGTTTCAACAGATTAGCCAATGCAACGTTAATGCGACAACTGACATACGTCTTGGCCCATATTTTACATTTAGAGTGGGGCAACTTTTTCAAGTTCCTTCTACTCCTGAGAAACAGGTCCACCCCCAGCCTCCCAAACAGGAAAAAGTAGATGTCGCATACTTGAGGAGAGTAGCTGAGAACTACGAAGACACCAAAGTGAAATTAGAGCAGAAACAGGCAAACATAAACAGCTTAAGAACCTTGAGTTTGGTAGGGTCTCTTGCAGCAGGTATCATTTCTCCGATTATCACAGACATGGTAGGAGAGAATCCCCCTATCTATTACAAATTAATAGGGCCGTTTATTGCCGTAATCTTTCTGGTGGCTCTTATGCTATACTGCAGTAAAGCTAGCAAGGACGTTATTGAAAAGAAGAATAAGAACGACAGGAATTACAAGATATCGTTCTGCTGTCCCAAGTGTCACGTGCCTTTTGCAGGCAAACTATATGAGAACATATTAGCCGAAGGAAAATGTCCAAAATGCAAATCCGAGTTTTATGATTCTAAAATATAACATAAAAAGACTCTTATTCCTATTGATGTTATGTTTCATTTGCATAACATCCGTAGCACAGAAAACGTATATCGTATGTGTTGGCCTGAATGTCAACCGAGATGGTGTTGACCCCCTGCCGTGCTCCCGTGCCGACATGAAAGGCATTGCAAACTACTACCATAAATATAATAGGTGTAAGCCCTTCGTACTGTTGGACGCAAATGCAACCCGTTCCCACATTCTGCAAGTGCTTAAGCAGCAATTTGCGAAATCCACGGCAAACGACGAGATTATCTTTGCCTATAGCGGTCATGGGTTCGACGGTGGCGTTTCAACCTACAACAACGATGAGGTGCTTTATTGTTCAGAGGTTCAGCAAATCATGCTGAAAGCCAAGGCGCGTCGTAAGATGATGTTTGTGATGTCCTGCCATTCAGGCTCGTTTACAAAGAAGAACAAAGACATCAAGGACAATCGGCGGCGATATAATAAGAAGTCTAAGGTGCTGCTATTCCTAAGCAGTCGTCCCAATGAATACTCCTGGGAGACCGGCTATATGGAGAACTCCTTCTTCTTCCATTACCTGTTGGAAGGGCTGAACGGGGCGGCAGACGGAGCGGCAGGAACGCAGAAAGACAACAAAGTGACAGCCCGTGAACTTTTCGATTATGTTGCTCCAAAGGTGACGAGTGTCACTCAGGGTCTTCAACATCCCCAGATGTCAGGTGGCTGGAAAAATTTTGATGACGACATGGTGATAGTTAATGTAAAATAAAACATCTACATAATAAAACGAACCATCAATAACTAAGAATATGCCAGTACATATCGTTACTTGCCCCATTTGCAGGAAGCAATATAAAATAACGCCAAAAGATCCATCGGCGTTGGCACAGAAAACCTTCTCGTGCCCCAATTGCCGATATGCAGCGCCATTCTCTACGCTTATAAATGACATGGCAACGCCACAGCCTGCCGCTTTCCCTGGAAACGGCAGGCCGGCGTCCATGAACCCAAACATGCACTCTGCGACAAAAGTATCCACAAATGCCGGCATGCAGCCCAAGGCATACCTGACCGTCATGGGTAGTAGCGCAAGATTCGTCTTAAACCCGGGCATATACATACTTGGCCGTAAAAGTTCCGACAGCACTGCCACTTTGCAATTGGCGCCAGACATCAGCATGAGTCGCCAGCATGCCCGTCTGTCCGTACAGATGGTGGGCGGCAGACTCATGGCTCAGATTATAGGGCTAAAGTCTAACAATCCGATAGTCGTAAACGGTAAGGTATATGTGGCAGGTCAGCCATACACGCTGAAAGCCGGCGACAAGTTACAGTTGGGCTCGACTAGAATAATTTTTTCAATATAAATGAAGAGAGATTCAAATGGACAATAATTCATTTTACACACCATCTAACACAAAAAAAGATACCAATCGTACATACGTTCCAGATATGTATAGGCAGGTTGTGGCAGAAATGCAGGATGAAGCAATCGGTCAGGAATCTGGAATATCTTCCGCGCAAGTAGTGCATTTACAAAGCCGACCTCTTGTCGGAGTCCTGTATAGCATTTCTGCTGGCATTGAAGGTGAATTGTTTCCCATATATGTGGGTCGGAACACCATTGGTAGCGACTTGTCGTGCGACATCTGTTTAAGAGAGACCTCCGTGTCGGTGCAACACGGGATTCTGCTGGCAAGGAAACAGACCGACGAGAATGGCAATGACTATATCCACGTCATGCTGTCTGACACCAATTCCAGCTATGGAACTTGTGTAAATGGTGAAAGGCTGAATTTTGAGAAAGTGACCTGCGCTGATGGTGACATCATAAATATAGGTCAAAATTATGTCTTGGTGCTGTCCCTTTTCAAGAGAACAGACATGCTGTCTGTGGCCTATGGATTTGACAGGATTCCTGACCCCCAAAAACCTGAGGAGGATTCACCTCGGCCTGTTGTAGAGAATATTGTAGTCGAAAAGCCATTGAATCAAGTGGAAGACCACTCAACAAACATTACACATGAGATGCAAGAAGAATCTTCAATAGACTTCTACAAACCAACAAAACAGCAAGCACAAGACCACTTTAATAATAAAACAATCATACTGTAAAAGCCATGGCAATAATAAGGTTAAAAGGCAACTCTGTCAACGACAAGCATATATACTACGAATTCGATACAGCCACCGAGCCCTTGGGCGAGGGAGGCATGGGTAAAGTCTATCGCGGACGTCAAATATCCGAGATCACAGGAATTAGCCGCGATGTTGCTATAAAATTCATGTTCGACGGCCTTCCTCAGTCAGTTATCGACAGAGCCCGTCGCGAGGCTTCCATCCAGGTAGTCAGCGAAAACTTGGTAGAGATGATGGGGTTTATTGAAACCACATCGGAAGGGCCTAATCACACCATGCGCTATCACTACCATGTGGTAAGCGAATTGCTCACGGGAGTGATGCTCGCCGACTTGCTAAATGGTGTCACCACGACGAAGGATGGTCGCCAGATAGCGTTTGCGCAGAATTTATATAGAATGTACAAAGAGGACAGAGCCGCCTTTGCACTGAATATCATGAAAAGTGTAGCTGCCGGTATCATGGCGCTTCATGACAAGGGATATATACACCGTGATATCGACCCTACGAATATCATGGTGACAGAAGATGGGAAAATAAAGCTGATAGACTTTGGAATAGCTAAGAAACTTCCCCGTCATAACATTACAAGCGGTGACAAGTTGAATACTCAGGATTGCTCGTTGACAAGAACAGGTCAGTTTGTTGGGAAAGTACACTATGCCTCTCCCGAGCTTGTCAAGGGCTACGTCGATGAGCAGGATGAAACCACCGATATCTATGCATTAGGTATATTGCTCTACCAACTGCTCGTTGGCAAGTTGCCATTCACAGGGAAAGACAGCAAAGTCCTGAATGACCAGTGCAACACAAAGACACCTGTCAAGAACATCCTTATCCCCAACAACAGCAACCTGACAAAGGATTTCCGTGCCGTGGTAGCCAAGGCCAGCGAAAAAGAGCAAAAAAAGCGATACCAGTCTGCGGCCGAATTCAGAGTGGCCCTTGACATGATAGGCACAGGGGTCGGTCCCAAACGCTGGCTATACTATTTGGCAGGCGGCGTTTTGGCCCTCGTATGTACATTTGCGATTATTTCGGCGGTAATTTTCATACAGCCGAACCATGAGGAAAACATACAAGAGGAACTGTACAATGCGTCTACTGCTGAGGATGCATGGAAACAACTTCTGGAGCAAAAAGATGCCAACTCCATCTTCCTGCAAAGCCGCATTTATTTCGACGGTGTACTCCCCGACTCATTTGTAATAATGAAAAAGAACCTTGAAAAGGTTGTTACACCTAACAATGCCACTGCACATAAATTGTTAGAGGACGCATATAGATTGGCCCCATTCGACGACCGGATTCTGTACAACCTGGGATTGGACTGGTATTATGGTGAGGAGCGTGGAGTGGAGTCGCGCAACCTGGACAAGGCCAAGGATTTCTTTGAGAAGGCCATGTATAGTGCCAGAGAGGCGAATGATGTCGTTATGCAAAACAGAATCAAGGTTATGTTGGATAAGTTCGCAGAATAAACTTCTTAAACAAAACAGATGGCAGATAATATGAACGATAAAGATTTCCTTCGCGGAGAGACTGAAAAAACGGCCTTCTACGGCTACACATGCATTGGTGGCAGGCAGGAAGATCAGGACTGTCTCGCCTATGACAACGTGCATGGACGCCAGATATTTGCCGTATGCGATGGTATGGGAGGACAAGCAGGGGGCTGCATAGCCTCTACCACTGCGGCAAAAGCCCTGACCGACTCCTTAAAGCGGCAAGCAGAGATTGTCCCGACAAAAGAGGCTATTCTAACCGCAGTGAGTGAGGCCAACACTGCCGTATATATGAAGTCGCAGGAGGAACCGAGCCTGAGAGGGATGGGCACCACGCTGACGCTGCTGGTCATCGACAAGCAGGCCGCATACGTCACCCATATCGGCGATTCCCGAATTTATCAGTTGCGGAAGGGTCACAAGAAGTTTCGCACATTCGACCACTCCCAGGTCTTTGAGCAGGTTGCCAAGGGGAAAATGACAGAAGAAGAGGCACGAGTGCATCCGCGTTCAAACGTATTGAGCAAGGCGATAGGCATCTTGCCAGACGTGGAAGCCAAGGTGACAAAACTGTCCTATAAAGAGGGCGACCGGTTCATCCTTTGCTGCGACGGCGTATGGAACTCCCAACCCGAAGCGGATGTGATAGCTATGTTTTCGGCTAACAAAGATTTGGAAACGACAATCATGTCGACACGTTCATTGGTAGAGAAGATTGGCAAGGAGAACGGCGGCAAGCACGATAATCACACGATGATTGCTGTTGACATGAAGGTAAGGTCGAAATATAGAAAAACTATTTTTGTCAGATTAGCAAATTTGTTTAGGAACAACGTGTAACTCTATTAAACCAAGAAATGAAGAAACTAACTATCGGTCGAAACAATGCATGCGACATCGTCATCCCAGACACGACAGACCTTGTAAGTCGGAAACAAGCAATCTTGACATATTCGTGGACGGGCAAGAAGGTGCTCTACGACACCAGCAATAACGGCACATACGTCAATGGTCAGAAACTGGAAAACGGCAAGGGCATCCGGGTGACACGCAAGGACAAGGTAAACTTTGCCCGAGTTGCCGACCTCAACTGGAGCGAGATAAAGGATCCCTATCGCATAGGAAAGATAGTGGCAGCTGCGTTTGCAATAGTTGTTTTTATTATTTTGGCACTATTGACATGGTGGATTGTATCGCCTAAAACGGAAAGCACCACGCCACCAGTCCACACGGAGCAGCCCATGGACAAGGGAAGTACTGAAACTACCGTGGGGCCACAGGCCGCAGAGCCGTCCACACCGGCACATCCCGTCACGACGCCAAAGTCCAAGAAAAAGAATAGCAGCACGAAGCATAAGTCCCTGACACCCCGTGATGTCCAGGAGAAAGAAATCAACGAGAGCACACCTATCGTGTATTAACCATAATTATATTATAGAGATGAAAAGAATATTGTTTTTATTCGCTGCCATATTCAGTTTGGCACTGACCGCGCAGGCACAGGTCATTGGCTGGTCGGTTAAGCCTGGTGTCTACAACAAGATAGAGCCATACTGGAACGACATGTATTTAGTGAAGAAAACGGGCAAAACAGGCATCATCAAGGGCGATGGCTCCGTAGTGGTACCCGCCGTGGCAAGTCGCATTACCGGGTTCTATGACGGACTTGCCATCGCACTGCAAACCGATGGCGGCAACGAGCGCATCTTAGGCATCCTCTCCGACGACGGCTCATACGCTCAGGTGGACGGCACCTTCTATGCTATTCCCTATCAGGAGTTCTTTTCCGAAGGATTGCTAACCATCACTACGCCACGCGGTCAGACAGGCTATATGAACGGCATGGGTCATGTGGTCAAAACCTTTAACGCATCCATAGTGTCGCCCTTTTCCGAAGGCTATGCAGTAGTTGGCGAAGGCAAGGACTATAAACTTATTGAGGGTCACCTGCAAAACCCTGTGTTGAAAAATTAGTCTAATTGCTTATTTCTCGTT
>ERZ842401.1153-NODE-1153-length-38673-cov-5.797089_pt1 | contig 38673 bp, 37 predicted proteins | sample MGYA00521270_ERZ842401 | MGnify/ENA primary metagenome ERZ842401 (study PRJEB31892, sample SAMEA3878208) | bioreactor metagenome | biome: Moose rumen | place: Sweden | collected 2011-10 | study: EMG produced TPA metagenomics assembly of the PRJEB12797 data set...
TTTGTTGACCAAGCCGGAATATGCCTGTGTAAGCTCATCTGTGGTCAGGGAAATTCATCATTTTGGCGGTGATATTGCCCCTATGGTGCCTAAATCAGTCATAACAGCTATTGATTATTTTACTAATAAATGATATATTTATTAGGTGGTTTTATATCTTTAGATTTTATGCTGGGGAAGGTAAGATTTTGTGATGGAAATAGATAACATGGAAATAGAGAATATACTAGAGGAAATAGAGAATTTGGTAGCATCCTCCAATCGGGTGCCTTTTTTGGACAAGGTAATGATTGATGATGTGGAGCTTTTTCGCCTGATGGATGTTTTGCGCAGCGAGCTGCCACGAGAGATACAGGATGCCCGTGATATAGTAAAGCGTCGGGATGCCATTATTCAGGCAGCCCAGACGGAAGCTGACCGTCTGGTGGATGGTGCCAAGCGTGAAGCCAATCAGACAATTGAGCAGGCCAAGGCATACGCTCAGAAGGCTGTGGAGGAAAATGAAATAGTTTTGCAGGCCCGTGAGCAGGAAAGACAGATTATGGACCAGACGATGGCGGCAGCCAACAAGCTAAAGACGGAGACTGAACAGTATGCGGAGCAGCTTCGTACCAGTGCTGACTCTTATGCCAATCAGGTGTTTAATCATGTGATTGAAAGTGTGGGCGAGGCTTTGCAGGCTGTGCAGCAGGCAAAAGGCCAGCTCAATGATCAGCAGTGATTTTTGTGTATTTTTTAGATGTGGGAATGAGGATTCGTTTTCACATCTTTTTTTATTTGTTAAAAACTAAAACTTTCCACATATGAAATGGGAATATTTGCATTAGCTTTCATCAATATTTCTATGTGGGAAGTTTATGGTATTACATAATTTCCATGTGGAAAATTTGATGTGAGTGCGATATAATAAAGTCAAATAGTCGAATTTTTTAAAAGCAGGTGGTATTATGAGTAATATTGCGGATTTAATAGAGGAATACATTTTGCGGAGGCTGGCTGAGCAGCAGACCGGGCAGGTGGAATTAAGACGAACAGATATTGCTGACGAAATATCATGTGCACCTTCCCAGATAAGCTATGTGCTTAATACCCGATTTACCCAGGATAAGGGCTTTGCAGTTGAGTCTCGTCGTGGGTTGGGTGGGTTTATCCGTATTGTTCGGGTACCGTTGCAAAATATTATTTATGAAGAAATGGTAAGTAAGATTGATGCAGATACAGATTTTACTGAAATAAAGGCCATGGTAAGGTATCTGATTCAGCATCAGATGATAAGCTCCCGCGAGGGTGGGCTTGTCATTCAGGCCGCCAACTGTGCTTTTGCCGGTATGCAGGACAATGAGCGGGTGAAAATGCTAAAGTCATTGTTTATTACTCTGGCGGAATTTTCCTGACAAGTGAAGATATTAAAGCATGGTGATGTTATAGGGTGAAAGGGAATACCAGTAATGGCAAAAAAGGGAACAGTCTTTGTCTGTCAGGAATGTGGCTATGATACCCCTAAGTGGTTGGGGAAGTGCCCAGGCTGCGGACAATGGAATACAATGGTTGAGGAAACAATTAAAAAGGATCCCGGACAGGGACGGGGGCTGAATTTAGGTCTGTCTACCCAAACTAAGCCGTGTCCGATAGATGAAGTGGTGCTGGAGGAAATGCCTCGCATGAGTACAGGCTCATCAGAGCTGGATCGGGTGCTTGGCGGTGGGCTTATCCCTGGCTCAATGGTATTGATTGTTGGTGATCCGGGCATTGGCAAATCCAGCCTGACACTAAAGGTGTGTGCCAATGAAGCCCGCCTTGGTCGACGGGTGCTTTATGTCACCGGTGAGGAAAGTGTACAGCAGGTAAGAATGAGGGCAGACCGGATTGATGCCATAGACAAGTCCCTGATGGTGGTCAGCGAAACAAATCTGGAAACCATTGAAAAACACGTTTTGGATTTAAAGCCGGAGATAATGGTCATAGACTCGATACAAACTGTATTTCGGCCGGACATACAGAGTGCTCCCGGCAGTGTCAGCCAGGTCAGAGAGTGTGCAGTAGAGGTTCTTCGTGTGGCCAAAACAAGTGGTATAGCGACCTTTATCGTTGGTCATGTGACTAAGGACGGGACTTTGGCGGGTCCAAGGGTGCTGGAACATATTGTTGATACTGTTCTTTATTTTGAGGGGGAGAGGAACCTTTCATACAGGATTTTAAGAGCTGCAAAAAACAGATTCGGTTCAACAAACGAAATCGGTGTATTTGAAATGCTTGACAAGGGACTTTCAGAGGTTGAGAATCCGTCTATGATGCTGATTTCCGGCAGACCTGAAAACACGTCGGGCTCGTGTATTGCCTGCGTTATGGAGGGAAGCCGTCCGATTCTTGCGGAGGTTCAGGGGCTTGTTTCTGCATCGGGCTTCGGTAATCCGAGAAGAATGTCAAACGGTTTCGATTATAACAGAATGTCAATGCTCCTCGCTGTTATTGAAAAGAGGGCAGGTTATTTTGTCGGAAATATGGACTGCTATGTTAATATTGTCGGCGGATTAAAGGTGGACGAGCCTGCTTCCGATTTATCGGTTGCGCTTTCTGTTATTTCAAGCTTAAAAGACACGGTCATTAGAAATGACGTTATTGCCTTTGGCGAAATCGGACTCGGCGGCGAAATACGTTCCGTAACCTGCGCTGAACAGCGCGTAAATGAGGCTAAAAGGCTTGGGTTTAAAAGATGTGTTATTCCTTACCATAACCTTAAAAAGCTCTCTCCGGGCTCTAAAAAGGGCATAGAGGTAATCGGAGTAAAGAATATCCGTCAGGCTTTTGAGGCGGCAACTGAATAGTTATGAAGAGTTTTATAAATAAAGCTAATCTTCCCGATAAAAAAGTCAGAACGGTTATAGCTGGAAATCTGCCGGAATATACTAAAGAATTATTTAATAAGGACGGAATTGAAGTTCTTGAAATAATATCCGAAAGCGTTCTTTCAACTCCTGTTTCTTTTCACGCGGATTTACAGTGTATTCATCTTAAAAACGAAAGAATACTATTGAACAAAAATCAAACGGATTTAAAAATAGAGCTTGAAAACCTTGGCTTTAATGTTGACTTATTTGAAATTAAAAAAGGTGAGCATCCTTTTGACTGCTGTGTAAATGCAGCGTTTATCGGGAATAAAGTTATTTGTAAATTTGATATTCTCGAAGAAAAACTAAAAAAATATATTGTAGATAATAAGCTTAATGTAATAAATGTAAATCAGGGTTATTCAAAGTGCTCCGTATGTATTGTAGACGATAATTCAATTATTACGGAGGACGAGTCCGTAAAAAATACTTGTGAAAAGCACGGATTTGATGTATTATTTATAAGAAAGGGCTTTGTAAGGCTCGACGGATATGATTACGGCTTTATAGGCGGTGCTTCTTTTAAAACGGATAAGGATACGCTCGCATTTATCGGAAAAGTTGAAAATCATCCCGATTATGAAAGAATTAGAGATTTCACGTCAAAAAAAGGTATAAGAATAAGAAGCTATTCGGATTTTGAATTGACTGATGTCGGTTCAATAATTCCGATTATTCAATGAACAGGGGAGAGCAGAGTGTCAAAAAATTCAAAAGTGCTTGCAGGAATGCTTGCGGCAACAACTGTCGGAGCAGTTTATGCTTCATCAAAGAAAAAAGCAAAGAAATACGGTCAGCCGTTAAATAAGATAAATATTTCTTTTGACAAAATAATGAATTACGCGTCAAAGGGACTTGATATGGCGGAAAAGTATTTTGATAAAAAGAATGATGTTGATGTTCTTCTTGAAAAGACAGAAGAGGAAACACAGCACGAATAACTTAATAAAACAAAAGCCTGTCAGAACTAAAAATGACAGGCTATTTTTTATTGACATTTAAAAGGAGAGGGTGTATAATTTTTATTAGCAATTATACAAAAGATAAATTTTGTATCAAAAAGGGGACTGAAATCGATAAAAATAAGGGCTTTTATGGCTTTAAATGGGATTTTTTGTCTTTTTATCTGCTCCGGTTTTAAGTCTTTTGTATTTGTTGTTTTAATTTGTTTTTATATATATCTTTTCTTTTACTTTTATTTATTTTTATATTTCTACGTCATTATTCTTCCATCTTTTTTCTTATGTAAATTACATATTATTTTCTTTAATCTTTCTTATTTTTTCTGTTGAACTAATTTTTTTCATTTTTTAAATTTAATGGAAATGTTTTCGTTGAACATTTCATCATTTAAAAAATTTCTATTGAATTTTATTTTTGGTTCCAAACCGTAATGTTTGTCATTTTAAACTTTTTATTGTATAATTGTTTTACTTTGATATATCTTTTTATTATTGATAACTTATTTATCTACTACCCTGATGATTCATCATTTTGATTTTATATTCTGAATATGGCTTTATTCTATATTATATTTGTTAAACAATTTTGTTTGTGAAACAGTTTCACACTGTTGGGAGGATGATTTATGAAATACCGTGATCCTTCGGTTTTACCGCCACTGGTAATGGATTTTCTTAATTACTATGATGTTATTAAGAATAAATCCCCAAAGACTATTGAAGAATATGCTCTTGATTTAAGGGTATTTTTTAGGTTTATGAAGCTTTATAAGGGGCTTGTCCCCTCTTCGGTTCCGTTTGAGGAAATTTATATTAAGGATATTGATCTTGACTTTATAAAGGGAATTACGTTAAGCGATACTTATGCTTTTCTTTCATATTGTAAGGAAGAACGTGAAAATGACGCTGCGGCACGTTCGAGAAAGGTTTCCTGTATAAAGGATTTTTTTAAATACCTTACAGTTAATCAAAAGCTACTTGAAAATAATCCGGTTCAGGAGCTTGACAGACCTAAAAAACAGAAAGCGCTGCCGAAGTATTTAACGCTTGAGGAAAGCATTAAATTACTTGACAGCGTCGACGGAAAGTTTAAAGAAAGAGATTACTGTATTCTCGTATTTCTACTAAACTGCGGAATGCGTCTTTCGGAGCTTGTAGGACTAAATTATAGCGATATTCGAGATAACAATACAATGATAGTAACCGGTAAAGGTAATAAACAGCGCACAATTTACCTTAATGACGCGTGTATGGAAGCATATAAGAATTATATGGCAGTAAGGCCTGTTGACGGCGTCACCGGTAAAAACAGATACGCTTTGTTTTTAAGCAGCCGAAACCAGAGAATAAGCCCTAAAACGGTTCAGCATATTGTCTATTCATATCTTGATAAAAGCGGACTTGGAAATAAGGGTTATTCGGTACATAAGCTTCGTCATACGGCGGCTACTCTTATGTATCAGTACGGTGATGTTGACGTTCTTGTTTTAAAAGAGATTTTAGGACACGAAAACATTTCGACAACCGAGATTTATACTCATATAGTTGACCAGCAGCTCGCCGATGCGGCAAAGTCAAATCCGTTAAGCTCCGTAAGGCAAAAAAAATCAGAAAAGACTGAAGACTGAAGAAAAAACAGTTGAAAGCAAAGCGTCCAGAAGCGCCGTAAAACAAGTAAATAATAAAAGCAACCCGAACCTTGTCAGATATAGCCTGACAAGGTTCTTTTCTTTGATCGAACCGCTGTTTAGAGTGGAAAAAATATCCTCTGACATATAAAAGCTTTCATTGCAGGCAAATATTAGAATTGCGCTTATTAGCACCTGCGCCGGAAAGAAAACAAAAAGGCAGTAGCAAACGCCTTTTATAGAATAAACAGAATAAACATAAGCTCCGGTTATACCTATTCCGAAGCCTTTAATAAACGGAATAAGACTGATTAACGGTATTCCAACAGCACATAAGCCGAGAATAAAAGAAATAATGAGAAAAACAGAATCCGTTATAAATGTTTCGGTAAATGTTTTTAAAAAATCGGAATTGGATTTATTCTTAATTGCAGAACTTATAATATCGCTTAACTGATTACTTAAAAGGCTGTTATTGTTTTTTACAACATACGCGCCGATTATTAGGCCGCAAAGAAAAAAACTTGAAAGAAGAATTATTCTCCAGGATGATTTCATTGAAATAATAGTCTGTCCCAAATCCCTGCTCAAAGAATTGATTTTGTACTTCATTTTTTCTCCTTATCTTCTTTTGACGTTTACTGCAAATATACCTGCAAATGCCGACGGAAGCAGGCAAGCTGGAATAAGCAATAATGAGCTTTCGTTTAATTTAAAGGAAGAAGATGTTATAAATATCAAAAAGAGCAATACAAGCAAAATAAAGCCTATTATCAAGCCGGAAACAAGACCCTTTGCTCTTTGCTTTATTACAAAGAAAAATGAAGAAGCAAATGACGCGACAGCAACTGAAACAAGAGCCTGAAACAACGTGTTTTCTTTAGGATACGGAGTTTTTAAGGCGAGTAAAGAAAAAACAGATACGCATATAAGAAACACAAGTAATCCTATCAGAACGCTTAAAATATATTTTTTAATCGGTTTTTCGCTTTTTATATTCTTTTTAGGCATAATTAAACCCCCTCATATTACTAAATAAATATGAAGGGGTTTAATTAAATATTCAGTTACAAAAACGATTATTATTCGTCGTCTTTATTCTTCTTTTCTTTCTTTTCCTTGGCTTCGGCTTCTTTTGCAGCTCTTGCAGCTTCACGCTCAGCTTGGATTTTTTCGTTAGCAGTGTTATTTGTCTGGATAGCCCAACGGGTAATCTTCATCTTATTTCTGTCAGCACCGGTTTCGATTATAAGGCTGTCCTCTTTAACTGTAACAACACGACCGATAATTCCGCCGATAGTTGTTATTTCATCACCTATCTGGGTGCTTTCACGGATTTCCTGCTCTTTTTTCTGCTGTTTTTTCTGGGGTCTTATCATTGTAAAATACATTACAACAAAAAGTAATGGCATAAGTATAAAAATTGACCAGTTACTGCCCGTAGCCTGTGTAGATGCAGCAAGTAATATTGAAAACATATCTTGTCCTCCTAAAAATTTAACTTTTTACATTATAAATGATAAATCGAGTAAATGCAAGAGAAAAATAATATTAAATACGAGTATCCAGTTTATCAACATTTTCTTTATAAAAATATTCAAACGTACCCTCGTCAAGTGAGTCACGGATTTTTTCCATAAGAGTATTATAAAAATAGAGATTATGCATTACGGCAAGACGCATTCCGAGCATTTCGCCGGCTTTGAAAAGATGTCTTATATATGCTCTCGAATGCTTCTGACAGACAGGACAGTTGCATTTTTCGTCAATGGGAGACAAATCCTTTTCATATTTTGAATTATTGATATTTATAATTCCTTCGCTTGTAAAAAGGTGGCCGTGTCTTCCGTTTCTTGTAGGCATTACGCAGTCAAAAAGGTCGACTCCCCTTCTGACTCCTTCAAGTATATTTCCCGGCGTTCCGACGCCCATCAGATAACGAATTTTGTCCTTCGGCATATACGGTTCAACCGCCGAAATAATTCTGTACATATCCTCTTTCGGTTCACCTACGGCAAGACCGCCTATAGCGTATCCGTCAAGGTCAAGCTCGGCAATTTGTTTCATATGTTCAATTCTCAAGTCCTCATAGGTGCAACCCTGATTTATGCCGAAAAGCAGTTGATTTTTGTTTATTGTATCGGGAAGTGAATTGAGCCTTTCCATTTCTTTTTTACAGCGAACGAGCCAACGGTAGGTTCTTTCACAGCTCTTTTTTGCATAGTCGTAGCTTGCAGGGTTTTCAACGCATTCATCGAAAGCCATTGCAATTGTCGAGCCTAAATTGGACTGAATAAGCATACTTTCTTCGGGTCCCATAAAAATTCTGTGGCCGTCAATATGGGATGCAAATGTAACGCCTTCTTCTTTTATGTTGCGAAGCTTTGCAAGAGAAAATACCTGAAAACCGCCGCTGTCGGTAAGGACAGGACCGTCCCAGCCGGTAAATTTGTGGACTCCGCCGAGTCCCTTAACTACCTTATCAGTAGGTCTTAAATGAAGATGATATGTATTACAAAGCTGAACCTGACATTTCAATTCTTTTAAATCGTAAGCGGAAACAGCGCCTTTTATTGCGCCGCAGGTTGCAACATTCATAAACGCAGGAGTTTGGACGGTTCCGTGGACTGTTTCAAATTCACCGCGTCTTGCAACGACGTTGTTTTTTAAAATTCTATACATAATAAACCTTTCTAAATGAAAAATGAACAGTCGCCGAATGAGAAAAATCTGTATTTTTCCTTAACAGCTTCCTCGTACGCTTCAAGAACCTTTTCTCTCGTATAAAACGCAGATACGAGCATTATAAGAGTGCTTTCGGGTAAATGAAAATTTGTAAGAAGCGCGTCAACGCATTTAAATTCGTAACCCGGATAAATAAAAATGCTTGTCCATCTGTTGTCGGGTTTAATTTCACCGCAATAAGTTGCAACGCTTTCAAGAGTTCGGCAGCTTGTTGTTCCGACTGCAATAACCCTTTTCCCGTTTCTTTTCGTCTCGTTGATTATATCGGCAGTTTCCTTCGAAAGTGTATAATATTCACTGTGCATAACATGATCTTCAATATTTTCCGTCTTAACGGGTCTGAAGGTACCAATTCCGACGTGCAAAGTGACAAACGCAATTTTAACGCCCTTTTTTCTTATTTTTTCAAGTATTTCGTCTGTAAAATGAAGTCCTGCAGTAGGCGCTGCAGCAGAGCCGAGCTGTTTTGAATAAACGGTCTGGTATCTTTCTTTGTCTTCGAGCTTTTCTTTAATATAATGAGGTAAGGGCATTTCGCCTATTTTATCAAGAACCTCAAAAATATTAGAAGCGTCATAGCTGAATTTTACAATGCGGTTTCCGTTTTCAAGCACGTCAATTACCTTGCATTTAAGAATACCGTCATTAAAACTAAATTGTGAACCCTCGCGCGCCTTTTTACCGGGTCCTGCAATAACCTCCCAGACATCATTTTCCTTTTGAGTTAAGAGTAAAAATTCAACTAATGCACCCGTACCCTCTTTTATTCCGTATATTCTTGCAGGCATTACTCTTGTATCGTTAAGCACAAGACAGTCGCCCTCGTCGAGATAATCAACAAAATCGTAGAAGTGCTTATGGCTGATTTTACCGCTTTTACGTTCAACTACCATCATACGCGACGTGTCTCTCGGCTCAATAGGCGTCTGGGCTATTAAGTTTTCGGGTAAATAATAATAAAAATCCTCTTTTTTCATTAAAAAGCTCCAAAAAATTGTATTAAAATAATTGACTTAAACTATATATAGTGGTATTATAAAATGAAAGATTATACATTTTTAATTCATAGCAGACGTGCTATAATACAATATCACTTTTTGGAGGTAAATTCAAGTGAAAAAGTATAAAGTCGGAATTATCGGTGCAACGGGAATGGTCGGTCAGAGGTTTATTCTTCTGCTTTGTAATCATCCCTGGTTTGACGTAGTCCTCCTTGCGGCAAGTCCCCGTTCAGCCGGAAAACCTTATTATGAGGCGGTCGGAAATAAATGGTGTATGGAAAAACCTATACCCGATAATATTAAGGACCTTGTTGTATACAATGCAACCGATGATATTGAAATAATTTCAAAACAGGTTGATTTTGTATTCTGCGCAGTTGATATGAAAAAGGAAGAAATCAAAGCGCTTGAAGAAGAATATGCGCGTCACGAATGTCCTGTAGTTTCCAATAACTCCGCTCACAGACATACGCCCGACGTTCCGATGGTATTGCCGGAATTGAATCCCGAGCATATTGAAATTATTCCTTCTCAAAGAAAAAGACTCGGAACAAAAAGAGGTTTTATTGCAGTTAAACCGAACTGTTCTCTTCAGGGTTATGTCCCTGCCCTCTTCCCTCTTGATGAGAAATACGGCGTTAAAGACGTTCTTGTATGTACTTATCAGGCTATTTCCGGAGCCGGAAAGACCTTTGATACATGGCCTGAAATGATTGATAACGTTATTCCGTTTATCGGCGGTGAGGAAGAAAAAAGCGAAAAAGAGCCGCTTAAAATTTGGGGTAAAATCGAAGGCGACGTTATTGTTGACGCCGAAAGTCCTAAATTTACCGCTCAATGCTTGAGAGTTCCCGTTTCTAACGGTCATATGGGCGCAGTTTTTGCACGTTTTGAGAAAAAACCTACTAAAGAGGAAATGCTTGAAACCTGGAAGAATTACAAGGGCAGACCGCAGATACTCTCTCTCCCGAGCGCTCCGAAGCAGTTTTTGAATTATTTTGAAGAGGATAACCGTCCGCAGACAAAGCTCGACAGAGACCTTGAAGGCGGAATGGCTATTTCTATAGGCAGACTTCGCGAAGACACACAGTACGACTATAAATTTGTCTGCCTTTCGCATAACACGTTAAGAGGCGCTGCAGGCGGCGCGGTATTACTTGCCGAGCTTCTTTGCGCCGAAGGCTATATGGACTGAATTTAAGGAGGTTATTTATATGAAAAAGCCGATTTTCACCGGTGCAGGCGTTGCTATTGTTACGCCGTTTAATGAGGATATGTCTGTCAACTACGAATGCTTTGACAGAATAATTGAGGACCAGATAAAAAACAACACGGACGCAATTGTTGTCTGTGGTACTACGGGCGAACGTTCCACGCTTTCTTATGCGGAGCATCTTGATGTTGTAAGACATTGTGTCGAAACAGTCAATAAAAGAGTTCCCGTTATTGCAGGTACGGGAAGCAATGATACGGAATATTCCGTAAGAATCTCGAATGACGCTGAAAAAATCGGCGTTGACGGTCTTCTTTGTGTTGCTCCTTATTACAATAAGACTTCCCAAAGAGGTCTTGTAAAGCATTTCACATATATCGGTGACAGAGTTTCAACTCCGATTATTGTTTATAACGTTCCCTCAAGAACAGGCGTAAGCATTCAGCCGGAAACGTATGCTGAGCTTTCAAAGCACAATATGATTTACGGTATTAAGGAAGCCAATGCAAACATTTCCGCAATTGCCAAAACAGCTTCTCTCGTAGAGCCTGACTTTGCAATTTATTCGGGTAATGACGATGAGATTACGGCTATTATGTCGCTCGGCGGCAAGGGCGTTATTTCCGTTCTTTCAAATGTTTGTCCCCAGGTTGCTCACGATATTTGCCAGACCTATCTTGACGGAGATTATATTAAGAGCCGTGAGTTACAGCTTGAATACCTTGAGCTTTGTAACGCGCTTTTCTCCGATGTTAATCCTATTCCCGTTAAGGAAGCTATGAATCAGATGGGTTGGAATGTCGGTCCTTGCAGACTTCCCCTTTATGAAATGACTGAAGAAGGCAAAGCAAATATGACGCGCGTTCTTAAGAAATATAATCTTATCTGATTTGAGGAATTTCAAATGACAGGAATTTTACTTAACGGCTACAGCGGAACAATGGGTAAAAATGTTGTTTCCTGTTCCGAAAAATTTGAAGATATTTTTATTATGGGCGGCGTTGATAAATATAAAACCCCTACTCCCTTCCCGACCTTTGAAAATATCGACGACGTAAATGTTGAATATGACGTTATTGTTGATTTTTCAAATTCCGAAGCTTTGGACGATTTATTGAACTTTGCTTTAAAAAATAAAAAGCCAGTAGTAATCTGTACCACAGGTTTTTCCGAAGAGCAAAAGGAAAAAATATTTGACGCTTCAAAAGAAATTGCAATATTCTATTCTGCAAATATGTCATTAGGCGTTAATCTTTTATCGGAGCTTTCTTCTATCGCGGCGAAGGTGCTGGGTAATTCATACGATATTGAAATCGTTGAAATGCACCATAATCAAAAGGTTGACGCTCCAAGCGGAACTGCTTTAATGCTTGCAGATTCAATTTCAGCTTTATTACCCGAAAAACCCGAATATGAATTTGACCGTCACTCCAAGCGTGAAAAAAGAAGCAAAAACGAAATTGGCTTTGCTTCCGTCAGAGGCGGTACAATTGTCGGCGAGCATGAGGTCATTTTTGCCGGGACGGACGAGGTTATTAAACTTTCACATTCCGCTTATTCAAAGGCTTTATTTGCAAACGGCGCTTTAAATGCTTCAAAATTCTTGGTCGGTAAAGAACCGAAAATTTACACAATGAAGGATTTAATAAATTCATAAAAGAATAATTTAAAGAGCTTATCCGTTTCGGATAAGCTCTTTTTTGGTTTTTTGTTTTAGTTTTCTATTTCGGCTGTTATCTCATTTGTTTCGTCAGTGTCCCCTGTTATTTCCATATTTATTTCCATCTCATTATAGGTCGCACCGTCATCGATTCTTTCTTCCTGCCTTACGATAAACTCGCTGCCCTCTCCGAGATTGTAAATGTTTTCTTCAACTTTGTTACCGTTTTCTTTAACATAGGTATTGACTTTGTCGGGATGAAGAATTACATCATTGAAATAAACCTCAATTTTATTGAAGAATTCGCCGTTGGTTGCAGCATTTACCGAAATACTTGCAATTACAAGAAGCATAATTATCGCCGCAGTTAAAACAAGCACTCTTTTGAAGCTTACATTACTTTTTTTCTCTGTCATATTGATTATCCTTTCATTAAATTCATTGGATGGACGGACCCCGGAAAACGCCTTTTTATATTTGTTATTCATTTATCCATTCATCTCCTAACATCTTTTTAAGATTATTTCTTGCGCGAAACAGTCTTGTGCCGACTGCTGATTCTTTAATACCGAGGAGCTTTGCAATATCTTTAATTGACATATCCTCATAATAGAAAAGATGTATTACCGCGCGTTCGTTTTTCGGTAGCTTCATAATTGAAGAAAATAAATCGATATCGCTTTTACTGTCAAACGAATAAAGCTCGTTGATGCTTTCTAAATCTGTTGTGTTTTTACGAAAATATGATTTTATACAGTTTTTGCTTTCGTTTACACAAACAGCGGTCAGCCAGTTATCAATGTGCTCTTCACCTTCAAAATCATTTTTACTTTTCCAAAGCTTCATAAAGACATTTTGTACTATATCTTCGGAATCGTAGTGATTTTTTGTAAATGTTAAAGCAATTAAAAACAGTCTGTGACTATTTCGCTTTACAGCGTTTTCAAAGATTTGTTTTTCCATTTTTACCACCGTTGAAAGGACCTTTCACTATATATACAACTGAGCGGTTAGTTTTTTTACAAAAAAAATAATGGACGGAAAACCGCCCATTATAAAAATGTTATTCACAGATGATTTTATAAAAAACCTTTTTGCCTTTTTTGATAATTACATCGGAAGATATGATATCGTCCTTTTTTATTACTGCAAACGGGTCTGTAATCTTTTCGTCATTTACGGAAATACCGCCCTGCTGAACAAGTCTCCTGCCCTCGCCTTTTGACTTTGTAATATCAGCTTTGATAAGAACGTCAAGAACCTGAACTGCGCCGTCTGTGAAATCAGCATCAGTTAAACTAACGGTAGGCATATTGTCACTGTTGCCGGCTCCTGAAAATAAATCTCTTGCCGCTTTCTGCGCTTTCTCGGCTTCCTGTTCACCGTGAACAAGCTTTGTAAGTTCAAAAGCGAGAATTTCTTTTGCAGTATTTAACTGACTGCCTTCCCAAGAGTCCATTTTGTCAATTTCTTCAAGAGGAAGGAAAGTAAGCATTCTGATACATTTAAGAACATCGGAATCTGCAACGTTGCGCCAGTACTGATAGAACTCAAACGGACTTGTTTTATTTGGGTCAAGCCATACAGCATTACCTGCCGTTTTACCCATTTTCTTTCCCTGTGAATCGGTAAGAAGAGTAATAGTCATTGCGTGAGCGTCCTTGCCGAGCTTCTTTCTGATAAGCTCTGTACCGCCGAGCATGTTGCTCCACTGGTCATCACCGCCGAACTGCATATTACAGCCGTAATGCTGGAAAAGATAGTAGAAGTCGTAGCTTTGCATTATCATATAGTTAAACTCAAAGAAGGAAAGACCCTTTTCCATTCTCTGCTTGTAGCATTCGGCTCTTAACATATTGTTTACAGAGAAGCAAGTGCCTACCTCACGCAGAAGCTCAACATAATTAAGTCCGAGAAGCCAGTCCGCATTATTAACCATCTGCGCCTTGCCTTCACCGAATTCAATAAAACGTTCCATCTGTTTTCTGAAGCCTTCGGCGTTATGGTCAATATCCTCACGAGTAAGCATTTTTCTCATATCGCTTCTGCCTGACGGGTCGCCTATCATTGTTGTTCCGCCGCCGATAAGGGCAATAGGCTGATTTCCCGCCATCTGCAAACGTTTCATAAGGGTAAGCGCCATAAAATGACCTGCAGTAAGGCTGTCGGCAGTGCAGTCAAAGCCGATATAGAACTTTGCTTTTCCTGCGTTGACCATTTCTCTTATTTCTTCTTCATTTGTAACCTGGGCAATAAGTCCTCTTGCCTTAAGTTCTTCATAGATCTGCATTTTAATTCCTCCAAAAAAATAAATCCCCTGCTAAAAGCAGAGGACGAAAAAACCGTGTTACCACCTCAATTTACAGTTATCTCACAATAACTGCCTTTGCGAGTGAAATTCACTCTTGTATTTAACGCATACAAAACGGGTTTTCCTACTGCTTATTTCAGAAAACCGACTCGGAGATGTATTTCATACTTTCTTAATGTCCTTTTACACCGAACAAGGACTCTCTTTGATTAAGTAAAAGTATTACTTCTTCCCGTCACTGTCATTGAAACGAATTATATATTAAAATTTTTATTTTGTCAACCGTTTAACATCTGTTTTGCAAGAGTTAAAGTCTCGTCGGTTATGTTGATTCCGCCGAGTATGCGCGAAAGCTCATTCACCCTACCGTCATAGTCGAGTTTTGTCACCTTTGTGAAGGTTTTGTCGTCTTTTTCATATTTTTCAATAAGAAAATGACTGTCAGCAAGTGAGGCAATGGAAGCAAGATGAGTGACACAGATAACCTGACGGTTAAGCGATACCTCTTTCATTTTCAAAGCAACCTTTTGGGCAGCTCTGCCTGAAACACCCGTGTCAATTTCATCAAATATAAGAGTGTCGATATCGTCCTTATCCGCAAGCACGCTTTTTATTGCAAGCATAATTCTTGAAAGCTCGCCGCCAGATGCAATTTTTGAAAGCGGTTTAAGCTCTTCGCCTTTATTTGCGGAAAGTAAAAAATCAACCTCGTCTTTACCGTTTTCGTTATACTCGCATTCACTCATTTTAACGCTGAATAAAACAGAAGGCATTTCAAGGAATTTTAAAACTTCCGCTACCTGTTCGGAAAATGCGTTTGAAGCGTCTGTACGGCTTTTTGTAAGAGCAGCGGCTCTTTTCCTTAATTCTGCCTTACACGCATCTAAATCGACTTTTAAACGCAATTTTTCTTCATCTGAAATCACAATTGAATTAAGTTCTTCTCTCGCCTTTTCAAGATAATCGAGAATTTCACCTTCATCAGAACCGTATTTCTTTGTCAGGTTATAAATAAGGTCAAGCCGTTCCTCAATTTGTTCAAGCATATCCGGGTCGTAATCTACAGAATTTACAAGCGAGTTAATATTTTGAGTAACGTCGGAAAGCCTATAGGAAATATCGTTTATTTCCTCGGAAATACTTTGCGCTTCCATTAAAAATCTTGAAGCCTGCCCGATTTCATTTGCGGCTTCTCTTGTAAGAAGCTCGGCGCCGCTGAAATCGTCATTTCCGCTAAGTGCCATATAAGCGTTATTAAGAGAGGAGAGTATTTTTTCGGAATTTTTTATAACATCTCTTTTTGATTTTAACTGCTCTGTCTCCCCTATCTTAATATCCGACTTTTCAATTTCGTCTATCTGGAAAGAAAGCATTTCGATTTTTCTCTGCTTTTCCTGTTCGTCAATATCAAGACTTTTTATCTTTGCCAAAAGCGAGCAGTATCTGTGATATTCAGACTGATAAGAAGATAAAATATCTTCATTGTCGGCTATTTTATCAATAAATGAACAGTGCAGTTCAGGATTTAGCAAAGCCTGATTATCAAGTTGACCGTGAATAGTAATAAGTCTTTTGCCGATTTCCTTCATAAAAGAGCCTGAAACGGTTGTTGAATTGATTTTGCAAACAGTTCTACCGTCAGAGTTTATAATTCTTTGAAGCTCAACGCAGTTATCCTCAATTTCTATGTTTTCGTTTTTTAGAAGTTCAATGATATTTTTTCCAACATCATAAAAGGACGCAAAGACGTTTGCTTTCAAGGCTCCCGTTCTGATAAGCTCCTTGCTTGTCCTTCCGCCGAGAATGGCGTTAATTGAGTCGATAATGATAGACTTACCTGCGCCAGTTTCACCCGTAAGGACATTAAAGCCGTTATCAAATGTGATTTCAGCCTGTTTAATTATTGCTATATCATTTATTGAAAGATTATAAAGCAAATCAAATCATTCCTTGATGATGTTTTTAATCATATTCATTATTTCAAAGGCGCTTTCTTCCGTTCTGCAAAGAATGAAAAAGCTGTCGTCGCCTGCAATTGTACCGACGATGGACTTGTTTTTATTTGTATCGGAATCTATTGCTGCGCAAGCTGCGTTTGCAGAACCGGGAAAACATTTAACGACAACAATGTTTCCGGCAAAGTCGACATCGAGAACAGATTGAGTAAAAATAGATTTAAGCTTAGCCTGATCGTCCTTTTCGCGGCTCGGGAGAGAATAGCTGTATTCGCCCTTTGAATTGAGCTTTTTTATAAGCATAAGCTCCTTTATATCACGCGATACGGTTGCTTGGGTAACGTCAAATCCGCGATTTTTCAGAAGCTCCTGTAAATCTTCCTGCGTTGTAATAACGTTATTGTTAATAAGCTCAAGTATTGCCTGCTGTCTTTTCTTTTTCATTTTACATTCTCCTCCCGATAAGCTTGCTGTTAAGTACTTCAATAAAATTATCGGATTTTATCCTGATAAATCTTGCGTTAATTCCCGATTTTTTAATAATCACTTTTCCGTTAAGCGGAACGGGTATTGCTTTTTCACCGTCAAACGATATTGCGCAGTTGTTCTTTTTATCCTCATTATGTACGCTGATAACCGAATTCGGATTAAATATCAGCGAACGCGAGAATAAAGAATGAGTACAAATCGGCGTCAAAAGAATACTTTCAATTGTCGGATCCATAACGGGTCCGCCGGCAGAAAGCGAATAAGCGGTTGAACCGGTTGATGTTGAAACAATAATACCGTCCGAAGAATAGCTGTTGATTTTTTTACCGTCGCATTCAACCGAAAGGTTAATCATTTCAATTTGTTCGCCTCTTGCAATTACAACATCGTTAAGACAAACGTTTGAATAAACAATTCTTTCTTCACTGTTATAAACATCGGCTGAAAGCATCATTCTGTCATCAACATAATAATTATCGTCAATTATGTTCTTAAGAAGATGAAGCTCGTTGTTTTCAATGCCTGCCATAAAAGCGAGGTTGCCTGCGTTTATTCCGAGTATGGGCTTATTTTTAACAGCCGCTTTTTTTGCAGCGTGAATAATAGAGCCGTCTCCGCCTATAGCAATAACAATATCGGAATAATTTATAGCTTCACTGTCATCGTTGAATTTAATTGTTTCTTCAAAATCTTCTTTAAAACAGGACGGAGCAAAATGATATTCAATTCCGAGTTCCTTTAGCTTTTTAATTGTATTTTCGGTAACGGCGTGAGAATTATCACGCGTATTATTCGGCATAAGTAAAAACTTCATTTTATTCACCCGTTAAATCGTTATGAGAAAGCTCAACCGTTTTTTTAATATCGTATTCGGTGTCTTTTTCATTTGCTTTTTTTATAAACAAAAGATATTCAATATTACCCTCGGGACCGCGTATCGGTGAATAATCAAGTCCGCAAACGGTAAATTCAAGACTTTTGACAAGTTCAATTATCTTTTTAATAACCTCAATATGTGTTGAAGCTTCTCTGACAACGCCTTTTTTACCGACCTTTTCACGCCCTGCTTCAAACTGAGGTTTGATAAGACATACCGAATATGCGTTTTCTTTTAGCAATGGATACATAACAGGCAAAATCTTATCAAGTGAAATAAAAGAAACATCCACGCTTGCAAAATCAAGCTTATCTTCTATTTCTTCGGGCTTTAAATAACGGAAATTTGTTCTTTCCATATTTATAACCCTTTCGTCCGTACGCAGCTTCCATGCCAGTTGACCGTAGCCGACGTCAACCGAATAAACCTTTTTTGCTCCGTTCTGAAGCATACAGTCGGTAAAGCCACCTGTAGAGGCGCCGATATCCATACAAATTTTATCCTTAAGGTCAATTCCAAAGGTTTTTATTGCCTTGTCAAGCTTAAGTCCTCCCCTGCTGACAAAGGGTATTTTATCGCCCTTTATTTCGATTTTGTCATCGGGACTGACTGTAATACCTGCCTTAAGAGCTTTCTGTCCGTTTACATAGACCTTGCCTGCCATTATAAGCGCTTTGCCTTTTTCTCGGCTTTCAACCAGTCCGTAGTCGGTAATAGCAACGTCAAGTCTTTTTTTCTCACTCATTGCTGATTACCTCGTACATTCCTTCACTGTCAAGCTTATATTTTTTTATAAGACTTGAAACGGAAGCCTGCTTAACAAAACCGTCATCAACGGCAGTATGGATAAATTTCCCGTTAAAGGAATTCTTCGAAAGAAGATAAGCAAATCTTTCGCCGACAGAGCCGCTTTCAAGACTTTCTTCAAAAAAGAATACCTTTTTACAGTTTAACGCGCTTTTAACAGCGTTCTCATCAATAGGCTTAATGCAATTAAGCTTTATAATTTTAATATTCTTGCCTTTGTTTTTAAGTTTTTCGTAAGTCTTTAATGCATTTGCAAATATTCTTCCGTATGTAATAATTGCAAAATCCGAATTTTCTTCTCCTATTACGTCAAAACTGTTTGAGCTTGCCTGCCAAAGCTTTAAAGACTCATCCTCGGTTCCTCTCGGATAACGCACTGCAACAACCTTTTTATCTTTATAAAACGCGTTATGAAGAGCCTTGTTCAATTCCGAATAACAGGACGGAGAGTAAACGGTAATACCGGGAATACTGTTGAAAAATGCAACATCGAATAAACCCTGATGCGTTTCACCGTCTTCGCCGACAAATCCGGCTCTGTCAACTGCAAAAACAATGTGTTCGTCCTGAAGAGCGCAGTCGTGAATTAACTGGTCATAGGTTCTCTGAAGAAAAGTTGAATAGACCGCAAAAACGGGAAGCATACCGTCCTTTGAAAGACCCGAAGCAAATGTTACTGCGTGCTCCTCTGCTATACCTACGTCAAAAAAGCGCTCCGGGTACTGTTTTGAAAAATCAGACAGTCCTGTGCCGAGAGACATCGCCGCAGTTATTGCGCAAACTCGTTTATCCTTTGCCGCAGCGTTGAAAATGAATTTTCCCGCTATATCGGAAAACGAATCGGTTGAATAATTCGGCTCGCCTGTAAAAATATTGAATTTCGAGACGCCGTGGAACTGACTCGGGTCCTTTTCGGCAAAGTCATATCCCTTGCCTTTTATTGTATTTATATGAAGCAAAACAGGCTTATTTACAAGCTTTGCGCCCTCAAGCGCATTTGTAATCTGTTCAATATTGTGACCGTCAATAGGTCCCATATACTGAAAGCCGAGATCTTCGAAGAATGTACTCTTATAAAGAAGATTTTTAACCCTTGTTTTAGACCTGAAAAGAAGCTTTGTAAGCTTTTTTCCTATGAGCGGTATTCTTTTAATAAGCTTTTCCGTTCGAGCCTTAAACATAAAATACGACGGTTTACTGCGAATAACTGCAAGATACCTTGCAACGCCGCCGACATTTTTTGAAATGGACATTTCATTATCGTTAAGAATAACTATAAGGCGGCATTTTCTTCTTCCGGCATTGTTTAAAGCTTCATAAGCAAGACCGCCTGTTAAAGCGCCGTCGCCTATAACGGCTACTGTATAATTCTTTGAACCTGAAATCTTTTCGGCAGTCGCAATGCCGAGTGCGGAGGAAATGGACGTACTCGAATGGCCGCTGAAGAAGATATCATGCTCGCTTTCCGTAGGTCTTGAAAAGCCCGAAATACCGTTTTCTTTTCTCAAGGTATCAAAGCTGTCAAAACGACCCGTAAGAAGCTTATGAGTATAAACCTGATGACCGACATCCCAGATGATTTTATCCTTTGGAGAATTAAACACCTTATGAAGCGCAATTGTCAATTCAACCACGCCGAGGTTTGAAGCAAGATGACCGCCGTTTTGAGAGACAGTGGAAATAAGGACCTCTCTTATTTCTTTAGCGAGGTCATTTAACTGTTTATCATCAAGTTGTTTTACAAACGAAGGTGATGAGATATCCTTCAAATAATGCGTATCCATTATCCTAACACCTAACTTTTTCTTTCAATAAGTTGAAAAGCCAAATCCTTTAAAAACGTAATATCATTATCAAATACACTCAAGCTGTCAACTGCGCGAAGGGTGTATTCTTTTGCTATTTTATATGATTTATCAATTCCGTAAAGAGAAATAAAGGTTGTTTTTTCGTTTTCGCTGTCGCTTCCTATCGGTTTTCCGAGCGTTTTTTCGTCACCCGTAACGTCAAGAATATCGTCAACAACCTGAAAAGCCATTCCGAGATTAAGCGCATACAGTCCGGCAGACTCAATTTGCCTTTTATCGGCTTCTCCGGCAAGACAGCCAAGCACACAGGCTGCTTTTATAAGCGCGCCGGTTTTAAGAGTATGGGTTGTAAGTAATTCATCGGAAGAAACTGTCTTTCCCTCATTTTTAAGGTCAAGAACCTGACCGCCTATCATACCGTTTACACCCGAACACTCTGAAAGAATACTAACTGCTTTAATAATGCTTTGAGGTGAAACATCGTTTGCAGAAGACACCGCGGAGAAAGCGTGTGTAAGAAGCGCGTCACCGGCAAGTAAAGCGTTAGCCTCTCCGAATTTTTTATGATTTGAAGGCTGTCCTCTTCTCATATCGTCATTATCCATACACGGCAAATCGTCATGGATAAGCGAATAGGTATGAATCATTTCAATTGCGCATGCAAAGGGAAGCGCCTTTTTATAATCACCGCAAACCAGATTGCAGAATTCAAGTGTGAGCACGGGACGAATGCGTTTTCCGCCGATGTTCAGAGAATAGAGCATGGCTTCGCTTATTACATCCTGATTATTTAAAGATTCTGGAACGTAAGAAGAAAGATTTTCATTTATTAAATTGAGATAAAAAGAATACTTTTCGTTATTCATCTTCTTCACCGTTTTGACTTTCGGTTAACTGCTTAATCTTCAACTCGGCTTTATTCAGAAGCTCCGAACAGTATTTGCTTAATTTCGCGCTTTCTTCATAAAGTGTAATCGACTCTTCAAGAGTAACCTCTCCGTTTTCAAGAAGAGAAACAATTTCCTGGAGCCGTTTTATTGCCTTTTCGTATGTAAGATTATCCATTATTTTACCTCACAGTCTATAGTTCCGTCCGATACAGTCAGTTTTATTAAATCACCGCTGGTTACATCGCTGACTTTTTTTATAAGCTTTCCGTCCTTTTGAACATAAGCAAAGCCTCTGTTTATAACGCTTATCGGATTTAGCGCTTCAAGCTTTTTAAGAATAGTTGAAAGCTCGTTCTTTTTACTGTTTAAATACGAATTATATGCATCGTTTATTTCATCCGTTTTTAAATCAAGGAACATTCTTATTGTATTATAAGTATCAAAGAAACTGTCGAGAATGTCTTTTTCGTATATTTCCGAAAGAAGTCTCTTTTCGCTGTCTAATTTATATTTAAGATATCTTTCGGCGTTATTTTTCAATGCAAAAATATTTTTTAGCTCATTTTCTTTATCGGGAACGCAAAGCTCCGCAGCAGCCGAGGGAGTTTCGGCTCTTACATCCGCTACAAAATCGCAAATGGTAAAATCGGTTTCATGACCGACGGCGGAAATAACGGGAATTTCTGATTCGTATACCGCGATAGCAACACGTTCCTCATTAAACGCCCATAAATCCTCAATTGAGCCACCGCCTCTGCCGACAATAAGAACGTCTGCCGCATTTTGGCGGTTAAACTCTTTAATGGCCTTTTCAATTGAAGGAGCCGCGTTTATACCCTGAACCTCAACTGGACAAAGAATCATTTCGGCAATAGGAAAGCGTCTTGAAAGAATATTTGTAATATCTCTTACTGCAGCTCCCGTTGCAGAAGTTACAACGCCGATTCTCATCGGATATTCGGGAATCGGTTTTTTATGAGATTGATTAAACATTCCCTTTGCGTTTAACTTCTGCTTTAACTGTTCAAAAGCAAGAGCCAGTTCGCCGATTCCTTGCGGTTGAATATCGTTAATTATAATTTGATACTGACCTGTTTTTTCGTAAAGGGATATTCTTCCCCTGACAAGTACATTCAGTCCGTCATATAAATCATAGCGGATTTTTTGAGCGTTTGCTCTGTAAATAACTGCATTGACAGCTGCATTTTCATCCTTAAGCGTCATATAATAATGACCGCTTGAATAATGATTTTTGAAATTGGATATTTCACCGATGACAAAGACATTGTTGAGAACAGTGTTTTCTTCAACAATTGCTTTAATATATCTGTTAAGTTGTGAAACGGTTATAACGGACTGTTCAACCATTGTTTAACTCCTTTAAAGCGGCAAGTACAGCTATTCCAAGCGCGTTGTCAGAAGAAAATTCGGGCTTTGTAAAAACTGCGTTAAATTCCTCGGTGAAGCGCTCGCGGATAAGAGAATTAGACATTACTCCGCCCGAAAAGACGAGAGGAATATTCCCGTATTTTTTTAAAAGATAATATACGGCTTCTTTAAGCGAAAAAGAAATATAATCAATACAGTACTTTGCAATATCCTGTTTTCTTTCTCCGTCTGAAAGCATTTTATTACACTTGTTTTCCACACCGGAAAGACTGAAGGTATTTTCCTTAAGCGACGGCTTTATTTTGTATTCTTTATCACTTTTTCGTGAAAGAATATCAAGTTTAGCGCCTCCCGGAAAAGGAATGCCTAAAGAAAGCGCAACACGGTCAACAGCCTGTCCTGCTTTTAAATCGGAAGAAGAAAAAATCATTTCGGTTTTAATTATCTTATCACTGTCGGGAGTAACATATACCGCTTCGGTAGTACCGCCCGAGACGTGAAAAGCAATAAATTCCTTTTTAAATAAATCGATACGGTTTGCAGACTGTAAAACTGCAGCGATATGTCCCTGCTGATGAGAAAACATATGTAACGGAATTTTCATAACGCTTGAAAGCGTCTTTGCAGATGCAACTCCGGTTAAAAAGCAAGGCATATAGGATTTTTCATCGTCACGCGGCTTTGAGGAAACGCCGATACATTCTATTTTTTTCTCATAATTATTAAAAAGCTCTTCTATAAGATCAGGCAACTGAACCGTATGATGGAAAACAGCGTCACTTTGTCTTAAGCCTTTATCCCCTTGTTTAACGGGTAAAAGCTTTTTCTTGCTGATAATTTCTCCGTTTTCGCTGTTAAATACAGTTACAGAAGTTGTATAATTGCTTGTATCAATTCCGAGAGAAATCATATCAGCCTTCTATTTCCCTTGCAACTGAGCCTAAAATACCGTTAATATACGAAGCGTCGTCACTTGTCGCAAAGGTTTTTGCAAGCTCAACTGCTTCATTTATTGAAACGCTTACAGGTATGCTTTCAACATAAAGCATTTCACAAATTGCAAGTCTCATTATTGCAAGAGAGACCTTGGGTATACGCTCAATTTTCCAGTTAGTTAAAAACTCTTTTATAAGCGAATCAATTGTTTCCTGATTCTCAAAAACGGTACTTGCAACCATTTTTGCAAAGGTGCTTACCTCTATTTCATTGGCTTCGCACGCGTTCTCTATTAACTGTTCAACTGTACTTTCAGAGTTGAATATTCTTTCAAAAATTAAAGTGAACGCCTGAATTCTTTCTTCTTTTCGTGTCATAAATAACTCCCCAAAAATAAACCCTCGCCCTAATGAATAAAGCGAAGGTTAAGTAAGCTTAAATTCAGTAGGTACAAAGAGTCGGTGTATAACGACTTAATAATTATTATTACCTACATTATAGCATATTTTTAATTTTCTACAACATTTTTTACGCCGATAATTGATATTTTTTCTGCAGGAAGTCCGGTTTTTGAAAGAATTACCTCTTTAATTTGTATTGCAGCGTTATCATTTAAGGACTTTTCTGGAATTAGAATTTCGGAAGAATCACTATTGATAATTACAAGGCTTTCGCAGTTAAGCTTTGCCGTAATAATATTTTCTGCATCAACCTGAAGCTTTGAATTATCGATTATCTTATTAAGTTTCTCCTGCGCGTCCTTTACGGATGCTTCACCCGAATCCTTGCTTTCAATAATATCCTTGAGCATATCCTTCGATTCGTCACATTCGGCGTCACGCTTTAGCTTTGCATTTGTAAAATAAGTCTGAGCGGCAGAAGCAGAAACAGCGCTTTCATCGGTTGAAACCTGTTTTGCTTCACCGAGATTCTGCTGTATTTCCTTTTCGGGTGTAGACGGAACGTTTCCCCTGCCCGTGTAATACCAGTTAATTACAATTGCTGCGCAAAGTGTCAGCGTAAGAATAAATATTATTATTTGTTTTCTTTTAAGTATAAATGTTTTCATATTTTTCTCCCTTATTTCATTTTTGAAACCGATACCTTGTTTGTTCCTATGCCGAGAACGGTTGTTACTGCATTTATTATCTGTTCTCTTACATAGGGTATATCACCGCCCGAGCATACAACCGCCACGCCCTGCACCTCGGGCTCAAGTATTTTAATTTTAATACCCTCCTTTGTGTTTTTGTTATCTATAATGACGTATGTATTTGAATAATTATTGCTGTTTTCGTCATTTTTTATATTTTCATTTACTGCATAAACATTTTCCTTTGAGCCTTTGAGCGTAAGCATAACCTTAACCTCTCCGGCATTTTCAATTGAAGAAATTATATCCGTAAGCTTTTTTTCAAGTTCAGCCGTATAGTCAGTATTATCTGTTTCATTTTCCTGCGAAACTGCAGTCACTGTTTCTTCATTTTTCTTTTTACCAAATTCCGAAAAAGAAATCAGTAATATTCCGCAAATACCGAGGATTACTATAACGGTTATTTTTTTATCGGCTAAAAGTACTTCTTTTATTTTTTTTATTACATCTTCAAACATAATAATACCTAATCAAGTTCATTTATTTCCGGCTCAAAGCCGACTTTTTCTTTAACTGCATTTTTTATTTCTTCACTTTTATTTATATCGTCGATTCTTATGTTATATTCGTTAATAACTATTTCATTTTCTTCAATTGAAATATCCAAAATAAGCTCATAATTATCAATTCCGTTAGCTTTTAAGGCTTCGTTGGTCAGTTGTCTTATTTTTGTTTTAATAACAGAAGCGGTATTATCTGTTATATCCTCAGACGGTAAAGAAATATCCGTTTGAATTTTATTTGTTTTTATATTTTTTAAAGGCTTGATAACTGAAATGAGAGTAAAAAGCACAAGTACCAGTGACGTTATTCTTTTAAGGTTTCCGTTCGGAGTCAGGTAATAAATAATCAGAACTGCAAATGAACACGCAGTAAATGCGGCTGCAAAGGAGAACAATTCGTTCATCACATTCCTCCTGCTTTTAGCATAATTCCCGTTGAAACCGTGAAAACAACCGTTGTAAAAATAACAATTATATTAAAAATCGAAATAATACTTGCAATATTTTCAAGTATTTTTGAAGATTCGCTGTTTATCATATCTCCGATTACAGAAGCAAAATGAAAGGCGAAATAGTAAAGCAATAATTCAATTATTACGGGAAAATTTATTGCAGCAAGAGTAATTATTCCGAGAAACCCGAAACAGTTATTTATCAGCTTTAAAGAGCCGAGAACGGATGAGTAAGCGTCGGCAAGAGTTGATCCTATAAACGGTATTACAGAACCTGAAACCGTTCGTATGCTCTTTACGGTCAAAGCATCAACGGAAGAAGCAACACTGCCCTTCAAAGACAGAAAACCGACAAAAAGAGTAGAAATAAAAGTTATTGTAACCGTCAAAATCTTTTTTACCGAATTTACCGCTTTCTCAAGTGAAATTACCGGATTTAATGAAGAACAAATGCTTAAACTCATCAGAATACCGCCAAATGGCATTAGATAATTTTCTGAAAAAGAAGCAATAAACTGCGAAGCTGTAAAAAGCAATGTATTAAAATTTAATGCCTGGGTAAATGAGCCCGATGAAGAAAGCAATACAGCATATACCGGTACAAACGAAATCATAAAATTTCCTACCGTCATAAGATGCGAACTTGCGAGTGTAAAGGCGTTGACGGCATAAGTTGAAGATACCGTAACGAGTAAAAGAACAAACACAATTCCAGAAAGCGACTTGTTATCTTCATTTGTAACCGACTGAGCGGCAGATTCAAAAACAAGAATAATTGAAAGTGTAATAAAGAGTTTAAGCGGAGATACAATTTTACCGCTTACCGTATTTATTATTTGAGTAATTATTTTTTGAGGACTGATTTTAAATATCTGTTCGGTACTGAATTCGTCAATGCCAAGGTCAGAGAGCGACTCCTTTGTTTCATTGTCAAGAGAATTGAAAACCTCGTATACTCCGCTGTCGGATATGTATTCTTCTGTTTCCCCGTCAAGCGCATAAGAAGAAACAGTCAATAGCGAAAAAAGAACAAACAATAATAATACGGTTAAAATTCTTTTCATTTTATATTTCCAGATAACCTTTCAGAATTGAATAAAGCGTTTCGATTAAGGGAATTGACGTAATAAGTATTGATATTTTTCCGACTAATTCAGTTATAAGCGACAGAGTCTCTTCACCGCTGTCCTTGCAGACAGAGGAAGCCAGTTGAGTAATTATCACAATTCCGAGTGTTTTAAGAATTATCGGAAAATATGACGGCGTCTGCGAATCAAGCTCTGAAAGAAAAGAAAACTTTATTTCGGAAAGTGAAAATGTGTTGAGTAACAAAAAAGTCAATACTGCAATTACGGCAAGCTTTAAAAGAATTACATAATCGCTTTTATACTGCTTTAAAATTTGAATTAGAACCACCGATATAACCGATACGGCAATTATTTTAATCATAGGTTAAAAATCGATTCAACCGAGTTTAACAGGTCAAGAATATGGGGAAGTATCATTGCAAGAATTACTATAATTCCCGTTAAAGCCGTCAACATTGCGTATTCCTCCCTACCCGATTTTGCAAGCACCTGATAAAGTACGGCAACTATAAGACCGATAGCGGCTATTTTTAATAAAAACACTATATCCATTTTTTCACCGTCAAAGGAGAAGTATTACAATAAGAACACCGGAAAGCACGGATAATCTCATATACATATCCCCATTTTTTTCTTTGTTTTTTCTTGCATTATCAAGCTGAAGCCTCAGCCTGTCTTTATATAAATCGCAATTACTTAACTGCCCTTCCAAATCACTTTTACCAAGCTGAAAACCGAAGGAAACAATAATTTCTTTATCCTCTTTATTCAAAGGTGATTTAAATGAAGAAAGAGAATATTCCCATGATGAAACAAAGTCTGTTCCATTATTTAATTCATTTAAACAGGTATTTAAAAAATACATCTGTTTAAAGCTTTTCTGATTTGTCAATAATTCTAAAAGCGAATGTATATTAGAGGCTGAATAATTCAACTGCGACCTTATTATTTCAACCATTTCAATAAGCTTTTCAAGATAAGTAATTCTGTCATTGAGCAAGGAGCGGATGTATATTCCCGTCATCAGCGCGCAAAACATTATTAAAATCATTCCAAGTAATTTCATTTTCTGTACAGTTCAATTTATAAATTTTCTTATTTCTGTTCTTTGAAAGAAATACAATATAATCAAATGAATTTGTTTTTAAAAGTTCCTTCAGGATTTCTTTTCTTTTAAAATCCTCTTCATTACCGCAGTGAACGCTGACTGCAAATTTTACACCCGAGTTTAAGCCTTTAAATATTGCTTGAATATCCTCTTTTGAGGTGACCTCGTCAAAAATAATATAATCGGGAGAAAGGGAACGAAGAGCAATTTCAATTGCATTACTTTTTTTGTATCCGATAAGTATATCCGTATTAAGTCCAAGGTCATTTTGAGGAATTCCCGAATATGAAGCGGAAAATTCTCCCCTTTCATCCATTACGGAGACTTTATACGAAACAACCGTATAACCGCTTGAAAGTCTGTATGCAAGATCTTTTAAAACCGTAGTTTTGCCGCTTGATGGAGGACCGGCAATTATAATACTCGGCAATTCATTTTTAAAAAGAGCGCTTGTTATAAACTGAGAAGCGCCGAAAATCTGACGCGCAATTCTTATATTAACGGAGTTTATATCTCTTACGTTGAATTCGTTTTCTCCTGTATAATAAGCGGTACCGCAAAGTCCTGCCCTGTGACCACCGTTTAGGGTTACAAATCCGTTATTTATATTTTTTTGACAGGAGTGTACGGAATAGTTACATATCCGGTTCACCGTATCATTTAATTCCTGGTTTGTCAGTGAAATACATTTTTCATTATATAGCTTCGTAAGCTTTCCTTTATCGGTTATAAAGCAGCAGCCGCTGTCGGTTACTATAACAACCGGCTTGTTTACTCTTAACCGTATTTCCTGAATAATCCCAAGCTGGCCGGCGTCTATTTGAAGTAAAATAAGTTTAATTCTTGTGGATATTACATTGACTGCCTGTTCAAATATACTTCTTTCGTTTAAAGGCATTTTTATTCACCTCAATAATGCTTATGGTGACTTGTCCCAAAATATGCAAAAATTATTGAAAGAAAGGAAGAAATATGATATATTTATAAAGTTAGAAAGATAATAGCAGAGGCGTGTTATGAACAGAGTGAAAAACAACAGATTATTTAAGATTTTAAAGGATAATAGGTACGTTTTACTGTCAAGCGGTTGCGCGGCGGTAATAATGTTGCTTGTCTATTTTTGCTATGACGTAAGTCCGTTCGGCGATATGACAATACTAAGGATGGATTTGTATCACCAGTACGGACCGCTTTTCGGCGAATTATTTGAAAGACTTAAAAACCTTGACTCATTGCTTTATTCTTGGAAATCCGGTCTTGGCGGAAACTTTTTGGGAAATTATTTTAATTATCTTTCAAGTCCCATTACTCCTATAATTCTTCTGTTCGGTCATAAAAGAATTCCCCAGGCAATTGCCGCAATGCTTTTGATAAAGGCAATGTTCGGCGCAGGTTCATTTACCTATTATCTTAAAAAAGCCTTTAATAAGCATGATTTTGCTACTGCAGGATTCGGTCTGTTGTACGTTTTCTGCGGCTGGTTTGTTGCTTACTATTGGAATATAATGTGGGTTGACGCACTGGCTATTTTCCCATTGGTTGTTCTTGGAATTGAGAATATTATAAATATGGGTAAGCCTTGGCTTTACTGCATTTCTCTTGCTGTATGCCTTTATGCAAATTATTATATGGGTTATATGATTTGCATTTTCTCCGTTCTTTATTTTATAGTTTATTACTTTTCAAATTATTCTTTTACGGACTGTTTCGTAAAAAGATATAAGGACGAAAAGGTTAAGGGAATTAAAACAAGACTTAATAATTCAAGATTTTTAAGAAGCGGATTAAGATTTGCTTTCTTCTCGGTCTTTGCGGCAATGCTGACGGCTGTTTCACTCGTACCGTTATATTTTGCCTTAAAGGCGTGTTCGGCAACCTCGGGTTCATTCCCCGTTGATTACAAATCGTATTTTACGGTCTTTGATTTTCTTGCAAATCACCTTGCAGGAGTCGACCCGACAATTAGAAGCAGCGGAGAAATTGTTTTGCCTAATGTATACTGCGGTATATTGACGGTTATGCTTATTCCCCTTTATCTTTTCAATAAAAAAATCAGCATAAAAGAAAAAGCAATGCACATAGGCCTGCTTCTTGTTTTTCTGCTGAGTATGAATATTAACTATGCGAATTTCGTCTGGCACGGGTTCCATTTTCCCAATGATTTGCCTTACAGATTTTCGTTTATGTATTCCTTTGTTTTGCTGATTATGGCATTCAAAGCCTTCAAGGATATTAAGGATTACTCCGCAAAGCAGTTTCTTGCAACCGGAATTGCCGTAATGGGCTTTATTGTTTTGACCCAGAAAATTGAATCGTTAAATGTTACCGAGCTTGCTTTCTGGATTTCAATAGCATTTACGGGCGTATATACTCTTATCATCACTCTGTTCAAAAATAAGAATTACAGCTATACTATTGTTGCTCTGTTACTGCTTTGTACCTGCGGCTCGGAAATAGCGGTTGCCAATACGAACAACTACAGTATGGGCCAGTCGCACACGAATTACCTGAACAACTATAACGATTTTGAAAATATATATAACAGCATTAAAAAACAGGACGATTCATTCTTCAGGCTCGAACAAAGCAACCTTCTTACAAGAATGGATAACAGCTGGTATTATTATAACGGCTCATCCGTATTCTCTTCACTTGCAAATGAGCGACTCTCAAACGCAATGAGAGATCTCGGACTTATGGGTAACTATATTAACAGCTTTACCTATCATCCGCAAACTGCAGTTTTTAACGCAATGTTTGATATTAAATATATTCTTGATAACGATAATTCGATAAATAACAGTCTTATTTACGAGGATGTTTGCGGAAATGACACATATTTTGCATATAAAAACAAATATGTTCTTCCGTTAGCATTCGGAGTAAACAGTCAGACAAAGGAATGGAAAACAAACTCCGTAACAAGTCCCTTTACTCTTCAAGAAGAATGGTTTGCATCCGCTTCGGGAGTTGAAAACGTTTTCAAGAATATTCCTATTGAATATGTAAGCTACAGTAATGTTATTGAGTTCTTCCCCGGCGAAATTGAATCGGGTTCCTTGAATGTTAATAAGGAGCACAGCGAGGACGCGGCTTCTTATATAATAGAAATAGTTGTTCCTGAGGATGAAAACGTATATATTTATTTAAAATCGAGAAACGCTAAATCGATTACAATATCGGGAGATTTTCTTGAAAAGAGCCAGAATATGGACAATAATTTCAATATAATCGATCTCGGCTTCCACTATGCAGGAGAAAATATTTTTATTGAGGTTAACGTTCCCGAGGATAAAGGCGATGAAACGGTCCAGTTCTTTGCCGCAGGACTTGATATGAAAAAATTCATTCAAGGTTATGAAATACTCAGCCAGAGCGTTTTAACAGATATTGATTTTAACGAAACCGATATTAAAGGTAAAATAAATATGAATAAAGACGGCGTTGTCTTTACTTCCATTCCCTTTGATGAAGGTTGGACTGTTTACGTTGACGGTAAAAAGACGGAATATTACGCAATTTCCGAAGCTTTCCTCGCATTCGATTTGACAAAGGGCGAGCACACCGTTGAATTTAAGTTTATGCCTAAAGGACTGCTTATCGGAGCTGCTGTAACGCTTTGTTCCGTAGCTTTGTTTATAATTATTATTATTCTTGTTAAAAAGAATGATAAAATATCCTCCGTTGTTACCGATAACTGGTGGGGCTTTGATAACGAGGCTTATGAAAAAGAGCTTTTAGCACGTAAAGCGCAGGCTGACAGTGGTTTCAGGTTAATCGAAACAACAGTTTTTGACGATTTTGACGATATGTAAAAAAAGAGGAGTTGCTTTTGCGACTCCCCTTTTCTTTTTTTAAAGCACTTTTTTAAGATACTGTCCCGTATATGATTCTTTAATTTTTGCAACCTGTTCGGGCGTTCCCGTTGCGACTACGTTTCCGCCCTCGTCTCCGCCTTCGGGTCCAAGGTCGATTATATAATCCGCGCACTTTATAACGTCAAGATTATGTTCAATAACAAGAACCGTATTTCCTGAGTCAACAAGCTTTTGGAGCACCTCAATGAGCTTATGGACGTCGGCAGTATGAAGTCCCGTCGTAGGCTCGTCAAGAATATATATTGTTTTTCCGGTTGAACGCTTTGAAAGCTCTGTTGCAAGCTTAACTCTTTGGGCTTCACCGCCTGAAAGACTTGTTGCAGGCTGACCGATTTTAATGTAACCAAGCCCAACGTCATAAAGCGTCTGGAGCTTTCTTTTAATTTTCGGTTGGTTTTCAAAGAAATACAATGCCTCTTCAACCGTCATTTCAAGGACCTCATATATATTTTTACCCTTGTATTTTACCTCGAGCGTTTCACGGTTATATCTCTTTCCCTTACATACCTCGCACGGAACATAAACATCGGAAAGAAAATGCATTTCGATTTTGACAATTCCGTCACCCTGACAGCTTTCACACCTTCCGCCTTTTACGTTAAAGGAAAATCGGCTTGCATTATAACCACGGATTTTTGAGTCTTGAGTAGACGCAAACAATTCTCTTATATCGTTAAAAACGCCTGTATATGTTGCAGGGTTAGACCGCGGAGTTCTTCCTATAGGAGACTGGTCAATATCAATGACCTTATCAAGATTTTCAATTCCTTTTATATCCTTATGCTTTCCTACAACCTTTTTGGCGAGATTAAGCTCATTTGCAAGTCGCTTATAAACTATTTCGTTAATAAGCGAGGATTTACCCGAACCCGAAACGCCTGTAACGCAAACAAATTCACCCAAGGGCAGCTCAACATCTATCTTTTTAAGATTATTTTCCTCGGCTCCGATTATTTTAAGTGTTTTGCCGTTCCCTTTCCTTCTCTTTTCGGGAATTTCAACCTTCTTTGCACCGCTTAAATACTGACCCGTAATTGAATTTTTGCATTTGATAATATCTTCAACCGAGCCTGCCGCGACAACCTCGCCGCCGTGAATGCCGGCACCGGGACCGATATCGACAACGAAATCTGCAGAACGAATTGTATCCTCATCGTGTTCTACGACTATAAGAGTATTTCCGAGGTCACGGAGGTTTTTGAGTGTTTCGAGAAGCTTATCGTTATCTCTCTGGTGAAGACCGATGCTTGGTTCATCAAGAATATAAAGCACTCCCATAAGCGAAGAGCCGATTTGAGTAGCAAGTCTTATTCTTTGACTTTCTCCTCCCGAAAGCGTGCCTGCCTGACGGGAAAGCGTAAGGTAGCCAAGGCCTACGCTGTCAAGGAATTTAAGTCTTGATTTAATTTCCTTGATTATTAAATCCGCAATTATACTTTCACGCTTCGTTAGCTTAAGTTTATTTATAAAGTCAAGCTCTTTAACTACGGACATATTAACAACATCGTCAATATTTTTACCGCCAACGGTTACTGCAAGAGCAATTGGATTAAGCCTTTTACCGGAGCATTCTTCACATTTCTGCTCGGTCATAACCTGCTCTATTTCATATTTTGACCAGTCGCTTGTGGTTTCACTATATCGGCGTTCAAGATTATTTATAATACCCTCAAACTCAACGTTATAAGTACCCGTGCCATAGACATTGGTGCGGTGCATTGTGAGCTTTTCACCGTTTGAACCGTAAAGAATTGCTCTTAATCCCTGCTTTGAAATCTTTTCAATTGGGGTATCAAGAGTAAAGCCGTACTTTTCACCCAAAGCCTCATAGTACATCTGTGCAATTGTTCCGCCCTCTGCCTTTGACCAGCCGCTTGCTTTAATTGCGCCCTGATTTATTGAAAGCTTTTTATTCGGGATAACAAGGTTTTCGTCAACCCTCATAAATACGCTCAATCCCGAGCATTTAGGACAGGCGCCGAAGGGATTATTAAACGAAAACAGTCTCGGACTTAATTCATCAATTGAAATATTGTGTTCTGGACACGAGAAATTCTGCGAGAAAAGCATTTCCTCGACGTTTATGACGTCAACAAGGATTAACCCTCCCGTAAGCTTTGAAGCCGTCTCAATTGAATCTGCAAGGCGTGAGCGTATGTTTTCGTTTACAACAAGGCGGTCAATAATAATTTCAATATTATGCTTTTTATTTTTCTCAAGCTTTGTAACCTCGGAAAGGTCATAAATAATCCCGTCTATTCTTGCTCTTACAAAGCCCGATTTTGAAGCGGAAGAAAGCTCCTTTGCATATTCGCCCTTTTTGCCTCTCGCAATTGGAGCCATAACCTGAATTTTAGTTCCCTCTTCAAGCTTCATTACGGAATCAACTATCATATCGACAGTTTGTTTTGAAATAACTCTTCCGCAGACGGGACAGTGCGGTATGCCTATACGGGCAAATAAAAGTCTGTAATAGTCGTAAATCTCCGTTACAGTTCCGACAGTTGAACGCGGATTTTTTGACGTTGTTTTCTGGTCAATGGAAATCGCAGGAGAAAGACCGTCAATTGAGTCGACGTGCGGCTTGTCCATCTGACCGAGAAACATTCTTGCGTATGAGGAAAGAGATTCAACGTACCTCCTCTGCCCTTCTGCGTAAATCGTGTCAAATGCAAGAGATGATTTTCCCGAGCCCGAAAGACCCGTAAAGACAACAAGCCTGTCACGGGGTATTGTTAAATCAATATTTTTAAGATTATTTTCTCTTGCGCCTTTAATTACAATATCTTTATTTGCCATTATTTGCCCTTTCTCAATTCGTTAATTCTGTCGCGTAAATATGCAGCGTGCTCAAATTCAAGAAGCTTTGCGGCAGCTTTCATTTCAGCAGTAAGCTCTTTTATAAGCTTTTCCTTTTCCTGCGGTTTAAGATGCTTGAGGTTCTTGTCCTTATGAGTGCTGATTTCAAGTATCTCCCTTACGCCTTTATTGATAGTGGTGGGAGTTATATTATGCTCTTCATTATATTTCATCTGCTTATCACGTCTGCGATAAGTTTCTGTAAGCGCTCTTTCCATTGAAGGAGTAACCGAATCCGCGTACATAATTACCTGACCGTTTGCGTTCCTCGCCGCACGTCCGACCGTCTGGATAAGCGACTGCTCGCTTCGTAAGAAGCCTTCCTTATCCGCGTCAAGAATTGCAACAAGTGAAACCTCGGGAATGTCAAGTCCTTCACGAAGAAGATTTATGCCGACGAGTACGTCAAATTCACCCAGACGCAGGTCGCGGATGATTTCCATTCGCTCGATAGTGTCAATATCGTAGTGCATATACCTTACCTTAATTCCCCTGTCGGAAAGATAATCCGTAAGGTCCTCTGCCATTTTCTTTGTAAGAGTTGTGACAAGTACGCGTTCTTTCTTTTCAACTCTTATGTTGATTTCGGAAAGTAAGTCGTCAATTTGTCCTTCAGTGCCTTTAACGGTTATTTCGGGGTCAAGCAGTCCCGTCGGTCTGATAACCTGTTCAACAATTTGTTTGCTTTTCTGCTTTTCAAAATCACCGGGAGTCGCGCTGACAAATACCTTTTGACCTACCTTTTTATAAAACTCGTCAAACATAAGCGGTCGGTTATCAAACGCTGACGGAAGACGAAAGCCGAACTCAACAAGGTTTTCCTTTCTTGAACGGTCGCCGCCGTACATTCCTCTCACCTGAGGCAGAGTGACATGCGACTCGTCAACAAAAAGCAGAAAATCGTCGGGAAAATAATCAAGCAATGTAAACGGAGCAGAGCCTGCAGGTCTTCCCGACATAACTCTTGAATAGTTTTCAATGCCTTTACAGAAGCCGGTTTCAAGGAGCATTTCAATATCGTATTCAGTTCTTTGCTTAATTCGTTGAGCTTCAAGCAGCTTGCCTTCGCTTTCAAAGAACTTTACCCGTTCTTCCATTTCTTTTCTCAATTCTTCGCAGCTTTTTTCAAGCTTTTCGTGAGAAACAACATAGTGAGATGCAGGGTAAATCGCAACGTGCTTAACCGTATTTTTGATTTCACCTGTCAAAGGATTAAACTCGGAAATACGGTCAATTTCATCACCGAAAAATTCAATTCTTACGGCAGTATCATTTGAATATACGGGGAAAACCTCTACGGTATCTCCCCTGACCCTGAATTTATTTCTTATAAAGTTTATATCGTTTCTTTCATACTGAATTGAAACAAGCTTTTCAATTAGCTCGTCACGGTTTTTCGTCATTCCCTCACGAAGGGAAATAACCATATTTCTGTAATCTATCGGGTCGCCGAGAGTGTATATGCAGGAAACGGACGCAACAATAATAACGTCGCGTCTTTCGGACAATGCGGAGGTTGCGGAATGGCGAAGCTTGTCGATTTCGTCATTTATTGCTGAATCCTTTTCAATATAGGTATCAGTGGACGGAATATACGCCTCGGGTTGATAATAATCGTAATATGAAACGAAGTATTCAACCGCATTTTCAGGAAAAAATTCCTTAAATTCCGAACACAACTGGGCGGCAAGTGTTTTGTTATGAGCGAGGATAAGAGTCGGTCGGTTACACTGTTCAATAACATTTGCCATGGTAAATGTCTTTCCGCTTCCCGTAACGCCGAGCAGAGTCTGTTCCATATATCCGTTTTTAATACCGTCAACAAGATGAGATATTGCTTCGGGCTGGTCGCCGGTAGGCTTGAATTCACTGTGTAAAACGAACTTATCCATTTCTTCTCCGTTTCATTTAATTTATTCGTTTTATTATAACACAAATGTTCGGTTATGTAAATAAAAACAGCGCAGAAAATACTTCCTGCGCTGTTTTATTTTTTTTAGTTTACTCTCTCACATACGATACAACATTGTCGGTCGAAGTAATATAATAACCGTTGATACTCATTTTGTTGTCAAATGCGCTTGCGTCGAATGCGTCAATAATTGAGTTTCCGTCAACGTCGCATAAATTAAATACAGACGAATACAAGGTAGACGAATCGATTAGTCCGACAGCCACGTTCGTAATATATTTTACATCTTCCTCATTAACAATACCGTCAAAATTAACATCATATTTACTGTATAAAGTGTAATTAAATCCGGATCCGGCTGAACCTGCCGAAACGGCGCTTGTTTTAAATGTCATTCCGTCAATAGTATAAACGCCTTTTACATTTAAGGTACCTGTGCCGGGATAGTTTTCAACAAAAATGCTGAAGCTTCTGTAACCGTTACCGGATATATTGCTAATATTTTCCACCTCGAAATAATAATCATCCTCGCCGCAATTATATTCTGCTGCGTGCAGAACACTGTCAGCATACCCGAGCAGTTCAAAGGTGTTTGAAAGGTTAAAATTAAACCTGACGCCGTTAAAGGCGTATGAAGCGCTTACTGTTCCTATATTAGTCATATTGTTGCTGTCGGTAAAGCTGAAATTGTTTGCAGTTGCCCATTCATTTGCATAACAGCCTGACGGTGCAATAATCGAGACTGAATATGAGCTGCCGGAGGTTATATTAGCCAAATATGTAAGTGTTTCTGTGCAATAAAGCTTTATATTCTTTGAAGGAATTTCATTTATATTTTTCAATTTCGGAGCAAATATAGTAGTAGTTTGAGAATTCGACTCGTTTGCATAAAAAGGTGTAGCAATATTTGATACATTGGGAATATAAAGCATATTAAGCGAGCTGAGATTTATTACCGAATTACCAACGATACTGGATATTTTCGGAAGAATAATTTTACTGATATTACACTCGCCGAAGGTATTACTGCTAATATTTCCGTCGAGATTTACAAGCTTAACCGTTTTAAGAGCGGTACACCTGAAAAACTGACCTCCGCCTGAACTAAAGCTTTTTACACTCGGTAATTCAAGGGTTTGTATTGACGTGCAATTACTGAAAGCGTAATTTCCGATAGTCTGTACTTTCGGTAAATATAGAGTATCAAGCTTTGTATTATAACCGAATGCATAATTATTTATGTATTTTACATTCGGAAGATCTATCGATTTCAAAAGTGAACACTCATAAAAGGCGTTAGTCGGTATCGTTATTAAATAATTATTTGAAACCGATGTAATCTTTTTACAAGCTCTGAAGGATTGCTCGGAAATTATTCTTAAGGTGCTGAAATCAAATTGAGTAAGCTTTGTGCAGCTGTCAAAGCCGTAATTTCCGACAAACATTATATTTCCGCCCGTAACACTTGTTAAGCTTGTGCAACCTGAAAAGGCTGACTCTCCTATGGAAGTAACTGTAGAAGGCAACTGAATACTTGTAATTGATTTTTGTTTAAAAACATCTTTACCGATAGCTTTTACGGTTATACCGCTGACCGTGTCGGGAACAACAATTTGCGTGTCCGAGCCGTTATAAGCAGTTATTTTTCCGGTATTTGTTATCTCAAAATCGCCTTCGGTATATGTGACAACCGTATAATTTGAAATATAATAACGGTAAACCATATAACTCGGCAGTTTTCCGTCTGCTACTGCCATAACATAAAGCTCTGTAGTAGCGTCAAATTCCAACGGCATTATATATACAGTGCCGTTAGTAAGAGTTACTTCATTGCCGTATCTTGTATTGTAATATATTGTCGCATCTTCATCGGGACAGGTAATTTCAACCGTAATTAAATCGTTGTATTCGCCCGAAGCAACACTGACAATCGGTTTTGCCGTTCTCTGCTGGCTTAATTCGGACTCATTAGTGCCCAAATGTAAAGCGAAGGCGTTGCAAAGAGAAGCGTATGTCGCCCAATTTGAACCGTATTTCGGCTTTGTCCAATTCGTCAGCTTATTCGCTTCAAGAATATTTAACATATCCTCTGTTGTTCTTGTCGTATCCTCTGACAGTAAAAGCGCGCAAGCCGCGGCGACAAAAGGAGCCGCCATAGAGG
>ERZ842401.1154-NODE-1154-length-38671-cov-5.346514_pt1 | contig 38671 bp, 40 predicted proteins | sample MGYA00521270_ERZ842401 | MGnify/ENA primary metagenome ERZ842401 (study PRJEB31892, sample SAMEA3878208) | bioreactor metagenome | biome: Moose rumen | place: Sweden | collected 2011-10 | study: EMG produced TPA metagenomics assembly of the PRJEB12797 data set...
GGCTGGCCATCATGCCGATGACGACGCTGGCGCCGGGATGACCCTTGATGTTATGGAACACCATGGCCGGTCCGTCGATCCGGGTAGGACGCTTGACGGTGCCGCCCGCACCCACATAGCGATAGACGCCGGAGAGCTCGGCGGCGGGATCGACCTCCACGTCGGTTTCGATCAGCTGGCCGGGTAAACTTTTTAAAAGCGCAATGGCGCTGCGGAGATCACAGACCTGGCCGGCCATATCAGTTCCCGCCTTTCTGCGCTCTGCCCTGCATGATCCAGGTGACAAACAGCACCACCAGCACGCCGTAGAACGTGGACACAAAGCGGAATACCGCATACCACATTCTGGCATAGCCGGACAGCGTACAGGAAACCAGTACAAAGGTCACGCCGCCGATGCGGGCATTGATATACGGAACCTTCGCCAACTTGCACAGCACCAGCGTGGCCAGCACGCCCAGCGCAATCATCGCGACCATGAGCCATTCGTTTCCAACCAGCGTGTCGATCCAGGTAACCAGTACGCCGCAGGCACCGCCTATAGTCGTGATGATCAGGCGGTTGACGCCCGCTTTTCTGCTGACAGGCAGGTTATCCTGCACACAGAGCAGGCAGCTGATGCAGGCCGTCATTTTCTGGATGATTTCAAGCTGCATATTCCCATAAGAAAATTTCAGTCCGAAGTGGTTGAGCAGCGTGGAAGTCAGCGCGCAGATCGCAACGGAGATCGCGATCCGGATATCCAGCCCGGACAGCGGTTTTTCTTTTACAGTTTCCGGTTTCATGTGCCTGCCTCCTTATGGCAAATTGCCCTTGGTAAATTCACCGATCACGCCGGGTTCGGTAATGAGCACCCGGTTCATCGGAGCGCTGGAGGCTCCGCGGAAGGCTGTGATGGGAAAGGCGTACAGGTCGTTGCTGATGCCCAGCGCCCGTCCCTTGCAGTTGAGAAAGCATTGGCCGCAGCTTTGGCAATTCTCAGGGTAGGCGATCACGGATTTGTGCGCCTCCTGGTTAAAGTAGAACACATCCATCGGACAGATGTTCACGCAGTTTTCACAGCCGATGCAGCGATTGAGATCGATCCGAACAACGCTCATGCTTTTTTGCCTCCTTTTCCACCCCAGGCACTTTTCGGAGGCAAAAAGCCCTTGGCCTCCGGCTCGCCGGGAAAGTAGTAATGATAGCGGTCGGTATAGGCGGCCTTGCGGTCGCCCGTCCATTCTTCCGGAACCGGGTGCTTTTCCATCTCGATCCCGTTTTCCGTCTTCTGCAGTGTGACCGTGCAGAGGTACTCGTCGTCCTTCCGGTAAGGGATATCCGCCCGGTAGTGAGTGCCTCGGCTCTCTTCACGGAAGATCGAGGCTCGCAGCTTCAGTTCCGCGGACAAGATTTTATGCCGCACCTCCATGCACAGCCGCAGATCGTGGCTGGACGCCGCGCAGAGCTTCGGCACCACATGGTCGCGCATGTATTCCACCTGCGTCAACGCGGCTTTCAGGGTAGGCTCGGTCTTGGCAACGCTGACCCAGTAAGGAGCCATAATGCTGTGCAGCACATCCCGCGCCCAGTTGGGATCAAAGCCCTTTTCCCGCTGCATCGGTGCGGTGATTTCCGTGATTTTTGCCTGGATCTGTTCCTCGTCAGCCTGAACAAGTTCCTTGTCCTGCACATAGGCGGCCGCCGCTTTCCCGGCATGGTCGCCGTCGATAGAGGTAAAGCAAGAGGTAAAGCCCACACCGCAAGGGTAGGCCGCGCCGGAGGGAGCGGTGCAGTGGGTGCCGTCGCCCGCCACGAAGAGACCGGGCATGCCGGGCACATCATTTCGCACCTCAAAGCCGCAGAAGACACCGGAGGTCAGATGGCAGCACATGCCGGTGGCCGCGCCCGCCAGATCGCTCCGACCCACAGGGGTGGACATTTTGCCGGAGCGAAGCTCCTCCGGGTCGCTCTCATAGACTTGACTGCCACCGCGCCGGGTGTAGTTGGCCGTAGCCACATCCTGTATCTCGCTGCCATCACTCTTCGCAACGCCGTACACCGCGCCGCGCACACGGCTGAGCGCCATAGCGTTGCCCTTGTTCGTGGCATAGTCCGAGGCGTTCTCCACGGACACGTCGCCGCCGCAGAGCCAGATGTTTTCCAGGTATTGCCAATGGTTGTCGTAGAACACATTGCCGGGGGCATTGTTGGAGGTGGAATGAAAGTCCTCATACTCCTTGCCCGCGATGGGCAGACCCAACTGATAGGCCATGTACTCGCCGTCAAAGGTGTCGGTGCCCACGGGGTAACCGGTGGGCTTGTAGCTGCCGCCGCCGGTGGCCATCAGCACCGCCTTGGCATGAACGATTATAGTCGCGCCGCTGGGCACGTGCAGCGCCACCGCGCCGCAGACCGCACCGTCCTTTGTCAGCAGATCCGCCGCCATGGTGTGCTCCAGGAAGGGAATCTCGTAGCGGTTCAGGGTCTTGATCCACTTCTTGTGGCGGTCAAGCCGGTCGTAGGTGGCGCGATAACCCCAGAAGTCCTCCTTCTCGAAGAAGTCACCCGCCTCGGAGGCTTTGGGGTACTGGGCCAGAATTTCCCATTCGGTGAGCCGTTCAAAAATGCCCTTGGATTCCTCTATCCAACACTTGTACCAGCCGAGGTTCGCCACATAGTCGCCGCCCTCCCGGATGGCGGCCATGTAGGCCTCCTCCTTGTCGCCCCGCTCCGGGTCGAACCAGCGGAAGCTGCTGGGCCAGGGAGACAGCCCGGAATAGCCGGGGCGACCCTTGTCCATCACCAGCACTTTGGCGCCGCCCAGCTTGGCGGAGACGGCGGCGTTCAGCCCGGCAAAGCCACAGCCAATCACCAGCACATCCGTCGTGTAGGTATCCTGATAGGGACAGGGCACCTTTTCGGGTCTCGGGAGTTCGATTACACGGGGTTTCGCAGTCAAGTTTTCCATTTCCGCACCCTCCTTAAAACATGTCTTCGTATCGCACAGCGGTTTCGACCTTGGAGATGACGTCCTGCATCTTTTCGTCCGCGTTGATGACCACCGCGCCCTTTAACGCGCCGCCGGAGAACCAATATTTCTCGTGGCGGTTGCGGACTTCATCCTGGGTCTCCACCGTTTTGTATGTAAGCTTTTCGTTCTTGCCCGCGTCGCCGATAGCAAACATCGTGGCGCCGATGCCCTCCACATGCATGCCAATCAGGCGGTTGGCGAAATACACGCTCTTGTCGCCCGCCGCGTGAGCGCCTGCCACGCGCCCCTGGGCGCTGGCCTCGGCCATGAGCTGATAGTTCACGCCGTCGTAATAGCAGCAGTCGCCGCAGGCATAGATATCCGGCACATTCGTCCGCATGAACATATCCACCGGGATTGCCCGGTCAGCCTTGACCCCCGCCGCAACGGCGATCTGGGTATTTGCCTTGACGCCGCAGGACATGACCACCACGTCCGCCGGGAACACCCGACCGTCGGCCAGACGCACGCCGGTGGGCTTTCCTTCGCCCTCGATCTCGACCACGTTCACGCCCTCATAGCACTCGATGTGCATTTTCTTCATGGCCTGCCGCAGCAGAGACGAGGAAACCGCGTCGATCTGCCTCCACATGATCTGGGGCGTGGCCTCCAGCACCGTAACGGCAATGCCGGAACGCATAAATTCTCGTGCCGCCTCCAACCCGAGAATGCCGCCGCCGATGACCACGGCGTTTTTGGCCTTCGCCATGCGCCGAAACAGCTCTTCGCTGTCTTCAAAATGCCGGACCGCAATCACGCCGGGCTTATCGCTGCCCTTGATGGGCGGAATGAAGCACTCGGCCCCTGTGGCAAGAATCAGCTTGTCGTAGGGAAACACCTGCCCGTCCGCCGTCTCCACTGTCTTTGTCTCCGGGTGGATGGCGGTTGCTGTGCACCCCAGGCGGAAGTCCAGATTCCGCTCCTCATACCACTCTTTGGGGTGGGCCTGAATGGTCTCCGGCTCCGTCACCACCACGTCGATCTCCTTGATGAGCATCGGGCGGTTGATGGGGAGATAGCTCTCGGAGGACAGGAGCGTGATATGCCCTGTGGCGTCCCGCTGGCGGATGGCGTCCGCCGCGGAGATGGCCGCCGTGCAGCCGCCGATGATGAGATAGTTCCGGTCGGTATCCACCCGGTATGTGATTTCCTCCTCGTCCACCGGCACGCACTGGTCAAGCCCCACGCCGCAGACCGGGCAGGCGCCCAGAGATGCGTCGAAGATCTCTCCGCACACCAGGCACTTGACCAGCTTGGGCTGTCTCGGATTGGGGATGCCCAGCACGCAGCAGCCGATGCCGAAGCCGTAGTTGTCTGCGTTTTTGAAATCCCGCTCCGCCGCCACGCCTTCCACGAACCAGTCCGGCATATCCAGCTTCATGCCGATGCTTGCGAGATAGACGCGCAGCGTATCCGGCACATGCTCGCCGGTGAACTTGGTATAGAACACAGCAGCCCGCTTGTTTTGCACGTTCTTGCGGCGCAGGGACGTGACCACGTCCCAGATTGCCTTTTCCGCGTTGTCGTCGCTGTCCTCGGTGCCGAAAAGAAAAGCATCGGCAGACATAAGCTGCCCCAGCACTTCATCCAGGCTGCGTTCCGCCAGGTTCAGATCCAGCACGTCAAGCTCTTCATGGCTCAAAATGCCGCTTTCGATTTTCTCCGCGAGAATGCGGATCGAGTCGCTGCCGCTGTGGACGACAGCGATTACCGGACGCCTGGAGGCGCTTATTTTGTCTTTCTGCATCTCTTCCGTACCGAGGCCGTCAGCACAAAGAACGAGACCGCTGGCCTTGTCCAGTACGCGGAGGGATGCCCCCGCCCGCAGGCCTGAGTTGACGGAGAACTGCAGTTCCCGATTTCCCAACTTCAGCGCACGGGTATTGCGGATCTCAATGCTGTTTTCCGGCAGGCAGCCCAGTTCCTTCATGGCGAACAGCTGCGCTTTCCCGCCGATGATGCAGAGATCGGGAAGCCGCGCCGTCAAGGCTCGCACAGCGGCCAGATCATTTCCGGTCCCGAATACCACCGCATAGCGAAGCGGCTTATTCCCCAAAAGTCCCCTGATCTCTCCGATCCATTCCTCGGAGAAAGCCGCCGGAAGGCAGCCAAGCAAAATGGCGCACTCTCCCGCATCTATCAGATAAGCATTATGGTGCTGATAGGGATCCGCAAAGGCATTGTCGCTAAAGCCCCGGCGGCTATCCTCGCTCACGCTGAGATACCGCAGACCTGTCTGAATCTCTTTCACAATCACGCTTTTTCACTTCCAATCTGCTAGACGATGTTGTTCGGATACCGAATTAAATTATATCGGCTTCCGAGCTTTGTGTCAATATAGTATTCACCAAAATCTCGTCTTTTTTCGTTTGTATAAAAAGTCTTGAAAGTCTGCAACCCGATGTACTATTCCTCCACGGTTTCCCGATTTCTCCAGTCTGAGCTGAGTTTCTTAAGCAGTCTCATTAATGAAATCTTCTCATCTTCTGTCAAAGCCGCAAACAAATCCTTTCGAATTTCCGCTGCCACCATCTCGGAGAACGCTTTTTCGCCTTCTGGCGTGAAGCGAATCACTTTTGCTCGCCGATCTTTTTCTGAATTTGTGCGAATAATATACCGCTGTCCCTCCAGCTTTGAAATGTGTTCGCTGATAGCTGCGGACTTGATCCCCAGCGCTTCTTGTATTTCTCTCTGTGTTGCGGATCCATGATTGTAGAGAAAGCGCAAAACTCGGACTTGCCCGTCCAAGCCGCCACGAATCCGACGGAACTGGTGCCAGCACATTTCAAACCGCATGACCAGATTGTTGCTATGGGCTGTATTGGGATTCTCCTGCTCTAACTCGGCTGTTCCATAAAACTGTCTCCCTCGTGCACACTGCAATTGAGAAAGCAGGCAGTGGTTTTCACAAAGTGTGCAGTAAGGTTCATCATTCATCTCATAGAAGCGTTTTCCTTTTAAACAGCTTAATTGATCAAGCGGACAGCGGTTTTCGCATAGCGTACAGCGTGGGGCGTTTTGCATATTATTGATCTTCCATTTCTTTGCAATCCATTTTATTTCTGAAAGCCCTTTGTCCGGAACTGTCCACCGCCATTGCGGCAACCGCCTGGGCATAGCAGCTTCAAGGCACAAGATCGCATGGTCTCTGTTTGGGGGGCCAGCTTCTCGACCTCGACGCCGATCGTCTTTCTCCAAACATCAAAAGTCGTGAACCTGCTGACACAGGCTCTTTGAATCCATTGAAAAAGCTCCGTGGTAGTGAGAACAGCATTCGAAACATGGCTCTGTTTCGTTGCCGTGCAACCAGAGACGAACACCGTAAACACTTCTTCTGATGCACCAAACCGTTCTCTGACCATCTGATCAAAGATTGCCTCCAGTGGGCGGGTATGGATCGTATCCGGGAAAATATGTGCAGGGCAGAAAGTTGCCTCCGTTGTATTGCTCGGCAGTTCCCGAACAGCCGCTTCCGCGAGACCGCTCAAATCGAAGACTTCGGCTGCTCCTGTTTTTTTGCAGACAGCCGCAAGCTTTTCCAACTCGTTCTTCTCTGTTTTTTCTCCGAAGAAACGACCGATCCCGGTCGCCGATTCCGGCATGATACCCATGATAATCTTCTTCTTGTTGTTCTGCGCTCTCCAAAGAAGATCCGTTTCATCCAGTACAAAGAGCGCTCCTGTCGGACAGCTTTTGACGCATTGACCGCAACCAACGCAGCTCGTTTGGGCAAGAAGTATCCTTCTCATCCCGGGCGAGTTCTCACTCTTGAACAGTTCACCGATTGCGTCGATCCCCAAGACCTTGCATGTGGAAACACAGCGGCGGCAACGGATACATTTGGAGCTGTCACGAATCAAGCACCGAGAACTATCATCGGCTCTCCGCTCATGATATACCTCACTGTAGGGCCTATCATCCATCCCCAAAGCTCGAATCGCGGCGTGCAGTTCGCAGAAAGTATAGTCCGGACAGTATTCACAATCCATCCGGTGCTGCCGACAGAGACGATCCATCGCCTGTCTGCGCGAATCCCGAAGTGCGGCAGACTGTGTGGTAATGCGCATCCCATCCTTGACGGGGGTAACACAGGCAGGTATAGGCCGCGGCATTCCCTCGATTTCCACGACACACAGGCGACAGCCTCCCAGCTTATTGATGCCCTCCAGGTAACACAGGGTCGGGATGGATATCCCTGCACTTCTCGCCGCCTCCAATATGCTGGTCCCGGCCTCACAGTTGACCTCAACGCCATTGATTGTACAACACAGCAAACTCATTGCAGCCTCCTTATCGGTTCTCTTCCCGGAGCCATCCGTATGGCGGACGGAAGTAACTCTTCTCCGGAGCGTCCGCAGCGCCGAGCCGGAAGACTTCTCCGGTCTCTTTCCGTTTAAAAAAGATGCGCTGATTGATAGGAAGGTTCATTTGCAGTGCACCGGTTCGACAGGCCTCCACACAGCAACCACAGTACCAGCACTCATCCGGATAGGCCACAACCGGCGGCTGCCCCGGCTCTGCATTGGGCAGGATCGTCTGCATCCGGCAGATATTGGCGCAGGCATTGCAGCCCACGCAACGTTCCGGATCGATCGTCACCGCGCAGGTCGGCCCGGTGGGGTTAGAAAAGATAAATACCTCAGCCATCCGTTTTCTCCTCCGTGAATGATAACGGTTCCGTTTCCCTTGCCCGACATGCTTCGTAGTTATCCAGATATCCCATCCTGTTTGGCTCTTTCAGCCAGTACTTGGCCTGTTCATATCTGGCCTTTACCTCACCATTCTCCAAACGGCAAAATACATAAGTATCTTTAGGGAGCTTTTCCGCACCCATTCGGTTCTTCATCAGGCAGCCGTGGATGTACATCTCAGAGACCGTGAGTCTGGTTTCACATTCCAGCACTCGTGCCAGCTCATGCGGATTGCGCGCATAAGTATGCTGTGCTTCATTGCTGCGAATGGACGCAAGCCAGCGCAGTCCCTGTGTCAGAACCGCCTCTGTTTTAACTTCTGCGCAGCATTGTTGCATCACACGAGTCGAGCCCGCCCAGAGTTCCTTCCATGAAATGTAGTCCTGCGCATCGTTTTGCTCCCACCGCCTGACGGGAGCATAGTTTTTTTCTGCCTCCATGCGGATAGTCTCTTCTTCGATATCCCCCGGTCGCTTCCCGTCAGCAAACTCTGCGGCACGGTTTCCGGCGTACAAGCCAGACGCGCAAGCATAAGAACTGCCCTCCAGACCGCTGTTCGCGCCAGCTGCGAAAAGCCCCGGGACAGTTGTCATCAAGTTCCAGTCCACGGCTGGCTGTGCCTGCATTCCAAAGCTCTCACTTCGCCAAGGCTTAACAGCATCCTGCGCCCCATGGAACCATCCGCCATTGTTATAATTGTCAGGGGTCATGATGGGTGCCATCAACATATCCTTGTCCGGGTCGAAGCCCATACGGGTATAGAGGTCAAAGATGGTGTAGCGTGTTTTTCCTTCATTGCCGATCATCATGCCCCAGATGCTCCGGCGCTCGTCCTCTGGCATGCCGGATATATCCGCCCAGAGGGGCAGTTCAAATTCCCCGTTCCGAATTCTCTCCGGCAGATCATGGATCAGACCCGGTGTTTTCGCTTTCTTATAGACGTCGCTGATTGTAGAACCCATATATTTCTGGCTTGCTGTGGGCAGATTGCGCTGTTCCACGTTGGTCAGAATGTTGCCATCGGCGTCTTCCCACGGGATTTCCTTCCCTCTGTTGTCCACTATGCTGCAGGGGAACCATGTATTATGCGGATTTCCAACGCCAAATCTCGGCCAGGCAAATGGGGAAGGATTTCCTTCTCTGCCGTTGCGAAACATTCCGTCGATTTCTGCGCCAGCCTCCCAGGCCATGGAAAGCCCTTCGCCGACCTCATTGGGATCCCAGCGCCAGCTGTTCCCCGTAATTTCCATGTTATATGTCCAAATCGTGCAGGAATAGCCGCAGCAAAGCAGAACCGCGGGCGCATGAAAGACAAGCATTTCTCCCGATTCCAAAGAAAATCCGGAAGCACCCGTCACCGGCGCTCCTTGCTTATTTCCTTCTGTGTACAGTCTGTTGACCATAACCCGCTCAAAAAACTGTACATGCTGCTTTTTCATCTCCTGATACAGCACAGGTTTCAAGTACTGTCCGCCGCGCAGCTTGACTGCGATCATATCTTTATAGTTGTATGCTTTATAGAGATTTGTTTCACGGTCGATCGTTGCCGCCCCTTTCAGGTCGTCAAGATCCGCTTCAATGGGTAGCCCGATCTCCTTGAGGAACATGAGCGCATCCCAGGTTCCTTTCACCGCGATATAATCCCGATGACCCATCCTGCCGTCGGTATTTCCCTTTTCCAGATTTTCCTCAGGCGTCATGGGGCTACCGGGGTATGACAGAAGGTTGTTCCAATGATCCATACCCGCTCCGCCGTTGCCGGAGCGCTTAATGGCCCCCTTGTCCACAACCGCAACCTTAGCGCCACGCTTGGCCGCAGCAATCGCGGCACAACTGCCCGCCAAACCGCCGCCGATCACGAGAACATCGACGGTTACATCGCGGATTGTGCCGTATTTAATGTCATAGGGCCAGCGAAACACTCCGCTTGTCATTCCCGCCTGATTGGTCATCCTCTCGCCTCCATTTCTGAGTTCTCTACTTGCTTCCTGCGACTTGGCTTTGAAGCGCCTTCCCCAGTTCAGCAGTTGTCCTGTTGCTCTCCAGATTCAGCACAACAACGCCATCCGTCGTTGTGAGCACACAATATGTTGTAAGCTTCGGCACAACGTACAGGGTGTATTCGCCGTACTGCTCATTGACCCATGTACCGTAGATCAGTTTCTTCGTCTGTTCGCCCTGCACGCATTCACCAAGCTGATAATTTTCGTCGTTCTTTACCTCAACCGACACAACATTGTTGTATTCAATCGTCTTGCTATAGTTGCTTCCTTCCGGTCCGGATATTCTAATAAAGTTCTCTCCAGCCTCAAATCCCTGGGATTTGTTTCCTGTGTATACGCCATAAACAATAAAACCAACAATGATCAGAGCAAACAGCGCTATTGTAAGATTTCTGTTCTTTTTAATTTCATCAAAATAGCTGCTTCTTTTCGTTTTGGGCATAATTGCACCTCCTGCGTTTAAGTCCCTAAAACCCGATCCGTACAGGCGAGTATACGCTTGCAATGGAACATGCCCGCTCCTTACTGTTTGAAGGAGCAAGGAGCGGGCGAAAGGAGGAGTGAAAATGATTTAATTTAAGGATTTCCACCAGGGCCGCCGTTCGGGCCGCCAGTTCCCCCGGGGCCGCCGGGACCACCGGGGCCGCCGGGACCACCGGGGCCGCCACTCGGACCTCCGGCAATATTTTCTGCGTCAATGATTTCCTGCGTGTAATAGGGATTGGAGCTGCCTGCTGTAAATCCGTAAGGATAATTCCCTTCAGCGTAAGGCAAGCCTGTCGGCTGAGGCGTCGCGGTGTTCCAGCCGGACTGGTAGCGCCATGTCCAGGACCACTTGGAGGCACCGGTTCCGCTGAGGTTATAGCCGGGAAGCAGCGTCGCACCGGCTGCGATCATGTCGGCGGCACTCTTATTGACGGTTCCAAGGTTCTGTGTAAATACGTAGGTCACGCCGTCAACGGTTTTTTCCTCCGTTTTATCATCGCGAGTTTCTACATAGACTACATTTCCGTGAACAGCAATATTGTACTTTTCCGTTCCGTCTCCTTTCCATGCTTCGGCGGAGCTTTGGGTCAAGTAGCCCTGACCATCTTTCTCTGCATAAAACATGGTCTTACCGTCGATCTCTGCGGAGAGCGTATAGCTGGGATCTGCGGCATTATCCATCGTCATCCCCGCCACGCCGTAGTAGTTGTAACAGGTAACAGTATGGTCGACGGTCACACCACCGCCGCCCGTCTGCGTCATGTTGACGGCAACGGAGGCAATGTCAAAGTCACGGCTGACGGAAAGCTCGCCCTTTTCCACGGAAACAGTCATCGTGCTGTATACTGGATAAAAGGCCCACTGCTGATAGGTCACTGCGACCACGGTTTCTCCGCTTCCAGAGAACACCGCATATTCTTCCTCACCATAAGGATTCATGGTAGACAGCGTGTAATTCTCACCATATCCGTCGTGAAGTGTTACAGTTACATCCTCTGCAGTAATACCGGTTGCGTCTGCGCCTTCCGGCCAGATCACCGAGATGTAATCCGTATACAGGTCGTTCAAGAAAGGCTTATCGGCCAGCATGGCGTCAAAATTTTCAGATTTCCATGTCCACTTGACGCTGTCGCCCTGCTTGAGTCCGGAACTATAGGAAGGATCATATGTATTGGGTACATACTCGGACTTGATGCCGATGTTGACCGCGCTTCGACCGTAGCAATAAATAACAACGGGGAATGTAGCAGCCGGGATCTCCTGTCCGTCATATTTGATACCGCTGACTTCGAGATTGATATGGTAGACGCCGTTGCCGTCGCCGCCCATGATGCTCCACTCACGATCAGAGTTATAATCCACGGAAGTATCGTAGCCCCAGTTGTTAAACTCGATATCCCCGGCTGTAAGCGTGTATTCATACTTTCCATTGCTCCATTCGCCGTTGAGCGATGTAGCATTGAGAATGTATTCGTCCTGGAAGTAGCCGCTGCCCTCTGCAATCTTGACAACTGCCGCAGAGCTGTCTATCTTGCTGTCATCCACATCGGATCCAAGATCGAAGATAGCACAGCCGGAATACTGAACCGGATCAAGCGCGATCTTCTGCTCCTCTTGGTTTTCATACTTTACACGGTCGCCGTTTTCATCATAGTGATAGAGGTTAATGTCTCCCGGACCGGAGGTGTAGATCAGATCGACCTTCAGCGTTGTCTTATTGCCGGTATCGCACAGTCCGAGAAGATCGCTGGTAACACTCAGCTCCGGCGCTTCCTGCGCGGGACCCTCAGCTTCCTGAGGAGCAGCTGCGCTGCCGCAGCCTGCGAGGAGGGATGCGAGAATACAAATGCTCAGTATGATTGCAAAAGTTTTCTTCATGTTACTGCTCCATTTCCTGTTTTTTTAGGGAAACGCTGATTAAATCGAGGTGTGCGGATTGGTGAGCAGATTTTTCGTCTGATGAAGGTGAAAAACCGCAGGAATACTTAAGTAAGGCTCCAAAAATGCAAGCGGAGCGCAGCATTTTTGGCTAAGCCGCACTTATGCATGCGAGCATAGCGAGTCGTATTGTGTATTTCAAGATTTTGAGACAAAATCAGGTGGAAAATCTGCCGTCAAGACGTGCGCGGCGATTTATTCAGCGTTTCCTTAGAATAAAAGCCGCGGTGAGGCCGCGGCTTTTATCTTGTTTTGATCAGAATGCGTTGATCGCTTCCAGAGCGGCTTCACTGAAATCAGCCGCAGTCACGGTCGTGCTGCTTCCGGTGTATCCTACAGGCGCGCACACGCCGCCGCCAACCGTCCAGCTGCTTGCAAATCCATTATCCCTATCGTACCAGTCGCCCATAGGCTCGTCACCTTCAAAGGTCAGAGGACCAACAGAGACAGTGCCATCGCCGTTGTCCGCCCACTCGCCGGTGTAGGCGTGAACGCCGGTAAAATGGTTGTCCATCACGATCATGGCGTTTCCGTCAGTCTTCAAGACAAGCGCGAAGGGAACAGTAGAGCCATGGTCATTGATCTGACCGAAATAATAGGTGCCGGCCAGGGAGTTATAGCGGGGGTAGATTTCTTCGGGCTGCTCAAGGCCATTGACTTCTGCGACCGTTCCGAGGTAACCTTCCGGTACGCAGGTGCCATCGGCACTGAGGATCCACTTGCTGGCGAAACCATTATCCATATCATACCAATCGCCCATGGGCTCGTCACCTTCAAAGCTCAGCGCACCGATCGCGACAACGCCATCGCCCTCATATGCCCACTCGCCAGTATAGGTATGCAAGCCGGTGAATGCGTTGTTCATGTGAATGGTAGCTGTTCCATCCGCCTCAACCCAGAGGACGTAGGGAACGGTGGAGCCATGGTCATTAATCTGGCCGAAGGTGTAAACGCCGACATACTCAGCGCCTTCGGGGTAGATTTCAGCAGGAAGCTCGGAGAGCGTTACGCCGGTCTGGCTGCCGGTATATCCGGCCGGCTCACAAGTGCCGTCGCCGCGAAGGATCCAGGAACTGGCGAAGCCGTTATCGCGGTCGTACCAGTCGCCCATGGGCTCGTCACCCTCAAAGGATGCAGGGCCAAAGGAGATCACGCTCTCGCTGTTGATGGTGTAATTCGTACCGGTATAGGTATGCAGACCGGTAAACGCGTTGTTCATATGGATCGCATAAGTTCCATCGGCATTGACCCAGACGACATAGGGAACCGTGGAGCCATGGTCATTGATCTGCCCAAAGGTGTAAACGCCGACAGCCTCAGCGCCAATGGTAGGATCCTTGAAGGCATCCTTGCTCAAAAATTCAGTGGGAACAACATAATTCACCGGAGCAACATTTTCGCCGTCAAGTTTCCAAGTCACAGAGCCGTCCTCGCCGACGAATTCAAGGGGAAGGGCCGGGTCGGTGGCACCGGTAGTAAAGGTGCCGTCGCCATTATCGGTCCATTCTGCGCCGCTATAGATGGCGCTTCCCATAGCACCGACCGTCATCAGGTTAAAATCTCCGCCATCGCGTAGCGTTACCGTAAAGCTGGTCAGGTCGCCGTAAGGGTCGGTGTAGTTAAAGTTGTAGCTGCCCGCGATGCTGGCGGGAGCTTCCGCTTCCTGGGATGCTGCCGTTTCGGCGGTCGTACTCTCGGTCTCGCTCGCAACAGGCTGCTGCGCAGTCTCGCCGCAGGCAGCCAGAGCCAGCACCATACAAAGTGCGAGAACTACCGCCGCAAGCTTTTTCAGATTTTTCATGCTTTCTGTTCCTTTCTCTTTTCGTTATATGATTTGGGGGGCTTTTAATCCCTTAATCCATGTAGTAAGAGCATGCGCCGGGGACAAGATTACCGCCGCCATAAGTGTAGACCAGAGAGGCATAGCAGGGAGAATAAGCAAAATAGGTTACGCTGTTGAGTGTACCGTAGCTGTAGGCATTATCGGTAACATAGTTGAGAATCTCAGTCATCTTCTCAACACTATAGCCCTCGCGGGAGATGCATTCCTGCAGCATCTGCTCCAGGACAGGATCATTGAGGAAGCAATAGTTCAATCCTTCGACCTTGCCGTAGGAGATACTGAATTCCTTAAAGAGCTTTTCAGCCACAGTGGTGTCGGAGATCTGGGAGCCGATGTTGATATCCCAGTTCTTAGGATCTGCCAGTTCCTCCTGTAGCACGGCGTTCTCAAGAATGGACAGCTCGGTGTTGATGCCAATAGCATCCAGGAAGGTCTTGACCATTTCAGCCTGGGCCTTCTTCATAGCGAAGGAGCCGCTTAAAACAATGATTTTGCTTCCGTCATAGCCGCTCTTGGCCAAATACTCTCTGGCGAGAGCGGGATCATACTTGAAGTAGTAGTCATCACGAGGTTCATCCCAAGACTTCTGGTAATCCGGGATGGCAGGCGCAACGTCAACCGTACAGGGGAAATAGGTGTTTTCGCCCATGGCGATGGCCATAGCCTCTGTGTCAATCGCGTAGTAGACAGCCAGGCGGAAATCCATATTGCTCATCCAAGACTCTTCGCTCAGGTTTGGCGCCAGATACTGGTTCTGGGTCTGATACTGGCGGATCAGCGTGTACTGTCCGTCATACTTGCCGCCTGCAATGAAGTCGCCCAGCGTGGAATCATCCAGAGAGCAGTAGGAAGCGGTGCCGTTCTGCAACGCAATCAGACGCATGGCGGCGTCACCGACCACATCGTAGCGGATCGTCTGCACATTTCGCCCGGCCCGCCCGGCAATGAGTTCAGGCTTCTGCCAGTAGTTGTCGTTGGCCTCCAGAACCGTGTACGCTCCGGTAATGTACTCTTTCAGTTTATAAGGGCCGGAACCGACGGGATCGTTGGCGAAGTCGCGGCTCTTGTATGAAGCCTCGGAGACGATATAGGGCAGGCAGAAGATCACGCCATACGCAGTCAAAGACTCCACAGGCTGTTTCCATGTGAACTGAACAGTGTAGTCGTCCAGTGCTTCAAGCTTCTCCACATAATCAGCCACATCGCCGTAAGCGTAGCCGCTGTCAATAAAGAGCTGATAACTGAACACCACATCGGAGGCCTTGATCTGATTGCCTGCGGTATCGTAGATATAATCATACAGGGTCACATTGCAGTGGAGATCGTCAACATCCTCATAACCTGTGGCCAAACGAGGACGAAGGTCATCTACGCTGTACTGTTCAAACAGAGTCTCGTAGATGTTCATGATCACAGGATCGATGCCCGCGTCACGAAGGCTGTACGGCTGAAGGTTGTTGGCGGCGGAGGGAAGCGCGATGCGGATGTTGGCATAGCGGTTGGTCTCGCTGGAAATGGGGCGGCTCTCATCCGTGGTCAGTTCGTCGGAAAAGTTTTCCGCGGCGCTCTGGAGGCCATTGGATGTGGATCCTTCCTGGTTGCTGCCACCGCAGGCTGCCAGGGCAAAGATCATGCTCAGAGCCAAAATCAGTGCTACAAGCTTTTTCATCTTTCCTTCTCCTTCAAAAAATTAATCTGTGTCGCACAGTTGGGAACTCAGGAAATGCCGTTGATTTCTTTGACGCGGCAGCAGGACACATAGTGATTGGGGAGAACCTCCTGCAGCGTTTGGGGCTGTGTGCATTCTTCCGTCGCATAGGGGCAGCGAGCGGCAAATCGGCAGCCAGGCTTTGGATTGATCGGGCTTGTCAGCTCACCCTTGAGGGCGATGCGCTTCATGGGTACGTCAATATCTACATCCGGAATTGCGGAAAGCAGCGCCTTCGTATATGGATGGAGCGTGTTTTCAAACAGTTCCTCGGTGGGGCACTTTTCCACTGCCTGACCCAGATACATGACCAAAATGCTGTTGGAGATATGTCTTACAACGGAGAGGTCATGCGTCACAAACATATAGGCAAGCCCCATCTGTTCCTGAAGATCCATCAGCAGGTTCAGAACCTGTGCCTGGATAGACACATCCAGTGCGGATACCGGCTCATCACAGACGATGAACTCGGGATTCAGAGCCAGCGCACGGGCGATACCGACACGTTGCCGACGGCCGCCGTCCAGTTCGTGGGGATAGGAGTAACGCAGGCGCTCATCGATTCCGCAGAGATTCATCAGACGCTCGATTTCATCCTGAAGCTCTCCTTTGCCGTAATTCTTTGCTTTTTTCAGCGGCTCCAGAATCGTGGAGTTGATGCTCATACGGGGGTTCAGGGAGGAATAGGGATCCTGAAAGATGATCTGCATATGGTGGCGGGCTTCGCTGAGCTTGCGCCCGCTGATATGCGTAATATCCTCGCCATTGAGCTTAACTGTGCCTGCAGTTGCCTCTTGGAGACGGATGATGGTTCTGCCCAGCGTGGACTTGCCGCAGCCGGATTCGCCCACTACGCCGAGCGTTTCGCCTTTTTCTATGGTAAAAGATACGTCGTCCACCGCGTGGTTCAAGCCGGAGGGTACCTTAAAGTATTTTTTCAGATGTTCAACTTCAATTAACGGCATATTGTTTCCCTCCCGTCAAATGTTACAGCAGCGGCAGAAATGACCCTCGCTGACCTCGACATTGGGCATCTCGCCGGAATTGCATTTCTCGGTAGCTTTCGGGCATCTGGGGTGGAAGGGGCAGCCCTTGGGAAGATCGGCCGGGTTGGCCGGCATTCCCGCGATTGGCGTAAGCCTCTTCACAGTTTTGCTCATACTGGGAAGCGAATTGAACAGACCGACGGTGTAGGGATGCGTCGGATTTTTAAAGATATCGCGTTTTGTTCCGCTCTCCACGATCTGCCCTGCGTATATCACCGCGACATCGTCGCAGTTTTGCCCAATGACGCCCAGGTCGTGGGTGATGAGCAGCATAGAGGTCTGGTACTTCTCTTTCAGCTCACGGATCATGTCAAGCACCTGAGCCTGAATCGTCACATCCAGCGCGGTGGTGGGTTCGTCCGCCAGCAGAAGTTCCGGGTTGCAGACCAGCGCCATGGCGATAACGACGCGCTGCTTCATGCCGCCGGAGAACTGGAAGGGATACTCGTTATAGCGCTGTCCGGGAATGCCGACCATCTCCAGCATTTCAACGGCTTTTGCCTCCGCCTCATGGGGCTTGAGCTCCGGACTGTGCAGCTGGATCACCTCAAGGATCTGGTTGCCGACGGTCATCAGTGGATTCAGAGCAGTCATCGGATCCTGGAAGATCATGGCGATCTTATTGCCACGGTATTTCAGCATTTCCTCTTCAGAAAGCTTCATCACATCGACGCCGTCAAGAACGATTTCCCCATTGATAAATCTGGCCGGGGGATCCGGGAGGATACGCATAATGGATTTAGCGATCGTCGTCTTTCCGGCGCCAGTCTCTCCAACGAGGCCGAGCGTAGATCCTTTTTTCATGCTGAGAGATACGCCGTTGACTGCGTGAATGATCTCGCGCCCGGAGGTGTACTCGATGGTGAGATCCTTTATGGTAAGGAAGTTATCTTTTTCGTTCATGTCTCTTCCTCCTTACTTTCTTAGCTTCGGGTCGAGTGCGTCGCGAACACCGTCGCCCATCAGATTAATGGCAAGCACGCAGATGCCAATCATTAAGCCAGGGAAAAGAACCAACGTGGGATGCGTCAGGATATAGGGCGTGCCGTCGGACAGCATAGCGCCCCATTCGGGTGTAGGAGGTCTTACGCCCAAGCCCAGATAACTCAGGCCGGCCGCGCCGGTGATCGAGCCTCCGATTGCCATCGTCGCGGAGACGATCGTCGGTGAAATGACATTCGGCAGCAGATGCTTGAACATAATGCTGATCTTCGAACAGTCAATACTTTCAGCGGCCTCCAGATACTCCTTGCTGCGTTCAGCCAATATTTGACCGCGTACCATACGCGCACCGTAAGGAACACCGCCGATCGACATGGCAATCACTGTATTCAGGAACCCGGGACCCAGGGAGGAAGCCACAATAATAGACAGCAGCGTGCCGGGGATAGCTGCCCAAATATCGCAAAAACGCATGATGATCATTTCGGTCTTGCCGCCGAAGTAACCGGCGACACTACCGATGACAACTCCGAGGAAGTTGCCAACGAAGGCGGCACAGATTCCGAGGACAAGGGAGTAGCGGCCGCCATAAAGCAGACGGGAAAAAATATCTCTTCCTAAATAATCCGTGCCGCAGATATGAGCCAGGCTGACCGGTGCATAGACATTGCGAAGATTCGCTTCATAGGGATCATACGGTGCAAAGATACTCGCGCCGGCGCAAGCGATTACAATAACTAAAAAGAGGATGCCGCCGAATTTGGCGCTGGGAGAGCGAAAGACGCGCCCAAAAGCTTCGAGGAATTGGCTTTTCTTTCTGAGTCTTGGCCCGGCTTTGGTCTGGGCAACTGTAGCTGTACTCATACCCTATACCCCTTTCCTCTTGTAGAATTCTTGGTGTACTGAGCTTTGATACGCGGATCCACCCATGCATAGATCAAGTCAACGATCAGAATCACAATCGCGGAGAACACCGCAAAGAACATCGTGCAGCCGCGGATGATCGGATAGTCGCGGTAGCTGATTCCGTCAAGCAGGTAGAGACCGACGCCGGGGATCGAGAACACACGCTCAACGATAGCCTGGCCCGCCACGATACCGGCGAAGCGGCCGCCAAGGCTCGTAATTAGAGGGAGGATCGCGTTTGGAAGCATATGCTTATAGATGATTGTTCTTTCAGCCTGCCCTTTTGCGCGGGCCGTGGTTACGAAGTCAGCGCGGATCGTTTCCAGCATGGCGGAGCGAGCTTGACGGGCAGTGCCCGCAATGCCGGAGAAAGTTCCGGCTACAATGGGAAGAATATAACTCTTCCAACTGTCTATGCCGTAGGCTGGTAGCAGGTTGTTAAGTACCAGCGAGAACAGTACGACAAGCATCAGCGCCACCCAGAAAACAGGGAGCGATACGAAAACCATGCTCGCGCCGATAATTCCGTAGTCCTGCCACTGCCCCTGATGGGTCGCGGCGAGGATGCCGAGAGGAATGCCGATCACCGTTGTGAGGATCATGGTGATGAGACCGATTGTAACCGTTCTCGGAAGCCGGATGCCAAGCTCTTGCACGACAGGCTTTGTATAGGTCCACGAAGTGCCAAGGTCAAGCTTGATAAAGGTCTGATACAGGAAATCGCCTAACTGCGCGAGATAGGATTTATCGAGTCCGAGAGTATGCCGCATATCTGCGATTTCCTGTGCTGTAGCGTTTTCACCGAGCATCATCTGTGCCGGATCGCCGGGAGCAAAATACATAATCGTAAAAATTACGAACGCCACTCCCACAAAAATAACGATCATCCACAGAAGACGGTTCAGTATGTACCTCCACATTCTCTTTTTCCCCTCCTGTTTTTATAGCGTATTGGCGTCGTAAACGAGGATTACATCTCCGCAGGTGTGTTCTCGCATCTTCTTATTACTGGCCGCCAGCCGCTTAGCAAAATGAGATACGCTGTCTTTGTCGTTTTCCGTTTTGCCGTCCAGCACCTCGGTCACCGCCCGCTCCATATCTCGGACATAGGAGTGAGGGAAAAGCTCGGTGCTGTGCCCATAATACAGTTCCGTTTCGTCGTTCATCACGCTGATGAGCTTCCTAAGTCCATCCCGGTAAGCCTGGAGGCCAACTCTCTTTTCAGGAGGCAGATTTACGAGGGCGTTTCTTTTCCCGACCGCGTCACCGATGTAAATGTAGTTTTCCGCCCGGTTTAGAAGAACCACGGAACCTTGCGTGTGACCGGGAACTGCGATGACTTCCAGCTTTACGCCGCCCAGATCAAACACGTCACCCTCGTCCATATTTTTATAGGTGAAGTTGCTGCCGTCCACAATGTGTTCCTTACAGTACTCATAGAGGGCTTCATCGTATCCGGGGCGACCAAACACATCTCCCATCCTGCGCTCATAGGAAAGAGAGACCGGAAGCAGGACTGCATCCCGATCATTCATGTACACCTCATCGAAGAGAGCTGCAGCGCCGACATGATCGGGGTGTCCGTGAGTCGCAAGACAGACCAACGGTTTATCCGTGATTGCCTCAATGTAACTGCGAAGTGTGTCTGTTACACCGAAACCGGTGTCAATCACGGCAGCCTTTTCGTTCCCAACCACCAGTCCGATGTTGACTACATGGTCAGAATCCGGATGATGCCGTTCCGAAATTAAATAACGTCCTTCTCCAAGTTTTTTGGTTGAATATACGTTCATGTAAGCCCCCCCTTGCCAATAATTTCAACCGTTGAGACAAATTATCTCGGTATCCGAGTTAAATTATAATTTCTGACTTTTGCTTTGTCAATGTGCTATTGTACAGTTTTTACAATTTTTGCTGTTTACACAAATGATCAGCTTTGTTTTTGTTGCTTTTGCTCATAACCACATCGTATTGACAATTATTATAATTAGTGCTAACTTTTTATCAGAGCATTTATCTCGGATACCGAGTCAAGTCTGATTAAGGAGGCGAAAGACGATGAATTGGAGGAAGGCCGTCAACAGCTGGGCCAAAAAACACGACGAGTCCGCCATGGAACAAAGCAGCCGCTTAAGCCACAGTGACGCGTATCATGGTTTCTTCGAGGGTTACACCGAGTTCAAGGTGGTTGATCCCTCCGGGCACGGAAGCAGAATCGAACGTATTTATACCGGCGTACATTACCGCTCCAAACAGACGCGAAAAAGCAAATTCCTATATCGCTTTCTATACGCTCTTCTTTTCATACTCTCCGTCGTTTGCTTCTGCTCCGGAGGGCTCAGCGACGCGGCAAGCAACAAAGTCTGGTATGCCGCTCTTCCTCAAGCCGGCGCCCTCCCCATGTTCGTCTGGTTTTTGATCGGATGGTTTTACAATCTTCCCGTCCGTGATACGCTGGAAATCGGGGAGTATAAGCGTTCCTCTGTCACGATCCGTCGTTCCACAATGATTGGCTCCATATGCCTGCTGTGTGCTTGCGTCATGGCGATAATATCCATCGTATTAGAGAAGAACAACTCTGCCGACTCAGAGCTTGTTGCCGCCGGCCTGTTTCTGGTCAGCGCACTGTCGTTTTTTGTGGTCAACCGCATGGAATCCGGTATTAGCTATGAACGTCTGGACAGTACGATTAACATTCCAGAAGGCGGCGTAGAAATCGATTAAAACAAAAAAGCATACCGCAGATGCGGTATGCTCCTTAATTGCTAATGAGAAGTGCTGCCTTCTCTCTATTCTTAATCCAGTACTCTGGCAGGGAGGCTCTCCCGTTCCCGCCAGTCCTTATTGATCTTTCTCAGCGTCGTTTCCAAGGTACTTAATTCTTCATCTGACAGGCAGGAGAAAAGATTCATCTTCTTTTCCTGCTCAATCTGATTTACGATCACCCGCTCGCCTTTATCTGTCAAACGCAGATCCTTCACCCGTTTATCGCTCTCAGACTGTGTTCGTGTAATCAGACCCCGTTCTTCAAGCTTGGTCACAATTTCACTCATGGCTGCTGACTTAATGGACAGCGCCATCTGGAGTGTTTTCAGATTGGCTGACTCATGGTTATGAAGGAATCTCAAGACGCGGAGTTGGCTGCTTTGCCCGCCTCTTACCCTCTGGAACTGATAGGAGATCATCTCGAAAAGCATATAGGGGTCCATAGGATCCTTCGGGTGATTGCTGATCGGCTTGCGCCTTTTATTGCTCTCTCCGTAAAATTCCACTCCCTTCTCACACTGCAGCTCGGAAAGCAGACAATGGTTTTCACACAAGGTGCAGTAGGGCTCTATATTTCTCTCGTAAAATCGCTGGCCCTTCAGGCATCCCAAAGCATCCAGCGGGCAATGATTATCGCACAACGTGCAGACCAGTTTCTGTTCCATTATATTCTTCCTCGCAATCAAGATAGGCTGATTGTATCAAAGCATTTTATAGGTGTCAAGAAATATATCGCGGTTACCGAAACAGTTAACGCAAAATTAAAACTTTTATATTGGAGGTTTTTATGAAAATTAGTCAAGTGATTGAGGCAATTCGGTATTTTCACGGTATCGTGGAAAAAAGCCGCTTTGACAGAGTCATTTATGGTGAAACAGAAAGGGAATGCACCGGTATTGTTGTCACCTGCTCAGCCACGGTGGAGATCATTCGCGCGGCTGCCCAACAAGGGGCCAACCTGATCGTCTGCCATGAGCCGGTGTTCTATACCGGTTGCGACGATGAAACGCTCATTCAAGGTGTCAAGCTGGTCGAGGCGAAGAAAAAACTTCTGGACGAAGCAGGGATCACCATCTGGCGCGACCACGATCATATGCACGGCGGCGGGAAGCCCGGCCAGGACCAAAATATAATCCCCAGGATCCCGCATCCCGGAGAAAAAACGGACTATATATTTTACGGCATCATGAAGATCCTTGGCTGGGAGGAATATTTGGTCGGCAACATCACAAAGCCCCTGCTTTATGAAATCCCGGAAACCGATGTTCCCAGTCTTTGCGCGTTTCTGATGGATCGGCTGAATCTCAACGGTGTGAGAATCGTCGGAAAAGCCGATGCAAAAGTTCGACGCGTGTTTTTCTGTGAGCATGTCAACGAGCGTCATGATGAAGACCTCTATCAGCGGATGGACAGCCTGAACGCAGATGTCTTCATTCCACTGGAGATCATAGACTGGACGCTCTCATCCTATATCCGGGACGCTGTCGCCATGGGAGAGAATAAGGCCATTTTGGAAATGGGCCATTTCAACGTGGAAGAAGCCGGCATGCGCTATCTGGCGGAGAGCGTTCTCCCCTCGCTGTTCGGTTCTTCCCTGCCCGTATCCTATATTCAGTCCGGCGACAGCTTCCGTTATATCGTGAGGTGATGGCATGTCAGTAGAAGAGATTTACAAAAATAAGAGCTTTTTTGAGCAGCCTAACGCTTTTGACCGTTTCGAGCCGCTTGTGTTGGCAGACCGGCGTTCGAAAGCGCCTGTTCTCCCTGAGCAAATCATGGAACCGGTGGAGTATCTGGAAGACGGTGATATCATCGTTCGTATGTTCGCTCCCGGCGCGGAAACCGTCACCGTACGTTCTTTCCATCTTGCCGCATGGCACTTTGAGATTTCTCTCATGAACCGTGGCAATGGAATCTTTGAGGGCGTACTTCCGGCCTCTTTGGAGCTAAACGGCAATGTAGTTCTGATCTTCTCTGTGGATGGAAGCGATGTCATCAACCCTCATCTGCCCACACAAATATCCGGACGAGCAATCAACAACTACATTGAAGTCTATGATCCAGAGACCCCCTATGTTCTTCTTCGTGACGTGCCCCATGGCTCCGTGACGCGTGAGATTCTCTGGTCGGATGCTGTGAAGGACTATATCCGCTGTCTGGTCTATACGCCGCCCGGCTATGATAAGGGCAGTGAGTACCCGGTCTTGTATATTCAACACGGTGCCGGTGAAAATGAGACCTGCTGGACCTTCAACGGCAAGCTTCCCATGATTTTTGACAATAACATCGCGGACGAAACTGCTGTTCCCTGCGTTGTTGTTATGAACAACGGCATGCTCAAAGCCCCCCACGAGAGACATATCAACGATTTTGACGGTATTGAGGGGATCATCACCGAGGATTGTCGACGCTTTATTGAACAGAAATACCGCGTTCGCAAGGACAAATGGGGTCGTGCGATTGCCGGGCTCTCTCTGGGCTCCATGCAGGCTGTGTATATCGGTCTTCGGCACCCGGAGCTGTACAGTGCCATCGGTTCTTTCACCTTCCTGCGTCGGCGGGACAGGGCCAACACCTACGAGGACAACCCTCATCTGGACGCGTTTAAAAAGCCCGAACAACTGTGGCGGGATTACAATCTGATTTTTCGAAGCATCGGCGACCGCGAAGCAAAACTGGATGAGTTTCTCGAAGACGACACCTTTATCGCACAGTATGGCGCAGATCATAACCCTGGCTACGTTCGCCGTGTTTACCCCGGTCAAGAGCACAACTGGAATTGCTGGCGCAGGGCGCTGAACGATTTCAGTCAGCTCGTCTTTCAGGCACGATGACACTCACCATGCTTGGCACCGGAAATGCCGCTGCCACCGCGTGCTATAATACTTGCTTTGTTGTCACCGATGAAAGCCGCAGTTTTCTGGTAGACGGCGGTGGAGGCAACGGATTATTGGTTCAGCTGGAGAATGCCGGAATTGATATTGAGAGAATCTCAGATGTTTTCGTTACTCATAAGCACATTGACCACATTCTGGGCATTCTTTGGCTGATCCGAGTCCGAAAAAGGAGCGCTTCGGTGTTGCGAATCTATTCTCATTCTGAGGTCATTGAGTTGCTTCACAGGATGGCTGAGGATTTGGCAATCATTGCTCCCGGATGCTGGGGTAATGTCCAGCTGATTCCGGTGGAAGCCGGTAAGGCTTATACCATTCTTGGCCGGCCCGTCACCTTCTTTGATTTGCTTTCCACGAAGGTCAGGCAGTTTGGCTTCTCTATGAATCTCGGAAACGGAAACCGGCTTTCCTGTTTCGGAGATGAACCCTGCACGGAGCACACGTTTCCCTATGCCCGCGGCGCGAAATGGCTGCTCCATGAAGCCTTTTGTCTGGACTCGGAAAAGGATCTCTATCACCCTCATGAAAAGCATCATTCCACCGTTAAGGACGCCTGTGAGCTTGCAGAGAGAGCCGGAGCAGAGAATCTGATTCTTTACCATACGGAAGACAGAGAGATTTTCTCCCGACAAGCACGCTATACAGCTGAGGGAAAGCATTTTTATTCCGGAAACTTATTCATCCCTTATGATCTGGAAAAGATTGAACTTCTTTGCTGATATACTTGTCAGCACAAAAGGAGTGCAGGCTGTGGAACATAAAAAACGGATCCCGATACCTGGTCAGCGGATCGTCCGCTCAGTTGTTGCACTATGGCTGTGTTTTGCGGTCTATGTGCTGCGTGGTCGGCATGGCATTCCCTTTTACTCGGTGATTGCTGCCCTGCAGTGCATCCAGCCCTATAACAAGGAGATGCGCAAGGTGGCCCGCAAACGTGTAACTGGCACGCTGATTGGAGCCTTCTGGGGGCTGATGGTGCTGCTGCTTGACCTGGAGCTGATCGGCTGGGGCGTACCGGACGAATATTTGCATTACCTGCTGCTGGGGCTGATGGTGGGCGTGGTGCTCTATTCCACGGTACTGCTGCACGCCACAGAATCCGCGTATTTCTCCGCGGTGGTGTTCCTCACCGTCGCCTATAACCACATTGGTGACGCAAATCCCTATCTCTTCGCCCTGAACCGCGTTGTGGACACCATCCTGGGGGTGGTTCTGGCGGAGATCGTGAACCGCATTCAACTGCCAAGGCGCGCAACACGGACACCCTGTATGTGTCCAGCCTCCTGGACACGATCCTGGACCGTGAGCGGAGGCTCTCCACCTATTCCAAGGTGGAACTGAACCGCCTGCTGGAAGATGGTGCCAAAGTGACCGTTTCCACGACCCAGACCCAGGCTACGGTGCGGGAACTGCTCCAAGGCGTGGATCTTCGCTACCCGGTGATTACCATGGACGGGGCGGCCCTCTACGACATGCACAGTCTGGAATACCTGCGCACCCGGCCCATGACGGAGCGGCAGGCCAAGCAGATCATGGACTGGGCCCATGGCGAGGATCTGCATTTCTTTTCTAATAGCATCGAGGAAAATCTTTTGGTGATCCGCTATGCGGCTTTGTCAAATCAGGCCATGCAGACCCTCCTTGACCGCAAACGCCGCAGCGCCTACCGCAACTTCATCCATAGCCCGGCTGACAGCTATGAGCATATCCTGTATCTGCTGATTCTGGATACGCATGAGCGGATTGAAAGCGCTTACGAGCGCCTGCTGCGGCAGCCATGGATCGGGGAATATCGGGTAGTCAAGGATGTGTCAGAGTATGAGGGTTTCTCCTTTTTGAAGATCTACGATGTCAGCGCCAACCGGGAGGCCATGCTCCGAGAGCTGGAAAGCATCATGGGAACGAAAGAGACCGTGACCTTCGGCAGCATTCTTGGCCAGTACGATGTGGTCATTGAGGACGCAGATCGGGATCGAATGGTCAAGGAGTTGATCCGCCGTTTCTCTCCTGTGGATTTCCGTTGCTGGAAAAGTATTTTCCGGATATGATTTGGAAAAGATTGAACTTCTTTGCTGATAAGGAATAAACCTAGACTTGAAAAATTCATAACACTTTATTGTAGAATCGTGCGGTCTTATCAAGGCACCTTGACAAACGGCAGAGAAGCTGCTATTATCAAGGTGCCTTATAATATAAAAAATAAAGGAAGTGACGCTATGAGAATCCTATGGAAAAGCCTGAGAAAATACTGGTTTCTGGCCATTCTTGCCGCAGGCTTCATGGTGGCGGAGGTCTATGTGGATCTCTACCAGCCGCGCATGATGCAGCGGATCGTGGATGAAGGGATTCTCGGCCTGAGCAATAACGGGATATCGGATTTAAACCTCGTGATCAGCACGGGGATCCGGATGCTATTGATCGTGATCGTGGGCGGCCTGTGTGGCCTGCTTTCCGGCGTATTCAGCAACGTGACGGGTCAGAACTACGGCAACGATATTCGCAAGGCCTGCTTTGAGAGAGTGATGCGCTTCAGCTTTGAGCAGACGGACGATTTCTCCACCGGTTCGCTCATCACCCGCATCACGAACGATGTGACTCAGCTGCAGCAGCTGGTCATGCAGATGATACGCGGCCTCGTGCGCTGCCTGATGTTTTTTATCGGCGGCACTGCGGCGCTCTTGAGCCTTGATCTGAGCTTTGGCGTGATCGTAGCCTGCGCTTTTCCGCTGATTTTGATCGACATCATTTTCGTGGTCTGGCGCACAAACCCGCTCTTTACCGTCCTGCAGGAAAGCCTGGACAAGCTCAACGGTATCATTCAGGAGAATGTGACCGGCATCCGCGTCGTCAAAGCCTTTGTGCAGGAAAAAAGCGAGAAAGAACGCTTCGACGGCGCAAACCGCCATCTGGTGGATACACAGTTCAACGTGCAGGTCATGCTGTCCTTCCTGCGCCCGGTGATGAACATCGTGCTGAACATCGCGGTGGTAGGTATCCTCTATGTGGGCTCTGTTCAGGTTCGGCAGGGCGATGTAGCCCCCGGTATGGTCATGGCCGCCATCACCTATATCTCCCAGATCCTCAACGGCATGATGATGCTGGCCATGATCTTCCAGACCCTCTCCCGCGGCATGGCTTCCGCCAAGCGTTTGCAGGAAGTGCTGGATACGCAGTCCGATATCACGCGAGATGCTTCGCTGGATGCCGCGAATACCGGCGAGCGCGGTTCGGTCAGCTTTCGCGGCGTCAGCTTCGCCTATGCCGACAACGGAAAAACCGTGCTACACGATATCAACCTTGATATTGCGCCCGGCGAGACTCTGGCCATCATCGGCGCGACCGGCTGCGGGAAGTCCAGCCTTGTGAATCTCATCCCCCGCTTCTATGACGCGACGGCGGGGCAGCTTCTCGTGGACGGTGTGGATGTGCGAGCCTACGAGCCGGAGGCACTGCGAAACAAAGTGACAGTCTGTCTCCAAAAAAGCGAGCTGTTCTCCACCACCATCCGCGACAACATCGCCCTGGGCAAGCCCGGCGCGTCCCAGGCGGAGCTGGAGAGCGCCGCCAGAGCCGCACAGGCGGACGATTTCATCCGGCAGCAGCCGGATGGCTACGATACCGCCGTGGCGGAACGCGGCATGAGCCTCTCCGGCGGGCAGCGGCAGCGCATCGCTATCGCCCGCGCGCTCTTGAAGCGCAGCGAGATCCTGATTTTCGACGATTCCACCAGCGCATTGGATTTGAAGACCGAAGCAAAGCTCTACGAGGCGCTGAGCCGGGATTACGCCGGCACGACAAAGATCCTCATCGCCCAGAGGATCGCCTCTGTACAGAATGCGGATCGGATCGTGGTGCTGGACGGCGGCACCATTGCCGCCTGCGGCAGCCACAAGGAGCTGATGGCGACAAGTCCGATTTATCGGGATATCTATGACTCCCAGCTCAGAGAGGAGGCGACGGCATGAGCAGCGATGTGAAATCCAATCTTGCCCAACAGGGCTTCGGCCGGCGTGGCCCCGGTATGGCGACGCCAACGGAAAAACCGCAGGAGGGCGGGAAAACCGTTCGCCGCCTGGTCAGCTACTTCCGCCCGGAGCTGCGCTATGTGATCTACCTGGCGCTCGCGGTGGTGCTGGCGGTGTTGGCCGGTGTGGTCGCCCCGCGACTGCAAAGCAGCGTCATCGACGATCTGGTCTCGCGGGACTTTTCCGCCATCCCGCCGTTTCTGGCTATGATGCTCGGACTGTATATCATCCACGGCATTGCCACCCTACTGCAGGGTTTTTTATCGGCCCGTCTGAGCCAGCGCGTGGTTTATCGGCTGCGGAGAGAGCTTTTCGGCAAGGTCATTGAGCTGCCGATCCCCTATCTGGACGCGCATTCCCACGGGGATCTCATGAGCCGCATGACCAACGACGCGGAGAATGTCTCCAACGTCATCAGTTCCTCCCTCTCCTCGCTGTTTTCCGGCGTACTGACATTGGTCGGCACTGTGATCATGATGCTCAGCTACAGCGTGGCGCTGACCGCGCTGACCTGCGTGACGGTGGCGTTGTCCGTGCTGGTGACGAAGGCGCTCTCCAAGTACATGCGCCGCTACTATCTCAGACGACAGCAGCTATTGGGGCAGCTCAACGGCATCGTGGAGGAAAAGGTCAGCGCGGGCAAAACCGTCACCGCCTACAACCTGCAGGAGGCCACTATTGCGGACTTTGCCCAGACCAGTGATGCCCTGACAAAAACCGGCATCATCGCGGACGTGATCGGCAACGCCATGGGGCCGCTGATGAATATGATCAACAACTTCTCTTTCGTGATCGTTGCGGCCTTTGGCGCGTGGTTTGCCTTGAAGGGGATGATCTCCGTCGGCGTCATCTCCGCCTTTATCATCTACTCCAAGCAGTTCAGCCGTCCCATCAACGAGCTGGCTCAGCTCTATGGACAGATTCAGACCGCCGTGGCCGGAGCGGAGAGGATTTTCTCGATTCTCGATGCCGCAAGCGAGGACAAGAGCGGTGAAAGCGAGCTGCCCATCACCGAGGGTGTCATCGAATTCAAGCATGTGAATTTCAGCTATGTCCCCGGTAAGCAGGTCATCTACGATTTCAACCTCAAGGTCGAGGCGGGGAAAAAGATTGCCCTGGTAGGCTCCACCGGCTCTGGCAAAACCACGATCGTGAATCTGCTTATGCGCTTCTACGATATTGACAGCGGCTCGATCACGGTCGATGGAATCGACATTCACGATATTTCCTCTGACGTGCTGCGCGACGCGGTGGGGATCGTTTTGCAGGACAGCGTTCTCTTTACCGACACGGTACGCAACAACTTGAAATACGCCGACCGTTCTATCTCCGACAAGAAGATGATCGAGGCGGCGGAGAGCGCCAACTGCGATAAGGTGGTGGCAGCTCTTTCTGACGGTTACGATACGGTTCTGACCGCAGCGGGGGCTAACCTCTCCCAGGGGCAGCGGCAGCTTCTGACCATCGGGCGAGCCTTCCTCAGCTATCCGAAGATACTCGTACTGGATGAGGCCACCTCCAGCGTGGATACCCGCACCGAAAAGCAGATTCAGAACGCCATGGTGGAGCTGATGAGAAATCGCACCAGTCTCATCATCGCTCACCGCCTCTCCACCATCCGCGACGCGGACGAGATCGTGGTCATGGAGCAGGGGCACATTATAGAGACCGGAACCCATGAAGAACTGCTCGAAAAGCACGGCAATTACTACAAGCTCTACATGACTCAGTTTGCCGGACAAGCAACATAAAATTTGCCAAGGTGCCTTGACAAATAGTGGTTATTCTGCTATTATCAAGGTGCCTTAATTATTTAACGTTGAAAGGAATATGAAAATATGTCTGAAGAAATGAAATTCTGTCCCGGCTGCGGCCGCCATTGTGATCTGAGTGCCCCGAGCTGCCCGCGCGGCGAGGCCTATGCCAGAGGCGAGATGCCCGCGCCGCATGGCGGCGAGCGGACGCGCCGTGACCGCGGTGAGAAAGAAAGGCAACATGGAGAACATGGCTGCCACGGGGAAGCACATGGGGAACACGGCCTCCACGGCCATGGTCCGCACCGGGAGCACCGCCCCCTGCGGCAGGAGGAATACGATGCGCTGGACACCGACGGCAAGCTGGGCGTGAAGCTGCGGGAGCTGCATCACACAAGCCGTTTTGTGATGGAAAGCCGCGGCGGTCAGGGAAAGATTCTGAGCGTCCTTGCCCATGAGGGAAGTATGACACAGCGCGCGCTGACGGAGCAGCTTGGGATCCAGCCGGGTTCCGCCAGCGAGGTCATCGGCAAGCTGGAGCGTGCCGGTCTGATCGAGCGCAGTGAAAACGCGGAGGATCGCCGTACCGCCAATGTGCGCTTGACCGAGTCAGGCCGGAAGCAGGCGGAAAACGCGAAGCAGGAAAGGCCGGAGCTGTTTTCTGCCCTGAGCGCGGAAGAAAAGGAGCAGCTCCTGACGCTGTTTGAAAAGCTCAGCGCGGACTGGCGTACACGTTTCTCCGATAAAAGCCGCCATCATGGACCCACAAAGGACGAGCCTTAGGCCTGCTGTTCTTTATCCAGCCACTGGTAAGGCTGGGTTCACGGCGATCTTTGTGTCTCACCCCATCGCAACTTGCTTTAGCCACGCATAACGAAAAACGCAGGTTCCGTTTTGATTAACGGAGCCTGCATTTTCTTACGCCATACTGACTTATTTCCGGTTTCAAGAGAGCCTCTTTTCCTCGCGGAGGATTATAGACAAGTTTGGCAGGAATTGCAAGTAAACTTTTTCTCTCTTTCCTCTGTATCACCAATCTACGCTCAAATTTGCCAAACTGCCATTCCTGTGTTACACTGGCCCTGTCAGTATCCCAATCACCTTTTGTGATTTCAGTCTCGTGTTTCAAAGTGTCTGAAGTTTTCTTCAGGCACTTTTTGTTTCTTCTGCCTCTGATCAGATAGAGGCACAGCATCTGAAAAGCAGGGGTTACCACTCCCCTCCTGATCATCCATCTCGACCATCCGGTCATATCGCGCTCAGAGAGCTACAGCTCTTTGGGCGCTTTTTTCATATATACGGAGCTCAACGGCTCCCCCAACCTGTTTCCGGGGAGCCTGTGGCTTTCCCTGTAGATAAATCCTATCCTCCGCAAAGAATAATACATTGAAAAGGAGATACAGAAAAATGAGCGGAATTTATGACTCCATCTATGCCACCATGCTCGCCGAGGGAAGAAGCTACGAGGATATCAGCCAGTCTGTGGAGCGCCTCCATGAGTATCTCTCCGGCAGCCATATCGATCACAGCTACGAGTATCAGCCGCGCTGTGCTTCCTGCAACCGTGAGAAACACCCTCAGCTTGCCAAAACACCCGCGCACGCTATGCGCTATCGCGTTCTCACGCCGAGGTACAATTGAGTATTGACCACCTGTCGGTCACATCGCGCCCAGAGAGTTCGAAAGGCTCTTTGGGCGCTTTTTCATATAGATTGGAGCTGTAAGGCTCCCCATCTTTTTTATCGGGGAGCGGTGCTCTCCGCGGATATAAATATCCTGATACGAAAGGACTGAATCCAAATGACGAACACGAAGACCGAATCGGATTACACGGTCGCACTCCTCCCCTTCTACGCGGAGCTCTTCTGCGCGGAAGGCATCAGCGACACGCTCTTTGCGCTGCGATTTGACGCGCTGCAGAAGCTTCAGGCCACGCTCTCACATTACAGCGACCGCGGCTATACGCAGAAGCTCCTGTGCGGCATTGCAGAGCGCAAAGCTGTGCTGATTCTCGCCGCCACCGGCAAAACGGAAATGGAAAAGATTCTCAAGCCTCACGCGCCGCATTACGACGGGGTCAAATTCGTTTCCGATCCCTACCTGCTTCCGGAGGAGGAGCTGATCTGCTGGTCGGAGGCTTCCCTGCGAGCGCCGCTGAACGAGGCCGGCTATCGCCGGTACACGAAGCTGTTCCGGCAGGTCTTCCCCGAGGAAAGCGAGGCGCTGCAGATTGCTTGAATCCACGTCGATTGCGGAAAACGGCACCGTGCTGATCATCAGCGGGAAACGCTGCCGCATCGCCGATCTGAGCTTTTCAGATCTGGAGCACCGTCTGGCGACCGGCCAGGCCTATACAAAATCCGGCAGCGGCCGCAACCGGGTCATGGGCTATCGGAACGGCGTAATGACCAGACTGGGGGATCTGGAAGCCTCCGTCTGGGAAACGCTGATCCGTGATCTGATCCACCGATCCGGTGAGGACGCACTGTTGCAGGGTCTGATTGCGTGGGCAGCGGACAACTGCCCATGGCTCCATACGAAGGCCGAAATCGAACAACACGCGCTGGAGCTGCATTCCTCCCGCATCTTTGAAAACCCCAAATGGGCCGGCTATCCGGAGTTCAATCGGAAATACCGCCCTGAGAAAGGAGACACAAATGAACACAGCCAAGAAATCCCTTGAGATCATCGGCAACCCGGTATACCCGCTCTGCGTCGGAAAGTCCGCGTACATCACGGAATCTGACGGCGTACGGGTCACAAGCCGCGTTCTCGCCATCGATTCCCGCACACAGACCGAGATTGCCTTTGAAACGCTGAACACACACTATCTGCTGCACCTGCAGGAGATGGGAGGCACGGCATGAAGGAGTCCAAGTCTGAGCGCTTCCGCAGACTCGCCAATGCCCGCGTCAACAAGCTGATCGCCATGATCCGTCTGATCGGCAATCTTTCCAATCCGATGATCTATGAATACAGGCCGGATCAGGTCGCGCAGATCTTTACGGCGCTCCAGACCGAGCTTGAAAGAGCACGTACGCGGTTTTACCAGTCTGGGAAGCGCAAGAAGCGTTTCACGCTCTCTGTGCCGATCGAGAAAACTGTCCCGGAGGAGCATAAGCCCAATTTTGAGATCCTGCTCCCAGACGGAACGCTGCTGCGTGCCGTCGGTTTTGAGCAGGACGAATACCCGGGCATCAATATCTATGCGATCGCGCAGGGAGAAGCTCCCGCTCTTGTCTGCTTCGCGGAGTTCAACCCCAACAAGCCGGGCGGGCATCAGCTCTGTGTTTCTGCCTATCAGAGCAATCTGGACGAACCGGTATATTACGAGCCCTATGCGGCAGAAAGGAATGAACATGAACAGCCCTCCCCTGCTCCCAACGCTGAAACTTGACTGGCAGCCTGTTGCAGACTGGCTCAGCACTCTCGTGTCATCGCTGTTGGAGCGAAAGATCGTTTTTCAGGCAACTGTGGATGATTACGATTACTGGTCTGTCCGTTGTCTCAACGACCGCTTCAGCCTGGCGGATCTCTGTCTTCTGCTGGCGCATGCGAAAGCATCCAAGGAAGTCTGTGTATCGACGATCCCTTCGGAAGATCTCAGCACAGTCTGCATTGATATGGGGCTTGCCAACCTGCTTCTATCTGAGATCCTGCGCACCAACTGGGAAGCGCAGCTGATTCAGTCGGAGGCGCTTTATCTCATCGGCGTCGATCCGAACAAACTTATCTATTCTGAAGGAGATCGGCATGGAAAACAAGATTGACTGGGTCATCCACTATGTCGCCAACGGCGCTGTCTGCGCAAAATGTGGAAAAGTAGAGACCGGATTTATTCCCAACTTTTGCAACGCCCACACCCACGGCATGGAGAAATACCATCACCCGGACTTTCAGATGGTTCTGGATGCCGGCCCCAGTGAGATCTGCCGCATTTTGAATACCTTCGGTCTGGCGGTACAAAACGGTTCTCGCTTTCACAGCGGTCAGTTTGTGACCGGGATCTATGAGGATTGCGCGGTCAAGCTGCAGGAATATGAGGAATGCGGCCGCAAGGTGCTGCGCGTCATTATCCCGGATAAGGATAACCGCTTTCCCGATGAACGGGGCTGCGAGCTTCCCTATCTGATGCAGCTCATGGAGACCGACGCCTATAACCTCTTTAACGGGCATGGACACGATCCGGAAGGAATCGATCCATGAAGCTGCTCTCAAAACGAAGAGAAAGGAATCACAATGGAAAATATCAAAGACTTCATCCTCAAAGCAGACGCAGAGGAGATCAACGCGGCCATTCCCGTTCCCCCTCCAAAGCCGAAGCAGAAGGTCAGTTACGAGACCATTTTTGCTTCAGGTCCGGACTTTGCTGTCCGCAGGCGGACGCCCAAAACCAGTATGGTCATGGTCGTAATTGTTTCGCAGGGGCAGTTCTATATCAAGGACGAAGGAGCCGGCGGGACAGTGCAGAATCTGTATGAAGACTCCCTTACAAAGTTCGTTTCCGGTATCCCGGACGAGGGTTACAGGATCCAGACGGCAGACGGAAACTCTCCCAACTGGATCACCACGCTCTGCCGGGACGCTGGCTGGCGGGATCTTTTTCTCCGCACGATCACCAATGAGGACTTTTATCCCTATATGAAAAATGACATGTTCAACATTGAGGTGATTCAGAACAGCTACTATAATCCTCACTTCCACGAAGCTGATTTCTCCGACGTCAAGTTTGCCTTCAATCTTGTTGCCGAGCATCTCGGACGTGAAGAGGCCAAAAAACTGATTCTTGCCAACTCCGGTGTTTTCTTCAACCTCTTTACCGTCTATCGGAACTATAGCCGTCAGCCCAACACCGTTACGCCCTCCTCTTTTACGCAGATTCACTCGCGCTGGGGCATCGAAGGTGTGCGGCAGTTCCTTACCATGTTTCTGGAGACGCCGGTGACGGTTTTCCCGGACGGTTCGGCTTTCAAAAATCTCTTTGAGCGCTTTGACCCTACAGTAAGATACTACACGCAGTATACGGAGCGGCAGCCAGTCGCGGAAACGGTGTTTGACCTCCAGTCTATGGTAGATTACATGTTCTGCGAATGTACCCGTCAGGGGCATGCAGACTCCCCCACAGGCTTCTGGTCGCAGTGGAGCGACTATATGAATCAGCAGGTGCTGCTCTTTGGCGAGGTACGGGAGAAGTACTCCGAGCATCTGGCTACCGATGAAGCAATCCTGACTTATCGGTGCAGCAAGCTGAAAATGCAGGCTTCCATGGAGATGTTCCAGAAAACTGCGGAGTTCCTCAGTGATTTTGAGTATTCCGACAGCGCATATCGGATCCTCGCCCCAAAGAAACCGGACGATTTGATCGAAGAAGGCCGACAGCTTTCTCATTGCGTAGGCTCCTATGTGGATCGTGTGGCGTCGCGTGATACCTTCATTTTCTTTCTCCGGAAAGCGGCAGAGCCAGAACGCTCTCTGGTCACCGTGCAGGTGGAACCCAGCGGAAGGCTTGGCCAGGTGCGTGGTCGCTTCAATCGTCAGCCCACGTCTGAGCAGATGCGCTTTGTAGAAAAGTGGCACGAGAAGTTTTTCAAGAATCAGGAGGACGCCGCCGCATGAGGGCACACATCTACCAGATGGATCTCACGCCCGAGAACATACGGCTCTGTTTTGCGCCGTATGAGTATGTGCTGAAAGAATGCTGCGGGCAGATCCCTTCGGTGCGTTACGCACGCGTGTACAGTCTGGAGGTTGGTGCAGAAGATCCGGAGGCGCTTTACGCGCTTCTCAATCTTCATCACCCTTCCGACTATACAGCCCGCTCCCTGTCCGTCTCCGATGTGATCGAATTCGAGCTCAGCGACGGCTCAAGCGTCTTCTATTACTGCGACACGATCGGCTTCAAGGTAATCTCCTTTGACCGAAGCACTGCTCATGCACCAACACCATGACAAGGATATATCCCACAACACGAAAGAGAGGCGCTGCAAATTAGCGCCTCTCAGACACATTCTATAGGAGGTAATTCTATGGATCCCAGACTGAAAGAAATAGTCGACAACTACGACTCCTGGAAGATCAGCCTCGACGGCAGTTTCCGGTTTCACTGCACGGAATGCGGCAAATGCTGCATCAACCGCGAAGACATCCTGCTCACACCCCGCGACCTGTACAACGCCTCGAAAGCAAAGAACATGCTTCCCCCGGCTTTTGTAAAAGCGTACTGCGAGTGCTATATCGGGCAGGATTCCCGCATCCCCATCGTACGGCTCAAGCCCATCGGCAGTATCAAACGCTGCCCGCTGCTGAAAGATCGCAAATGCTCGATCCACCAGGCCAAACCGGCCGTCTGCGCCATGTTCCCTGTCGGCCGCGCAGTCACGATCGACAAGGACTCGTATAATCAGGACGGTGTACTGAGCAGCCAGATCCAGTATATCCTCAATCCCATTACCTGCGGCGATAAGTCCGAAACCCATACAGTCAGAGATTGGCTCAACGCTTTTCACATTCCGCTGGAGGATGAATACTTTTTAAAGTGGCACGGCTGTATTGCCGAGCTGTCCTCGTTTATCCGAAAAGAAGAAAAGAAGATCCCTGAGCATGTGATGAATGACCTTTGGACCGCGGTCTATATCCACCTGTATCTGGATTATGATCTTTCTGCTGAGTTTCTGCCGCAGTTTGAGCGTAATGCAAAGGATGTCCTCGATCTGTTTCACCAGCTGAAGGAGCTCCCGGAGAGTGCGTCATGAATGATGATCGGAATCAGTATCAGATCATTCGGATCGACGCCAGGAACTGCTTTGTGGAAAGTCTCTCAGACGCTTTTTCCATTGGCAAAGCGCATCTGACCTTCTGCAGCTATGACAAGCGGCGTCCCACCGGGCAGCGCATGACCGACAGCATCCAGATCTATATCGATATGCCGGACTGGCTGGAGCTCTGCCGCATGCTGGACTCCGGCGAACTGCGATGGTTACTCCAGCAGAGCCTCAAATCCGGCGACCGTTCCCCTTTACGCGAATGGCTCGGCGGCACTTCAGCGAAGAAGCTGGCCCACTTCGGAAGACCTCGGCCAGACGGTAAGAGTTTGTCCCGAACCGCGCAGCTCCTGCCGGGAAGCAAAGCCGACACGCTCCTCTTCGTCGCCAACAGTGGACCAGGGGAAGAAAACGCCACCGGTCTGATCGTTCCCAAGTTCGGCAAGAATCCGGAAAATCATGTGTCGGTCAGTATGACGCTCGGCAACCTGGGGCAACTGCTTCTGACCAGCAGGGTTCATTATACTGCGTGGCTTTCAGCCTGGTATGCTGCCAGAATGCATGAGGTTGAGGCTCCTTCGTTTGGCAAAGCCCCTCCCCCTCCCACTTCAAATGTCACGCCGTTTACGCCTGCTGGGCACTCCCCTGTCGCCATGTTTTGAAACACATCTCAAAAGCGTTTGGCCAGTGAATCCTTCTCGGGACTCACTGGCCAAATCTATTGACAGTTTCTGTTGTATTTTAACCGGTTTTCCTGTAAAATATGTTTAGTAGAATCCATGAAGCAACCGCAGTCGGGGTGTCGATGATCCGGATATCCAGCAGCGAATCCTTGAGGTAGTAGACAAATGGACAACAAAGTAATTCGTCATAAGGATCTTTTAGAATCGGGGCGCTGGGCTTCCATGCCATTTGCTCAACAGATGGCTAATGTTGGCAGTGAAGTCTTTCGTGCCAGCAAGTGGAAGGATAAAGGAAAACCGGATCGGGCAATGAGCGCCTTTGAGCGCGCGTTGGAGCTGTTGGATTTCACTGTAGCTTCCATGCAGGAGCAAAACAGAAATCCGCGCGAGATCCTTCGCATGCGCGAATTGCTATGCGACTATTTCTGCGGCGATAATGAATACGCATCAACCGCAGCCTCTTTAAACAAATACTTTGATGCTTTCTCTGCAAAAGCCGCTCTTCAGCGCAGCACTCAATCAGCCCTTGCCGAAAGCAGCCTCTCTGTGGTATGATATGTCCTGCCAAATATAGATACAGGAGGATCATCCATGAACAAAACCGAGCTTGTCAGCGCCGTCGCCGAAAAGGCCGGCCTTTCCAAGAAAGACAGCGAGAAGGCTGTCGCCGCTGTTTTTGACGCCATCACCGGAGCACTTGTCACGGGCGACAAGGTCCAGCTCGTCGGTTTCGGTTCTTTTGAGGTCAAGGAGCGCGCAGCCAGAACCGGCCGCAATCCCCAGACCAAAGAAGAAATCACCATCCCCGCTTCCCGTTCCGCTTCCTTCAAAGCCGGTAAGGCTCTCAAGGACGCTATTGCAAAGTAACTACATTTACTCCTCTCTTTTGAATCGTGCAGGCATCCTGTCTGCACGATTTTACTATTCAGCGCTTTACCCCGACATGCGCCATCCTTATGAAGGTTCTCTGCTATTATTCTACCCGAATTCTTCGAGGCGAGCCTCCTTTCGTCGACTGCAATAAGAGGAGATAAGCTGTATCACTCGCCAGGGTCGTTCCAAGCGGTATAACGCAGTATGTTAAAAACGTGAAAAAATGGGGTAAGCGGTAATTGTTTCTAATTATGAGCAAGTTTTGCCCTGAGACGGGAATTGTCAAGTCTGCAAATAAAAAGTCAAGAGAAAATTGAAGAAAAATTTAATGCCCATGCA
>ERZ842401.1155-NODE-1155-length-38670-cov-10.907290_pt1 | contig 38670 bp, 43 predicted proteins | sample MGYA00521270_ERZ842401 | MGnify/ENA primary metagenome ERZ842401 (study PRJEB31892, sample SAMEA3878208) | bioreactor metagenome | biome: Moose rumen | place: Sweden | collected 2011-10 | study: EMG produced TPA metagenomics assembly of the PRJEB12797 data set...
AACTCCTGACCTCTTGAATGCCATTCAAGCGCTCTCCCAGCTGAGCTATAACCCCGCAAAATAATTTTTATTTTAAGGTCGAGCGCTCATTCAAGCACTTCTCGCTCCCGCTGGTCGCCTCGGTCACTCGTTTTGTAAGCTCATCTCACAATGCTATCGCGTTGCTCATTCGCTAACAAAACTTCGCCACTTGCGGTAAAAACAACATTTAGAGGTTGTTTTTATCCTCGCGCCCAGCTGAGCTATAACCCCAAAATCTGTGCTCAACATAACCATATTTTTTTTTAATGTCAAGCGAAAAAAATTATTGCTAAAAACACATTTTTCTTATATATTTTCCTCAATTTACTAAGAATATGTATTTATTATTTAACATTTAATTAAAACTTATATTTATGAAAATTAAAGTAATTGTAGTTCCTCTTTTTGGTATTCCCGGAGGAGGTAAAGGTTCGGTGATTGCCAACCTAAAAAAAATGGCAGAGCAGAGCCGTGATATTTCTATTATCGCGGTGGAGATGGGCGCTTTCTTTAGAGAAAGATCAAAGACAGATGCTACCATTAAAGACATTATGGATAGCGGTGGTCTTATAAGCAATTCGATGGTAAATTCAATATTTGAAGATTTGTTGAATGCCTCGGTTGCTTCTCCGCTCTTGAAAGCTGTTGAGCTGAAAGAGAAAATGATTGTGCTTATTGACGGTTATCCGCGAACTCTGCCCCAGTGGGAGTATTTTTTGGATTATCGTTGTAAGAAAGTTATCTCCGTTGCCGCTGTTTTCATCGACTTGGCTGAAGAGATTGTGATGCACCGATCAAACATTCGCCGAATTTGTCCGAAATGCGGAGGAACTTTCTCGGCGGAAGAACACTTCCTCTGCCCTCATTGCAAAGGGTCGGAAGGGATACGTCGAGCCGATGATCTAAAGATGGAACGTCGTGTAAAAGTTTTCAAAGAAGAAACTTCTCCGGTAATTCAAGAGGCAAAAAATATTTTTGACCACCAAATTACCGTAAGCGGCAAAGACACTATGCTGGCATCTGAAGAGGTTTGGAAGTTTTTACAAATGCTTTAGAAAATGCAAAAGCCCTAATCGTGAGATTCGGGCTTTTTTATTATCTGTATTTCTTTCTCAGTCCCGCTCTTTTTAATTTGCGCTCCATAAACAAATGATGTGCACGGCGATAAACTACTATGGATTTGGCGTGAGTTTTCAAAATAATGTTAAATTCTTTCATTGTTAAAACCACACCGAATGTAACCAAAATCGAACCAACCATAATCTGCCAATCAATCTCATCATTAAACATTATTACTCCGGCGGCAATACCGAAAATAATGCGTAGGGTACTGAAAGGTGCAATTTTATTTACTCCGTTAGCGGCAATTAACCTTTGCCACATAAACATTGCTATGGTTAAGGCTACAACTTCAAATGTCATCGGCCAACCGGCAATACTCCAATCAACTTCGGATAATTTACGATAATCATAATGTTCATAAAAAATCGAACCGATAGCGGTAAACGGCAGAGCAAATAAATAGGAATAAGCGGCAAATACCGGTATTGAGATATGTTTGGTATCCTTGAATACGATTTGGCAGAAGCCCCAAAAAAGACGTGATAACAATATTAGTGCCACCCCAACCATACTCATATCAGGGATTCCCATAATCACCGCCACGCCGATAAACGACAGCATTATTGATAAGGACTGTTTTATGTTGATGCTTTCTTTTGCCCAAATACACGCCATAATCACCGAAATCGGTCCCTCGGTTTGCAACAACAACGAACAAGCTGAGGGTGACAAATCACGATAAGCCACATAAATCAATAGATTGGTAATAACATTAGAAGTTAATGCCACAATAAACATCTGCTTTAATTCGTGCTTATAAGGACGGGCAAAAGGCAAAAAAATCAAGGCGGTTATAGCATAGCGAATAGTCAAAAAAGTATAAGGCGGAATTTCCTGTAAACCCAATTTACTGATTGCCGGATTGATACCCCAGATAAACACCACTAATAATGCGCCTAAAACCGCCGTTATTTTCATATTGCTATCCTTAAATATCTAAATCTTCCACAAATTTGGCCCGCTCAATGATAAACTTAAATCGTTGCTCGGGATCTTTCCCCATTAAACGTTCTACTTGGCGACGGGTTTCAAAATCTTCTTCACGACCTTCTTCAGTAGCTGTAGACGGAATCATCACCCGTAACAACATACGATTATTTTTATCCATCGTGGTTTCCTTGAGCTGTTGCGAACTCATTTCACCCAATCCTTTGAACCTACTAATATCCGGTTTTTGATTGCCTTTAACCATTTTAGCTAAGATTTTATCTTTGTCGTCATCATCTAAGGCGTAATAGTTCTTCCCGCCCACCGCTATCTTATACAACGGCGGGGTGGCGATAAATAAGTGCCCGTTAGCTATTAGCTGCGGCATATGCTGATAAAAGAAAGTCATCAGTAATGATGCTATATGCGCACCATCAACATCGGCATCAGTCATAATGATAATTTTTTCGTAACGAAGATTTTCTTCCTTATAATTATCTTTAGTACCGCAACCTAAGGCCTCTATCATATCTTTAATTTCTTGATTTTGCGTAATTTTTTCTATAGATGCGCTGGCAACATTTAAAATCTTGCCTCTTAGCGGTAAAATAGCTTGTGTTTGGCGGTCACGCCCTTGCTTAGCTGAGCCGCCTGCCGAATCTCCTTCCACAATAAAAATCTCGGTGTTTTCTGCGCTGGCTTGCGAACAATCGGCTAATTTACCGGGAAGTCTTAACCGCTTGGTCGGGCTTTTGCGGATTTTCTCTTTTTCTTCCTTTTTGCGTTTACGCAATTCAGCGTGTTCAATAGCATACTCCAACAAAGCAGCGGCATTTTCCAAATCTGATGACAACCAATGATCAAATGAATCTTTCAATGCGGCTTCCACCAGACGCGAGGCTTTTGCTGAAGTTAATTTATCCTTGGTTTGCCCTTGAAATTGCGGATCTCTGATAAACACGGATAGCATTATTGCCGCATTACTCAAAAAATCCTCGGCAGTAATAGCAGCTGCCTTTTTATTATTAACCATTTCGCCGTATTCTTTCAGCCCCTTAAGCAGGGCAGCCTTAAACCCAATTTCGTGAGTACCTCCGAAAGGGGTAATGACTGTATTGCAATAAGAATAACAAAAGCCGTTTTCATCTTCCGGCCAAGTGATAGCCCATTCTACCTTGCCCTCATCATTATCCAATAACGCCTCGCCGAAAAAAGGTTTGCGGTTAATAATAGCTTTAGCGCCCACGGAGTAATTTAAGAAATCCAATAAACCATTGGGAAAACATAATTCAGCTTGAGCGGGAAAAGCATCATTTTCGCCGATTAATTCCGGAGCGCAACTCCAATAAATTTTGACCCCTTTAAATAAAAAGGCCTTTGAGCGCGCCATACGAAAAATTCGCGTCGGTTGCAACAGAGAATTTTCGCCGAAAATTGCCGCATCAGGTTTAAAAGTTATGGAAGTTCCGCGACGATTGGATACAGAACCTATAAATTCCAAAGTGCCTTGCGGCTTGCCTTGCGCATAAGTTTGGCGGTAGAGTTTTTTATCGCGAGCCACTTCTACAATTAAACTTGAAGATAAGGCATTAACTACCGATAACCCCACACCGTGCAAACCTCCCGACACTTTATAAGCGTTGCCACCGAATTTACCGCCGGAGTGCAAAGTGGTTAAAATAACCTCTAAAGCTGATTTATCAGGGTATTTGGGGTGATTATCGACCGGAATACCGCGTCCGTTATCAATAATGGTTATAGAATAATCGGCATTCATAACCACATCAATTCGATTGGCAAATCCCGCGACAGCTTCGTCCATAGAGTTGTCTAAAATTTCTGCTACCAAATGGTGTAAAGCGGTTTCATCAATGCCGCCGATATACATACCCGGGCGGTGTCTTACCGGCTCCAAGCCTTCCAAAACTTCAATTGATTGCGCGTCATACACCTGCGAGGCGCCCATATTTGCGTCAAACAAATCTGCCATAATGCTTTATATCCTTTAATCTATGCCTTGAAAATAAAACAAAAGCTCCTTTTTAACAAGCAGATTTTTTGATAATTTAACAAGGAAGTTTCTTATTTCCTTTATTCAACACTATCAATTAATCTGTCCAGACTGTCACGTTCGGAGGCTTTATAACCCTGATTGGTTTCCTTTTTATCCGGAGATTTTTTAATTTGCGGTTGAGCCAATTTTTCAAACAATTCCATAGCATCTTGAGCTTTGGTTTCTTCCTTGTTTTCCGGAGAGATTTCTTTACTCTTGGATTTTATCAAATCGAGCGTTTCCGCCGGAATTAACTCTTCCACCGGTTTGGCAAATTTTCCCGCAAGCTGAAAATATCGAGAATCAGTTAAAATATCACTTTGATTTGCCGGCGGTATTATCCAATTAACCATAATGTTAAATAATATTATCAATAAAAATGCCCGCATAATACCGAAAAATAATCCTAAAAGCCTATCTAATCCGTTAAGTTTACTGGTACGGATTTTGGTGGTCAAATTTGCCGTTGAATATATCCATATGATGGAAAAAATCACAAAAATCAACAGCGCCGTAATCACGCCTGCCATTAAATTACCGGAAATAAAATATTGCGTCAGCGGTAAACATATCGGCAACAACCAAATAATCAAAAAAGTTACCAAAACCCAGCCGATTATCGATAAAACTTCCTTCATCAGACCGCGGCTTAAGGCTATCAGTCCGGAAATTATCACAACGGCTAAAATGATAATATCCAAATTATTTAAGCTGTACATCTTTTCGTCCCTTTAACTGAATAAATTAATCAATCGCTGCACATTGCCGATTTGGTGCAGATTAATATCCGTGGAAATTTTCTTTTCCGAAGCGCGGTTTTGCGGTATAATTGCACTGTTGAAACCTAATTTTTTAGCTTCTTTCAAACGCAAAGACGGCTGAGCTACCGCTCTGATTTCCCCCGATAAACCGATTTCACCAAAAACTACCATATCCGCCGGCAGAGGTTTATTGGTTAGAGAAGAAATAACCGCTAAAGCAACGGCTAAATCCGCAGCCGGTTCACTGATGCGTAAACCGCCGGCAATATTAAGATAAACATCCTGCGAACTCAAATTGATACCGCATCGCGCTTCCAATACCGCCAAAACCATAGCTAAGCGATTAGAATCCCAGCCAACTACAGCTCTTTTAGGACTGGAATATCCGCTTTGGCTTACAAGTGCTTGAATTTCAACCAAAACCGGCCTTGAGCCCTCTATACCGGCAAAAACGCACGAACCGGAAATATTACCTTGCCTTTCAGCCAAAAACAACGCCGATGGGTTAGCTACTTCAACAAGCCCTTTATCTTGCATTTCAAAAACACCGATTTCATCAGTGGCACCATAACGATTTTTAACCGAGCGTAAAATCCGAAAATGATGACCGCGCTCACCCTCAAAATAAAGCACTGTGTCCACCATATGCTCCAAAACACGCGGACCGGCAATTTCTCCCTGTTTGGTAACGTGACCGACCAAAAACAGAGTAAAGCCTTTTTTTTTGGCCAATTTTATCAGTTCGTAACTGCAAGCTCTCACCTGCCCGACGCTTCCCGGTGTCGAATCTACATCACTTAAATACATTGTTTGTATGGAATCAATAACCACCACCGCAGCATCAGCTTTTTTCAAAGATGCAATAATATCCTTAATGTCTGTTGACGAGGCTAAATTAACCGGAGCTGTTTCCAAACCTAAACGTTGCGCGCGAATACGCACTTGATCTATAGCTTCCTCACCGGAAATATAATAAACTTCCGGATGTTCTGCTCGCATAGCCACCTTGGAGCAAACTTGCAATAACAAAGTTGATTTACCAATTCCCGGATCACCACCGACTAATATAACCGAGCCGGCCACCAAACCACCGCCGCAAACCCTGTCTAATTCGGCAATACCTGTCGATAAGCGATCAAGGTGTTCTTTTGCACCGCTTAAAGGCACAAAATCTAATTCGTGCCCGTTCGAACGTTTAGAGTTAATATTACTGAAACCCTCTGTTACAATAACATCTTCCGTAATGGTATTCCACTCACCGCAAGCATCACATTTACCTTGCCACTTGGGATATACCGCGCCGCAATTTTGGCAAATATATTGTTTGGTTTCTTTTTTGACCAATTTTATACTCCCGTTTTAATCGGTCCTTGTGAACTGCCGTTAATAAACTGCATTACATACGGATTATCCGTTTCATCCATTTCTTTAACCGTGCCCTGCCAAATAATCTCACCTTTATAAAGCATAGCTATACGATCGGCAATTTTACGTGCTGAGGCCATATCGTGAGTAATAGTCAAAGCCGTAGCACCCAACCCTTTAACCGATTCAATAATCAAATCATTAATAACATCAGCCATAATCGGATCAAGACCGGTTGTAGGCTCGTCAAAAAAGATTATTTCCGGCTTTGAAATAATTGCTCGTGCCAAACCTACACGTTTTTGCATACCACCGGATAATTCCGCCGGAGAAAGGTCTGCCACTTCGGGATCAAGTCCCACTGAACGCAAAACCCTTACAGCTTCAGATTTAGCATCTTTGGTATTCCAACCACGGTTTTCCAATAAATCAAAAGCTACATTTTCCCAAACTTTCAAACTGTCAAACAAAGCTCCGCCTTGGAACAACATTCCCATTTTGGAATGCAAAGCCTCTTTTTCATTTTCGTTAATGCCGACAACTTCTTTATTGTCAACCAAAATAGATCCTTCTTCCGGAGTCAATAACCCTTGGATACATTTTATCAAAACCGATTTACCGGTACCTGATCCGCCAATCACAACCAAAGATTCACCTTTGTAAATATCCAAATTAACTCCGCGCAAAACTATCTTTTTACCGAAAGTTTTACATACATTATTTAATTTTATTTTTACTTCTGCCATAACTTAACCTCTTATCTTGAGAAGAACAATTCGGTAACAATGTAGTTAAATATCAATATCAAAATAGATGACGAAACAACTGCATTAGTGGTCGCCGTACCTACACCTTGTGCACCGCCTTTGGATTTATAACCATTGTAACAACCCATTAATGAAATGATAAAACCAAACACCGCTGCTTTTACCACACCGGTGGTAATATCCAAAGCTTGCAAATGATCTAAAGTTGCATTGATGTAATTAGCCGGGTTAAAACCTAATTTATAAACACCGACAACATATCCACCGAAAATACCGATAACATCACCCATCAGAACCAATAAAGGCATTACTATCAACCCAGCCCAGATACGCGGTGCTACCAAGTATTTGAAAGGGTTGGTTGAGAGAGTTGTTAAGGCATCAATCTGCTCGGTTACCCGCATCGTACCAATCTCGGCCGCCATAGCCGCGCCGATACGTCCGGCTACCATTAAAGCTGATAACACCGGCGCTAATTCGCGAGCCACCGAAATCAAAACAACGTTGGCAACCATACTTTCAGCACCAACCGAGGCAAAACCGGAATAACTCTGCAGAGCTATCACCATACCGGCAAAAATAGTGGTTAACCCTACCACAGGAACCGAGTAAAACCCCATATCAACAACTTGCCGCAACAAATTCCGCCAATAAATCGGAAAAGTCAGACTATTGTATACTGTTTGCCCGATGAAAGTAAACAATTCACCGACTTTGAAAACAAATTTGGTCAAAGGACTGCCTTGACGACGTAAAAATTTTTCAACCTTTCGAAGTATTTGCATTTTTGCACCTAAAACTATTAAAAATTAACCTGCTCATATATTAACGAAAAGATATTAAAAATCAACCGCCATTTTTTAAATCATCACAGCTTAACCTTAAAGCGGTTAATATTTTTTCACAACAAGATACTTCTGAAGGATTCAGCTTGAAAAGAGGAATTTTAATATTTTCAAAATCCCAAAATTCCGGTTTCGGCATTCGTTCAATCACCTCTGAAGTAAGCTGTACAACGACTTTTACCGGTATCGACGCAATGAACGGATAATTAACTATACCGAGCCCCCTCACCTCCAACAACCCTTGCAAAGATTGCGGTGGAGAAGCTAAAATTTGCCCATTCGCTTGCAATAAATCGACTCTGTCATCTGCTATCAATGTGCAATTGTGAGAAAATATCAACCTCAATGCTATATCCGATTTACCGCTGCCGGAGGCGCCCAATAATAAAATTCCCTTTGAGTTAAAACTGACACAGGTAGCATAGATATTAGAACTCATTTATTTGCTCCAAACGTTGTTGTTTTTCTGCAGAATCTGCCGAAACCTCAATAATTCGACAATTATCTTTTGTTGAAATATTTATTTTAAAAATATCTTTCGGTAAATATCCGCCGGCTTTTTCCGGCCATTCTATAAGGCTTATTCCTTGATAAATTGCTTCTTCAAAACCTAATTCAAAAACTTCTTCAGGCGATTTTAGGCGGTAAAGATCAAAATGATATATATCCAGATTAGCAAAGGGATAAGTTTGCACAAGGGTAAAGGTTGGACTCGGCACTTCAACAGCTTGAGTCAGTTCTTGAATAAAAGCTCTTGAAAAGACACTTTTACCTACACCTAAAGTTCCATAGAGCGCATAAACATCGCCTTTTTGTGCCAGTAGAGCAAATTTTGCGGCTAAAATGGCGGTTTGTTGTTCATTATCAGTAATAAATTGTTTTTTCATAATTTTACAAATTAAAAGAAAAAGGAGTGAGCTCGCTTTAATACCGTGGATTTTTTATGAATTTGAATGTTGGCTTTGCGATTTTGAATCTTTGCCCAATCCCAAGGCATATAAAACTTTCCCTCCCAAAGTCCGCGACGATTACGAGCCGCCTGTTCTTGATAAGGTACATAAACTTTTGATTCACCAGTATTGGCAACAGCTAAACCTGCATTGACCGTAGCTGCCGCAATATCATATTCGCCCAGTGTGCACATACCGGTTATTACGCCCTGCTGGTTTTGCTTTATTAAATGACATTCGACTATATTATCCCTCAGCCAATCGTTTAGCCATACAGCCGATTTTTGCCCGCAACGATAGCCTCGTCCGTCGCTTTGAGCACAAGTTTGCCTTATTTCCGGAGCCGCAATACCATAAAGACGAATTACTTGCCCGTTGACAACTAAAGTATCACCGCTTAAAACTCGGGCAGGACCGTAAATAGCCGGATATTTCATAGGGTTAAACGGTGCAACTTTATTTACTGCTTTAGATTTAGGTAAAAATTTATCAACTATATCCTCGGAAAAAATTTTATGCTGATCTTCTTGAATAAGATTAACCACTCCGGTCTCCTGCGGTTCCGGTTTAGTTTTTTCGACTGCGATTGGTTCAGCTTCGGGAGTAAATTCCACAACACCATCAGCAGTTTGAGTATCTTGATGAAAATATTCGGTTAAATTAGCCTTGATGTCATCCATACCACCGGAAAAGGCACCTATACTGTACATAACAAACAAAACTAACAACACAAGTATTAAAATTGCCGGCAAACACCCCATAGCGCGCCAAGCCATTTTAGCAAAAATATAAAGAATTACCAAAGCAATTATTAACCCAATTACCGCTCCGACTTGAAGAATGATATTGCCGCTCTCGGCTGCAGACTTACTTGAAAAAATCAAAATAAAGGCGCCGGCGCCCAAAACAAATTTTTTAATCAACCCCATTTTGTTGTTCCTTGTTGCCTTAAAGGTATAAATCAGATTAACGAATTATGATGCTTTGTACTTAAGTTTAATTCCTTTTAGGTAAAAATATCCTTAACAAAAAAGGACTTGCTTAAGGCAAATCCTTTTTTGTGTTTACTAAACAACAACTTTTTTGCGATAGCAGTGACAATGGCATTCGCCATTTTCTTCAATATCTTTGCGACATTGCTCCGATATGCAATAACGTTTGGGATTTTGCCCGTCACAAGGACATCTCATCCATTCTTCTTCGCCAAACATCATTTTCTTGGCATTGGCGATTTTTTGCACGTTTTGCGTGGTTGTATAACCTGCTTTTTCGCAGTTTTCCAGCATCTTATCTAATATTGACATTACCCATCTCCTTTAATCTACAAATTTAATCGAAAATTTTTCGTTATTATTTTCATTCGGAGCAACATTTGCCTCAACACTCATCGGAGCTATGTTCACGGAATGTTTATTCTCCAATACATTAATAATCATATCTAATTCGGCTAAACTGGCATATTGCACAACAACTTTACCACCACCTTGAGAATTAGGAGATATTTTAATGCGCAAGCCTAATTTTTTATTTAACGCATCTTCGATCTCACAAATTTCTTTATCTTTGGATTTTGTTTGTGCCGGCGTTTTATCCGGTTTACCATCCTTTTGCTTGGCAACAAGATTCTCTACCTGACGTACATTTAAATCCTCTCTGATTATTTTATCGGCTAAATTTACGGCATTGTCAAGTCCTACTAAACAACGAGCGTGGCCGGCCGATAATTTTCCCTCGCCGATATAATCTTTTATCTCGTCGGGTAAAGTTAATAAACGCAACGTGTTGGCAATATAACTGCGTGACTTACCTACAATTTCAGCGATTTTTTCTTGAGTATGCGAAAACTTATCTATAAGACTTTGATAAGCATTAGCCTCTTCAATCGGCGAAAGGTTTTCGCGCAATAAATTTTCAACCAAAGCTATTTCTAAGACTTCACTATCACTTAATTCTTTAATAATTACCGGAACTTCGGTTAATCCGGCTTCTTTGGAAGCTCGTAAACGCCGTTCACCGGCAATCAACTCATAGCGTCCGTCTGCAGATTTACGCACAATTAAGGGTTGTAAAACACCTTTTTCTTTAATTGATGCCGCTAAAGCAGCTATGGCATCTTTATCAAATTCTTTACGCGGTTGTAATGAACTCACAAAAATATCGTTGATTTGTACGCTGACATTATCCTGTGTAACCGCAGATAACTCGTCATCTAAAATACTATCGTTCATTTCGCCGAGAAGTGCTTCAAGTCCGCGGCCCAAACTTTTCTTTTTACTATCTTTTTCATTATCTAGCATGCTATTAATTCCTTCTCTCTTTTCAATACCTCTTTAGTTAATCCGATGTACGCCTGGCTGCCGGAACATTTAAAGTCGTACAATAAAACCGGTTTACCGTGCGAAGGGGCTTCAGATATCTTAACATTTCTGGGAATTACGGTGTTATAAACCTTTTTGCCGAAAAAGTTACGCACATCATCTTCAACCATCTGGGTTAGGTTGTTGCGTTTATCGTACATAGTTAAGACTACGCCGTGCAATGTTAATTTAGGATTAAAATTTTTCTTGATTATATTGATGTTTTTAATCAAATCGGCAACACCTTCAAGCGCCAAAAATTCACATTGCAAAGGAACAATTACCGCGTCGGCAGCCACAAGTGCATTTACGGTTATCAAACTTAAAGAAGGAGGACAATCAATTATAATGTAGTCATAGTTGATACCGTCCTTTTGTAAAGCTTTTTTGAGAGCAAATTCGCGTGCCGGTTGATTAACTAATTCAATTTCCGCCGCCGCTAAGTCGGGGGACGATGGTATAATGGAAAACCGTGGAACATCAGTCCAAACGACTGCTTCGGTAAGTTTTTTAACACCTAACAAAACATCGTATGATGATAAAACGGCACCTTTTTTATCAATCCCCATAGACGTTGAGGCGTTGCCTTGCGGGTCTAAATCAACAACCAAAACCTTTTTACCGGCAGCTGCCATAGCTGTAGCAAGGTTTACCGCTGTAGTGGTTTTGCCGACACCGCCTTTACGGTTGGCAACAGCCAATATTCTAGGCATTTTTTTCTCCCTTTGGTTTAATATCGGTTACAATCAGTATCTTACCTTCCTCGGATAATAAACTATCCTCGGCTTTGTAAGAAAAGTTATATTTATGTTCGGCTTGAACAACTTCTTCCCTCCAACTTCGTCCTTTGGGAAACAGGCACAATGTCTGTTTGCGGCAAAAAGGACGGGCATAGTCCAATAATTTATCAAGTGAACACATAGCTCTCGAAGTAATAATATCGAATTTTTGCTTAGGTAAATTTTCGATTCGTTCATTGACGATTCGCACTTGTAAATCCAGTTTAGTAGCGACTTCGTTTAAAAACAGTGTTTTTTTTCTTATACTTTCGACCATAGTTATATTTAAAAACGGTGTTCTTTTTTTAGTTATTACAGCCAACACCATAGCCGGAAAACCTGCACCTGAGCCGAAATCGATTAAATTTTGCGCGGTTTCAGGTATGTATTGCAACAACTGTGCCGAATCTAAAAAATGTCGATTCCACGCGTCAGATAAACTCGAAGCACTTACCAGATTAAGCTTGTTTTGCCACTCAATCAACAAAGATTGGTAGTTTTTTAAATCCGATAATGTTTCACGTGAAACAATAAGTCTTTCCTCTGGTTTTTTCATATTTTTTTTCTACACTTTTTTATAAATATTTAAAAGAAAAAAAATACTTATAAACAATATTTAAATCTAAAAAAATTAAATCTTTTAAATTCAAACTGTTAAACACCCGCACTTGACTCTGTTTATTAAATAAATTCATACCTTTATAAAATAAAGTTCAGAGATTGAATCACTACAAGTGTTTTTTGATTCACAGATTTGGTTTAAGATGATTAATTAACTAATTGTTTTTTAAATAACCTAAAAGAGCAGTTATAGCTGCCGGTGTAACACCGGATATCCGCGATGCTTCACCTATTGTGGCAGGACAAACTTGAGATAATTTGGCAACCATCTCGCGCGAAAGACCGCCGATACTTGAGTAATCAATATCTTCGCGAAGTTTTAGATTTTCATCTTTTTTGAAAAGCTCGATATCGGCCAGTTGACGTTTGATATAACCGGAATAGCGGGCTTCAATTTCAATCTGTTCATAAACAAGCGGATTTATGTCTTTGAGTTGCGGCCATATTTTGACGATAGTTTCACGTGAAACGTCATTATAAGACATCAAATCAAAACAACTGCGCTTTGATGTGTCGTGATTGATGTTGCAACTTTGAATGGTGCTGATATCGGTTTTAAGATTTTTGCTTATATAACGTAAATTATCAACGGCTTGCTTTTTGACTTTAAATACACTGTATCGATTCGCACTGATACAACCGGCAGAATAGCCTTTTTCGGTTAGACGCATATCAGCATTATCGGAGCGCAAGAATAAACGGTATTCCGAGCGAGAGGTGAACATCCTATATGGTTCATCAACACCTTTGGTTATAAGGTCGTCTATCATTACGCCGATATAACTTTCCGAGCGATCAACATAAAATTCAGAATCAGTGTTCACACTTTTAAGTGCGGCATTTATACCGGCAATCAATCCTTGAGCGGCAGCCTCTTCATATCCGGTAGTTCCGTTAATTTGGCCAGCTAAAAATAAGCCGGAAATTTTTTTACATTCTAAACAATGGTTAAGTTCTTGCGGATTAACATAGTCGTATTCGATGGCATAAGCCGGCCGCAAAATTTTGACATTTTCCAAACCTTTAATAGTGTGAATAAAGGCATCTTGCACGTCAGCCGGTAAAGAGGTTGAAATACCATTAGGATAAACCACATCGGTGGTTAGCCCTTCGGGTTCAAGGAATATTTGATGAGAAGTTCTATCGGCAAATTTGACCAATTTATCTTCAATGCTGGGGCAATAACGCGGGCCTACTCCGGTAATAAGACCGGAAAAAAGCGCACATTTATTAAAATTGTCGCGAATTATCTGATGAGTTTTTTCGTTAGTATGCGTAATGTAACAACTTATTTGCGGAGTGGTGATTCTTTCGGTTAGAAAAGAAAAAGGTTGCGGTTTTTCATCACCGTCTTGTTTTTCAAGTTGAGAATAATCTATAGTTTTGCCGTCAAGGCGTGCCGGAGTACCTGTTTTAAGACGCCCTAAAGATAGCCCCATTTGCTTTAAATACGGTGTTATACCTTTGCATGATACATCACCTATACGACCTCCGACAGAGGTTTGATGACCGATAAACATTATACCGTTAAGAAAAGTTCCTGAAGTTAAAACAACTGATTTTGCGTTTATTTTCTCATTGTCGGACAAAATAACACCAGCAATTTTATTGTTATTAAAAAGCAGGCCTTCAACAGCGGCTTCATAAATAGTAAGGTTGTTTTGCGTCTGCAGCGCTTCCAGCATATATTTTTTATATAATTCTCTGTCGGCTTGAGCGCGAGGCCCACGCACTGCCGGTCCTTTGGATGCGTTAAGCATACGAAACTGGATACCGGCTTTGTCAATCACACGTCCCATTAAACCATCAAGAGCATCAATTTCTCTGACCAGATGGCCTTTGCCCAAACCACCGATGGCCGGATTGCACGACATAGCTCCGATAGTGGCTATTTTATGAGTAACCAGCAAAGTATCTGCACCCATACGTGCCGATGCTGCCGCAGCCTCACAACCGGCGTGCCCGCCTCCGACAACTATAACATCAAAAAACTCTTTCATTACACCCTCACTAGGAGTCGTTGTTTAACGTATTTTTATTTATTTTTCAAGAGGTATTACAAAGTAACTTAAAGAATATACTTAAGAAAAATATATTATTTACCGATGCAAAACGAACCGAAAATTTTATCTAAGATTTCATCAACCTCAATATAGCCGGTGATTTTGCCCAATTCACGCGCGGCTAAACGAATATCTTCGGCTGATAATTCTATTTCTTTATTAAAATTAAACTGCAACAGATTATCAATCGTGTTTTTTAGAGCCTCGCGGTAACGATGGCGAGTGATTAAAAGTCCGGAAGAGGCAGTAACGCGAGAAGATATTTTAGCTACAACGGCTTGCAATAGTTCATCAATACCGCTTTTGTTTTTAGCCGAGATAGTAATTATATTTTGAGCTCGTAAAGATTTAAGCGCAGAAGAGGAAATTTTATCAATTTTATTGGCGACGTTAATAACCTTAGAATTATCAACATTTTCAAGCGGTTGACAGGTGTCTTTTGAACAATCAAATAAATTAATTATCAAATCACCGTCAGCGGCTTTTTGCAAAGCTATTTTGATACCCTGTTGTTCTATTTCTTCCGATGTTTCGCGCAGACCGGCAGTGTCGGTAAAAATAACCGGATACCCGTTAATATCCATATGAATATCGATAGCATCACGAGTTGTGCCGGCAATATCGGAAACAATAACCGCTTCGCGCGAAGTGAGGGCATTTATAAGTGAAGATTTACCGGAATTAGGCGCCCCTAAAATTACCACTCTAAAACCATCACGTAAAGACTCGCCGATGGTATCACCTTGAAGATGTTGTTTAATTTCACGAATAATTTTAAATACAGTGTTTTCTAAATTTTGGATAACATCTTTGGGTAGTTCCTCATCGGGAAAATCAATATATGCTTCCAAGTGAGCCAAAACATGCAACAACTGTTCACGCCAACCATCATAGAGATTTTTTAAGTTTCCTTCCATTTGGCGCATGGCAAATTTTTGTTGTTCGGAAGTTTCAGCATCAATCAAATCGGCCAAACCTTCAGCTTGGGTTAAATCCATTTTGTGATTATAAAAAGCGCGTTTGGAAAACTCGCCGGCTAAGGCATAACGAAACCCTTTTATTGCGGATAAGGCAGATAAGACCGAATTGATTACCGCACGGGAACCATGGGTTTGCATTTCTACAATATCTTCACCGGTAAAAGAATGAGGCGCCTTAAAATACAAAATCAGCGCTTGATCCAAAGATTGACCGGATTGATTTTTGAGAGTGGCAAAATAAGCATAGCGCGGTTTGATGTGTTTTGTATCAATATCGGTTAACAAATTTATTGCTTCCAAAGCATTGCTACCGGATATACGAATCACGGCAACTCCGGAGCGACCTTGAACGGTTGATAAAGCATAGATTGTTTGGTTATCCATTTTGCACCTCTTAAGCAAAACTATTAAAATATTTTACAAAAGTATGCAAGCACAAAAAAGCCATTTTTTTGACTCTGGGCGCGTTTTTAGATTTTTTTAATAAAAGTATCGTAGTATGACCAAAATTCTTTTGTGGGGCTTTTGGGCGGACTCAAAAATTTGGAGATAAAAAATGAAAAAATTAATCATTTGGGATTTTGATGGTGTAATTGCCGACACCGAGAAATTATGGATTGAAAATCGTCTGTATTTCTTGCGACGAGATTATGGAGTCGATTGGGATTTCAACAAAGCATATAAGCATATAGGTGGAATTAGTGAACGTGATAAGGAGAAAAATTTAAAAGAACTAGGATTAGATATAAAGAATAGTTTTTGGCAAGATTCCAATCAACGAGATTATGATACTCTGACTCAAGTAACGTTAACTCCTTTTATTGAAGACATTTTTCAATTAAAAGAATTTGATCAATGTATCGCGACCGGCGGCATTATGGAAAGAACAGCAAGAAAAATTCGACAAACTAAAGTTGATAAATATATAGATAAAAGCTGTGTTTTCACCGCTGATATGGTAGAAAGAGGTAAACCGGAACCGGATTTGTTTTTGTTAGCAGCTGAAAAAATGGGCTATAACCCACAGGATGCTATAGTTGTTGAGGATTCAACCGTCGGAGTAGTGGCAGCACAAAAGGCGGGTATGAAAGTTATTGCCTTTGTGAAATATAATACACCGGAAGTTAAAAAGATGGTTGAAGATTTACACCCTGATTTTATGGTTGACGATATGCGGGAAGTAAAAAAGATTCTGCTTGATTTTTACAATTAAATTTATATAGTCTTATCATCTAATTTATTATTAATTTTCTAAAAATTACTATTATGAAAAATTTTAAGAATTCCAGAAAAGTTTTGGGTATTGTTGTCTTAGATTTCATTATGGACAATTATTTACTGTTAATCGGTATGTTTACCGTTTGCATAGCCGGATATTTAGAAATAGCTGTTTTTAAGGATCTATGTGCGTTTATGTATGCTTTTATAGGCAGTTTAGTTGTTTTTTTAATAGTTAAAGATGATAAACTGATAGCCGGTTACAGTAAAAGCCACACTGTAGGGCTTACCTTAATCAGCTTGGCTCTTTTGACAATATTCACAGCTTTGTTTGGAGAAACAATAAAATATCATATAATTGGTTATATTGTTGGAATACTTACAGTAAGTATATTATTTTTTATAAGAAACAGAATTGTAAGAAGTTATTATAGATATATAACTTTGTATGTATTTGTACTGGAATTGTTGTCTTTATTTGTAAACATAGTAATACAGTTTATTGTTTCTTTTTTAATAACAAATTTTAACCCCTGCTCTTGATTTAAGCAGGGGTTTTAATTTTATCCTAAGAATTCATATTAGCAAAGAAATCTTGGTTATCTTTGCTTACTCTTAATTTATCAAGCAAGAATTCCATACCGTCGGTTATACCCATTTGCATCAAAACGCGGCGCAATACCCACATTTTGGTTAAAGTATCTTTATCAACCAAAAGCTCTTCTTTACGAGTACCGGAACGAGTAATATCAATGGTGGGAAAGAGACGTTTATCGGTTAATTTTCTATCTAAGATAATTTCGGAGTTACCGGTGCCTTTAAATTCCTCAAAAATAACCTCATCCATACGCGAACCGGTATCAATAAGAGCTGTTGCAATTATGGTTAAAGAACCTCCCTCTTCAACATTACGGGCGGCACCTAAAAGACGTTTCGGACGTTGTAAAGCATTGGCGTCAACACCACCGGTTAAAACCTTGCCTGATGATGGGATAACCGTATTATAAGCACGACCGAGACGAGTAATTGAGTCGAGTAAAATTACCACATCTTTTTTATTTTCGACCAAGCGCTTGGCTTTTTCGATAACCATTTCAGCAACTTGAACATGGCGAGTGGCCGGTTCATCAAAAGTTGAGGATATAACTTCACCTTTAACCGAACGTGTCATATCGGTAACTTCTTCAGGACGCTCATCAATCAACAAAACCATCAGATAACATTCGGGGTGATTGGTGGATATAGCATGAGCAATATTTTGCAGCATAACGGTTTTACCGGTGCGTGGAGGGGCTACAATAAGCCCGCGTTGACCTTTACCTTGAGGAGAAATCAAGTCAATAACTCTGGTAGTATAATCTTTATCTCCGCAGATAATGTCAAAATTGAGTTTTTCGGTGGGGTAAAGCGGGGTTAAGTTATCAAAATTGACACGTAATTTAGATTTTTCAGGATCATCAAAGTTGATTTTTTTTACATTAACCAGCGCAAAATATTTTTCATTTTCTTTAGGAGCGCGGATTTCACCTTCCACTGTGTCACCAGTGCGAAGCCCGAATCTTTTAACCTGTGCCGGTGATACATATATATCATCAGGACCGGCCAAATAATTTGATTGCGGCGAGCGTAAAAAACCAAAACCATCTTGCATAACTTCAATAGTTCCCTCAGCGCTGATAGCTTCATCTTCGCCGACGGTTTTTTGCAAAATACCAAACATTAAATCTTGTTTGCGTAAAGATGAAGCATCATCAATACCAAGGTCTTCAGCTAAAGCCAATAACTCAGCCGGAGATTTTTGTTTTAAATCTTTTAAGTTCATATTTACCTTTTATGGATTGTTAGAAAGAGAATTTGAATATAAAGTCAAACATCAGTTTGATGATTATTATATATAAGAACATTGTGAGTTTTGTCAATGAAAATTATCAACAGGTCACCTTTCCAATATATAATTTAAAAAAATAGTTTTGGTTATTAGATAAAGCGACTTTTGGGGATTATTTTTTTATACATAATGTTATAAACAAACAACGCTTTTGTTGATAAGTTTTAGCGACTCGAATCAGATTTAAGAATAATTTTTTGATTTTTAATAAAAATACTATTTAAAGTGAATTTTAATTATTTTTTTATAATCGAAGTTATACACATTATGTTGATAAAGTTATGACTTGTTTATAAGTCTGGAGTTTAATTTGATATAAGTTGAATAAATTTTACTATTGTATAAAAAGCGCTATGTTATACACAAAAAGACAAGAGTTTGTTGATAAATTCCATAACTGTTTGAATTAGGATAAGAAATGAAATTGGTGGCTATAACCGGATCTATCGGTTGCGGTAAAACGACATTGGCAAAAATCGCTAAAGATTTGGGATACGCGGTTTTTGATGTTGATGCGTGGGTCAGAAGAATTTATCATAAAAAAGATTTTTTGGTACAATTAAATAAGTTGTTTAATGGATGTGTTAAAGATGGTGTTGCAGATAAAAAATATTTGCGACAGATAGTTTTTAATGATAAAAAAAATTTAACAGCTTTGGAAAATTTGATTTATCCGACCTTAAATAAAATGATTCGTCAAGAAATCAGAAAGAAAGCTTTTAAAGATGAAATTTGTTTTTTAGATATTGCTTTATTATTTGAAAAAAATTGGGATAAATATTGTGATTTTATTATATTGGCTGATGTTGATTATGAAATTCAAAAACAAAGAGTTATGAAAAGAGATAATATAAGTGAAGAGGGGTTTGAAAAAATTAATTGTCAACAGATGAGTAATACCGAAAAAAAGAATTTGTCAGATATTGTTATTAATACGGATAAACCGCTTAATTTGTTAAAAGTTGAGATGATTAATGTAATAAAAGCTTTGGAGTGTTATAATGGTTAGAGAAATAGTTTTTGATACCGAAACAACCGGTTTTGATTACGATAAAGGTGACAGATTGGTAGAAATCGGAGCGGTTGAGTTGATAGACCATATACAAACCGGTAAAATTTTTCATGAATATATAAATCCGGAAAGAGAAGTTCCGGAAGATGCCGTAAAAGTGCACGGATTGACCTATGATTTTTTGAAAGAATATCCTACTTTTGATAAAATAGCCGATAAATGGATTGAGTTTGTCGGTGACGCAAAACTGGTGGCTCATAATGCTAAGTTTGATATTAATTTTGTGAATTATGAGTTAAAACAATTATCAAAACCGGAAATATCCTGGGATGTAGTAATTGATACATTGGAAATTGCCCGTAATATGTTTCCCGGAGCAAGATGCAGTTTGGATGCATTATGTCGCAGGTTTGAGATTGATAACAGTGCCAGAACTTTCCACGGAGCTTTATTAGATGCGCAGCTTTTGGCTGAAGTTTATTTGGAACTTTTAGGGGGTAAGGAACCAACATTGATTTTCAGTGGTGAAAAGAAAAAAAATAATTCGGAAAACAGTGTGATAAATAATAATTCAATTAAGCATAATTATCGTGAACCGAGGCAATTTGTTTATGATGAAGATTGGGAAGAAAATCATAAAAAATTTTTAGAAGATAATATAAAAAATGCCATTTGGAACGCTTAAAAAAGCAGTTGACGGATTATCATTTTATATAGTAATATCTCTAAGCTTTATAATGCAAAGGAGTTTATAGAAGTGGTTTTTGGAAAAAATGTGTTAGTTTATGATTTAGATGACACACTTTATAATAAGACAGCAGAATTTGCCGATATTTTAGATCAAACAATGGCCGAAGCTTTGGTTTATGATTTGGGACTAAATATGAATGTCGATGAGGCTAAAAGTTTGGTTACTCAGTCTTATAAAATTTATCGTGACGGCGGAGAAATTTTTTATCAAAATTATGGTATTAATCCGAAGGATTTGTTTGTTGCTTATCATAAGCGTAAGCCGGTGGAAAAAATAGTGCCTTATGATAATTTGATTACTAAAATCGAGAAAATTCCGGCTGAACAATTCATTTTTACTGCCAGTGATCGTTATGCTTCAGAAAAAATATTAAAACATCTCGGTTTATACGAGTTTTTTAAGGATAGATATTATTCGGTAGAAGATTTCGGTGTTTATAAGAAAAACGAAGATGCGCAGGTTTATAAAGATTATTGCCGAAAAATCGGAGTTGAACCCAAAGATGTGGTATTTGTTGATGACAGTTATTCTAATTTGGAATTTGCCAAACAAGCCGGTATGATAACCGTAAGAATATATTATAAAAACAATTCAGCTAAAGATAAAACTTACATTGATTATGCTTATAAAGGTATAGAGAGTTTTTTGGATGATATTTTAGCTAATAAGGCGGCTTAATAAATTATTTATTTACATAAGACGTTCTCATATTTGTAGTTAGCCGGATTATCGAGTTTTTTCTGTTCGCCGGCTATTTCTTTTTTAATAAAGTCAACCAATGGCATAATTTTTTGATTATACTTTTCGGTTAAATCTTTAGTGGCTTGTTCAAGTTGTTTGGTGTCATCAATTGTAATCGGTGAAGTGTTTTGAATTATTTTGGAAGCGGAAGCACTGAATATCGGTAAATAATATTCCAGAGTCGTTTTGTTAATTTGTTGATGTGTTTGTTCGTGGCGCAAAACAATATTATAACGACACGAGTCTTTTTCCAAATTGTCAGCCAGATAAATAACCGGCTTGCTTAAGCCTAAAAATATGTCTACTTTGCTCGGTATTACGCAAAATTTGCCAATGGTAATCGGTGTTGCCGCAGCAACTACGGAAATGTCAAAATTAACCGTGGCAGTAGCTAAACCTGATGCAAATAAATCACTTTCCACCAGATTATATTCTTTAGCCATAGAAGTAATGTCATTGATGTTGCGGGAACTGTTATATTGCAAATTACCGAAAGACGACATTACATTAATTGTCGGAGCAATGATTAAGTTTTCACAATCGAGCGCTAAAACTTGATTGGCAAAAAAATTTATAAATGTTAATACAAAAAAAAGTTTTTTCATGATATGGTATTATAAAGTTCAATTGGTTAAATTATGGTTGATATGAAAAAATTTATTGTGATAACTTTTTCGATTTTGTCTTTAGCGGCATCAGCTGATGCACAATATGTGCGAAAATTAAAGGAACCGGATTTTTTTATTCCGGCCGGCGAAGAAATGCATAAAGCGGAAAAGTTACCGGAAATAAGAGTTATTCAAAAAGAAAACACAAAAGCTCAACAAACAAATGAAGTTGCGCAAAACTTATCAAAAAATACGGTAAGTGAAACAACCGAAAAAGTGATGGAAAAGAACACATCAAGAAATTATTTGAAGCAGATTCCCGAGTATAAAAACAAATATAATCAATATATTAATGATATTATGCGTTTTTATAGCGATGGGGTGATGCCTAAAAATGAGATTTTGCAAAACGATTTGGCCGCAATGAACAGTGATGAGCACAGAATGGTCAAAGCTCCTGCACCTAATGAGCTGACATCAAAGGAAATGGCAGATTTTTATGCATTATATCAAAAAATGCTGAAAAATTAAATTTCTAAGGCGTATATATCGGTGATGTGCCATTTGGAATCGATATAATTCATAACGTAAATAATGTTGCCGTTACATAAACCAAACCAATTACCGTTGCACGAACTTTTGGTGTAAACTTCGACGGCTCCGTCAGCGCGCGGAGATATTTTATCAATTTGATAAGATTGAAAAGTCGGACGTTGTAAGCTTTCATCAACCATAAAAATAAATGAAGGCATATCATTTTTGTGATTTTCACACTCGGAAAATTCCGGATTGATTATACATTTAATAGCGGTATTTATGGTGCAAATCATTTCGGAAGAGGAATCGCAACCTTCCGTTAAATTTTCTACGGAAAAGGAAAATACCGTATCTTTGTCAATGGAGGAGGTTTCTTTTGAGGTTTGATCGGCAGTGGTGTCTTTTGGGGAACAGGCTGATAAGATAAATAAAAAACCTAAAACAAAAAACAATTTTTTCATATGGCGAATCCTTTTATTAAGTTAGTTTTTTATAATATAATACACATAAAATAAAAAGGAAGAGAAAAACTCTTCCTTTTTATAAAGGTTATTTCTTTGAGAATTAGAATGAGTATTTAGCACCCAAAGAATATTCCATCATATGATCCATACCATCCAATTTGTCAGCCCAAATGTAGCGAACCAAACCACGGATAGCAATGTTGTTGGTTACGTTATATTGCATACCGGCACCCAAACGATAACCTAAACCGTTGTCAGAACCTTTGCCTGCACCGGTATCCATATCGTAGTCGTAGTTAGCAATACCAGCAGTTCCCAACAAAGAGAATACACGGTCGCAACCTAAGGGTAAATAACCATAAGCATCTAAACCATAAGCGGCAAAATCAACTTTATTCTTTACGCCACCGATTTTCTTGTGCCATTTGTTGGAATTTTGATAGAAAACTTCGGTACCGAAATAACGATTGTAATCAGTGCCTAAAAATACGGAATAAGTGTGCATATCCATATTGGGCATATTTTTAACCGAAGCGCTGGTCAAATTATATTGAGCACCAACATAGGGTCTGAATTCCAAAGCATTGGCTGAAGTTGCCAAAGCGATAGCTGAAACAGCAGTTAACAAAGCAATATTTTTATTCATAAAAAGCTCCTTTTATAAAACTTAAGTTCAATAACAGGCATTACTATATACTAATTTATTAAAAATGGAAGTAAAAAATTATACAAATTGTTGTTTTATGAATAAATTGATGTTAAACTGACAATAAATCGGGAGTTTAATATGATAAAAATTCGTAATAATCAAAAAGGTTCAAGTATGGTAGAGATGTTAGGCGTATTAACCATCTTGGCTATACTTGGTATGGGAACAATTAAGTTTATCGGCGGTGTTCAGAACGTTTTTATTCAAAATATGGTTGTAAGTGAAGCCCGCGATTTGCAAAAAGTTATTTCCGATCGTTACAAGTTTGAAGGAAATTATAAATCTTTGTTTGAAAGTCGTTCCTGTGATGATGAACCGGATACGGTGGCACAATTTTTATGCGGCGCCTGCGAAGGTTGTAATTCACAAGATCGAATGGCGCCTTTTCAAATGTGCTCAAACGGCAAACTTCATCATCGCGGCGGTGGAAGCGTCAGAGTATGTAAATATGATGACGCCTATAAACATTATGTGATGTTTTTTGAAGGATTGACCGACAGAAGCTGTACGGCCTTGGCACAGGTTAATTGGTATACCAGACAAAAGTCGGATATTTATCGTATGATAATTAATTCAGGTATTACAAATAAGGAATTAGCTGTCGAGTCTCCGTTTACCAAAACCGAGGGATCAGTCGTTTTTCCGATAACCGCATCACAAGCTATGACAGCTTGTTCAAACGGGGATAGTAATAATGATATACAGTTAGTGTTTTTCTGACGGCGGAGCGGTATTTTGATAAAAGTTGAAGATATAAGCAAAAACAATGCGCTCGGTGGAAGTCGGTCAGCCTCTAAGGTTGGCAGCGGAGAAGATTTTGCGCAATACTTGAATATAAGCAGAAATGCTGCCCCGCAAGATGTTAAGGCTACAACAGCCGTTGCTTCGGCCGATGCCATATTTGCCGCACAGATGGTTGATGATGAAGAGAAACAACAAATTCGTAAAAAAATAATAAAAAAAGGGTATGATTTGTTGGATAAACTCGATGAAATAAGGCAAGGCTTATTGCAAGGAGAAATCGTTAAAGAAAAATTGATAGAAATATCCAGATTTGTTAAGAATAACCAATTTAATACCGATGATGAAAAATTAAAAGAAATTTTAGATGAAATAGAATTGCGTGTAGAGGTTGAAATCGCAAAAATTCGCCAAAATTATATTTAGCTTATGTGTCATAATATTAACAAAATGTTATTACTTTAAACTTATAATAAGTTTTGTAGTCAGTTCAAAATAAGGAAATAGTACTATGTTGTGGTGGGTTTCGGCGGCTTTTATTTTCGGTTTTATAATCCCTTATATGGCCAGACGTTTTGCCAAGTTTATGCCGGCAACACTGGCCGGGGCGTTGCGGGAGTTATTGCGACGGGAAAAAAGGCATAAAAATTATCGCAAGAGCAAGTTATATAAAAAATTTTTTTGGCGCTCGGTAGTTTTCGGATTTATTAATGGCGCTTTAACAGCGGCAGCTTGGGGGTATTTTGCGAATCCGGAAATGATTATTGTTTATATGTGGCTTTTGTTTTTGTTGGCAGAAATTGATAAAAGGATGTTTGTTTTGCCGGATATTTTAACAATTCCTCTGTTGCTTTTGGGCTTAACAGCAGCTTATATCGGAGTCGGTGAAATAGCGATTGATGACAGCCTTTTCGGTGCCTTAGCGGGATATTTTTTACCGGTGGCTGTCAGTTTGTTAATTGTTTGGTATAAAAAAGATGCTTTTGGTGGCGGAGATATAAAGCTTTTGATGGCTATAGGTTCTTGGTTAGGGGTGATAGGGTTGTTATTGGTTATAACCGGTGCTTCGATTTTAGGGTTAATCACAGCCTTAATTCAACGTAAAAAATCTATCGCTTTCGGACCAATGTTAGCAATTGCTGGTATTTTGGCAGCGTTTATAATTTAATGATCTAGGGAGGTCAAAATGGTTAAAGTGCAAAATAAAAAAAATGAAAAAAAGTTTGTTGATAAGCTGTATTTTAATGATAACCAAAGAAGATTAATTACTTTAGTCGGCAGTCGCGGGTTTGATGCGTTTATTATGTTGATTATTTTAGCCGATGCAATAGTGCAGGGATTGATGACTTCGCCTACTATGAATTTTTATTGGGGAAGCATTTTGTTTTTGCTTGATAGAGTTTTTATGGGGATATTTATTACGGAAATGCTGTTAAAGATTCTGGCTTTGAAATTAAGCTTTTTCAAAAACGGTTGGAATATATTTGATTTGCTTATCGTAATGGTTTCATCACTGCCTTTGATGAGTATTTTTATTATATTGCGAACTTTTAGATTGTTGCGAGTTATAAAATTTGAGAATCGCAATGATCGTATAAGCAAAATTGTTAAAGTTTTTTTGAAACTGCAACCGACTTTTATAGCTTTTTTGGCCATATTTGCAGTGTTCTTTTATATTTTTGCAATTATGGCAGTAAATTTATATGGTGATACTTTTGTAATATTCAGTTCACTTGGTGCTTCAATGTTCAGTTTGTTGCAAGTGTTTACTTTAGACGGTTGGGCAAGTACTATTGCCAGACCGGTTATGGTGGTCTATCCTAATGCGTGGATTTTCTTTTCGACATTTTTATTAGTAACGTTTTTGCTGACTTTGAGTTTTATCATTACCGCTATAAAGGCTAATGATTAGATATATTTATAAAGACTGCGCCCGTGTTTTTTAAGCCATAAACGATGAGCTTGATAATGCGGGCAAAGTTTTTCCACGCATTGCCAAAAAGCGCTAGAGTGGTTAGGGTGTTTAAGGTGAGATACTTCGTGGCAGACCAGATAATCTATAACTTCCGGAGGAGCCATACATATCCGCCAATTATAATTAATATTACCTAAGGTGGAACAGCTTCCCCAACGCGACTTGGTGTCTTTGATGGTGACGGAAGAAACTTTTTTTTCAATAGAGGCAGCTTTTTGTAAAGTCATATCAGTTAGGCGATTAAGCGTTTGTTTTTTTAGAAAATCAATAGTGCGCCGATGTAAAAACTCACTATCACCGCTTATTTGCAACGTGTTATTAACCAAAACGGTATAACGATTTTGCGGGCAATGAATAATGCGATAGGTTTCACCGAAAAAAATAATTTCATCACCGGAGCAAAAAGTTTGTGCCCTAGGTAAGCGGCCCATCATATTGATAATCCAATCACGATGCAGGGCTAAAAACTCTTTGGCTTTAGCAACAGAACAACGTCGCGGTAAAGTTAATATCGGCAAGTGTATTTTTTCATCTATGCGTAAAGTCAAACGCTTGGCTTTGGCAGAAGTTATTACTTTGATTGGAAATCCGCAAAAAGCTTGATAATCAAAGGGTCGGCCATTCAACAATGTAATCTTCATAATTTTTTACTTCGGATTCAGAAATAGTTTCGTGAGCTCTTACGGATTTGCCGGCAAGATGTACCGAATCGGGATTGCCGCTGATAAGAGGGTGCCAAAGAGGTAAGTCTTTTTTAGCAACAACCAACCGATAAGCACAGGAAGGAGGTAAAATTTCCGGTTCGGATAAAACCGTTTGCAAGGTTATATTGCGGCAATCGGCAACTTTTTCAAAACGATGTTCATAAATGCGGCATAGACCGTTTTCGGGATTAAGGAAGCGGCAACGAGCGGAAGTGAAATAAATTTTGTTTTTGTTTTCCAGTTTATTAAGACAACATTTACCGCAGCCGTCGCACAAAAGCTCCCATTCCGTTTGGGTAAATTGTTCGGGAGATTTTTTTTTCCAAAATTCCGGTTCAAAATCGCAATCGACAAAGCGCTGCGCCGGCGAATCTGTAGTACTGCTTGAAGACATTGCTTTTAAGCTCCTATACGTTGGGGAAGGCGATCTTCGCGGGCAAGGTTGCCGAATTGAGCAAAGTCACCATTCCATGATAAAGGAATCGGTCCGGTAGTACCGTGACGATGTTTACCGATAATAACTTCAGCACGTCCGGCGGTTTCTTTACAACGAATCAGCCAATTATCATAACGCTGCTGAAATTTTTCCGGCGTTTCATTTTCACGTTGGGCGGGGACACTGTTGGCTATATAATAGTTTTCACGGAAAACGAAAAGGACTATGTCAGCATCTTGTTCAATTGAACCGGATTCACGCAAATCAGCCATTTGCGGTTTGCGATCTTCGCGGCTTTCGACACTGCGGTTCAATTGCGATAAGGCAATAACCGGTACTTGTAATTCTTTGGCTAAAATTTTAAGACCGCGGGAAATTTCAGACACCTCTTGAACTCGGTTACCTTCGCTTTTTTTACTTCCCGTTCCGGTGATAAGCTGAATATAATCAATAACAATCAAACCTAAACCGTGAGAGCGTTTAAGACGGCGAGCACGCGAGCGAATGGCATTTATGTTTAATCCGGGAGTGTCATCAATATAAAGCGGAATAGATTCCAATGTACGAGCTGCTGCCGCTAAGCGGGTAAATTGTGCGTTATCTATTTTGCCGACACGCATATCGTGACCATTGGTTTGAGTAACCGTGGATAAAATACGTGAAGCCAACTGGTCAGCCGACATTTCCAAAGAAAAGAAAGCGACCCCCTTTTTGGTCGCGGCAATGCTTTTTTCTTGAGCCATATATTCGGCAACATTATAAGCAATATTGGTGGCTAAGGCGGTTTTGCCCATAGCCGGACGTCCGGCTATAATGATAAGGTCGGAGTCGTTTAATCCGCCGATTTTGTTATCCAAATCATCCAAACCGGTGGGCAAACCGGATAATTTACCGCCTTTTTGTAAAGCAGCTTCAATGCGATTTACCGAATCCTGCATAGCTGAAGAAAAAGTAATGAATCCTTTAGACGCTTCTCCGACGGTTGCCAAGTCATAAAGTTTTTTCTCAGCATTTTCAATTTGTAAGGTTGCTTCCGAATCAATATCTTCTTTGGCGGCATCAGTGGCAATGCCACATCCGATATTGATTAATTCGCGGCGGAGATATTTATCGTAGATAAACTGCGCGTAGTATTCAGCGTCAGTCAAAGGTGTGGCCGAATCTGCCAGCTTGATGAGATATTTATGTCCGCCAACCTCGTTTAAGGTGCCGTTTTGCTCAAAGTAATTTTTTAAGGTAATAACATCAGCTACACGGCCTTTGGTAATTAATTTGGCAATTACATCATAAATTTGCGCGTGGATAGGGTCGGAAAAATGCTCCGGTGTCAAAATTTCCGAGATTTTTTCATAAACCTTGTTGTTAGCCAGAAGAGCACCGAGTAAAGCTTGTTCAGCTTCAATATTTTTAGGTAATTGTTCGGGGTCAGGTTGATACATTGATATAGAGTCCTTTTTATAAAAACAAGTTACCTTGCTTGATACAGCATATTGCACAAAAGTGCAAAGAGTTTTGTTTGACGGTTGAGTTATCTCTCTGTGGATAACGGGGATAAAGTTAAAACAAAACCCCATCATTTAGCAATGACGGGGTTTGTTGCAAATTGCAAAACTGTTGATTAGTTTGCGGATTTCTTTTTAGCAATAGCTTTTTTTATCTCAACAGCTTCAGCGGATAATTTGGAACTGGAGGTCGACTCGAGATAAGCATCCAAACCGCCGTTGTGCTCAATTGAGCGCAAAGTTTTTGCTGTGATTTTGAGTTTGAAGACTTTACCCAAAATATCACTTAACAAAGAAACAACCTGCAAATTAGGCAAGAAACGACGACGAGAGCGATTGTTAGCGTGGCTGACATTGTTGCCGCTCATTACGCCGGTGCCTGAAATTTCACATTTTTTAGCCATTTTTTTATTCCCTATATATAAAGTCGTTGCCTCTTAATACATAGATTTAGGTAATTAGTCAAGTAAAATTTTAAGAAAAAAGCTCAAAACGCCTCAAATTAGATAAAAACAGCTGAGAGGCCTCAAAACATTTGGCAGCATCCCAGCCTAAATGATCATTGACTCCGGGAATATAAGCAAAGTCTTTACCACCTATACAAGAAGTTACGGCTTGATAAGCTTCGGGTTTGCGAAATGCAGCAATAGGCTGTCCGTCAGCCTTGAGAAAAGGCGTACCGTCTTTACAGCAACCGCTGATGGTTGCGTAAGTACGTTTGATAAATTCCTGCTCTTTATTAAAACAAAAATTAAGAAGTTGTTGCTCGGCTGAAGATAATTTACCGCTTTTATCGCGCTTATTTAATAATAAAGCTACCAACTTACCATAAGCTATAGCGGTATAAGATAGAGGCAAGCCCCATTGAGCAGAGGTTTTTTCTTTAGCAGCAAGGGCTCGCTGAGTGAAGTTGCTTACACCATTATCATTTGGAGTATTGATATTATTATCAAAGCGACAAGCAAGATTGTTTTTTTGTTGATATAAAAAGCCGTCCTTATCGCAAAGTAAGTAATAGTTGAGATTAAGATAGCTGTCGCAAGAAATTATTTCTTGACCATCAACTGTGGTTTTAAAACTGTTATATCGCCAAGCGCCGAATTTGTGGAGTAAGTGTTTTTCAAACTTAGCTAAAACTTTTAAGTGTTTACGGATATTTATCAGTAAATCACCATTAACACTAAAGTCAAAATCTTCAGCAGCCAGCATAGTTAAAGATGAATCAACACGCGAAGTTGCGCCGCGAAATTCTTGAAGGTAGAAGTGACGAATGGCGCTGGAACTTTGGATAATAAAATCATCTAAATGAGATATGTCGGAAAATAAAGGAGTAAGCTTAAAACTGTTGCTTAGTCGGTTATCAAAAGATTGAAATTTTTTTTGCTGAAGGGAATGCAAGATTAGTTCATTTTGCAGGTTTATTACTTGCTTAAAGGCTTGAACGACGCTTAAATTATCCCAATTACAACCATTAGCAAAAGGAATTTCTTCCCAAGGACCGCAACTTTGCGGAGAAATACCTTGGATATACAAATAATGAGTTAAGCGAACAATGGTTTGAATAACTTGAGAAGGAACAGGAAGATTTTTTTTGATTCTTGTAATGGTTTCGGAAGTTAAACAGCGTAAGAACTCACCGTGAGATTCAATACGCTGGTTCATTTTCCAGTTTACGTCACGTCGCAAAGAACCATCAGAATTTTGCCAAAAAACGTGGGCAATGCCGTGATTATGGCGAGCACAAGCAGGTTTTTTAAATACTCGTTCGAAGCCTTTTATTTCCTCGGGAGCAGAGTAGGCATTGCACCACTGTAAAAGTCCGTGCCATAATTCATCAGGATAACATTCGGCAATAAGGGGGATCATACCCATATGATCACGCGGCCATTTTCTGGTCATATGTTTAGCGGCGGCATTAAAAGTTACACAAGGAATATGATTGGAAAAATGTAAATCAAAAACGCCATTATTTTGGCAGAGATTAAATAGCTTTTTGAATGTGATAAGATCAAAATCTTGTGACAAGTAAGGCGCAATTTGCAAATTATTGGTGTAGAAAGAAATCTTATTGCCATCAAGCGTTGAATGGTAACATAAGGTTATATGTCGGAAGTAATTACGGGCAAAATCAATGGTTTTAACGGTTTGTTTCAATGATGGCATAGTTACCTCGCTTTTATAAGAAAACGCATCTAGCGAACGTTGTATCGAAAAAAGAATAATAAAATATTAATGCGTTAGAAAACGCCTATTAAACTAAAAAGTGTATTTATTTAAAATGTTCTGAAAAACAAGAATAAACTATTGCAAATAAAATTTGTTTTTTATAAATTACAATTATATTGTGAATTGCAAAAATTCTGTAAATATAAGAGGAGAAAGTACTTGGTTAGTAAAAAGGACTTGGTTAATTTGGAAGGACTTTTTATGCTTTATGCCGTTAAGATAAATGATGGTAAGGTTATGGCTGCCAGAAGAATGAATACCTCTATAGATACCTTAAATAAGTATTTGGAAATATTGGAACGAGAGTTAGGATTTCAGCTTATTGCGGTTAATGACCGACGCTGTGCCTTAACGGAATATGGTGAAAAATTGTTTGTTTTGGCTGAAAAGGTTGTTGATTGTCTTAAATCAGCTTATGAGATGAGAGAGCGTGAAAATGCGGTTAAAGGCGAAGTGCGGGTGGCTTGCGACAGAATAGTAAAGTATAATTTGCAAGGCGGATATTTAGATAGCTTTTTAGATAAATATTCCGATATATCGTTATCCGTTGATACGTTTGATACCGTCGCTAATCGCGATAAAAAAGATTATGATGTGGGATTAAGTTATGATTTTCCTAAAGATGATGATTTGGTTGTGCTTACGACTAAGGAAATTGCTTGCGGATTTTTTGCTTCAAATAATTATTTACAAAAGCATTCCGTTCCGCAAAATTTAGCTGATATTTTACAAAAACATCGTTTGATATTAAAGAGAGAATGGCTGGATAAATACGGTAACGATATTAAAGATTTGGATAATAATACTCAAAGTATCTGTTTGTCTAACAGTAATTTTGTGGTTAATGAAATGGTAACTGCCGGCGGCGGTATCGGTATTCTGCCCAAAAGTTTTGCCAAACAGAATTACGAATTGATTTGTTTAGATGATATAATTTGCCCTTTTAATTCTAAGGTTTATTTGTTTGCTCGCAAAGAAGTCAAAGACGTACCGCGAATCCGTGCGGTAATTGATTATTATAAGCAAGTTTTAGCGGCAATGTAGTCTTAGGGCAACAAGGGTGACCACGCCGGATCGGAAGCATCGGCAGGTGTGATAATTTGGCGCTCGTTATAACCGGTTAAATCAATTGAATAAAGGTTGACCGGCGGTGTAGAGCGTCCGGTGCCTTTGTCTTGGCGAAAGTACATCAACACACGGCCATTGGGTGACCAAGTCGGACCTTCAACCAAATAACCGGAAGCAAGCAAGCGTTCGCCGGTTCCATCAGGATACATTACCCCGATATAGAATTGCCCGTTTGCCATTTTGGTAAAAGCAATATAATCACCGCGGGGTGACCAAACCGGAGTGGCATAACGTCCGGTGCCGAAACTGATACGCTTAGCATCACTGCCATCGGCATTCATAACATAAAGTTGCTGATTGCCGCCTCTATCGGAGTTGAAAACAATTTGACTGCCATCGGGAGAATAACTCGGCGAGGTGTCAATTGCTCTGCCCCAAGTAAGTTGCTTATTTTTACGGGTTTTAAGATCCATTTCATAAATATTGGTTTTGCCGCCCGAGGCATAAGAGAGCAAAATTTTGGAACTGTCGGGTGAAAAACGCGGGGCAAAAGTCATTCCGGGGAAATTGCCCAGCAACATCTGCTGACCGGATTCAATATCAAGCAGGTAAACACGCGGTGAGTTGTTAGCATAAGACATATAGGTGATTTTTTGTAAATTCGGTGAGAAACGCGGAGTTAAAGCCATAGAAACACCATTGGTTAAAAACTTATGGTTTTCGCCGTCTTGATCCATAATAGCCAAGCGTTTGATACGGCGTGTTGCCGGACCGGATTCCGATACATAAACAATGCGGGTATCAAAATAACCTTTTTCACCGGTAAGGTTTTCATAGATAGTGTCAGCGATAACGTGGGCGATGCGGCGCCAGTTGTCTTTGGTGGTGGTGTAAGATTGACCGGTTACCTGTTTCTCGGAAAAAACATCCCACAAGCGAAAAGATACTTTGAGTTGTCCGGTTGGAGTTTCTTCAATGGCGCTTTGCACCAGAGCTTGAGCTTTGATGGCTTTCCAATCCATAAACTCCGGTTCTTGTTCCATTGAAGAGAAATCTTGAATGTAGCTTGAGGAATCGATAATTTTAAATAAGCCGGAACGCTCCAAATCAGCGGCGACGACTTTGAGGATTTTGCTTCCCTGTTGCCCGATGAAAAAGCCGTCGTGAATGATGTCAGCTAAAGCAATAGGCATCGGATCGCGCATAGCACCGCTTACATCGATAGCTAAATCAGCCTTTGCAGGAAGAGCAAATAACAAAGCAGCAAAAAAGGCAAAAATTTTGGTTTTCATTTTATAAATCCTCAAAGAAAGTAAAAAGTTATCTTGATAATAACGGTGATTTATTAAAAATCAATTAGCGCCTTGACAATTTTACGCAAGTTTATAAAGTATTTCGTATGGAAATACGTGAATTTAAATCTTTATTGCCCAAGGGCAAAGCACTGCTTGGTTTTGATTATGGCGAAAAACGTTTAGGTGTCGCCACCTCGGATTTGTTGTTGATGACCGCCAATCCCGTAACCATTATTCAGCGCTCAACTTGGGATAGAGATGTTGCGCAAATAAGAAGCATCATTGCGGAAAAAGAAGTCGGCGGGCTGGTTTACGGACTGCCGTTACAGATGAATGGTATCGAGGGTGATACCGCACAAAAAGCCAAAGAGTTTGCCGCTAAACTGGCCAAAGAAATTGATTTACCCTACATCTTTTGGGACGAACGATTATCTTCCCGAGCAGTAGAAAATTTCCTCATCTCCGAGGTGGATATGTCGCGCGCCAAACGCAAACAAAAACTTGATGCGGATGCTGCTGCTTACATTTTACAAGGGGTATTGGACGCGCTTTCATATTGCTGAGCAATATTTTGCAAAATCGATTTAAGTTCCTTCGGTTCTTTAAAATTTTTAGCTGTTTGCGGCAGATTTTTTTCGATATTCCAAATATCTTTTTCATACGCTACCGCCTGCGGAATAAATCGTCGGCAAAAAGCCAGTTTGGCTGCTGCCAAATCAGCTGTATCATAGCCTATAATTTGCAAAAGTTGTGCAATATCAGCACGTTGCGAGATGTTTTTTAATCGTGGTTGATAAAAAATACCCACACCTTTTTGGTTAAGTTCTTTCCAGAAAAAGGATTTATTAGGATCAGCTTTGCGGGTGGGTGCCACATCGGAGTGCCCGACAATATTTTGCGAGGTGATTTTATATTTTTTAATCAACCTTTGCAAAAGTGCACATAAAGCCTCTTTTTGTGCTTTTGCGTAAGATTTTTGTCCTAAAGTCGGTGAAACCAACTCAATCCCTATAGAGCGCGAATTTATGTCGCTTTGCCCTTGCCAAGATGATACTCCGGCGTGCCACGCCCGATGTTTTTCTCCAACTAACTGCCAAATTTCGCCGTTCTCATCAATAATATAATGCGAGCTGACTTTACGTTCCGTGAAAACCTTTATAGCATCCTCAATAGGATAGATTTCACAATGGATAACTATCATATCAATCTTGCATTTGCGTTCATCATAAAAAGGCAAAAGATGGCGGTGCATTTGAGCTAACTCCTTAAAACGATTGATGACATTTGCGCGGCAAATCCGCCGTTAGTTAATACTTGGCGGCGGTGGGTAAAACGACGATAACTGTAATAATCATCTTCAAGCGCATAAGTATCTAAATGCGAAGCAGAAATATTTTTTATGCCGCAAGATTGCAGTTTGTATTGACAAAACGCCTCCAAATCAAAGAGATAATGACTGTTTTTTGATGAGGGGATAAAATATTTGGCATATTCGGCATTGGCAGTGGTAAAAGTTTGATAAAAATTATTATCAACTTCATAAGATTTTTGTGCAATACAAGGGCCGATAGCGGCAGAAATACGGTTGAGCTCAGCGCCTTTTTGCAACATCAATTTAACAGTGTTTTCAATAATGCCCGAAAAAGCTCCGCGCCAACCGGCATGAGCCGCGCCGATAATATGATTTTTGGTATCTTCAAGCAAAATCGGCGCGCAATCGGCAGTGCGCAGACATAGGATAATATCTTTTTGGTTGGTAACCAATCCATCGCCGTTTAGGGTATATTGTGAGGGTGAGGCCGCATAGTGCGCAATATTGCTGACACCTTGATTTAATAATACCAACCGAGAAGAATCTAAGCCAAATTGCGTGGCAATATAAGCTAAATTTTGTGCAAATTCTTGAGGGTTTTTGTTACCCTTGGGGCTGATGTTAAGGCCTTTAAAAACACCGGTAGAAAATCCGCCTTTTGAGCCGAAAAAACAGTGTTCAGATTTTAAGTTAGGTGCTTGCCAACTCATAAAAATGAAGCTCCGTTTTTAAGTTTCAACCCGATAACATCAGCGGCAGTTTGCCCGATGTCAGAAAATGTCAGACGCAGGCCGATATTTGACGGGACAATTTTATGCCCGAACATTAAAACCGGAATTTGCTCTCTGGTATGGTCAGTGCCTTTTGCCGTCGGGTCATTACCGTGATCGGCAGTAATAAATACCACATCATCATCACGCAAAGAATCGGCTAACTGTGGCAAATGTTTATCAAAATCTTCCAAAGCTCGAGCATACCCCATCAAATCGCGACGGTGTCCGTAAAGCATATCAAAATCTACAAAATTGGTGAATATCAAACTATTGTCAGGAGCTGTTTGCAGAGCGCTAAAAGTTTTATCCCATAAAGCATCGTGACCGGAAGCAAGAATTTTTTGGGTGACACCGGAAGATGCAAAAATGTCACTGATTTTGCCGATAGCAATAACTTCGCGATGGGAAGATTTTGCTATATCAAGCAAAGTCGGAGCGATAGGCGGTACCGAATAATCGTGACGGTTACAGGTGCGGGTAAATTCGCCTTTCTTTTCACCGATAAACGGGCGGGCAATAATGCGGGCAATGTGATAAGGTTTAACCTCTTCATAAGCAATTTGACATAAGTCATAGAGTTTTTGCAAGCCGAAATACTTCTCGTGAGCGGCAATTTGCATATTGCTGTCGGCAGAAGTGTAAAAAATCGGTTTTCCCGTTTTGATATGTTCCTCGCCGAAATCTTGAATAATCACGGTGCCGGAAGCGGCAATATTGCCTAAAATACCGGATAGTTTGGCGCGCGAACAAATTTTTGCAATTAAATCAGCGGGAAACGACGGATAATCCGGTTTAAAATAACCCCAAGGTTCCAAAACCGGTACGCCGGCAATTTCCCAATGTCCTGAAGTGGTATCTTTGGCTAAACTGATTTCTTGACAATGACCGTATTTAGATGGCAGATTAATTCGAGAATCGGCAGATGACAATTGTCGGTTGCTTAGAGAGGATTCGTTAGCAGCTTTGAGCAAACCTAATTTTACCAAATTGGGAATTTGCAGATTAGGATAATTATCGATAATGTGACCGCAAGTATCGGCACCTTTGTCATCGTATTGTTCAGCATCAGGCGCTCCGCCGATGCCAAACGAATCCATTACTAAAATTATGGCGCGAGGCATAACAGAATCTCCTTTTAAGGAATATAAACCGTGTGCAACATATTGGTGCGTCCCTTTTGATTTAGAGGGAATCCGGCGGTAATAATGATGTGATTGCCGGATTTGGCATAGCCGGAGCTTACGGCATATTTTATCGCGCAGTCTTCTACATTAGCAAATTTTTGAAAACTTTCTTTATTAATGTAAGGTTTAACACCCCAGACAATACCCATTTGGCGAGCAACTTTAATATCCGGTGATAGTGCCAGAATCGGTAAAGCCGGACGTTCGCTGGCGGTTAAAAAAGTAGTGAATCCGGAAGAGGAGTAGCAAACTATGGCGCTGACATTCTTTAAGGTGGCCGAAATCTCGGAGGCGGCAAAAGTTATAGCGTCGGCCTCATTGGACATAAAAGGAGTTGCGCGTGATGAGTTCATCAATTCAAAGAACAGCGGATCATCTTCTACTTCAGAGATGATTTTATGCATCATTTTAACTGCTTGGGTAGGATATTTACCGGCGGCAGTTTCGGCTGAAAGCATAACTGTGTCAGCACCATCGTAAACAGCTGTTGCTACATCGGAAACTTCCGCACGGGTTGGCGTGGGATTTAATATCATAGATTCCAGCATTTGCGTAGCGATAATTACCGGTTTGGCTTGATGGCGACAGGTTTTGACAATGCGTTTTTGCAATACCGGAACCACTTGAATCGGGCATTCAACCCCTAAGTCACCGCGGGCAACCATAATGGCATCGGATTCTTTAACGATATTGTTTAAATCGTCGATAGCTGATGGTTTTTCAAGTTTGGAGATGATACGTGCTTTATCTTTAACCAATTTTTTGAGCTCTTTAACATCATCAAGTTTTTGCACAAAAGAAAGTCCGATCCAATCGACCTCATTTTCAAGAGCAAATTTAATGTCTTTTTTATCCTTGGGGGTGATGGCGGAAATGTTGAGCTTGGTATTAGGCAAATTAACGCCCTTGTGGGAAGAAATATAGCCGCCGGTTTTAACGGTTGTTTCAATTTTATCTTTAGAATGTTTGGTGATTTTTAAGGCGATGTAGCCATCGTTGACCAGAAGAATCTCACCGGTTTTGACAGCGGCAAAAATTTCTTTATGAGGTAGGCAAACACGGGTTTCATCGCCTAATTGCGGGTTGAGATCAAGGGTAAATTTTTGTCCTTCTTTGAGTAAAACTTTGTCTTGGGCAAAATCACCGACACGCAATTTCGGCCCCTGCAGGTCTGCGACAATAGTTAAAAGGCGATTTTTTTCTTTTTCCAATTTGCGGATGATTTTGATGTTTTTACGATGATCTTCATAAGTGCCGTGGCTGAAATTGATGCGAAAAGCATCGGCTCCGGCGTCAATCAGTTCGGCAATTTTTTCTTTTGAAGCACAAGACGGACCTATAGTGGCCAAAATTTTGGTGCGAGTATCAATAGGCATATTTTTTTCCTTTGATTTAATGATTACGTTTAAGCTTAATATATATCGCAAGAAGTTAATAAGCGGTTATTTTTGGGCTTGTAAAAGCAAAATTTATTTGCTATCAATTTAGCAACATTTTTTTAATTAGGAGTAGTAAAATGAGTGAAGATAAAGTTGAGGTCGGGGGAATCGCCGCTGACAGATTGCGTTCGTTAGTTGAAAGAATTGAGCATTTGGAAGAGGAGAAAAAAGCACTTTCCGGTGACATCAGAGATATTTATGCCGAAGCCAAGTCGGCCGGATTTGACGTTAAGATTATGAAGGCGGTTATCAAATTGCGCAAGATGAATGCCGCTGACCGTGAAGAACAGGATCAGTTGCTGGATGTATATCGTCGCGCTTTAGATTTCTAGAAAAAACTGCGTCTAGCTGGCAACTAATAGAAGAAATTGCAAGACGGCGGCTCGGTCGTGTACTTCTTATGTACATTCACTCGCCGCCGCTTTTATTTCTTATTATTTGCACACGCTATCCGCAGTTTTTATGTAGTTTGACTG
>ERZ842401.1156-NODE-1156-length-38648-cov-7.289534_pt1 | contig 38648 bp, 19 predicted proteins | sample MGYA00521270_ERZ842401 | MGnify/ENA primary metagenome ERZ842401 (study PRJEB31892, sample SAMEA3878208) | bioreactor metagenome | biome: Moose rumen | place: Sweden | collected 2011-10 | study: EMG produced TPA metagenomics assembly of the PRJEB12797 data set...
GGGCGCGTTAGGGACTTTCACCCATTAGAATACGTTCGTGCTGGACGAACCAAAATAAGAGCCTCCCAAGTGGGAGGCTCTTTGCTTTTCGAGGTGCCTAGCAGACCTTTTGAAATTTATTTATCTTTTCGTGTTGATAATGAATATGAATTGTTGCAAAACATTGATAGATAGCACGTTGTAAAGTTTTCCTTGTTCCAAGCTTGGATAATGATGATTAAATAACGTTAAGCCACGTCTTAAAAATGCGCTACAAATGCGCTACAAATAAGATTTTTTTGTATCTTTGCACCCAGTAACTCAAACTACATTCGTTATGACGCAAATAATTGCCAGGGGCAGCAAGGATGATGGTACTGTCAATCTATATGCCCGACTTTACAAAAGACCATCGCTCAACAAGACTGTTGCGCTTGGCATAACGCTGAGCAGTCAGGACTGGCTGTTTCTGGAGTCAGTCCTTAAGAACGCAGAACAGGCTCAGAAGATGGGCGGTGCCGTAGTTCTAAGAGACTCGTTAGCTCAAAAACTATGGGAAATCAAAACTGTCCTTGACAGTATGATCTATGCAGGTACGGCATCTGCAGATACAGCCAAAGAGGCTATCAATGTGATTCTGCGTGAGGATTTTATTAAAGAGGCAGAACGGCAAAAAGAGGAACAGACAAAGAAGCAGGAAGAAGAGCAACGTGTTACGCTGATGGCGTTCATAGAGGAATTTATCCGGCAGTGTGAGACGGGAGAGCGTCTAAAGCATAAGAGTGCCAAAACGATTACTTCTGGTACTGTCAAGAGCTACCGAGGTACGCTGGCACAGCTGAAGGCGTATCAGGAGAAGCGCCATAAGCTGATAGACTTTGACGATGTGACGCTGGACTTCTACGATGACTGGTGTAGATTCTTTCTTGAAAAGACGGACAAGAACGGGAACCGTCGTCCGTATTCGCCAAACACAATAGGACGGCATGTGAGAAATCTGAAGATTTTCCTTTATGCAGCCAAGGATTTGAAACTTACTACGAGCAATGAGTTTGAGAGCAGCCGTTTCTCCGTAATATCTCAGGACGTAGATAATGTTTATCTGACCGACGAGCGTGTTCAGGAGATGTATGATATAGACTTTGGGGATGAGAAAACCATCGAACGGCTGATGAAGCAGGCTCCCAATGATGAAGAGCGTGACGTGATAAAAGACCAGCTGACTCGTAGGACCCCCAAGCTGCTGAATGAAGCAAAAGACATCTTTGTAGTTGGATGCCTGACTGGACAACGTGTATCAGACTACAAGCGAGTCAACGAGTCAATGTACAGGACGTTGAGCGACGGTAACGACTACATCTACTTGCAACAGGACAAAACCGGCAAGTGGATATACATTCCACTGGATATACGTGTCAGGGCTATCTTGGCGAGGTATGGCGGTAAGCTGCCACACATCTACGACCAAGACCTGAACGAGCGCATCAAGGTTATAGGCAGGCTCCTTGGTTGGAGAGAAAATGCTGGTATCACAGAACTTCACGGTATGATGGAAGTGCCTACACAGAAAAAGTTTTACGAGTGCATCAAGACGCATACGGCCCGTCGTACGTTTGCCACCAATGCCTATAAACACCGTATATCACTGTCGGCCATCATGATTATCACTGGCCATAGTAGTGAGCAGATGCTAAAGAAATATTTGAAGCTCGATAATGAAGAGCGTGCCATCATGGCAGCAGCGGAGTTTGCTAAAGCGAAAGAAGTAAAATTGAAGGTCGCTGAATAACTTATTACATTTTTCCAAGTTTTTCAGCAGAATACTTTACAAAGCAAAATTGGAGGGGCGTTTCACAACGTGCCTCCATTTGTTTTTAAATTCGCTTGCTTATGTTTTACTTAAAATCTTACTGCAAAGGTAGTCATTTATTAACAGTTTCTTAACAATCAGGGAATAAAATATTGCTGGAAATTCCCCGTGAGAAAATTATATGAAAGACACAGGGCCATTTCACTGTAACTTTGAAGCCGAATATTCAAAGATTGCGCAATTATGAAATGGAACTTACTTACCCAGCCATTAGGCATGAGCATGTCGGATGGCTATGCACCTAAGAAGGAGATTCCGCTGGCCATACCACTTGCGATGGCTGCAGGTTCAGTATTCTCTTCTATATTTGGAGCTAAGAAGTCGGCAGACGCCAATGCGGAGGCACAGGCCAAGCTGGCGGCAGAAAGAGCCGCAACAGAGGCGGAGCGCAGGCGTGCCAAGAATCAGACGTGGCTGTCGACGGCATCAGGCCAGAACACCATGCGTATGCTGATGGACCAGGCAGACCGGGAGTGGAAGCGCGACAAAGGTGCTGAGGCTGTCGGCGGCGGTACGAATGCAGCTACAGCCCTTGGCAAGGAGATGCGTAACCTTCGGCAGGCCGAGGTGATAGCTCAGGCTAATGCCAACTTCGAAGACAAGAAAGAGAACATTGATGCCAGCTATCGTCAGCAACTGTCAGGCCTCAACCAGCAGCAGATAGGACTCGACCAACAGCGGGCTGCAAATATCTCGCAGGCAGCATCCGGCATCAGTAGCGGTCTGATGCAGGGAGCAATGGCCACCTTTGGCGGTACGAAGCTTGGTCAGTCGTGGATGAGCGATATGGGTGGCGGTGGTGCTTCTGGCACCGGAGCGAGTACCACAGCCGGCAATAACTGGCTGAGAACAGGAACCTCATTCAGTGGCCTGAGCAATAACTATAGGTTGTTAAATCCTTATATTCTAAACTACATGCGAGGTGGTGGGACCATTTAAAGTTTTGATGATATGGGAGTACTCGAAAGATATTTGCAGCTGACGCAGAATCCGTATGCAGGCGCACCTGCTGGAGAAACAGCGGGTACGTTGGCCGTTCCGCAGGTTGACAGTAGCAATGCTATTGGCTCACTAGCAGCGATGATGGGGCCGACACCGGCAGAGCGCGAGGCAACAGAACGCAGGATGCAGAAGAACCAGGCACAGATGGCAATGTGGACGGGAGTGATGGACGGACTCAGACAACTGGGCAACCTCTACTATGCCTATAAAGGTGCTATTCCACAGAAGTTTGACAATCCTTATCAGCAGGTAAGCCAGCAGTACCAGCAGCAGCGTGGACTCTACAATGATATGGCGAACTATCGCAGACAGTACGCTACCTCACTCTATAACCTGCAAAGGCAGATGGATGCAGACAAACGGGCGAAGGAAACCCATCAGGCACAGATGGACTATACCAAAGCCCGTGAGGAAGCTTTGCGTGCAGACTCTAAGCGTAAGGACGAATACAACGAGGCACGTACAAAGTATTATGATGCCATTGTCAATAAGAACGATGAACAGGCAGAATACTGGCGATTGAGGGCGCAAGGTGTGCCTAAAGAGTCAGCAGCTAAGATAGCAAAGGACTATGCACTGGCTGCAAAGGCTAATCGTACAGGTGGCGGCAGTGGCGGCAGAGGTGCTAACAATGGTACTTATGGCTACAGGACAACCACCTATATAGACGATCAAGGCCGTAAGATAACGGAACGTGTACCAACAACAGGCGGTAAGCCTGAAACAACAGTACACGAACCCAAGTCACCACAGCAACCTAAGAAGCCTGCAAAGAAAGCAGCTAGCAAGGGTAAAGGCTCTTCAAAATCTTCAGGAAAGGGAGGAACCAATAACAGCGGATTCTTTAATAAGTAAACTCACAACATGGCAGATAGAATAGATGTACTCTTTGGAGATTTGCAGTCAAGAGGATATGCAAAGGACAAGACTAACCAAGAGTTTAGAGACTATATGCTTGCACCCGGCAAGCAAGGTTATGAGAATCGTAAGCAGTTCTTTGAGGATTTCAAGAGCCAAGGACTGACAGACCTTGAAACCTATGAGGACTTTGCACAGCTCATGGGACTTCATGCTGGCACACCTGAACGCAGGAACAAGCCAACCTATCAGCCTACGGCAGAAGAGATGGCAGGTTTCCAGAGCACCATCAACAGTGCTGGACGTGTAGCCGCCAATGCTCCACAGAGCTATGAACGTAAGGCAAGACTCATGCAGAAGCGGCAAGGGCTGCAAGCTCCACAGCGTGTAAACCTTGGTGAGAGCAACAACCTGACTCCTACTGAGCAACATTTCAACCTTGAAACAGGTGAGACGGAGCAAGGCTACATGACATCTGCTGGTAACGAATACGGCAGCAGGGCTATTGCCGATATGGAACAGCGCGAGATTGACAAGGCACAGCGTAATGAACGTTACAGGCAGACATTGCCCGGACAGCTTGAAGATGCCTACGCAGAACGTGACCGACTCAATGCCGAACTTGCCAAGTATCAAGGCCAGTGGGTGGATCAGGACGGACGTGTACACTATGCCAACAGAGGTGATGATGAATCCGTAGCATCATTGGAAGCCGCACTCAGGCAGAACCAGCAGCGTATCACAGCTTTGGAAGCAGAGCGTGATGATGATGGAGGCACACAGTTCTGGAGAGGCTTTATAGATGCAGCAAAGAATCCATCCGTACAGACCTTTGGATTGACGGACTTCAATGATATGCTCCAGCTGATGCGTATCAAGAATAAGGTGGATAACGCACAGGCAGCAGGACAGCAGGCACAGTTGACTCCGGCAGAGCAACAGCTGATGGAAAGCACTTACCTGAACAACTATGCACAGTCAGCCTTTGGTGAGAACAGAGGTTTTATGTATCGTGCAGGTGGCATCTCCATGCAGGCACTACCCTTTGTGGCTGAGTTCATGACAACTGGCGGTTTCTCTGCCATTTCAGAGAAAGGTGCAGAACTTGGTGTAAGAGCCGCAGAGAAGTGGGCACTTGAAGGTCTGAGTAAGGTACTTGTTAAGAACCTTGGTATTGTAGCAGGTGATGTAGCCGCAGGATGGGCAATGGCTAACACTACAGGTGCATTCCGCACAGTTAGTGACGTGATGCAGCGTAATATCGGTGAGGTGGCCATTGACGAGAATGGTAATCTAGGCTTTGAAGGTGGAAAGAGTCTTGGACGAAGCATCTATGAGGCAGAGGTAGCCAACACCCTTGAATACTACACAGAGAAGCTGGGTGAACACCTGAAACTGGGTAGCAGACTGGCGAAAGGTGCAGAGAAGATGGGATTGAGCCGACTGTCAAAGGCCGTGAACTATCTTTCAGGTAACAAGTGGTTGGAGATGGGAGGAATACAGGACTATCCTTCTGAGGTTGTTGAGGAACAGGCAAACCTGTTGCTCAATGCAGCTTTGGTAGGCGATAACACCTTCACAGGTCCTGACGATCCAAAATCCGTTATCAACCCCAAGACACAGCTCGATATTTGGGGAGGTATGCTATTCTCCATCGGACTGATGCAGGCTCCAAGACTGGCTAATACGGCCTACAATGCAGCAGGCTACTATGCCTATAAGAAGAATGTTGACATATCAGATGGCAATGCAGCTATTGTATTTGGCCGTGACAACTGGGATATGATTAAGGAGCAGATAGACAACTGTGACAACGAGCAGTTGCCCGCTCTCCTTGAAAGTATTGTCAACGGTAAGATGAATTCTACCGAGAAGCTTGCGGCAACACAGTATGCAGGCAACCTGATTAAGATGCGTGGTTACAATATGGGTATGATGGCAGGCCAGAAGGATGAAGAAGAGTCAACGACACCCGAAGGTGTTGCTTCGCAGAGCATCAACCAAGGCTATCAGGCCGGCAGACAGGCACAGATGCCTGATGAAATGAAGATGTACGTCGATGAGGCTGATGCTGCAAGGGAGAGTCTTTCGCAGTATGGTCAGGAGTTTGCCAATATGGTGACTAACTCACAAGACCCTATTGAGACACTATCCTACCTGATGAACAACCGCAACTTCTTCGACGATGAGCAGGTAGCCGCAGCAGCAGACTTCTATCAGAAGACAGCCAGAGCGCTAGGAGTGATGGATGCTGCCGTTGACAATGTGGATATTCAGGTGGAGCAGGCCAATGCAGAGGTGAGAGGCAACACACACTATGCTACTGGCAATGTGATACTTGCCAAAGGACCGAATGACCTTGACTATTATATAATAGGTGGTGACGTCATTGCTGACCTTGAAACAGGTGGTGTTTCAGTTGGTGGTACGGGCGGTGCAGCGGTCGTGAAAGACCCAATCACTGGAAAAGTGAGTGTGAAGTCACCACAAGAGCTTGTCGTTTACTCCATACAAAATGCCGACGAGCTGATTCAGCAGAACGAAACGACACTCAGGCAGCAGCAGATGCAGCAGGCCGACGATGATATTACCTTTGGCAGTCCGGCTAATGAGGTGTTCGACCTAGAGGACACTGTTACGCTACAGGATGGCGAAGGTGGCATGATTCAGGGACAGATTGTTACCCTGCCTAATGCCGTTGACGGTGTGTTTGTAGTTCAGACCAACGACGGACGGGCATTGCAAATGACAGCCGACGATATGAACCGCAGGATTGTGGAGCATAACGGCATGCAGGTGGAGAGAGCCACACAGCCACAGCCCGCTGAAGAACCAGCGGGAGTAGTGGCACAGGAACCAGGACAAGAAGGTGGAGTTGCTGAAACACAGCAACAAACACCACAGGGCAGTATAAATACGGCAGGTGGCGAAACCCGCACCACTGATACAGGTGAAGAAAGTAACCAACAGGCAACTGCCCTTTCACGTATTCCTGTCAGGATGGATGCCAACGGCAAGCCGGTGAAGAACCGCAAGGGACGGCCCATCTTGGACTGGCATAAGGCTAGCGTGGAAGATGCAGCAGCCGCACTTGTTGAGACCACTGATGGCGATATGGTGATGGCGAGAGACACAGCCAGCGATATGGTGAAGAATGCCGAGAATCTCCTGACTCAAATCCGTAAGCAGAAGCCCAAGGGTGAAGACCCCATCGAGATTGCACAGAGCCGAGTGGAAATCCGCAGACAGGAGCAGGAACAGCAGGCTATCATCAAGCACTGGAAAGATGTGAACCAGCATATTCAACAGCAGATGCGTGAAGAGACTGATGCACGTCAGGCTGCTATCAAAGCCGCCAAGAGCGAAGAGCAACGTCAGCGTGAGGCAGAGGAGGCCCGTCAACGTCAGGAACAGCAAGCACAGATAGAGGCCCAGCGCAGGCGTGAACAGATAGAGAAAGACCGTAAAGAGCGCACGCGGCCCTATACTCCATTAGAGCGTGTCAAGAGGGAACTGGCAGACAGTCCAGAAGCACAGGACATTCTTAACCAAGTTGAACCTCAGAGTTTGGAGGAATGGGTATCTTCGCTACTGCGTCCGCACTCTATGCTTTGGGATGATGAAAAGGTAGGCGAGCATACTGTCAGAGGACTGCAGAGCGAGCTGGGTCTTCCCAAGAAGGAGTTTGAACGTATAGGCAAGCTGTTGGCAAAGCGCAGCGAAGGTGGACGCCCCTTTGCAGAAATCATAGACGAGATACATGAAGGACTGCCAGAAGCAATGAAGGAGCAGTATAGCGACCAGGATGTACGTAATGCCCTTCTCGAACTGTTTGGTGAAGGCAATGCCGACAGGATGATGCACCTGACAGAAGAGAACCGTATTGCACAAGCCCGTGAAGCCGTCCAAGAGATGCAGCGTCGTGCCGAAGAGTACGAAATGGAAGCCTGGGCAGAGTTCTACCATCTGACACCTGAAGAGCGTGAGACCTTTGAGGACTTCATGCAGCAGCCACCGGAAGAGCCGGAACAAGAAATTATCAATCAAATCATAGCAGAAAATGGACAGAATAGCAGAAGCGCGTTGGTGGATAACGAGTCTATCAACAGAGCAGATGAAGGCCAAGTTGAAGGAGGCGAAGGCCAAGTACAAGGACAAAGTGAAACCGCAGGTAATGGAGATAATGCAGATGAAGTTACCCAAGGCCCAGAAGCAGCTACGGGTGAACAGGCTCCTGCTGGTGACAATGTGGCTGGAGGAACACAAGGAGTAGACCGCGACTCACAGGGACGGAGATATGTAGACCTCAGAGCCAACCTTAAATACTTCCTCAACACAATAGGTGTCGATGATGATGTGATGGTAGACCGCATGAGCAATTATGAGGTAGACCAGCTTATTGCGATGATTGAGGACTGGGAAGCTGTCAACTCTGACTACGGTGAGGTCATTGAGCAGCAGAAAGAAGCCCTGAAGAGTAAGAACAAGGCTGTCCGTGATGCTGCAAAGGCAAAGGTAGACGAAGCACAGGCAAAGTCTAACGAAGTGTTTGAACCCATCGAGCAGTACGTGGAAGGCCTGCAAGTCAAGTATGGCACAGAGAGCGAAGAGCCGTTTGAAGGAGCTATCCCAACTCCATCCATTGACGAACCCCGCTACAGGGCTATTCGTCAGGCACTCATTGATGCTTATCGCAGTGGTGATGCAGCAGCCATCCAAGCCGCTGCACAGTCCATACAGCAATATGTGGATGAAGGTCTTGACAGCGTGGGTGACCATACCGAGGTGTATGATGAAGCCGAAGAATACAACGGCAACGACCCTGAGAAGCTGGCAGACCAGTATATCATCCGTACCTTCTGGGATAGATACCTTGACGATGATGAAGACCAGGAATATATCAAGACCGGCTTGAAGTCTGACATGAGACAGATTGCTCCAGCGGAGCAGATAAAACCGATAGACCAGCGTGATGCCGTAAGGCCTGGGAGTGCAGAGCTGGGAGTCAATGAGGCTAACGAAAAGGCACGTCAGCACTTACAGGCCATCAAAGACAAAGTAGCCGAACACACTCAGAAATACAGGACTCTCGCACCCTTAGAGGTTATCTCTGTTGATTCTGATGAAGATATGCAGCGTATTGCAGGAGATGAAGCAGATAAACTACGCAAATACTTAAAAGAAACTAAACTTCCAGCTTCATTCGATCCAGATTCCAAGAAAATCTATATCTTTGCAGAGAATTTAAGTGAAGACGATATAGAGGAAGCTATATTCCACGAAAGTCTTCACAGAGGATGGCAACAGTATTATGGTGATGGTTTAATCGAGATAGCAGAAGCTTTTTGGGAAACAGAATCTCCGACAAAACCGGAGGTAACAAAAGAACACAAGGAGAAGATAGCGCAAGCTTATGCCAAGAAGCCCAATAGCATTAAAGAGGAATACCTCACTCATCTACTGGGCAAGCACATGGTTATGGGCAAGGTAGAGAGAATATTAGCCCGACTTGGTGCTGAACACCAAGAGATTGTTAACAACATATTACATAACATCGGCTATGACACAGCAGAAGAAACAAAACAGCGAGCAGGAAAATCCCAATCTTCAGAAGAGACTGGAGTACTGGGACAAGAACGGCTACAGGAAAATCGAGATGGAGGAAGAGTAGAACCTTATACTTCCTTTGAGGAACTTGCGGCAGACACAGAGGTGACTGTCACAGACCCTGCTATGCAAAAGGCTCTCAGGAAGATTGTTGACAAGCAATTCTTGCACGGGAGCAGCAATACCCGTGACGATAAACGTGGTTTTGAATACAGATTTGTCTATATGACTTCTGGAACCACCAAGGCTGAAAGAGGTTTGCTACAGCCTTGGGCGAGTCAGAGACTTGTCGAGTATAACGACGACAATCCCATAGCTACATGGATAGACGAGAAGGAGAAACGTGTCTACTTCATTAAATACAACCCACCGGGCACTGCTTACGGCTGGGACTTCATTATTGCCGGCTACAAGGAGATGCACAAGCCCATCGGTACGACCTCCACACCTGAACAGATTGCACAGGAAGAGCAGAAGGTGGACGCCAATCCGACGGACGGACAGAAGGAAGCAGGTAACTATCAGAAAGGACATATTAAGGTAGATGGATATGACATTACGATTGAGAATCCTAAAGGCAGTACTCGTCGTGGCACTGACAGTAGCGGTAAGCAGTGGGAGCAGGAGATGCACAATACCTACGGCTACATCAGAGGCACAGAAGGTACAGACGGTGACCACATCGACGTATTCCTCAGCGACAATCCGACGAGTGGCAATGTCTATGTTGTGGACCAGGTCAACCCAAGCACAGGCGAATTTGACGAGCACAAGGTCATGTATGGCTTTGCGACGGAGGAAGAGGCGCGGCAAGCGTACCTCAGTAACTACAGTGACGGATGGCAGGGACTGGGCAACATTACAGGAGTATCAAGAGAGGATTTCAAGAAGTGGGTGGAATCGAGCCACCGCAAGACAAAACCTTTTGCCGAATACAAGGGACTGAAGAAAAAGCCAGCGGGAGAACCCGCTGGAAGTGCACGGGGAGCGGTGGCTAAGCCTAAGCGGGAACATAAGCGTATCGTGAGCGATGACCAGATGGAGGAACTGCGTAAGAAGCTCCGTGAGAAGTTTGGTACGCTCAATGCCGGTATCGACGTAGAGCGGATGCTCCTTGGTGCGATGTATGCCGTTGGTAAGATAGAGCGTGGTGTCACCAAGTTTGCCGACTATGCCCGTGAAATGGTTGACGAGATAGGTGACAGCATCCGTCCATACCTGAAAGCTTTCTACAATGCCGTGAGGGATATGCCGGAGGCCGCAGAGTATCGTGACCAGATGGACACACCTGAATACGTGGAAGCCTTTGATGTTGACAACTTTGACAAGAAAGCCAAGGTGCCTGATGCCATCACCAAGGCACAGCAGGTAGTCAGGAATGACAGAGCCAAGAAGCAGGTCAAGAAGATTGAGAAAGAGGTCAAGCAGAAGATTACTCAGGGTGATTTGTTCGCTGGTGATTTGTTTGGCGCACAGGAAGAAGCTGCTGAGACACAGCAGCCTACTCAACAGCAGAAGAAGGAAGAGAAGAAGCCTGTACTGGATAAGAAAGACTACCGTACTTACATGACTCCAGAGGCAAGAGAATACTTTGCTGAAAAATATTCAAGATATGCCCATACAGAACTTGCGTTCATAGAAGGTGCCGTAAGGGATGGTGTTATTATTCCTGTTGAAGAACTTGCTAAGATTCCTGAGATTGTCGAAGCAGAGCAAAGGGTAAAAGCCAAAGAAAGCTTGAAGCCTTTCACTCTTACAGACGAAGAGGTTGAGGAGTATGCTCATCGACTCCTTGACGCAAACCATGGTAGTGCAGTGTATGAGAACGGTAAGATACACAACGTTGATGGACGTGATGATTTTACAGGTCAAGTAAGACAGGAACGTAAGGCATTTGTTATTATAGGTAGACCGGCAGGCGGCAAATCGTCTGTATTTGCCAATCCTCTTTCAAATCAGCATGGAGCGCGTATCATTGACAGTGACGTGGTGAAAGAGTGGTTTGATGAGTTTGATGATGGCTACGGAGCCGGATATGTGCAGAACATGAGTTCTAAGGTGGCTGACAGGGCACTTGACATTGCAGCACAAAACGGTGATAATCTTGTCATACCAAGAATTGGCGGTAATAGTGTTATGACAGTCAGCGTAGGATTACGTGCTTTAGGCTATGATGTGCAGCTCTATTACAACGATGTTGTGCCTGATACGTCGTATATGCGAAGCAATTCCCGTTTCGCTAAGACAGGAAGATACCTTTCTTTAGATTATTTAACTAGTATAAAGGACAAACCTTCGAAAAATTTTAGTAACTTTGCAAAGAAGACAATAGGAGATTATTTAGATGAATGCACTGAGGAACAAATTCAAAAGTTACGAGGAAGGATTGAAAGCCTGGCTGGAGGCCAACGAAGCGATTTATGGCGAGCCTTGTCTTGGTCCTTGGACGAAAGAAGACGAGGAGATGGCAACGGAGGAGTTTCAGCAGATGTGGAACGACCCGAATCTGACGGAACTTCCGCACGTATAGACTTCGAAGCACCCATCTTCTCTTATGCAGAATGGAAGAGTAATGACGTAGCATTTGGCGAGAAGCCCAAGGAGATATGGAACTCCAAGAGCGGAAAGCCGATGCCAGGAAAAAAGGAGGTAAAGAACAATGAAAGCAAACAAGAGGTATCAAGAGAGCCTGAATCAGCTGGCGAAGGAACTGGGCAAGCCAGTGGAGCAGCTGAACGAACTGGAACAGAACGAAGCCCTGAACCGAATCGGGCTGAGCGTTCTGGATCTGGACGTACCATAAACGATGTTGCTGAAACACAGCAACAGACACAACAGCCTGCAAAGCCTAAGCAGGAACTCCACAAGAACAAACGTAACAATGTCGGTGAAAGGGGCAAAGACTATGCTCCTACTTCACCCAAGGCACGCTTCAACGCTAACGTTGAGGCTATCCGCATTATGCGTCGTTTGATGGAAGATGGTGTTGAGGTTCCTACCAAAGACCAGATGGAAGCACTCCGTCAGTACAGCGGATGGGGAGGACTGGGTACATACTTCAACGATGAGACGAGTGCAGAGAACAAGATACTGCGTGATTTGCTTGACGATGATGAATATAAGGCAGCAACGCTAAGTATCAAGACTGCCTACTTTACTCCTGCATACATCATTGATTCCATGTGGGATATTGCCGAGGCAATGGGATTCAAGGGAGGCAGTGTGCTTGAAGGCAGTGCAGGTATCGGCAATATCATTGGTCAGATGCCGAGGAAGCTTAGTAGCAAGAGCGACATCGAAGCCGTAGAGATAGACAAGATTTCAGGTAATATCCTGAAACTACTCTACCCCGATGCCAAGGTCAACATTCAGGGATTCCAAGACACGATGGTACGCAACGGTAGTGTAGACCTAGCCATTACCAATGTGCCTTTTGCAGCTGACCTGAGTGTTATAGACAAGGTGGACAAAGATCTTTCGAGACGATTCAGGACACTGCATGACTTCTGTATTGCCAAGAATATTCGCAAACTGCGGGAGGGAGGTATCGGTATCTTTATCTCCACCAGCGGAACACTTGACAAGAGCAACGACCTTAGAGCGTGGATAACCGACGAGGGACAGGCCGACGTGGTAGGAGCTTTCCGTCTTAACAACGAGACCTTCGGAGGCACTACCGCCACCAGTGACATTATCGTGGTACGCAAGCGTGTGAACGGTAAGAAGTCACCCAATGCCATTGACATCAGTACCGCCACACCTATGCGAGTGGGTACTTATGAAGACAAGTTCCATGAGAGTCATCAGGTAACGATGACTGTCAATGACTACTTCAAGGAGCATCCGAAGATGATGGCAGGAGAAATGGCTTTCGGCTATGAGAAGGGAGAAACCTTCCGTCCTGGCAGTTATGGACTCTACCCGACAGAGGGTAAAGACCAAGGGAAGATGCTTGCCAAGTTTGCTAAGAGCATGAAGGAAGAGCCAGCGGGAGAACCCGCTGGAAGTGCACGGGGAACGGTGGTGGAGAAAGTGCCTAACCAGCTGACGATGGTGAAGGAAGGCAGGATGCTTGTGGATGATAACGGCAGACTATGTGTGTCGCAATATGGTGAGGCCGTTCCCCTGAATCTCAATACCAACAAGGTAAAGGGCTACACCAAGGAACAGTGCTTTAAGGACTATCAGGAGGTACAGAAAGCCGTTGACAATGCTTTGCAGCAGCAGTTGAACGACCCTGACGATGCAGCCCTGAAGCCCAAGCTCGACGCACTCAACAAGGCCTACGACAAGTTTGTGAAGCGTTATGGCTACCTGCATAAGAATACCGCTATCTCATTCTTGCGTAACGATATTGACTTCCCCACCTTCCTAGAGCTGGAGAAGTACAGCGAGACAAAGGACATGAAGGGCAAGGTGACAGTGACCACCAAGAAATCACCTATCTTCACCCAGCGTGTACTCGGTTTCAAGACAGAGCCGAAGCCCAAGACCATCAAGGATGCACTCACAGCCAGTATCTTCAAGACCAACAGCATTGATCTGGAATGGATAACCGCCAAGCTCAATGAGGTGGCAGCACCACCAAACGGTGAGAACTGGACCGTAGAAGATGTACGGAAAGGAATCCTTGTCAGTCGTTTAGGCTTTGAGAACCCCAGCACAGGCCAGTTGGAGGTACGTCACATGTATCTCAGTGGCAATGTGCGTGAGAAACTGGCTATTGCTGAGGCTTACAATACCGATGGCAAGTATGCAGCCAACGTGGAGGAACTGCGTAAGGTGGTGCCGATGGATATTCCCGCACACCTGATAGACTTCACACTAGGCTCTTCGTGGATTCCCAACGAGCTATATCTGGAATATCTGCGTAGCGAGTTTGGTCTGCCTGAGAATATCAAGCTGACACACATACAAGGTACGTGGGTGCTTGATGTCGGCAACAAGTGGAGTGCAGAACGTTCAGAGACCAACAAGGCCAAGGGAGTCTACAGTCAGATGTTCCGCAGTAACATTCTTGGCAGCGACCTTGTTGTGGCCGCACTCAACAACCGTCCGTATAAGGTTTCCCGCCAGAGCAAGGATGAAGGAACTATCGTAGACCGTGAAGCCACATCAGCATGTAATGTACGTATCGACGAGATAAAGGACGGATTCAAGCAGTATATCCGCAAGCGTGTTCAGGAAGATACAGAGCTTGGAAGACGTATAGAGAAGATATATAATGACAAGTTCAATGCACTTGTTCCATTGCGTATCGACGATGAGATGCTGCCTGAAAGGTTTGAAGATGCCAACATGAACATCAGTCTCTACGACCATCAGAAGCGTGGTGTACTTCGTGGTGTCACCTCTCCTACGATGCTTGCGCATGAGGTAGGAACAGGTAAGAGCTTCACCCTTATCTCTACAGCGATGGAGATGCGCAGACTGGGTACGGCCAGGAAGCCGATGATTGTTGTGCAGAATGCTACCGTAGCCCAAATGACAGCCGATGCCAAGCTGTTATACCCCAATGCCAAGGTACTTTCGTTGTCAGAGAAAGACCGTGATGCAGAGGGCAGACGTGCATTCTATGCCAAGATACGCTTCAATGACTGGGATATGATTATTATCCCGCAGAGCACTCTTGACATGATTCCTGACTCTCCACAGCGAGAATTACAGTTCATTCAGGAGCAGATCGACGAGAAGAAGCATATCATCGAGCTTGCAAGAGCCGCCAAGATGGATGCCAGAGAGATACGCAGGCTGGAGAACGACCTGCGAAAGAAGGAGCAGGAGTATGGAGATACCTATCTTGACAACGACCCGGCCAACAACTCACAGCTTGCAGCACCCAAGAAAGGCAAGAAACGTGATGCCAAACGTGAGGCCGCAAGTATGGACAAGGCAGAGACCAAGGCAAGGGAGAAGCTTGACAGAGCCGTTGACGATGTGCAGTACTTTGACGATTTGGGTGTTGATGCCATCCTCGTTGACGAGGCGCACGGCTACAAGCACCTTGGCTTTGAGACTACCCTAGGCAGAAGTGTTAAGGGAGTAGATCCCAGCTATTCGAAGAAGTGTGCCGGACTCTATAACAAGACCCGTGCCGTGTTTGAGAAGGCAGGTTGGAAGAATGTTGTCTTTGCCACTGGTACACCTATCAGTAACACAGCCGCAGAGATATGGACCTTCATGAAGTATCTGATGCCAGCCGACGTGATGAAGGCCAACGACATCTATTACTTTGATGATTTCGTGCATAACTTTGGTAGCATCAATCAGATGTTGGAGTTCAAGACCAACGGTAAATTCAACGAGGTTACCCGCTTTGCAGCCTACGTGAACCGTCCAGAGCTGATGCGTATCTGGATGCAGGTTGCCGACATCGTGAGGACAGAAGAGGTTGGTGAAGTGAAGTCGAAGGTTCCTGAAAAGGAGAACGGCAAAGACCAGGACGTATTCCTTCCACAGTCACCCAGCCTTGTCAGCATCATGGCCGCAGTACGTGCTGAGCTGGAGCGATTTGAGAATATGGATGGTAAGGAGAAGCGCGAGAACAGCAGCATCCCACTTACTATGTACGGTATTGCCAAGCGTGCCGCCATTGATCCAAGACTCGTTGATGCCGATGCACCTGACGAACCTAAGAGCAAGACCAATGCAGCCGTAAAGGAGATAGTGAAGGACTTGGAGGCTACCAAGAAGTACAAAGGCACTGTTGCCGTGTTCTGTGACAATCAGAACCGCAAGGGATCAAACGGAAGCATCGAGTTCAACATCTTCGACGATATGAAAGAGAAGCTTGTGAAGCAGGGAGTGCCCGAAGCACAGATAGCCATCATCAAGAGCAGCATGAGTATCACAGCCAAGCAGAAGATATTCGACAAGGTGAATGCTGGTGATGTGCGTGTTATCCTTGGTTCAACACAGACCCTTGGCACAGGTGTTAACATTCAGGAACGTCTGCATCTGCTGATACACATGGATGCACCTGACAGACCAATGGACTACACCCAGCGTAACGGACGTATCGAGCGACAGGGTAACTTGCACAGGGAATGGGGACTGCCTATCCGTATTCTCCGTTTCGGTGTAGAAGATTCACTTGACGTGACAGCCTACCAGCGACTGAAAACCAAGTCAGGCTTCATCGACTCTATCATGAATGGCAAGAGCGCACTGGCCAACAATCAGACAGACCGCACCATCGAGGAAGAGGAAGAAGGATTGTTCGATAATCCTGTAGCTGTATTGTCAGGTTCGCAGTTTGCCTTGAAGAAGAACCAAGCAGAGAGACAGCTTCGCAAGATGCAGGGTAAGTACAATGCTTGGGAGGCAGACCAGATATATGTATCGTCACAGCTCCGTACCAATGAGGCATGGATAAAAGACCGCAGGTTAGCCATCAACGAGAACGAGCAGGCACTAGCCCGCATTCGTGAGATGTTCCCTGATGGAAAGGTAAAGACCATCACTGTTGCGGGAGTTGCCATCGACATGACCAAGGATGATGGAGCCAAGAAACTTGGTGAAGTCCTGAAGGAGAAGATTAACGACCCTGTAAACGCTACCGTCAAGAAACTGCGTGAGAGCCAGTTCTATGACGATGAGACCCAGCACTATGCCATCGAACTTGACGGATACAAGGTAAACTTCGTAGTCAACATCAGCAGAACCTCTGAATGGGACTACAACACGAACAAGATGCGTACCGTAGTCCATAAGACCACCTCTTACAAGAGTCCAGACTTGCGTATTGATGACGGAACAATGCTTTCTTCTTCGAAGAGTATCAGGGAACATCTTGACAATATTCTAGAGCAGTACGTATCGGGTGAAGCCTATACCGATGCCATTGATGCAGCCAAGGCAAGCATCGAGCGCACAACCGCAGAGTCAGCACAGCTTAAGGAGCGTGAGGGACAGCCTTTCCAGTTTACGGAAGATCTTGAACAGGCCAAGAAGCAGGTGGAGGAATACACCGAGCTGATGAAGAAAGAGTTGCAGGAGAAGGAAGCCAAGTATGCAGAGCAGGCCAAGGAAACCGGTGAGAACGGTGGCTTTGACTTGAAGAAGGCAGAGGAAAACGAAGATGAGAACCTGTATAGTGCAGCCGAGGATGATGTACCTTGGGAGGACAGGGAGCCGGACGAAGATGTGTTCTATTCCAATGCCAAGAGAGCCGTTGAGGGTATCAGGCAGGAGAAAGCCACACCTGAACAATGGTTGTCGATGATACAGAAGGCCGGTGGCCTGAAAGCTGCTGAAGACAGGTGGCTGGGACTGTCAGAACAGTTGAACGATGCTGCAAGGCTGGGTATCAGGAGCGTAACGAAGGATGCCATCCTGAACTATATCAAAGGCCATCAGATAGTTGTTGAGGAAACCCGTTATGCACGTAGCCCGCTGGACATGCTTAACGAAGAGTTCCTTACCCTTCGCAAGAAGTATATGGACGCAGGCGATGTGGCCTATCTGGCAGAGCGCAAGGCCATGAATGACCTTGACGAGAAATACCCAGGCTTTGGTAAGGCCACCTATCTGCAACACTTTGATGACGGCACTGTGTATGTTGACTACGATTATGACTATCCTGATGAGATCAGGCAGTTTGAGTCAAATTTCGATAAAAAGTTCAATGTCATAGACGACGCCCGACTGCAGTACACCACAAAAGGGCTGGAGAACAAGCAGGAAATTGCATTGACCGTTCCGACCATAGAGCCGTACAACCAAGACGATGAGATTCACTTTGGCGATGCCGGAGGCGGCAGGGCTGTAGCTTGGATAAGGTTTGGTGAGACTACCGATGCGGACGGGAACCGTGTGCTGGTTATCGACGAGATACAGAGCAAGAGACATCAGGACGGCAGAGAGAAAGGTTATGGTATTCTTGCTTTTAAGAATGCCACCATCGGTGAATATAGGCCGACTGACGAAGAAACCGAGTATGAAGCCGATATTATAGCACCCAACGGAAATAGGATAGGTGTAATGACTCGTTTTGAGTATGAAGGCGAGCCCGTTACATATGCAGTCATTAATAACGATGGCACACACATGACAAGTGCAAGACCTACCGAGCAGGAAGCACTGTCAGCAATGGATGCATTTAATCCTAATGGTGTTCCTGATGCACCATTCGAGAAGAACTGGCATGAACTTGCCATGAAGCGGATGCTGAGATATGCAGCCGAGAACGGTTACGACAAGGTAGCGTGGACTACTGGCGCACAGCAGGCTGACAGGTACGATATAGGAAGAGTTGTTAAAGAAATCGTCACTGTTGAAGATGGTGACAATCTTGTGACAGCAATTCACTTTGACGGACTTATGATGACTCTCGTTACTGACAAACAGGGCAATATCATCGAAAAGTCAGGAGGGCCGTCCCCGGAACTTCTTAGAAATGCAAACACTCTGCAAGATATTGTTGGTATGGATTTGAGTAAACGAATACTTAGCAGGGAAGGTCGTGAGTCAGAGAGAAGATATAACGACAATTGGGTAAAGGCTAGTATTATTGATTCAGAAGGATTACGTGTCGGTGCAGAGGGCATGAGAGGTTTCTACGACGAGATTCTTCCCCGCTTTATGAACAAGTATGGCAAGAAGTGGGGCGTGTCAGTAGGCGAGGTGGAGCTGCCCCATCTGGCCGAGAACGGCCAGAAAATGCACGCTGTCAGCGTTACACCTGATATGAAGGAGAGCGTGATGCAGGGACAGCCAATGTTCAGAGGAATGGAGCAGTTTGCCGAGGGGCAGACGTTCCTCATCCATAGAACGGATATGCAGAGCAGCTATAACCTCTTAGGGCGGAGCAGCACCTATTCCACAGAGCTAATGCCCGACGAATACGTAACGGAGCAAGCCCTGCTGGATGCTATCAGGAACCAGTACCCTGAATACTTTGCCACCATCGAGGACGGAAACGTGAAGATGGAGAGTTGGCAGCACGTTATGGCAGCAGCCGCCATTCCTGAGAGCACAAGGAAGTCGAAAGGTGCAAAGAACTACGTAGAGCGCAAGACCCGCAATGCCATCAATGCCGTGAAGTATCTGGCAGAGCAGATGGGACTCGACGTAGAGGTGCTGATAACTACCGAAGGTCTGACAGGTAAGGAGGCAAGAGCCAAGGGTATCTTCAATCCCAAGACGGGAAAGATAAGACTGGTACTGCCTAACTGTGCCAACCAGAGCGACCTGATAAAGACCCTGCTGCATGAAGGTGTGGCACATTTCGGACTCAGGAAGATGTTCGGTCCTCATTTTGCCACATTCCTTGACAACGTATATAATAATGTATCGCCCGAAGTGAAGCGACGCATTGATGCCGCCATGAAGCAGAACGGCTGGAGCCGACAGGTGGCCACCGAGGAATATCTTGCAAGGCTTGCAGAGCGCACCGACTTTGAGCATGCGACCAACAGCGGATGGTGGCAGAAGATAAAGCGGTTCTTTGTAAGAATGCTTGCTGATGTTGGTCTGGTGTTAGAAGATCCGTTGACAGACAACGAGCTACGCTATATCCTTTGGCGCAGCTACGACAATCTGCTGCATCCTGATAGGCGCAGGAATATCTTTGACAGAGCAAAGGAAGTTACGATGCAGAGGCGGTTTGGTATTGAAAGGTACGTCAGGGAGCGAGAGCGTTTGCAGCGCACTGGCAAGGTTGATACCAGCCGCATAGCAGCGGAAGCAACGAAGAGTCCAACAGTGGATATGGCAGCAGAAGAAATGTTAAATAACGATATAAAAGACGTTCCTTCTGAGGAATTATTATTAACTTTGCAGGAAAAAGAAGAAGATGAAAGAAACGAAACAATCAATGAGCTTGTCAGACGTGTCCGAGAAGGAAATGCAAGAATTGTTCGAATGGGGCAAGAAGTACAACTTGACCGAGAAAACGATGCGCAAATTGCTGGAACAATCGTTGGAGGATGGGAACTTGGATTATCTTCACTGGCAGATGGAACACTTCGAGGCGTGGTGCAAGGCAGACCCGAAATGGAAGGAAGACCCAGTGCGCAGGGCCAAGATACTTCGCCCAATCGCGAACTTCCCATTATCTCATGGGCAAAAGCCACAGGACACTACTACAACGAAGAGCAAGTAAAGAACGAGTCGCTTGATAAGCGTATCTGGCATTCAGGTGCAGAGAGCGACGTCTACAGGTCAGCGGACGGCAAAAAGGTTATAAAGTTCATGGCGGCTTCTGATTATTATCAGAACACATTATTAAAGCACATGGATGGTATAGCCTTACAAAATTCCGCAGGCTTTGATCATTTAACGGTATTGGGCTATTCTGTCAATTGGAGAGGTCAGTTACAGATTGTGCTAGAACAGGACTTAGTAGACGGTGTAACAGTCGATGATATATTTGATGACGAACCTATAAGCAGAGTCCACGACTATATTGACTCTTATCTGGAAGAGGTATTAGGCTTTACTCCTTATGAAGACGAGGACGGCAATCCATGTCACGTAAAGGATGGTATCGTTTACAAGGATATTCATGGCAGTAATATGCTTGTTGATAAGAACAACAATCGCCATGTTATTGATTGCTATGTTTCACGATTAGAGGATGACGGCAGAAAACGTGCGCCAGGATTTTCCATTGAGGATAATAACGCAGAGCTTTACAGCATCCGTACCAAGGAACCGCCTAAGAAGACAGGCATCGGTTATAAGGTGTTTGTGTTGAAAGACGGACAGCTCTACCCGCCAATGGTAGCTAATCCCAATGGAGAGGGAACACCCATAGGCAGATGGCTTGATGCCGATGCAGCACCGATAGCAGGAACCAGCAAGACCGGCAGACCACAGGTGAAGGCTGGTGGCAAGGGTACGCAGGGAGGCAGCGGACAACTTGCATACCGTCCGGGCTGGCACTTGTTTACTATTCCTTATGCTTTGCAGTTCAACCGTAAGGATCAGAACGGAGAGCGCACCCTGTTCCCCAATAACTTTGTTTGGGCAGAGGTTGAGTATGCTGAAGATGTGGACTATCAGGATGAAGCCCGTCAGGAAGGTATGAATGCCAATGGCAAGTACCAGCACTCACTGGCAGGACTGAAACACGTACCTACAGATGGCAGTTACAAGTACCGCACCAATCCCGACCCACGTACTGATGAATGGGTAATCACAGGTGCAATGCGTGTCAACAAGATTCTGAGTCGTGAAGAGGTAGACGAGCTTGTGCGCAAGGCAGGCCGTGAGCCACAGAAGATTCAGGATGGTGATGTGCTGAACGGCCCCGACGGAAAACCGTCGGGCACGGTGGCTGAGCTTAATGCGGAGATACAGGCCACCAAGGAAGCCGACGAGATGGGACTTCTTTTCAGTGCCGACGAGGACTGGGTAGATGATGTGGCACAGAAGATGTATGAGAAGGCAGTCGCACAGGAAGGAATCAAGTTCAAGGAAGCCTGGCAGGACTCAATGGTATCGCTGAAGCTTATTCAGAATGCCATAGCCAGAGAGACAGGCAAGGTGGCTACAGGTGCAGAGGATGCTTACAGATATGAGAACCGTATGCACGGCAGGGCCAAGAACATGACCGAACAGTACGACTGGCGATTCTACCGTCCGATGCTGAAAGCCTTCAACGACTTCTGCAACGAACGCGGGCTGACACAGGAGCAGGGAATGGAATACCTAATCTCCAAGTCAGGACTGGAGCGTAACGTGTACTATGCTTTCCGTGACGGAGCCAAGGCAAAGGTGGTGGACGAGGTCAAGCAGGAACGTGACAAGCTGGAGAAAGACTATGCCAACAAGCGAATCTCAGAAGCCGACTACCTGACAAGGAAGCAGGAGCTTGACGAACAGGAACGTACAGGTGTAGACGAGTTCATGCAGCAAGTGCGTGAGATGTACCCATATCAGCATGCCAAGGAAGAGTACGATGCAGGCAATATCAGCTATACCGAGTACCTGAGAATCATCGAGACCGTGATACGTGGCCAGTTGAAACGCAAGACTCCCAAACGTGATGCCGACGGAAACATTGTGTCTGATAACTATTACGACGATAATCAGCAAGACTACTCAGGACTCACAGAGACCTTCGCCAAGGAGATGTACGATGCAGCCCAGCGAGTGAAGAAGCAGGCACAGCGAGCCATAGATCCGCAGGAGCGCAGGGCATTGTGGGCAGAGTATGACAAGCAGATGCGTAATGCTTACATAACGGCAAGACAGGTGGCAGAGGATGCTGTGTTTGCAGCTGAGGGTGAGCCAGCGGGAGAACCCGCTGGAAGTGCACGGGGAACAGTGGCTGACTTGTGGCGGAAGATTAATGCAGCGACGGAAGAGACGCTGAGGCAGAGTTATGAGAGCGGGCTGATAGACCGTAATAATTATAATAAGGTACGCGCGATGTTCGACTTCTATATTCCGCTTCGTGGATGGGAAGAGGATAAGGCCAGCGATGTCTATACCTATATGGGCAGGGATAACGTCTTCTCTCCCGCTGTCAAGAAGACTTGGGGACGTAGGAGCAGAGCCGAGAATCCGCTGGCATATATCGGCAACATTGCCGTGAGTACCATCCTGTCAGGCCATCGTAACCAGATGAAGCAGCACTTCCTGAACTACGTGATGAACAATCCCACAAGCCTTGTGAGCATCAGCGAGTCGTGGTATGAGAACATTGCACCCGAAGGGGAAAGCCCTGTCTGGATTCTCCGTACCGCTGACACAGCAGGCAAGAGCGGTGATGAGATTGCGCAGATCGTGAACGACTTCAACGAAGAGATGTATCAGAAGCAGCGTGAGGGTAAGGCCATGCCGGTACAGGGCAGGCTGAGGCTCGATGTCAATGCCACCAAGGGACAAAAGGCAGAGCACGTAGTGGAGGTGCAGCGTGCCGGACATACCTATCAGCTCTATATCAACGGCAACCCCAAGGCAGCACAGGCACTTAACGGCAGTGCAGCCAGAGCCGTGAGCCGCATCAGTGATACGTGGTTAGGAAAGAAGATTACCAAGATAAACCGAGATATGGCGATGTTCTTCACTTCTAAGAACCCGGCCTTTGTCGTTTCCAACCTTAGCCGAGACCTGAATATGGCAGGTGCAAGTGTGGCTATCAATGAGGGTGGAGCCTATAACGCACGATTTATCGCCAATGTTGTCAAGGTGTTGAGGCCGAGAATTGGCGAGAGCAGCAAGTGGATTCCTGCATCGAAGCAGCCTACAGGACTGATGCCCGACCTGATGCGTAAGTGGCAGAAAGGCACGCTGGATGATAGCAATGAGGTGGAAAGATACTTCAAGGAGTTTATGGACGAAGGCGGTGAGACAGGCTTTGTCAACATGCTCAGTGTCGATTCCTTCAAGGAGAAAATGCAGAAAGAGATTGCCGAGATGAACGGCAGCAGTCTATTTGGCTCCAGGGCAAAGGTGAAAGAGACCAGCATCCACAAAGGACTCCGACTGTTGGGTGATGTCTTTGAGTTTTATAACCGCTGTGCGGAGGATGCTACCCGCTTCATCGTCTATATGACGAGCCGACAGATGGGTAAGACCTTGGAAGAGTCGATTGCCGATGCAAAGGACGTAACCCTGAACTTCAACCGCAAGGGAACAGGAGGCATGGGTAATGCCGAGGTGAGAGACCTCTTCATCTTTGTCAATCCCGCTATTCAGGCATTGGCCAACATGTATAGGATGGCAAAGAACAAGCCGCTGAAGTTCGGTGCTGTGACCGCTGCATTCGTGGCTGGTGGCGCACTGATGCCTGTTATCAACCAGTGGCTGTTGAATATGTTCGGTGACGATGATGATAAGCAAGCCTATTGGAACCTGCCACCTTGGGTAAGGAAGAACAACCTTGTGTTCTGGATTCCGTTTACAAAGAACTTTGTCACTATTCCGCTGGCGCAGGAGTTCCGCGTGTTCTATGGTGTCGGTGAGATGATGTCGAGTGCCATTATGGACCATCCTGTAGACAAGTGGGGACTCGAAGTCTTTTCTTCTGTTGCAGACCTTGTGCCTATCAATCCGACGGGTAACGGTGGCAACCTGATGGTGGACTTTGCGCCTACGATGGTGCAGCCGTTGATGCAGGTGGGTGAGAACGTAGACTTTACAGGCAAGCCCATCTGGAGGGATAACCAGGGGAATAAGCACGCACCGATGTACACCAAGGCTTATATCAGCACTCCTACGTGGATGGTGAAGTTGAGCGAAGGCCTCAACGACGTGACAGGCGGTAACGAGGGTAAGAAGGGAGTTGTAGAAAGAAACGCTCCTTTCTGGGGTGACTACATCAACAACCCTGCTGTATGGAACCATCTGCTGCAAGGTTACTTTGGCGGTATGTACAACACCATTGCCAAGACCTTTGACGTAGGTGTGACAGCTGTCAGCGGAGATTTGCCGAAGATCTATCAGACTCCAGTCATTAACCGATTCCTGAACCGTCCTGTTGAGCGCGACAATGCAGGTGTGCTGGGTGAGGACTACTACAGTCTGACAGAGAACCGCGATGCCCTGCAGTATGAGCTTCGCACTTGGCAGCGGAAAGCAGCCGACGGTGAAGAAGGCGCACAGGAGCACGTCGATGAAATACTTGACAGCCCTGAGTGGAAGAAGACCGAGGTTGTTTCTCATTATGAAAAGATAATAAAGGACCTGAAAGCTGGAGAACGAGTGGCTACTCGCGATGCAGACAAGTACGACATCAAGGAAAGCATCAGCCTGTATAAGCAGCAGATGATGGAAGAACTGAATGCGCTGGATGCTGGAGTAGAGCCGCTGGAGGCAGCACTGGAGACATACAGGAATGCCAAGACCTTTGCAGAGAAGAACAGGTTGAGGATGAGGATAGAGCGATTGATGATGCGGGAAAGTGGTCGTGGCACGACCACAAACAGAACCAAGGGCGGTAATGCCGACGTGGAGAAAGCTCTGAGTTATATCCGTGAAGAAGAAAAGGAAAGCTATAATATCAATGAGAACTATCTTGAAGCAGTCTCAGCAGAGAATATCCGAGACGATGCCCGTATCAAGGTAGCAAAAGCGAAGATTAAGCCTTTCACAGACGAGTACAAACAGCTGGTAGCCGACGGCAAGCACGATAAGGCAGCACAGTACAGGCAGAAGCACCTGAAATACTTTGTAGCCCAGCAGCGCATAGACCAACTAAGCCGGGCTATGAATGCCAACAAGAAACTGCTTGGCAAGGGCAATGACAAGGTGATACTCCGTTTGATAGACAGTCAGCGCAATCAGATGATAAAGGTCATTGAGGGTATTGAGTAATGGCAGAGAATGTAATCAGCGAGATACGGGAGCTTGTCAGGGAGAACATTCGGAGGAACCGGGAGATCTTCGAGGGTTTCAACCCTGTGACGGGACGCGGGGCGCCAGGACCGCGGGTGAAGGTGAAGATACCCGACAGTCCTATCAGGGTGCAGTACATGCCTGAAAGGTGTGTGAAAAACAATGAGCTGATAAAGAAGCTGGTGAAGTGCGGCAGTGTCAGGAAGTTCATCAGCGACGTGCTGAACCTGGACTATACGGACGAGCTGTATCAGGACGTGGTGCAGGCTATGTTTATGGCCAGAGCATCGGAAGACCCGGCCTTTGCCTTTGCCGTCATCTATAAGATAGTGGATAAGGAAGAGGGTACGGTGATACCCTTCGTGATGAACTACGCTCAACGGCTGTTGCTGGCCAAGCAGGAAGAGATGAGGCTTGCACGAAAGCCTATCCGTATCGTGATGCCTAAAGCCCGTCAGTTTGGCGGCTCGACGGAGACGGATCTGTACGGCAAGTGGATGCAGGACTTCAGGCACCAGCGGTGGAACATGGCCATCATGGCGCATCAGAGTGCAGCATCCATCCGTATCAGGGCCATGTATGACCTGGCGCTGGAGCATCAGCCCGGATGGAGCATCGGATTCAAGGGCAGACGATTGAAAAGCGCACCCTTTAAAGGTAGTCAGACGGATTTTATTGTCAAGACGAACCGCAACGAAGAGGTGAGGGGCAATGTTACGACGGTAGCCAGCTATGAGAACTATGACGCCAGCCGAAGCTCTAACTTGAAGATAGCGCACCTGAGTGAGGTGGCCTACTGGAAAGAGACGGAGCAGAAGAAACCGGAGGGCGTGCTTTCGTCACTGAACGGAACCATCGGCAACAAGCCCGACACGATGATTGTGATGGAATCGTCGGGAAGGGTGGTAGGCGATTTCTTCTACAACATGTATCAGGAGGCCAAAGACCCCAACATACCCAGTGCCTGGGAACCGCTGTTTATACCGTTCTTCTTCATTGAACTATACCGCGAAGAGCTGAATCCCAACTATGAGAGCATCTTTACAAACAAGATACCTTGGCATGATGTAGAGAGCGATCCAGGCTACAATGAGAAAGCCTACGCTTTCGCACAGTGGCTGTACGAGAACAGGGACAACCCCAACAATCCCGAAGGTTACCGGGAAAGCGGCAAGTTCTTCTGGCAGCTATGGCAGAAGGGCGCGAGCTTTGAGGCTATCAACTGGTACAGGAACAAGCGTAACGAGTTCAGGACACACTCTTACTTCGCTACCGAGTTCCCCGGTGACGATGTGGAGTGCTTCATGGCAGCAGGCAACCTTATCTTCAATAAGTATGCCGTTGATGCGATGTCGGCCAAGATGAAGAAAGCACCTATCTTTGTGGGTAATATCGTAGGCGATGAAGAAAAGGGAACCAAGGCTATCAAGACAGCCCACCTGACGGACCGTATCGAGGACGGACAGATACTCAGGATATGGCAGATGCCCGACGTGCTGAAGGTGGAGAACCGCTTTGTGGTGAGCGTGGATATTGGAGGACGTTCAAGAGGCAGCGACTTTACGGTGATGACGGTGATAGACCGCTTCCCGATGATGTTCGGCGGTAAGCCGAAGGTGGTAGCAAGGTGGCGCGGACATATTCGCTTTGACCTGTTGGCATGGAAGGCCGCACAGTTGGCACACTTCTACGACGATGCTATGCTGGTGATTGAGAAGAACACGGCAGACACGAAGAAAGGCAAGATAGAAGAAGAGGGTGAGCACTCCGGCAGCGTGATCGACGAGATAGCCGACTACTATCCCAATATGTATATCCGTGCGACGGAGGTAGACAAGGTGACTCAGAAGACGACCAACATTTACGGCTTCCACACCAACGAAGTGACTAAGGAGCTGGTGATTGACAACTACGTGAAGTGTGTGGAAGACGAGCTGTATGAGGAACCTGACGAGCAGGCCTACGTGGAGCTGCTGATATACGAGCGGAAGGAAGACGGCACCATGGGAAACGTGGACGGCAAGGACAATCACGATGATATTGTGATGTCGACAGGTATTGGGCTGTGGGTAAGCCAGAAGATGCCGTTACCGGTTTGGAAAGTGGAAGAAAAGAGCGGAGATATGGGAATGAGGTCAGGGACGGTGGCAGATATTTAACCCAGCGGGAGAACCCGCTGGAAGTGCATGGGGCTACTCTTCATCATCCCACTTGGAGCACATGCCCATGAGTGACTTGAAGTCGGATTCGTCGAGGGACAGGTCGACGTCGACGGGCTTGGGGACGATGAGCTTGGTCAGGTTGGTATAGTGTTCGACGAAGGTGGCGCGGTCGTCGGCATTACATTCAGCGCGTTTGGCATAGTATAGGAAAGCCTGGCGAAACTCATCTTGGGTTTCGCCAAGGAGTCCGCGGATAAACTCCTTCTGTTCCTTTCCCACCTTGTTCTGTGAGCCGGGTGGACGGCCTGCTTTCTTTGCCATAGTACATTTTTATAGCCCCGTCGGTGAACCAGCGGGAGAACCCGCTGGAAGTGCACGTTGCGTGGTGACTTATCCGAGGAAAGAGGGTTTGATGTTGATTGGACCCAAGCGTGCGCTCAGGTGCCGATTGATGTCGTTATAGAAGGACTCAGCCAGTGTGTCGCAGGCTTCTGAAGCCTTGGGTTCTTTAAGAGAGAGAAAAAGCTGGCAGGCACGCATGACGATATAGTTGTGGATAGCGTCGCGCAAGGAGCCGACGGTGTGCGGTGGCCAGTTATGGGGGAGTGCCAGGAAGATGCTTTTTTCTTCCCATTCGTGTGCATGGTTGGTACTGATGCGCTGGACGAACGGGGAGGGGAGAAGCAGATAAGCCTGACAGCGAGACACGGCCTGATTGACAGCAGTGTCGATGTGCCGGTTGAGCATGTAAGAACCATCGGCAGGCAGGAGTGCCTTGCCATCGGGACGGAAGGTGTTCTGCACGTCGGAGAGCTGGTCTTCGATGTCGTGCAGCAGTTCCGGCTTCAGGAGGATGATTTCGATAAGCTGTTTACGCTCAGGGAGCGGGAGCTTACCGGCAATCACTTCTGGGAGGGAGCGGGTGTTATGGAAACGGTGTGGGTACATACCTTTATTATTATTAAGGCTGCTGTGGAACAGCAGCATACTGAACCTAGGGAGTGACACGGACGGCGAACTTGGCATAGACCTGGTCGTTGTGGCGCGAGAAGAGCGTGACGACAGAGAAGCCGCAGCTATTGGCGTGCAGGCACCAGTGGCCGTCAGCGTTGATGGCAGGCGTACAGCAGTCGTTGTCACAGCGTACGATGATGTCATCGATAGGGCGTTTGTCGTTTTCGCCTGATAGGACATAGGATATTTCCGACTGAGAGCCACGGCTGATGAGCCAAGGGTTGGCAAAGAGCGTTTCGACGGGGATGACAGAATTATCACTTACACTACTTGCTGGTGTGATGTAGCCCGGATAGCCGTTACGCTCAGGAATGATGGGGTAGCGGATTTCGATGGCTGTCGGAAAATGGTACTCAGGAGCCTTGGGAGCCGTCTTGGCGAAACAAGCCTTAATGCCTGCAAGGTCTTCTTCAGCCGCAGCGGCATAGATGGCCGCAAATTCCTTGCTGACGGAGTTCCACCACAGGTAGACCATTCGGTCCTCGACGTATTTCTGTGACAGCCGGGCAATGGTCTTGACATAGCCATTGTTGAAACGGTCAGAGACGTTGAGTAGTATTTCGCTTGTGCCGTTGGCCTCGTCAGAGCTTATGGTGGCATCCTCGGCAATATTACCGTCGCCTGTAAGATAGTCGGCAAAGAACGTCTTCAGCATCTCAATCTGTGAAAACATATAGCGTCCCAGCATGGCCTCATGGTAGGCCTCGTTGCCCGCTTGTTCATGAAAAGCCGCGGTGACAAGCTTTGGATCAACCGCTTTGTCAACAACACCTTTCTGATAGGTCTCGTTCTTGGCCGACTGCTTGGCCAGCGCCAGCAATATCTGTATCTTTATTCTCTTGCTCATAGTGTCAATGGGTTATTATTCTACCGTACCTGTTACATCTGTGTAGTTCTTTCCCGATGCTTCAGGGGCCACCTTGGCCAGACAGAGACGGACGTGGTTGATGTCATCCTGTCCGTTTACTACGAACTGATTTGCAAAATTCTGGTCGCGTGAATTCCACCATGCAAACAACATGCTGTTAATGAGAAAGTCCTCGCAGAGAGATGACATCGGGTCGGCCAGTCCATCGTTGTACCTGTCATTGACCATCATCGTGATGGTGAATGCGCTTTCCTGTGCAGACAGTGTATTGGCAACAGAACCTGCTGTAGCATCAAGAAACTCTGCCATCTGGGCCTCGAACTTGCCTACGGCCTGTTTCAGGAAGCGCAACAGCTGTCGTTCCTGATGGACTTCGCCACCGGCCTGCTGTGGCATTGTTATCGGTGCATTCTTGACAGGGTCGGCAGACTTGGTGATACGTCCCGTGTCATAAGTCTCTGCCTTGACTGCCTCAATGATGAGGTCTTTATCGAGGTTTAATACGATTTTCTTTGCCATTGTATATTCAATTAGATACTACTTCTGTTGATGTTGTGAGAATGTCAGTATTCCCACTGGGTGCCTGTTTAATGTTGGAGAGTCGGATGACCGCAGCGAGTTGTCTGCGGCAGTCTTCCAGATACTTCTCTGCAATGCGCGGGGCCGTGATGGTAAACCACGAATAGAGTGCCCACGACACGCAGTAGGCAGCACAAGAATCCTGTATGAAGGTTTCGAGGTTCGCATTGTGATTGGTAGGCAGCGTCAGCGTGAAAGTCACATTGGCGTCAGTCCCTCCCGTGATGAAAGCCGACAGTTCCGTTGTCAGGTCGATAATAGCCTGGCGGAGGTAGTCGTGGATGATTGTCACTTCCCGTGTGCCGAGCGTGATGTCGCGGAAGAGCAGATTGCCGTTGTCGTCAGTAGAGCGTTTGCCGACGATGGAAAGCGTACGTTCGACGGTGGCGTAGAGGTCTGGATATGTGAGAACTATATTCATATTCTTCTGTTTTAGGCTGCTGTAGAACAGCAGCATACTGAACATTAGGCGGCAGGTTGGAAAGACTGGTCAGGCTGGCGAGTGTAGAGCTGTCCGGGTCCGTTGAGCAGTTGGGTAGCGAGTGTCGCCTGCTGCTGGTCGGCTCCAGGCACCTGGACGGGAGCAGACGGCAGCTGCCCCTGTGCGAGCTGCTGCTGGTAGGCGTCGATGTCCTGCAGGATCTTGTCGGCAAACGGTACGTCGAGATTCTTCAGGAACGTGCGCACATCGATAGCTCCCTTGTCGAAGAGCGTGTTGAGTATTTCGTTGCCCATCTGGAAGAAGGCAGCTGAGGCAGCAGAATTCCTGATGGAGATGTTTGCCTTGATGTTACGACAGGCATTGGCCTTGTAGAAGATTTGCTTGTCGGACTTCTTGGGTGTGATGTCGCGGCCTTCTTCATAGTACTGCTGGAGTGTGACCAGCGTCTTCAGTGCCACACGCTCCTCGAAGCCGTTGAACTTCTTGATGAGCGGGTAGATGGTTGTCGTGGCATTCTGTGCTTCCATCGCGTATCGTGAAGCAGCCGTTCCCGACGTAGGCGTTTTGCCCTGCAAGGCACCATGAATACCCGACGCCTCATGAATCATATTGAGCTGAGTCTGAAGCATCTCGTTAGCGCCAGTGTTGAATGCAGAGTGCGTATAGAACTCAGGCTTAGCGCCAGAGCGTGACTTGGTATCATCATAGATGAACACCGCATCGAAGCGCGACTTCTGCTTGGCATAGTCCTCATTGGTCATACCGTCCGGTTTCATGGATAGAGGAAGGAATGTCATGCCCTTGGCAGCGGTACGGATGGCATAGTCGTTAATCATAACCATGCGGTTGATGAACTTCTGCTGATCGATGAAGGAACCCATGAAGCTGTGAACCTCTCCATTGACGTATGGAAAGAGCGACACCGTGAATGGATGGCTTTTGTGGTCGTACGGACTCTCGCCCTCGCAAAGTATGCGTCCGTCAGGAGCCATGAAGTAATACTGCCAGTACTTATCGACTATTTCATTGGCGGTGATATACGCCCGTTCTTCCTCGGGCACGCCCTGCTCGTCGTACATGGCCATGCGTTGTCGATTGATGTCGATGAGGTAGTTCAAGTCCTCCTTCTCGCAACGGAAAAACTTGTCAATCTGGTCCGTAGCCAGCGGGTCGAAACACTGATAGCGTGGTTTCACCTCCTCGCGCCACACCTCGATGACCCGGCAGAGGCCAAGGTCAGAAGCCCGGTAGAAGGAAATGTTGTCGATGTTGTTGACCTCGTTGAGGTTTTGCGATGTAGACCGTTGGAAGTCATTGACCTCTCCGATATGGAATATCTCATTGAGATCCTCGATGGTCAGTCCGTACTCAGGCTTGGCAAACTGGAAGTAGAGTTGTTCCGGGCTGATGTCGTGGAGGCATCCGATGAGGCGAATGTCCTGATGAGTCGGGTCGTTGCCGCCCTCCCAGAACATATAATAAGGATTGATGCAGTCGTTGTAGGAGTCGTGCAGTTCGTTGCGTTCCTCGTAGCTGTTACGCATGAATGCCGCTGACGAAATCAGGTACTCCGCAAACGACGAATCCAGTTTCTCCGACATGTACTGGCCCTGCCAGTTGGTCTGTAGGGCCGCGGAGAGGTTGTCCGACAGTTCCTTAGCCGCTATGTTTCGTGCGTAGCAGACAGGCTCTGTCTCCTGTTTGGCGTGGATGCCGAACACTGACATCCAGAGAGAGAGCATCACATTGTTCTTCAGCGGAGCCAAACCCTGCATCTGAATCCACCGCTCCTCAGTCATGTCACCCACACCATAGACATGGATAGTCTCGCCCCACTGGTTGCCGAAGAGCATCTGCAGCACGCGGTCACGCTCTCGGCGGAAGTCCTCCTTATTATTATAGGAACGCTGACAGGCCTCCAGCAGTGAGAGGTCGTATTTCCCGTTGGCCGAACCGGCGGGCGCTGAGCGTTCGCGTCGGAGCTTCACAGAGTCGTGGCGGCTACCCTTTTGCAAGGGTTGCACGTCGCGGAGTGTCAGCAGTGGTCTTGTCGGTTTCGTCATATATTCCTTTGTTTGGGCTGCTGTAGTACAGCAGCATACTAAACTTGCTTTTTGATGCAAAGATAAGGTAGAGAGGCGTGTGGTCTTTCATAAAATTTTCTTACGGGCGTGTTTTTGCGCAAATGGTGCGAAGCCAAGAAAATTATATGAAAGACCGCATGTTTTATACGCTTAATTTTGTGGCGAAACCACGAAACTACGAATCATGGCAGAAAAGAAGGAACAGAAAATCGTGAAGAAAGCCTACGCGGTGATGCAGGATGCCCTGTTTGAGAAAGACGGGACGGGAGCCTACAAACCGAAAGAAATGGCCAAGGAGGGTATGAACACCCTGAAGAAGCACTCGACCAGTCTTGCGGTGATATGCACGGACAGCAGCATAGAGGACGTGAAGACGCTGCTGACCAAGAACGACATTCCGCATGACAAAGTTATCAAGCTGGATGAGAACTTTGACTTCTTGGTGACAGGCGACGAGAATTGTGTAAAGGCATGGTCGTGGACCAGTGCGCTGAGTGACATCGGCTGGAAGCTGACGCATGAGCCGGAGAGCAAGCGCAATACGCAGGAGCAGGCCGACAACTCGCTGGAACAGTTTTTCAAGAAAGCCAAGGAGAGCTGTATCTGTGCGGGATAAGGCTGTGGCAGAGTGGAAACATACGAGAAACAACAGTTGAGACAGAACTTTTTTAATTGATAAAAAATAATGGCAACGACAACAGAAAACAAAGGAGGACAGCAGGCCGTGCCGCAGAGTGCGCGAGACCGCTACCGCAGCCGTTACAGTGCGGCGCATCCCGACTTGAATCTCGACGATGACGAGGCATTCTACGGTCAGGCCAACCAGAACCTTGACGAGCTGGAGGGATTTCGTGAGAGCAACCGCCAGCTGGGCGAGGCCTTTGACCGCAATCCCCTGTTGGCCGGACTGCTGACGGCAGCACGCGAGGGTGAGAACCCTTTCACCTACCTGGCCGAGCAGATAGGTCCCGACATGGACATCAGAGAGCTGGCCAACAATCCCGAGTTCAGTCAGAAGATGGGTGAAGCCCTCTCGAAGTATCAGGAGACGCTGGCCGAAGGAGCCAAGGCAGAGAAGGAGATGGGCGAGCACTTCACGGAGAGCATGAATGCCCTGAAGGAACTCCAGCAGGAGCGTGGCATGAGCGATGAGGACGCCCAGGCACTGGTGAAGAAGATGTTCGGTGAGACCGACGAAGAAGGCAACGTTGTGGACTACGGCATCATCGGCAATGCCTCGATGGGTATTGTTCCCAAGGAAGTATGGGAAGCCGTGCTGAAGGCACAGAGCTACGACGACGACGTGAAGGCAGCTGGTGACCGTGCGGCAGCGCAGGCTTTGAACAGTCGCATCCAGAACGAGAAGCGCAACTTTGGCGGTAGTGTTCCTAACCTTGGCGGCGGTGGCAGAGCCGCACAGAAGAAGAGAGGCAACAGCCTTGCCGACTTCGGACGTAGTCTGTCGGAAGACTAGAACGGCTGCAATGGAATCGCAACATACATAATAGGAAACAAGTATCACCAATATAAAAAGAACAAAGATGAAAAAGATTTCGAATTTTATGACTAAGCACGGACTGTTGATCAGTCTGATGTTCCTGATGGTTGCTGTGCTGACAGGTGCTCCGGGCATTTGTTTTGCAGCCGACACCCCTGTAGTGGACCCCGACCCAGCGCATCCTGACCCCGCTAACCCCACTGTGAACAACATGGGCGACTCAACAGGCGAGGGAGCCGGACAGAACCTGCCGGGCACTCAGGCCAGTGCTACCCAGATGCGTGAGGGTGGACTGGCCGATGACGAGTACGACCCCGACATTGTGAAGTACAACGCACCGAAGTACGTGCTACTGAACCTGGCCCGTACTGTTGCCGTACAGCGCAAGGTGAATGGCTATGAGATTCAGCACCCACGTATCGGCGAGGCCGAACTGGTACTGCGAACCACTGCCGCCATTGCTGAGGCCGAAACCATCAAGCTGACCGCCGATAACTGTATGGGTGACCTGAACGAGCTGGGCGTGAGCGCCACCATCATCGTGAAGGGTGTGAAGGGCTACGAGCAAGGCAGCACCACCAAGACCAGCGGCGATCTGGTGCTGGTGGTTACCAGCGTAGACGACGACAATGCTGAGATTACGTGTCGTCCGCTGAATGGCAAGGCCAAGACCGAGGGTACGAAGAGCGACTACCTGCGAGACTATAAGGTCCCGGCCATCCCTGCCAACACGGAGCTGTTCATATCGAGCTATGCCGGCTCAGAGTCACAGAAGATTGTGAACCCAGACAACTCACAGCCCCGCTTTGCCACGGTGTACCTGCAGAAGCGTCTGTTCAACATCGTCATCACTGACCACTTCCGTGAGATTCTGAAGAAGACCCCTTGGAGTTTCAATGACATAAAGGACCAGGCACTGGCCAACTTCTCGAAGAAATTCGAGCGTGACCTGTGGGACGGTGAGGAGCGTCGCTGGATTCAGAAGATTGACGGTCAGGACGAGTACACCTACACGTCTAAGGGTATTCTGCGTCAGCTGACCAATACGCTGGGTGTCGACGGCAAGTTCAAGTACGCGCACATCCCGGCCATCGGCAAGATTATGTTCACCAAGTATGCAGAGACCACCGAGGCCTACCTGCTTTGCGGTAAGAACAAGATTACCGAGATTGCCAACATGGAGGAGATCATCAAGCACATGGATGCCAAGTATGACCACAAGAAGACCGACTATGGCATTGTGGTACGTGACCTGGTATCGAACTTCGGTACGCTGCACATCGTCTATGCGCCGATGATGGACGAGATGGGCTACGATGACTTCTGTGTCGCCGTTCCCCTGCAGATTGCCCGCTACTACCGCAAGGTGAAGAAGGAGTCGAACATCGACCTGAACAAGGCCGGCAACGACGCCCGCGAGGCCCAGCGTTACACCTATATTGAGATTGCAGCCCTGGCCCTGCGCGGCCAGAACTCAATGCTGATTGGTCCGAGCAGCCAGATTGTGGAGAAGAACCTGAGCGACAACACACAGGCCGTGAACATTGTTGACGCACTGCCCGAGAACCCGACCACGGGTATGATTATCACCTTCGACGAGGACCTGACCTACGGCACTGGCGACAATGCTGTAGTTCTCGACCACGAGAAGGCCTGGCAGTGGAACGGCACGACCTGGGTAGAGTTCACAGGTACTGTCTAAGTGATTCCTCCTTTCAGTCGGAGGCTGTGGTGGAACTGCAGCCCGCGGGAAACCACAGCCTCCATATATAAGTTTAGAGTTTAAGGTTTAGAGTTTAAAGAGAATGCTGAAGATTTATCAACTACGACTGAAGCAGAATACCTTCGATGTGACGTTGAAGTATCGCGGAGTCAGTGTGCGTGTGGCTTTTGTCGACGGAAACAACTACCGCGAAATTCCCGCCAAGTGCTATACCCGTGACCCGTTCAAGCAGCGTGCCATTGAGAACAGTCAGATGTTCAAGGACAAGGAGATTGTGCTGGAACGCGCCATCGAGGAAGAGAGTGACCGCAAGAAAGCCGCTGGGAAGCAGACTGCAAGCCAGCAGGGCCCCGCTGTTGACGCTCCTGCCGATGCCGGCCTGACGGACACGACGACAGGAGCCAGTGCGGATGACAGTATGGCTAAGAAGGTGTTTGACAGCCTGTCGGATGCCATCCTGTTTGTTGCCAACAACTATCAGGCTCAGGTGCAGACCGCCAACGAGGCCCGCAACTTCCTGAAGGAGAAAGGTATCAAGGCCACTATCAAGCAAGGTTAATCCAGCCAGCCATAATAATATAAAAGGATGAAGGTAAGGGAAATAGTGACACGGGTAAGGTCGGCCATTGACGAGTTGTCGCAGGACGGCACGGACTTCGCACACCTGACGGAGGACGAGCAAAACTTGACGCGCATCATCATTGACAAGATAGGCTATGCTTTGGTGTATATCCTGGAGAATGCACCATTGGAGCTGCTGGGCAGTGATGGTTTCAAGGACCTGGCGGCAGGCGGTGGCACCTTTACGATAGACGCAGCACTTGTAGGCAAGGTTACCTTGCCGGCAGACCTGTTGCGCATCGTCGAGGCACGGCTTTCTTCGTGGTCACATTTTCCACTCCCTGTTGCCTACACGTCTGATGTGGCCCTGATGCAGGCAGATACCTATGCCCGTGGCAGCTGGGACCGCCCGGTGAATGTGTTGACACACTCCGGTGCCAACCGCTATTTGGAGATGTACTGTGCCAAGGAGCCGACAGACACCCTGATATTTACATACGTAGGCAAGCCCGATTTGAGCGGAGTCACAGAAGACGCACTGGACGTGGACGTTGCCGTACCGGCCAAGCTGGAGGCAGCAATGATATACCAGGTGGCAGGACTGACGATGACAGCGTTTAGGGAGGAAATAGCAAACAACCTGTTTGCCATTGCGAGAAGCTATATGGGAGGAGAGGCTAATGCCGACTGAAACGGCGGCATAGAAAAACGTAAAAGAAAGAAACGATGGTGACACCACAGTTTACATTCGACGAAGAAGCCAACGGCTACATCAGCGAGCCGTTCAGCGTGGACGAGCAGGCGATGGTACACATTGAGCTTGCGAGCAGGGCCCCGCTTGTGACACTGAAGGAGGTAGGAAACGGTGAATACGCTAACTTCGGTCAGAGTCCGAAGAACAGCGACGCCTACGAGGTGGCCATCACCACCAAGCGTAAAGAGACGCTGAGGCTGGCCGTACCAGTGGAGGTGACCAAGTGTTATGTAATGAATTAAGGTAGCCGGAATGTCGGCGAAAGAGATACAAGACAGAAAGATGAAAAGGCTTTTTGATTACGACGAGCATATAGGCGACTGGCGCGTGTTGGTTCAGACGCACGACATACAGGATGGTGCCATCTGTTCCCGACATATTGCTCCTGGCGCAATCACTCCAAGCAAAATCGCTCCACAATCCATTCCTTTGGATATGGCTTTAGCGAACTTTGTTCTTCCTTGGTTTGAAATAGAAGACGGCTACTTGGTTGCTTATTATGCCAGTGATGGGGCAATCAAAGATATCGGCTTAGACGAGGATACGGGTGAACTCTGGGTATTAGTGACAGACAACAACCCAGCAAAAGACACAGATGACGGTTGGGATGATGTTGAGTATCTGCATGACAGGAGGGTAATGGTAAGTAAAGATTTGACCAATGAGATTTGTCCTGTTGCTTTGATTGAAGGAGGCGAATGTACTGTAATTTATGAGAATACAACTTGCGATACCGATTTCACGGTAACTATTTCTTCTGAATACAAGACTCCAGATGGTAAAACTGTCTCTCTCATAGTTCCTCATTGTGGATATGCAGAAGTTAGTTGGTTGAGAACAGGAGGAGTTCTTTATGTTAGAGGTGTTTAAATGGGCTACAAAACATCTCTTTAGCGGTGTCTCAGAATAAAGTAAACATACAATTATGAATAATAGCAATAAAGAAGAGTTTGAAAGGAGACCATTATGTCATTGTGAAGAACATCGTAAGCGTACTCCAATGCTCAAACGAAAAGTTATAGGAAGAGTTGTCCCGTGGGAGGCTTTCCAGGCGCTCAAAGCGAAGGTTGATAAATATCATCCAGATGCCGATCCCGAGCCGGAGGGCGACGGGTATGCTGTGTTTACCAGCAGGCCGACGGCGGCAGTAGTGGCGGCGAGCGTCAACCCGTCGGCCGGTAAGCCTACGGAGGCTATCACGGTAGACATGACGGGGCTGACAAAGCCTACGATGTGCTATCTGGCCTACCCGCAGAGCTGGGAGATGGTGCAGAACGGCATCCTGGTGATACCCTTCCTCGTTGACTCCAACGGCTTTGAGGTTGGTGCTACGTTTGACGACGAGACGCCCACGGTGATG
>ERZ842401.1158-NODE-1158-length-38596-cov-8.749747_pt1 | contig 38596 bp, 41 predicted proteins | sample MGYA00521270_ERZ842401 | MGnify/ENA primary metagenome ERZ842401 (study PRJEB31892, sample SAMEA3878208) | bioreactor metagenome | biome: Moose rumen | place: Sweden | collected 2011-10 | study: EMG produced TPA metagenomics assembly of the PRJEB12797 data set...
GTTTTCGGATTGACGCGGCGCACAAAGTCAACGGTGGCGGCGAAGTCGTCATGCATGGGACGAATCCTCCTTATCAGAGTTCAAACGGCTCGCCGGTATTCGGGAAAATGAAACTCGTGCGCGAATCGGGGTCGTTGATTAAAACTTGCTCCAAAGTCGAATCGGCGTGGAAAAGTTTATCGGGCGGGCTGTGCACGACGACGCAAGTTTTCGGATTGACGCGGCGCACAAAGTCAACGGTGGCGGCGAAGTCGTCATGCAAAGAAAAATCGCCGTTGAGAATGTCCAAGCCCGACCTCAGCGGCGGCAGCATGGTCGACAGGATAACGCACGGCGCACGCGGCAAAATCGACAGCGGATGATTTTTTTCGCTCATAATCGGGATACGGACGTTCTCGAAGCGGCGGACGATTCGCATAACGCGTTCGTCGATAAAAATCTCGGCGTCGGGCAGGAACTTGTTAATCAGCGTGATAAGCTCGACGCCCTTGCTGATTTGCGTCACTTGACAATAAACGGATTTGCCTCGGCGCAGAGCGTAACTTATGCGGCGGAGGATTTTCTGCAAGGCGGAATCGGTATCGCCGAAGCGTCGATAATTGGGGTGGCGGGCGTGGAGTCCGCAAAGAATCAGAATATCGATTTTGACATCGGGGAGCAGAGCCGCGCCTACCAGTTGCGTCGGGAAGGTGGAATAATCGCCGGTGTAGAGGATATTTTTGCCGCGAAAATTGATGAGCGTCATCATTGCGCCGGGGATATGCCCCGCTTGGTGGAAACTGATTTTGAGACTCGGCAGAGGAATTTTTTGCAGGAAGGCGACGCTTGAGATATTGCCCTCCATGCGGGCGAAACGGTCTTCCAACTGCGCGGATAAAATTTCGCGTGACAAGTCGGTCATGTAGACGGCGGCGCGTTCGTTGAGTTCCAGAAAGTCGGGCAGTGCCGCCGAATGGTCGAGGTGCGCGTGCGAAAGTATCACGTGCGACACTTGATGAAAATCTTGCAGATAGGGCGTCTGCAACAGCGCGGAGAATTTGGGCGCGAATCTTATTCCGCGTGTGGAGCCGCAGCCGCAGTCGAGGAGCAGATTGTTTTCGCCGAGCTTGAGGAAGTAGCAACTTGCGCCGACCTCTTGCGCTCCGCCCAGCGGCATGAAGATTATTTTCCCGTTCGTCAATTTGAATACCTCCGCCGCAATGATAGCAAAAAAAGCAACAAGTGAAAAGTATCGTTCAGAAAATTGCAAGCAGCAAGCCGCCCGTCGCGATTAAAATTATCGCTGCGAGATGAATTGCCGAAATTTGTTCGCCGAAGATTAGGACTGCCAGCCCCACAGCGAACACGACGCTTAATTTGTCGACGGGCGCGACTTGAGAGATTTGCCCGTGTTTGAGCGCGAGGAAGTAAAACAGCCACGAACACGCCCCCGCTATGCCGCTGAGCGCGAGGAACAGGAAATTTCTTTTGTCGCCGAATATCTCCGCCGCATTTGAAAAGCCGCCTTGCACCAAGACGACGCCGATTAAAAATATCGCCATGATGACAGCGCGAACTGCCGTTGCCGCCGTCGTGTCCGCGCTCGTTAATCCGACCTTCCCGAAGATTGAAACGAACGCCGCGCAAATTGCCGACAGCAACGCGTAAATCAGCCAAAGTTTCATAAAATCACCTTTCGACATTATAACGCAAAAAATTCTTCGACACGCAAAAAAACTTATGATATAATCGCGAAAAATTTTTTGGAGGTTGATTGGCATGTTTGGAATCGGCGTTCCCGAACTGATTTTAATCTTGATAATCGGCTTGGTGGTCTTCGGACCGGGCAAATTACCGGGCGTGGGCAAAGCATTGGGGCAGAGCATCAAGGAGTTCAAGCAGGCAAACTCTGATGACAAGCCCGTCGACGCCAATGAGCCTAAGAAACTCGACGCGGAGAAGAAATGAGCGAGCCTGATAAGAATCCCGCGCAGGAAGTTCCGCCCGAAGACGACGGCACCATGAGCTTGACGGCGCACTTGGAGGAACTTCGGTCGCGCATTATAAAATCGTTGCTCGGAATAGTCGTCGGCAGTTGTATCGCGTGGTTTTTCCTAGACGGAATTACGAATTGGCTGGTTCAGCCCGTCGGCAAGCTCTACTACATGAAACCGGGCGAAGCGTTTTTTACGTATCTGAAAATCGACATTACGGCGGGCTTTCTGATTGCCCTGCCGATAATTTTTTATCACGCGTGGAAGTTTTTCCTGCCCGCGCTGACAAAGGGCGAACGCGCCGTCTTGGGCGTATTGGTGCCGACGTCGGTAATTTTATTTTTCGTCGGATTGGCGTTTTCGTTCTTCCTAATCATGCCGACCGCGCTGAAATTCTTCATGGGCTTTGGCGAGGAGTCGGAGAATCTGCAAGTGATGTTTTCCTTCGGCAACTACTTCGACTTTGTAATAATGTTCGTGTTGCCGTTCGGGTTCGTGTTTGAGTTGCCTCTGATAATCATAGTGCTGGGCAAGCTGGGCATATTAACGAGCGAGTGGCTGGGCAAGTATCGCCGCTACGTGTTTTTCTTTTCGTTCGTGATAGGTGCGCTCGTCACTTCGCCCGATGTCTTCACTCAAGTCGCCGTGGCTATCCCCGTCATCCTGCTTTACGAAGTCGGCTATCTTGTCGTCAAGTACGTTTTGAGGAGGTAAAGGTATGAATTTCTTTTCGCCTGAATTCGAGGAGCTTCACAATGATGAAGAGCAACTGCTTCGCCAGGATAACAGTTTCAAAGTTGAAATGGCGAATGTTAAGAAAAAAACTCAGACAGGCAGAACAAAATATGGCGATTATGAGGTTTCGCTTGAGAGTTGCACTTGCACGGATTTCCAAATGCGAGAACTGCCTTGCAAACATATGTACAAGTTAGCTAACGAGTTAAAGCTTTTCATTAACAAGAGTGAGCGAAGTCGTGAGCTTATCGCCGACTTTTCAAAGGGCTATGCAGACGGCTGGCGGTTCATTGTCCGACCTTGCAACTACGCGTCATTGGATATCATCCTGCAAAACCGTCTGGTTGATGGCGAAAAGCGCGGCAAGAATTCTAGGAAAGAGCCGACTCTTACTCAAGGTAACCTTTACAATTTTCAACGCGGCGTTATCTTCTATGACACCATGGCGGCTTATGACGAGGTATGGGGCGACGCCTTGAAAAGAATATCTATCGCTGTGCAAATTGATTCAGCGACAGAGAGCATTGACGTTCGCCCGATAATCGTTTGGGAAGAGGATAGATTCGTCAGGCGTCAAGAGCCGATTTATGGCAGGGTGGATTTTTCGGTGTACAAACCCGACACCGAGCGGACGCGACTTGAGAAAATAAAAAGCTATTCCTGCCGCCAAGACGAGTTTATTTCTTTGCTTAAGACTGGCGAATTCGCTGACGAGAACGGCGAGATACAAACCATATGAATTTCGAGGAGATGATTCATTGGCTTATAAAGATTTGCGCGAATTTATAGAGGAGTTGGAGCGGCGCGGCTTGCTCAAGAGAATAAAAATTCCCGTCGACGCGGAGCTGGAGATAACAGAGATAACTGACCGCGTGTCGAAGTTCAAAGACGGGCGCAACGTCGCGTTGTTGTTTGAAAACGTTCGCGGCTACGATATGCCCGTCCTTATGAACGCGTTCGGCAGTTATGAGCGCATGGCTCTGGCTTTGGGCGTGGAGAAGCTCGACGACGCGGCGAACGACATACGCGAGATTATGAAGTTGCCCTACCTGTCGTTTAAGAATCGCTCCAACATCTTTTCTATCGTGTCGACCGCGCACAAGGCGATTAACTTTCCAAAGTACGTCAAGAACGCGCCGTGTCAAGAGGTCGTCGAAGTCAATCCGTCTCTGGATAAGATTCCTATCCTCAAGTGCTGGCCCAAGGACGGCGGGGCTTTCATTACGTTGCCGCTCGTCTTTACCAAAAATCCTGCCACCGGTAAGCGCAACGTCGGCATGTATCGTTTGCAAAAGTACGACGCCCGCACGACCGGCATGCATTGGCACATCCACAAGAACGGCGCAGAAAATTTCCGTGACGCGGCGGCTTTGGGTGAAAATAAAATCGAGGCGGCTGTGGCTATCGGTACCGACCCCGTCGTCACCTACGCCGCGACTGCGCCCCTACCCCGCGACGTGGACGAAATGGTTTTCGCGGGCTTTCTGAGGAAAAAACCCGTTGAGCTTACCAAGTGCAAGACCGTCGACCTGGAAGTCCCCGCGACCGCCGAAATTATTTTGGAGGGCTACGTTGCTACCGATGAGTTGCGCCGCGAAGGACCTTTCGGCGACCACACCGGCTATTATTCCCTCGCCGACGATTACCCCGTCTTCCACGTCACCTGCATCACGCACAGGAAGAACCCGATTTATTTCGCGACCGTCGTTGGCAAGCCGCCCATGGAGGATTGCTACATGGCTAAGGCGACCGAACGCATTTTCCTGCCGCTCCTGCAACAGCTCCTGCCCGAAATTGTCGATATTAACATGCCGCTCGAAGGCGTCTTCCACGATTGCGTTATCGTCTCGATTAAAAAACAATTCCCAATGCACGCCCGCAAGGTTATGCACGCGCTGTGGGGCTTAGGGCAGATGATGAACGTCAAGATGATTATCGTCGTCGATAAGCACGTCAACGTTCAAGACCTCGGTGAGGTTGCGTGGCGTGTCTTCAACAACATTGACGCCGAACACGACTTGGAGATTGTTCACGGTCCGCTTGACGTGTTGGATCATTCGTCGCCCTACGCGAAGTGGGGGGCTAAACTCGGCATTGACGCAACCAAAACTTGGGCGGAGGAAGGTCACGCCCGCGACTGGCCCGACGAAATTGAAATGACGCCTGAAGTCAAAGCGCGTGTCGATTATCTGTGGCGTTCACTCGATTTAGGCTGAGGGATCCGACATGGACAACATTAACGCTGACAACTGCAGTGTTCATTTCCCGTATCGCGCACCTTAATCAATCGTTTTGGCATAAACTACCGACGATTGATGAGGTGAACTTTTTTGAGCAAATTTTTTATCAACCACCCGATACCCGCGCTCGTTCTGTCGATTATCTTAATGCTCGTTGGCACGCTGACCGCGCTGAGGCTCCCGATTGCCGAATACCCCGACATCGCGCCGCCGACGGTTTTTGTTTCGACCAGTTATGTTGGTGCCGATGCTTCCGTTGTGAATAACACAGTGGCGCAGATTATTGAGGACGCAGTAAATGGTGCGGGCGATATTGAGTTTATGCACTCGACAGTTGACACCGGTGGAAATTACGAGCTGTCTATTGTTTTTAAGCAAGGTACTGACATTGATACAGCCGCCGTCCGTGTGCAGAATAAAATTTCAGCAGTATTGAGTGACTTACCGGCTCAAGTGCAATCGCAAGGCGTGACCGTCAACAAAAATACGCCCGAATCGGTTTTCATGTTTGATTTGATTTCGCCAAAAGGCAGTCATGACGGTGTTTTTATGAAGAATTATGCGACGGCTTATTTTCTGGATAAAATTAATCGAGTTGACGGCGTGGGCAAAGTGACTTCTTATGATGGCGATTATTCGATGCGTATATGGTTGAATCCGGATAAGTTGGCAGAATTGGGCTTGGCGATTTCAGACGTTGAGGCGGCGATTAAGGAACAGAATGTACAAGCGGCAGTCGGGAGTTTGGGGAAAATGCCCGTAAACAGTTTGCAGTAGCGAGAATTTATCGGACGCTCAACTAATCGCAAGGATACGGTCGCTGATTTTGAGAATATTGTCGTCAAGGCGGCTTCGGGTTCGTTTGTACGGGTGAAAGATTTTGCTCGTGTTGAAGTCGGCGTTCGGAGCATGGACTCTGTTTCTTTCCAAGACGGACACGAGACGGCAACTTTTTCCGTTCTGCTGACCAACGACGCTAATACACTTGAAACCATTTCGGCGGTGAAGAAAATTTTGGTTGAAGCTGAACAAGATTTTCCGCCCGACATGAAAATATCAATCTCAATGGACGCGACGCGATTTATTAAGGAATCACTCTCAGAAGTGTCGCATACGTTTTTTGAAGCGTTGTTGTTGGTTATCGTAATCGTGTGGCTGTTTCTGCGTAATCTCCGATCAACGATAATCGCGCTGTTGGCAATTCCGGTGTCAATCGTGGCGACGTTCGCGGTCTTTCCTGTCGTTGGCTTTTCAATCAATACGCTGACGTTGTTCGCGTTGATTTTGGCAATCGGTTTGGTTGTCGACGATGCGATAGTCGTGATAGAAATCGTGGAGAAAAAATTGGAGCGTGGTTTGGAAGTTAAAGCGGCGACACTGGAAGCAATGAAAGAAATTCAAGCTCCGATAATTGCGATAGCATGTGTCTTGGCGGCAGTGTTTATACCTGCCGCGTTTTTGGAAGGAATAACGGGCGAGTTATATCGGCAATTCGCGCTGACAATCGTGGTGTCAATGATTTTTTCGACGTTAGTCGCGCTGACGTTGACACCTGCGCTTTGTGTGCTTATTCTGCGTGGAAGGAAGCAAAGCAGATTTTCTTTTTTCGAGGGGTTCAAGGATAAATTCGGCGGTTTGTTGGAAATTCTCATGCAAAGAAAAATGTTGGTGTTAATCGGCTTAGCGGCGGTGACAATCTGTGCGGCGTGGCTGAACAAGATTTTGCCGAGTGAGTATATTCCGCAAGAAGACAAGGGGAATTTCTTTGTCGCAGTGAATTTGCCGGAAGGTACTTCGATGAATCGGATGGTTGAGACATTGAACAGATTTTCGGACGCGCTTTTGCGAATTGACAGCGTGGAAAATATTTCGTGTATAGCCGGAATAGACATGTTAGGCGGCGGCATGAGTTCAAGCTCCGGAGCAGTGTTTGGCATTTTGAAAGATTGGAATGAACGAACGTTGACGCTTAATGATGTATTGGTTGAGGTTGAAGAAACTGCGTCTGTTGCTATTCCTGAAGCCGGGATTTTTGCAATGGGTTCGAGTTCGTTACCCGGTATGGAATCTGCAGGAGCGGTGTCAATGCGTTTGCTTGACGTTAAGAATCACAGCGACGCCGAGCTTGCCGCTCTTGCAAAGGCGATAGAAATTGCCGCGAATGAAAGAGATGAGCTTGAGGGTGTTCGAGAGAATTTTACTGTGTCGAAACCTTACGTGGATGTTCGCGTAGATGAGGATAAAGCAAAATTTTTGGGTGTGAATCTTGAGGATGTTTATTCAGCTTTGCGAGTGAACTTCAGCGGTGACGAGGTCAATGACTTCACAAGTTTTGGTCGCGTCTACAAGGTTGTCGTTCAAGCCGATACGCGTTATCGTGATTCGGTCGATTCTACGCGATTTATTTTCGTCCGAAATGCGCAAGGAGCCCTTGTGCCGCTTTCTACGCTGGTAACATTGACGAAGACTTCGGGAGCCGCGCAGATTTCCAGATATAACGGCGTGCGCTGTGTGAACTTTGACGGCAATGTCGGCGAAGGCTTTTCGACGGGACAAGCACTTGACGCCTTAGAGGAGGTCGTTGAGGAGGTCGCGCCCAATACTTTCCAAATCGAATGGGCAGAACAAAGTCGACAAGAAAAATTGGCTCAAAACTCGGTCGCGCAGATTTTGGCATTGGCGATAGTGTTCGTGTTCCTGATGTTGGTCGCGCTTTATGAGTCGTGGAAAATTCCGTTCGCGGTGTTGCTGAGCGTGCCGACGGGCATTTTCGGTGCGTTGCTTGCGGAGGTCTTGACGGGAAATTTGGCGAGTATTTACATGCAGATTGGGATTTTGGTCTTAATCGGATTAACGGCAAAAAATGCGATATTGATTGTGGAATTTGCTCGGAAAAAAGTTGAGCATGGTGAAGAATCTGCGCGGGCGGTTCGTGCGGCGGCTCAGGAACGCTTACGCCCGATATTGATGACTTCGCTGGCATTTATCGCGGCGTGTATTCCGTTGGCAATGGCGTCGGGCGCAGGTTCGGCGGCTCGCAACTCAATGGGCGCGGCAGTTGTCGGGGGCATGTTTTTCGCGACGATGTTTGGCGTGGTTATCGTCCCCGTATTGTTCGCACTGATAGTTAGGAAGTGACTTCTTGGACAAAATTACAATCGTCGTGCCGTGCTACAACGAGGAAGAAGTTATCGACCTGTTTTATCCCGCCGTCCGCGAGCACGTCGACAAAATCCCCGACTGCACTTTCGATTACGTTTTCGTCAACGACGGGAGCCGCGACGGGACGCTCGACAAGTTGAGGGCTTTATCAGCCGCGCACGACGACGTTAGCTATCTGAGCTTGTCCAGGAATTTCGGGAAGGAATCGGCGATGATGGCGGGCATTGACTATGCCGGGGGCGACGCCGTGATTATCATGGACGCCGACCTTCAACACCCGCCCGAAGCTATCGCCGAAATGGTCAAGTGGTGGCGCGAAGGCTACGATGATGTTTGCGGCAAACGCGTCGACCGCGCAGGCGAGACTTGGCTCAAACGCACGTGCGCGAATATTTTTTATGCCGTCATGAAAAAGTTCAGCACGTCCTACGAAATGCAACGCGACGTTGGCGACTTCAGACTTTTGGACAGGCGGTGCATTGAGGCATTGAAGCTCCTGCGCGAAAATCAGCGATTCACCAAGGGCTTGTTTACGTGGCTGGGCTATCGCAAAAAGGAGATACCATTTGAAGTTCAGCCGCGAGCCGCCGGTACCACGACGTGGAATTACCTTGCGCTGTTCAACCTGGCAATGAAGGGCATGACCTCGTTCACGACCGCGCCGCTCCGATTGATGACGTTCCTTGGGATAACGGTTTCCTTCGGCGCAATGGCTTATATGATTTTCGTCGTGGCAATGGCGATACTCTACGGCGACCCCGTGGCGGGCTATCCGACGCTCATGACGGTGATGTTGTTCCTCGGCGGTATGCAACTCCTTGCGCTGGGGATTATCGGGGAATATCTGGGGCAAATCTTTCATGAGAGCAAACGCCGCCCGATTTACCTCGTTGACGAAATGGACGGCAAGCCCATGATTTACACGCCAAGCATCACGCCGCCCGAACGTAATACGCGATACCGAAATTGACAACAAAAAAACCGCTCAACCAGGAGCGGTTAATTTTTTTACACGAGTTTGAAGCGAATCCGATTGACGCCGCCGCTGTATTCATGAGTAAAATTTTGGGCGAGGTTATGCAAAATAGTCGCGCCCAGATTTTCCTCGTCTAAGTCGTCAAAGGTTTTATCGAGCGGATTGTAAGGCTTGCCCGCGCAGGTGAAGTCAATTTCAATGTTGCCGTCGACCTCCGAGTAAGTAACGTCGAGGGAAATTTTCACGTCGTCGCCGCAAGCGTTATCGAGCATTGCATAAATCAGCTCTTCGCAACACAGCTGGAGGCGATTCGTCCTGCGCACGCTCAAGCCGTATTTTTCCGCGAACGTCTGAATGCCGCCCTGCATCTTCGGCAAGTCAAAGGCGCGTTCGTCTATCTCAAAGCTGAAATATTTTTGCTTGTGGATAAAGGCGACGGTCTTGGGACGTTGCGGCGCGTCGAAAATCTGCGCGGGCGTGCCCTGTTCGTAAATCGTGCCGTCGGCGAAGAATAGAATCCGCGTGGCGACTTCGCGGGCAAAATTCATCTCGTGCGTTACGATAATCATGGTCAAATCCTGCTTGGCGAGCATGCGGATAACCGCGAGGACTTCGCCGACCATAGTGGGGTCGAGGGCGGAAGTCGGCTCGTCGAACAGAATCACTTTGGGATTCATCATTAGGCTGCGGCAAATGGCAATACGTTGTTGCTGCCCGCCCGATAAGAATTCGGGATAAGAGTCCGCCTTGGAAGTCAAGCCGACTTGCGCGAGCAACTCCATAGCCCTCTGCCGAGCGGCGTCGGGCGTCATGCCCAGGAGCTTTATCGGCGCGACGGTTAAATTTTTCATAACGTTCATGTGCGTGAACAGGTTAAAGCGTTGCCAAACCATGCCCATGCTCCGACGGATTTTGTCGATGTCGACGCCTTGAGCCGTAAGCTCTTGCCCGTCGATGAAGATTTGCCCGGCGTTCGGTATCTCAAGCAGTTCGAGGCAACGCAGGAAAACGCTCTTGCCGCAACCCGACCCGCCGATTATCGCGATACGTTCGCCCGCCTCCACCGTCAAATCGATTCCGCGCAGAACTTCAAGCTTGCCAAACGATTTCCTAAGCCCGCGAACTTCAATAACGCTCATGGACAAGCCTCCCCAAAATTTTGTAAAAGAAACGCTGTAATTGGGAGCCGCCAAGGACGGCGGCTCCGCCCGCAACGAAAACACGGATGTTTTCTTTGCGGGCACACAAGGCTTCGGGTTCGTCGCAACGTTGGGATCACGCAGTCCCAACGCCCCCGCGAGGTGCCCTTTCTTTTGCAACTTTTCTTTGGGCAAGCAAAGAAAAGTTGATGCTAACTACAAAATAAAGATTAGCCGAATCGAAGGAACGAGCCGCGCCGTCACGACCACAGGTTCCGCGAGCCCACGCTTATTTGAAGGGGGGGCTACCGCCGCCACCTTTCCGTCAAGCTAAACAGCCCGTAAACCAGATAGCTCAGCGCGAGGTAGATAATCATGCCGCCGGTAATTGTTATCAGCGGTTGCATTGTGCGCGAGGCAATGTTGTTAATGACGCGTGTCAAATCGGTTATCGTGACGTAGCCGACGACGCTTGTCCATTGAATCAGATTAACGACGGTTGATTGGTAGACGGACTTGGCGATTCGCGCCAGTTGCGGGAGCGTCACCAATCGGAAGGCTTGCCACTTGGAAAAGCCCAAAGTCCGCGCCGCCTCGACTTGCCCCTTGTCCAGAGCCATGAGCGACGAGCGCAACAACTCCGCCACATGCGCCGCCGTGTGCAATGCGAACGTTATCACCGCCACCAAGACAGGGCTAAGCCCTTGACGCGCAAACACGCCGTAGAACAGCAACATCAACAACATAAGCACCGGCGAGCCGCGAACGATTGCGATATAAATCTGCGCGGCGACCTTTAGCGGCTTGAAGTGCCCGACGCGAAAAAAACACAGCAACGCGCCGAGTATCGTGCCGAGCACCAGTGCCAGCGCGGAGATTTGCACAGTCACCCAAAGCCCGTTAAGGATTGTCAGCCAGCTGCCGTCCTTAAAAAATATTTTATACAGCAGTTCCGAGTCCATTGGTTTATTTGTCTTCCGCCTTATAAATCATGTGAACAACCTTGTCCTTGAAGTAGGGCGCGGTCAAGATGACGCCTTCGGGTTTGTCGGAGTCTTGAGGAATAATTTCGCTCACGGGGACAATCGCCCAAAAGATAACGTCGGCTTGCTTGGAGTTCAAAGCCGCCGCACGCGCTCCGCTGTCAATCTCGATAAGCTCGATATTCTTTTGGAGGCGGGTGCCAATCTCCGCCAGGACTGCCGTATTGAAGCCGGCGGGCGTGCCGTCCGCGCTCACGAAGTCCAAAGGCGGCAAGTCGCCCGTCACGGCAACCTTAATCGTGTCCGCGCCGTCGAAGTGCGGCAACTCCACGGCGGGCGGGTCGGTCTCGGCGTTTATGTCGGTGATGTACTCCTTAGTCAAGCGGTCGAGCGTGCCTTCGATTCGCAATTCGTTAATCGCCGTGTTAAGTGAATCTCTAAGCTCCGTTTCGTCCTCGCGCAGGGCAAAGCAGAACGAATCGATGAACTCCAACGAATGATCCTTAAGCACCTCAAAGCGCGGCTCCTTGGCAAGGATATAACGCGCCACGCTCCGATACGTGCTCATCTCGCCGATTTGCTTTGACTGCAACGCCAATTCCATAGCGTTTAGGCTGTCGAAGAAAACGGGCTTGTGCGAGGCGATTTTAACGTCGAGGGTCTCCTCGATTTTTTTCATGAATTCGCCGAAATTTTCTTCGCTGGCGTTGAGGCGGGTTATCATGCCGAGTTTGATTCGGTTATCGTTGGCGTCAGGCTTATCGCCGCCCGCAGAGTCTTCTCCGCCGCAACCCGTCACGAGCGCAAGCGCACAAATCATAAGCAACGCAAAAATTTTTTTCAAGTTAAATCCTCCTCAGAAAGCCGCCGCCAAACCCGCAAGGTTCACGTTGACGACGACATCTTGATAATAGGGCGTGGTGACCGCAACGCCGGCGGGGGTGTCGAGGTCTTTTGGACGACCCGAATCGTCGGCGGGCACAACCACCCAAAAGATAATGTCGACTTGCCCCGAAACGAGCGCGGCGGCACGAGCCGAACTGCTCACTTGCACGAGGGCGATATTTTTGCCGAGACGCTTGCCCAGCTCCGCGAGGACGGCGGTATTAAAACCTGCGGGTGTCCCGTCGACCAGCACCAAGTCCAAAGGCGGCAAATCGCCCGTCACGCCGACCGTAAGAGTCTCCGCGCCGTCGAAGTGCTCCATGGCAACGGCTTCGGGCGCGGCGGCGGCGTTGGTTATATATTTATCAATCAGCGCGTCGAGCGTCCCGTCGGCTTTCATGGCGTCAATCGCGGCGTCGCAAGCGTTTTTCAAGTCAATATCCTCGTCACGCAACGCGCAACAAAAATCGTCGACAAGCTGAATCGTCTGGTCTTCGTCTATGACAAAGTCCGCGTTGTTCGCCGTCATGTATTTGGCGACGCTGCCGTAAGTTTGAATCGCGTCGAGGTTTTTCGACGCCAGAGCCATTTGCATGGCGTTAAAGTCGTCGTAGAAGTTCAGATTGGATTGTTCGGACGCCGCGTTGAGTTTGGCAAGCGTGCCGATTTTTGGCGCGGGCTTATCGTCAACCGAATCGCCGCCGCAACCCGTCATAAGCAAAGCAACCGCGCAGATTGCCGCCAATAATTTCTTCATGCAACTGCCTCACTTTTTAAGCTTGAGATGCTCGACATTATCCTTGAAGTAGGGCGCGGACAGCTCTACGCCTTCGGGCTTATCGAGGTCTGTGGGCATTTTGTCGCCGGTGGGAACGACTACCCAAAATACCACGTCGATATTTTGAGAGGTAAGAGCCGCCGCACGCGCTCCGCTTTCGATTTGAACGACTTCGATATTTTTGCCGATACGCTTGGCAACTTCTGCGAGCATGGCGGTATTGAAGCCGGCGGGCGAATTATCGGGCAGAATCAAATCAAGCGGCGGGAGGTCGCCCGTCACGCCAACCTTAATCGTATCCGCGCCGTCGGTTATGGGAATTTCAACCTTGGGCGGATTAGCCTTGTCAACGTCGGTGATGTAGTCCTTGACGAGCTTATCAAGCGTGCCGTCGGCTTTCATTTCGTCGATAGCCTTGTCGAGGTCGGCTTTAAGTTGAGTATCGTCCTTGCGCACCGCGAAGCAGAAATTATCGCTTAAAGTTTTGAGCGTCAAATCGCTTACGGTTTCAAACTTGTCGTTGTTGGCAATGACATAATCGGCGACGTTCTTGTAGAGGCTGACCTGGTCGACGCTGCCCGATTCGATACCCATTTGCATGAGCTTGAGGCTGTCGTAGTAGGTAATCGTGTACTTGGTGAGCGGGACGTGTGAATCTTCCTGCACCATTTGCAGAATATCTTCGATACGCTTTTCGGAGGCGTTGAGGTGGGTTATCATGCCGAGCTTAATATCGCCGGAAGGAGCCGCAGGCTTATCGCCGCCCGCAGAGTCTCCTCCTCCGCCGCAACCCGTGAACAATGCGCCCGCCATTACGCAGGACATGAGAACCTTTGCAATCCGTTTGAGTTTCATTTGATAAAACCTCCTAAAATTATTTATCAGCTTTAAGCTTAAGATGAGCAACGTTATCCGTGAAGTAGGGAGCGGACAATTCTATACCTTCGGGCTTGTCGAGGTAGGGCGGCATATCTTCGTTTACGGGCAGGATAGCCCAAAAGATAACGTCGATTTGCCCCGAACTCAACGCCGCCGCACGTGCGCCGCTGTCAATCTGAACAACTGCGACATTCTTGCCGAGACGTTTGGCAATTTCGGCGAGCATGGCAGTATTGAAGCCGGCGGGCGAATTGTCGGGCAGAATCAAATCGAGCGGCGGGAGGTCGCCCGTGATACCAACTTTAATTGTCTCCGCGCCGTCAATCGTCGGAATGTCGACTTTGGGCGGATTGGTCTTGTCAACGTCGGTAATGTAGTCTTTGATGAGATTGGCAAGCGAGCCGTCGGCTTTCATTTCCGCGACGACCTTATCGAGGTCGGCTTTGAGTTGAGTATCGTCCTTGCGCACCGCGAAGCAGAACGAATCGGCAAGTTTCTCAGCAGACTTATCGAATACGAATTCGTACTTGTCGTTGTTGGCGACGAGATAATTCGCCACGCTGTCATAAAGGCTTATTTCGCCGACGTCTCCCGCCTCGATACCCATTTGCATGGCGTTCAAGTTATCGTAGTAGACGATTTGATAAGGCGAAAATTTCAGCTTAGTTTTTTCAAGGACGGACTTATAAACTTCGCTCATCGACTTTTCGTTGGCGTTGAGGTGGGTTATCATGCCGAGCTTAATATCGCCGGAAGGAGCCGCAGGCTTATCGCCGCCCGCAGAGTCTCCTCCTCCGCCGCAACCCGTGAACAATGCGCCCGCCATTACGCAGGACATGAGAACCTTTGCAATCCGTTTGAGTTTCATTTGATAAAACCTCCTAAAATTATTTATCAGCTTTAAGCTTAAGATGAGCAACGTTATCCGTGAAGTAGGGAGCGGACAATTCTATACCTTCGGGCTTGTCGAGGTAGGGCGGCATATCTTCGTTTACGGGCAGGATAGCCCAAAAGATAACGTCGATTTGCCCCGAACTCAACGCCGCCGCACGTGCGCCGCTGTCAATCTGAACAACTGCGACATTCTTGCCGAGACGTTTGGCAATTTCGGCGAGCATGGCAGTATTGAAGCCGGCGGGCGAATTGTCGGGCAGAATCAAATCGAGCGGCGGGAGGTCGCCCGTGATACCAACTTTAATTGTCTCCGCGCCGTCAATCGTCGGAATGTCGACTTTGGGCGGATTGGTCTTGTCAACGTCGGTAATGTAGTCTTTGATGAGATTGGCAAGCGAGCCGTCGGCTTTCATTTCCGCGACGACCTTATCGAGGTCGGCTTTAAGGTTGGCGTCGTCCTTGCGCACCGCGAAGCAGAAACTGTCACCCAGCCCCTTAATCGAATCGGCGTTGGCGAGTTCAAAGCCGGCGTTGTTGGCGATAAGATAATCGGCAACGCTTTTGTAGGTGCTGATTTGGTCGACGTTGCCCGCCTCCGCCGCCATTTGCATAGCGGTTAAGCTGTCGAAGAAAACGGGCACGTGATTAACAACTTTGGCGTGAGTTTTCTCCTGTACCTTTAAGAGGTATTCCTCCATTTGTTTTTCGGAGGCGTTGAGGTGGCTAATCATGCCGAGCTTGACTATTCGCGCCTGAGAATTTTCGTCGGAGGTTTGTTCGCCGCCGCAACCCGTCATTAAAAGCCCGACCGCGCAGATTGCCGCCAGGAACTTTTTCATTATCATTCCCCATTCCTAAATCCTAATTCTTCATTGATTCGAGGGCTTTGCCGGTGCCGATAGCGACGCAACTTAGCGGGTCGTCGGCGAGCATGGCGGGGATATTTGTTTCCTTGCGAATCAAATCCGCCAAGCCGTAAAGCATGGCACCGCCGCCCGTCAAGATTATGCCGTGATCCATGATGTCGGCGGCGAGTTCGGGGGGCGTGCGCTCCAAAACACTCTTGACGCACATAACGATGGCTTCAACCGAATCATGCAGAGCCGTCGCAATTTCGTCGGATTCGACGTTGATATTTTTCGGCAAGCCCGTCAGTATGTCGCGCCCGCGAACGCTGATAGTGCTCCTGCGTGCGCCGGGATAAGCCGCGCCGACTTCGATCTTGATATTTTCGGCGGTGCGTTCGCCAATCATGAGGTTGTACTCCTTTTTGACGTAAAACTCGATGTCGCTGTCGAATTTGTCGCCCGCCACGCGGAGGCTTTCGCCGACGACGATACCGCCCAACGATATAACAGCAACGTCGCAGGTACCGCCGCCTATGTCTACGACCATGGAACCCATAGGCTCGGAAATATCTATGCCCGCGCCCAAAGCCGCCGCTATCGGCTCCTCGATAAGCTCGGTCTTTTTGGCTCCGGCTTGTTCGGCGGCTTCTTGGACGGCGCGTCTTTCCACGTCGTTGACGCCTGTCGGGACGCAAATCATTACTCGCGGGCGAAATAAAAATGACCGCCCGATAACTTTTTCGAGGAAGTGGCGAATCATCGATTCGGTCATTTCGTAATCGGCTATGACTCCGTCTCGCAGGGGGCGTATCGCGACGATATTGCCCGGCGTGCGTCCTATCATGTCCCGCGCCTCTTGCCCTATCGCCAAGATTTTGTCGTTGTCCTTATCGACCGCCACAACCGACGGCTCGCGCAGGACTATGCCCCTGCCCTTCACGTAGACCAGAATGTTCGCCGTGCCCAAATCTATCCCCACGCTCATTGACATTCCAAAAAACAATTCGTAAAACTCCTTTCTGCCAACGCGCAAAATATTTCGTATAACGCGGCGAAATTTTATCATGCTTTATTTTCATTTACAAGTTGCGTTCAGAATGGCGATTAAAATTTTGGCGGCGGCTTGCCACGTGAAAAGTTCGGTGATATAATCCTACGCCGTTAAGTTTGTTAAAAAACTCTCTGCTCGTTCAGCAGACGAGCCGAAGACCAAAGGGAGGTGTATCGAATTGAGGAAGTACGAAGTCATCTTCATAATCCGTTCCATGGAGGAAGAGGCAACAGACGCCGTTATCGACAAGTTTGCCAAACTCATCGCGGCGAACGGCGGCACAATCACCAAGGAGGATCGTTGGGGCAAGCGTCGCCTCGCCTACGACATCAAAAAGGAATCCGAGGGCTTCTATGTGCTGTTCTACGTCTCTTGCGAACCCGCTTGCGTTGCCGAGTGCGACCGCGTCATGAAAATTACGGACGAGATTCTCAAGCACATGATCGTTCGTTCCGACGAGAAAGAGGCTCAAGAATGAACAAGGTTTTTCTTTCCGGCAACCTCACCCGCGACGCCGAGGTTCGCTACACGCAAACAGGCAAGGCGTTCGCCAGAATGGGTATCGCGGTCAATCGCCCGTTCAGCAAGGAAAAAACCGTCGACTTTTTTAACCTGACGGCGTTTGGCAAGACTGCCGAGTTTTGCGGTCGCTACATGACCAAGGGTGTTCGCGTGCTGGTCGAGGGCAGTATCCAAACCGATAACTACGAGAACAAGGACGGCGTCAAAGTCAATTCCGTCAGCATCGTGGTTGACAACATCGAGTTTGCGGGAGCCAAACGTTCGGACGGCGGCGGCGGTAACGATTATTCCAAGCCCTCAAGTGACGGCGGCGGTTATTCCGAGCGTCGTGCGCCGGCTCCGTCGAATAAGAACGACGATTGGGGCGGCGAGCCCATTGACCCCGACGACACGCCGTTTTAATTCCTAAGGAGGATTGAAGATGCGCAGAGAAAGAGGTCGACGCCCGCGCAGGAAAGTCTGTGCGTTTTGCGTCGATAAAGTTGAAAAGATAGACTACAAAGACGCGGCTAAGCTCCGCCGCTTCACCACCGAGCGCGGAAAGATTCTGCCGCGCCGCATTTCGGGCAACTGCGCCAAGCATCAGCGTCAGGTGACTATCGCCATCAAACGCGCCCGCAACATCGCGCTCTTGCCGTTCACCGCAGACTGAACTGCTTAAGCAAATCAAAAATCCCCTGTCGCAATTCGGACGGGGGATTTAACTTTGTGCGAAGCTTACTTGAGATTGTCCTTAAAAAATTTGTTCAGCCTGTCGAACGGGATTTTGTCAATTTGGTCGTAAAGGTCAGTGTGCGTCGCGCCCTTGACCACAACAATTTCCTTCGGCGACTTCGCTTGAGCATAGAGGTTATCGGAATGATATTTCGAGTGCACCTTGTCGCCCGTGATAAGCATAATAGGACGCGGGCTAAGCTCCTCAATGTGAACGTCAAACGGGAAATTGAAAAAGCCATAGGGCGTCGTCGAAGACCAAATTGCATTTGAATTTATCGAGCGCGGGTGAAAGGCACGCTTGCAGTAGTAGTTGAAAAATTCCGTGGTGACAGAATCGGCATTAGCGGGCAATTTTTCTGGGAAAAGTTTTCCGTCAGCGTGAACAGCCTCGCCGTTGACAACGGGCACCTCGTGATAGCCGGGCAAAGTCGTACCGCGCTCAGCCTCAGCCCAACGCATATCCGCCAGATATTTTTTGACCGTCTCGCGTTGCGCGGGCGTGTAGTAGTCGCCCTGATAATGGTTGCGAATGCTGTCGACCATGTCATACATAGCCGAAACCGCAACCGCCTTGATTCGCACGTCGTTAATCGCGGCAGTGACCGCCGGACCGCTCAAGCCGCAAATGCCCATCGCGCCGAGCCGCTCCCTGTCGACGTAAGCCAAACTGCCGACGAAGTCAATCGCCGCGCTGAAATCCTCCGTAAAAATATCGGGCGAACCGACATTGCGAACGTTGCCGCCGCTTTCGCCCGTAAACGACGGATCAAACGCCACAGCCACGAAGCCCGCCTTGGCAAACTCCTGCGCGTACAAGCCAGAATGTTGCTCCTTAACCGCGCCGAACGCGCCGCTGACTACTATTGCCGCGTATTTGTTATTCGGGTTGAAATTCTTCGGCAAGTAGAGATGCCCCGCCACGTCGATACCGTAACGGTTGCGGAAGGTCACGAACTTGGTTTGAATGGACTTGTCGACCTTGAAAACCCGCGTGTCGTTCGTGAGGTCTTTAATCGAGCAGTTTACCATTGTCGTCGTGGCTGCGGAATTCGTCGGAGCCGCCGATACGTCGCCAAAAGTACCCATTGAAATCACTCCCGCAAGCAGAGCCGCCATTATCGCGGACTTTTTAGGTTTAAACATGTTGCCGCACTCCTTTACTTGTTGTTGAGCCGATTATATAATCGCCGCGCCGATAAGTACATTGCCGAAAATTTATCGCCGTGATTAAGGAGGATTTATGGAACTCAGGACGCTGAAATATTTCGTGGCGGTGGCGCGGGAGGAAAGCCTCACTCGTGCCGCCGTGAAAATCCCGATAACTCAACCGGCTCTGTCGCGGGCAATCCAATCATTGGAGGAGGAACTTGGGCAAAAACTCTTCACACGCGAAAAATATTCCTTCAAGCTCACGACGGCGGGCTTTAAGCTGTTGCGGCGGGCGGAGGATATTTTAAAGCTTGTGCACGACACGAAACTCGAATTCGCGGCGGAGGAGGTTAGCGGCGACGTTTACATAGGTTGTGCCGAATCTCAAGCGATAAAGCATTTGGCGCGGGCGATTAAAAATGTTCGCGACCGCTATCCGAATATCCGATTCAATCTTTACAGCGGCAACTTTGAGGACACGTACTTTCGGCTGGACAAGGGCTTGTTGGATTTTCATGTCACGTTGCAGAGCGTTGACGCGCTGAAATACAATTCACTGACCTTTCCGTCTGTCGATTTGTGGGGCGTGATTTTGCGGCGCGACGATCCGCTTGCCGATAAAAAATCGTTCACGGCGGAGGATTTACGGAGCTTGCCGCTGATATTATCGCGGGAGGCGTTGCGCGAGGAATATCCTCAATGGTTCGGCGCGACTTTGGAGAAATTTCACGTCGTCGCCACGTTCAATTTGGTTTACAATGCGGCTGTGCTTGCCCGCGAGGGCGTGGGCTATGTCGTATCAATCGACAATCTCATCAATGACGCGGAGCTTTGTTTCCGACCGTTGGAGCCGGCTTTGAAGTCGGAACTGCGTTTCATTTGGCGGAAAGACCGACCGTTGACGCCGCAAGCGCAAGTCCTCCTCGACGCGCTTAAGGGGTTGCACTCATGAACGAAAAATTTTATTTGCCCGCGACGCTTGTGCTTTGCTTACTTATAATCGTCGGCTGGTACCAATTCATTTACGAACCTGCGCGGCGGGAGATTGTAAGCATGGAGCTTGAGACGCGGCGACTGCGCGAGGTCGAGCGGGAAATTGCGGAGCTTAAAGCGCGACACGGCGATTTGGAGGCATTTGCGGAGCTGAAGGCGCAACAGCTTGACGAGGCGCGAATATATTTGCCGACGGCTCCCGCGCAGGACGAATTCCTCAACGATTTGTATCGTGCGGCGGAGGCTACAGATGTGCGAATCTTATCGGTGCGTGCGGACGAGGTAAAATCCAAAGGCGAACTGCAATCGCAAGCGGTGAGCGTCCGCGTTGAGGCGAATTATATCCCGTTGCTGAACTTCATACGATTGATTTTGGACGGAGAACGCTTAGCGAGCCTGGAGGGAGTGTCGATAGAGCGGACGGATACGCGGCTTTTGAATTGCGAGCTGAGCTTTAAAATCTATGCCGCGCCCGATAAGTCGCAAGCTGAACGTTGATTGCCGTGCTGTCTGCCAAACTTTACAAACACTGCCGCCTCTGATAAACTCAAATAAATTTTTCCAAAGGAGAATCGTCATGGCGCGACAGTCCAAAAAAATCGCAAAGAGAATTCAGCCCAAAAAAAAAGTTGAGCAGGAAAATAAACCGCCCGTCAAAGAAAAGGTCGGCAAAGATTATCTGCTGATCGGTGTCCTCGCGCTGACAATCGTCTTTCTAATCGTCGGCTGGACAAACTTCACCGCCTACAATCGCGCACTGTACCTCGCGCTGTTGGTATCACTCGGAACGACCTATGCCCGCCGTCATTACAACTTCAACGAGACGCAAGACTTGTGGCTCGAACGCGCCGGCGTTGTGGCAATGGGCGCGGCTATCGTGTTGTTCGCGTTCGTCGTCTATCAGCAGTACTTTGCTTAAAGAATTTTCCCGCCTCGGCGGGATTTTTTTTCGCTGTCTATTACATTGCCCGAAGTCGATTTGGTAAAATGGCTAAAAACTTTAATGGAGGCAAGATTCATGGGCGCAAGACGCAAGGCAATTCGGGCAGGGATTTTATTTATCGCGCTGTTGGTGATAAGCGGCGTGGTGCTGATGTATCGCGGCAACGACGCGGTCTTTTTGGCGACGCAAAAGAAAGACGGCATCCTCACCGCCGAACAGATAAAGCTGTCGTTCGATTCGGTGGGCGGGCGATTGATTAACGAGGCAGTCCGCGAGGGGCAGGAAGTCAAGGCGGGACAAGTCGTCATGGAACTCGACCCGACCGATACCAACTTGGCGATAGAAAAACTCAACGCGCAAATCGCTCAGCTCGACGCGCAGATTCAATCGACAACGGGCACGCTAAACACAAGCTTATTCCGCGTCACGAACGACGAGCAACAATCCTTCCGCCAAATCGACAGCCAACGCGGTGCGGTCACGGCGGCTAAGGCTACCCTCGCCAACGCGGAACTGGATTATCGGCGCAAGGCTGAACTCTTCAAGGAGGGCGCGATTGCCAAAGCTCAGCTCGACGATTCGACAATGGCATTGCGCGTGGCTAAGGCAAACCTCGACACGCAACAGCAACTCCTCGACCGATTGCTCGCGGGCGTGGCGGATACGGGAATGACGGATTCATTGCGCTTGCCGACGATTCAGCAGGAACGCGCCTCGGCGGAAAATATCCAAAACGACATCGCCGCGCTCACTCAACAGAAAAAAATGCTTGAAGTCCAACTTAAGGAGCTGGAAGTAGCCAAATCGCGCTTGACGCTCCGTGCGCCCGAAGACGGCAAAATCTTATCTATCCTCCAAAAGCAGGGCGAAATGATTTCCCCGAATTCGCCCGTGATTTTATTGGAGTCGCGGCGCGTCTACTATGACATTTATTTATCGGAGGAGCAGGCGGTCAATCTGCGCGAGGGCGACGAAATACTTTGCCGCACCGTGGCGGGCGATAAGCAAATTCGCGGGACAATACGGCTCCTCACGCAGGCACCGGGTTTCGCAGATTTGAAGCAGTCGCGGGAAAAGGGGCAGGCGGATTTATCGGCGTTCCAAGTGCGCATCTACGTCGACGAACCCGAAAATGTTTTGGCGGGTCAAACCGTCACAGTCGATTTGGATTGACGGGGGCGATTGAATGGGATTTATCAATTCGCTCAAGGACGAAACGAAATTTTTATTCAGCGGCAAGGGCATGCCCTACGAAAAAGTTTGCCTGACCGTCGCAATGATTATCGGCGTGTTTTTGAGCGTCCTGCTCGCCGGCAATTTCGCCAAGGACGCGCCCGTTATCGTCATCGACCTCGACAATTCCCGCTACAGCCGCGAACTTATCACGCAAATCGATTCGTCGGAGTACATGAACGTCAAGGCTGTCCTCAACGTGCCCGCCAAGCCCGAAGAGCTTTTCTATCGCGACGAGGCTGACGCCGTAATTTATCTGCCCGACGGTCTGGAAAAAAATTTTTATAACGGTGACGCCTCGCCCGTCGGCATTTTCTACGACAACAGCAACACCGCGCAGACTGCCGACATCAAAGCCGCCATGAACGAACTCCTCGCGATTAACAACGCCATGCGCGGCAACTCGGCGGGCGGCTTGACCCTTAACGCTCGCAACCTGTTCAATCCCGCCGGCTCGACCTCGAACACGCAAACTCAAGGCTTCCTGTTTTTCTTCGGCTCGATGTTCTTCGTCTTCGCGACTATCGGCATGGTGCCGCGCCTGCGCCTGACCAAACAGCTCGACAAAATCTTAATCGACGGGACGCCCTGGGATTTAATCGGGCGCATTATCCCCTACTCGGCGTGCATGGTCGTATCGTTCTTTTTCGGGCTGGCGATTCTGCGCGTATGGGGCGATTTGGTCTTCAGCGGGCGCGTCGCAGATTTTTTGCTGATTCAAGTCGTCTACGCGCTTATGCTCGGCATGATGAGCGTAACAATCGGTTGGACGGCGGCGAATCCGGGCATAGCCTCCAGCCGCATGATTCTGTTTATCCCCGGCGGATTTATCCTCGGCGGCGTGACGAGTCCGCTGTCGCACCTGTCGCCGTGGGTCGTTACGGCGTCGCACATTTTCCCGCTTACATGGGAATTCCACTTCACGCGAGACATAATCCAGCGCGGCGCGTCTTTATCGGCGATAAGCTCGGAGATTGGCGCATTTTTAATTTACGTGGCGATTGTCGCGATACTGCTGAGCTTGCGCTTCCACGCCAAACGCAACGACCTAATCAAGGCGCGGCAGGAAGAATCACTTCAAGGCGTGCGATTGCCCGACGAGCAAGCCGAGGTTTCGGTCAAAAATATCCTCGTTCCGACGGACGGTTCGGGGCAAGCGTTCAAGGCTCTGTTGCAGGCGATAAACATTGCCGAGGCGTGGGGCGCACGGATAACTTTGCTGATGATTGTCAAGATTGAAGACGACATCGCGGCTTTTGAGCAGGTGAGTTTGGGCGGCTACATACCCTCCGAGCTGAATGCCGCCGCCTACGAATTTTTAACGGGTTTGCGCCAAGTCATTCCGAGCGAGATTGAAGTTAAGATTCGCGTTGAGGTCGGCGAGCCGGCGGAGGAGATTGTCAACGTTGCCGCGCAGGGCGATTTTGATTTGGTCGTCATGGGCACGCGGGGCTTCGGCGGCTTCAACGAGGAGGCTCAAGGCTCCGTCGCCAAATACGTTGCGGATAATTGCGGCAAGCCCGTCATTTTCGCCAAGGGTATGCCCGCCGATTGGGACGAGGAGGGCAACGTTATCGGCGGCGACTACTTGAAACGCTAAGGCAGGAAAATTGCGCCCCTTGACAGAAATTAGCGGCAAGGGAGGCGACAGCTTATGGCGGGCAACAGAAACCTGAATTCGGCGGCTAAGGCTAAAAAAGATAAATTCTACACGCAACTGGACGACATTGCCGAGGAGGTTCGTCACTATAAGGAATTCTTCAAGGGCAAGAGCGTTCTTTGCAACTGCGACGACCCCTTTGAATCAAATTTCTTCCAATACTTCGCGCTGATGTTCAATGCTTTGGAGCTTAAGCGGTTGGTCACGACAAGCTACGCCGATTCGCCCATTGCCGGCAAGGAGATTAGCCTCTTCCCCGACGGCAAGACCGCCTACATGACGGAGGTAACGGAATTGCGCGATTGGAACGGCGACGGGCGCGAAGACCTCCTCGACGTGAAATTTGCCATCGAACACGGCATTTATAAGACGACGCCCCTCGAAGGCGACGAAAAATATTGCGCGGGCGACTTCCGCTCCAAAGAGTTAATCGCCCTCCTCGAACAGGCTGACGTTGTTGTCACCAATCCGCCGTTCAGCGTCTTTCGCGAATACGTTGCGCAACTCCTCGACGCCGGCAAAAAATTTCTCATTATCGGCAACAAGAACGCGCTCACCTACAAGGAAATCTTCCCGTTCATCAAAGACAATAAAATCTGGACGGGCTTCACGTCTTGGTCGGGCGGTATGTGGTTCATTTCAGACCACGAAGATTATTACGACGAAATTCGCGACGGCGTGCTTATGAAAAACGTCCCGTCGATTTGGTACACGAACATCGAGACGCCAAAGCGTTATTGGGACATTCCGCTTTACAAAAAGTATTCGCCCGAAGAATATCCGCGCTATGACAACTACGACGCGATTGAAGTTTCCAAGACCGCCGAGATACCCGAAGACTACTTTGGCGTGATGGGCGTCCCGATTACTTTCCTTGACAAGTACAACCCCAAGCAATTTGAACTGTTGGGTTGCACGTACACTTACGGCGATTGCGGCATTCACGTGGCGGGCACAGATTGGAACGCATATCTTAACGGCAAAAGAATGTTCAAGCGGCTGTTTATACGGCGGAGGTGATGTGATGAATTATCGACGGATACTGGCAATCGGCGACATGCACGGGAAATTCAGTCGGCTGTTGTCGCTGTTCCACAAAATAAAGTTCGACGAGCGCGAAGATTATCTGATATTGCTGGGCGACTACATAGACCGCGGCGATGAGAACATGCGCTGTTTTCGTTGGGCAATGGAGATGAGCGAAAAGCCAAACGTGGTAGCCCTGCGCGGAAACCATGAGCAGATGATGCTGTACTATTACGCAATGGGCGCGACGGAGGGCTATATCTGGCTGCCCAACGGCGGGAACAAGACCAAAGCCGAGTTCGAGGCTTGGTGCAAAAAGGACGACACGGCGTTTGAGCGGGCTTTGACGTTCATAAACGACCGCCCGTATTATCACAAGCTGAACGTCAACGGCGAGGAGTATATCTTTGTGCACGCGGGTTTGAAGCCCGATACTCCGCTCGAAAAGCAGGAGGCAGAGGATTTGCTTTGGATACGGGAAAAATTTTATAACGGCTACAAAGGCTCGGCGCACGTGATATGCGGGCACACGCCCACGCCGTTTCTTAAGCGCGACTGGTATTATCCGATACGCCTGCCAAACAAAATCACGCTGATGGACACCGGCTCTTTCATGGCGAACGGGAAAATTTCTTGCATAGACATCTTGAGCGACAAAATATGGCAAAGCGACTGAAAGGCAATTTGTAATGGAAAACATTAACGTAAAAATTGTGGGCTTGGGCGAGGGCGGAGCGCGAGCGGTCAGCAACATGATTTCGGCGGGCGTGGGCAAGGGCAAATCCGTTTCGTTCGCGGCGATTGGCAACGACGAAAATATTTTGCTGTCGAGCATGTCCCGCGAAAATATTTTCCTGAATCGCGACTCGACGACGATTTACAAGCGCATATCCTCGGCACTGCGCGGCGCGAAGGTTATTCTTATGGTCGGCGGCAGCGGTTCGGGCGCGGCGGTGCAAGCTCTGCCGATTATCATTTCCTGCGCCAAGAATATCAACGCGGCAACGGTTGCATTCATAAATCGCCCGACGGTTTTTGAAGACGATAAGCGCAAGCACAACGCCGAATTTTGCTCAAACGTCTTGAATCGCGACGCCGATACGTATTTTGAGGTTTCGTCGGAAAAATTTTTTCTGTTCCGCTTGAATCAGCCGCAAATATCGCACGCGGAGCTGTTCATGGTCGCGAACGATATATTTTGTCGGGGCGCGGATATTTTTATGGAGCTGGTCGGGCGTGGCGGTGCGGTCAAGTGGGGCAATGCGGCGTTCGGCTACGGCTACGGCGCGACTGCCCTCGACGCGATTAAAGCCGCCGCTAAGTTCCCGCTCTTGGAGCAGGACGAACTTAAGCGTGCGCAGAGGCTTTCCGTTCGCGTGACGAGCAAAAAAGACACTTCGGCGAAAAATTTCATTAAGAAGTTGATTCGCCCCGACGCCGAGTTGATTTGGCACAGCGACAATACGGCGGGCGATAAAATTTTCGCGTCGATTGTTTTTACACGAATGGGGGTTTGAACCGTGATTAAAATAATTCTGTCCGACATTGACGGCACGTTTCTTAAGGACGACAAGTCCGTTTGCGAACTTCACGCCAAGGCGATTAAAGCCGCCGTCGCCAAAGGTTTAAAGTTCGTCTTCGTATCTGCGCGGATGCCCGAAGGCATTTACCCGATAACCGACGCGCTGGGCATGGCGCACACGCCCGTTATCAGCTACAGCGGCGGGCTTGTCTTGACGGAGGACGAGGAAGTTCTCTTCGACAAAAGGATAGCCGCCGAGGACGCGCAGAGCATTTTGGCGGCTATGAAGCGTTGGCAGGATATTTCGGTAAGTTGCTACGCGGGGCGTCGTTGGGTCACCGAGAAGATTGACGAACGCATTCAGCGCGAGCACGAGAATACCGGCGCACCGTTCGAGCTTGGCAATTTCGACGCGCTCTTGAGGGAAAACATTTTGCCGAATAAAATTTTTGTCCGTTGCGAGCCGCCGACGTGTAAGGAAATGGAAACCGAGCTTAGCCGTGAGTTCCCCGCGCTGAACGTCGTACGCAGTGCGCCGCATTTGCTTGAGGTCATGGACAAAAGCATTTCCAAGGCGACGGGCATAGAGGTCTTGCTCAAGCATTACGGCTACGGCGTCGACGAGGCAATTGCTTTCGGCGACAACTACAACGATGTCGAAATGCTGGAAATGATTCCGCAAAGCGTGGCAATGGCTAATGCGCCCGACAGGGTTAAGAAACTTGCTTCCGCCGTCACCGATTCAAACGAAGTCGGCGGCATTTACACTTACCTCGCCAAGATTGGAGTGATTGAGCCTTGAGGGTTTTGTTAGTGACGTGGACAGACCAACTGCTACAGAAATTGCAGACTTTGAATCCCAAGCTGGAATACTGCGCGATAGTCGTCGATGAAGTCGAGCCCGCAAAAAAAATTTTGGAGCGCGTCGGCTTGACGAAAGATTTGCTCTATCCGCTGTATGACCTTAAGGAATGCGTCCGCGATTTGCATTATGATTACGTGCTCTGCGTGGAAAACGGTTGGGGAAGGGATTTCCCTAAAGTGCTTACCGATTACGGCGTGCCTAAGGATAAAATTGTCAGCTTAAATTTTCTCGACAACGGCAATTTTTTCGTGGAGCGTGTACTCAGATACTTTAAAGAACACGCGGCGGAATTCGATATGTTCGCGACGGGCATAAGCTACACCGAAGTTGGGCTGGACATCACACGATTCAAGAAAAAGCTTTTTAATTTTGCGCGTTCGAGCCAGGATTTATACTATAACTTTCAAGTAGCGAAACACGCCGTCCTATGGGGGGGGGGGCATAGCAGGCTGAAGTACGCGCTTATCGGGCTTTCGCCGTATTCTTTTCACTACGACCTTTCGCGGTCAAGCAATCTAAGTTTTCTCATGTTGCATTACCTTATCGCGTTTGAGGATGTGCACAATTTCCACATGCCCGCCGATAAATATAAGACCCTGCTCCGCAAGGAATATTTTTCGATGAGAATGCCGCTTGAGCCGTTTGATTTGAACAATCCTTTTTATGCCAAAACGCCGCTCAAATTCATGACGCCCGAAAAACGCTTGAAAGCCCGCGCAGATGTTGATGGTTGGCAGAAACGCTGTTTCCCCGAAACCTGCGCCGAAAACGTTAAGATTCTGGACGAATATTTGACGCTTTGCGAAGAGAATCATATCCGCCCGATAATGTTTCTGCCGCCCTTAAGTGAGGGTTACATGAAACATTTCAGCAGACAAAAGCTCGACGAATTCTATTATCTCGTCAAGCAGGCGTGTCGCAAACATTCGGCGGCGATTTTTATAGACGGCTGGAAATTGCAGGGGATAACGGACGCGGACTTTTACGATGTCGGTCACATGAACATTCAAGGCGCGGCAAAGTTCAGCACATTTTTGAACAGCGTTATCGAGAGCCTTTAATCGTCGTAGCCGTGCGGGTGCGAGCGGTGCCAATTCCAAGCCGTTGCGATTATTTTTTCCACGTCGTCGAAGCGTGGAGCCCAATTTAAAATCTTACGAGCCTTGTCGCCCGAAGCAATCAATCGAGCCGGGTCGCCCGGTCGCCGAGCACCAAGCTCGATTTTTATTTTGCCGCCCGTGACTTTCTCCGCCGCGTCAATAATCTGCTTAACCGAAAAGCCGTGCCCGCTGCCCAAGTTGAAGGCGTCCGACGAGCCGCCTCCGCGCAGATAGTTCAACGCGCAAACATGAGCGTCCGCCAAATCCAAAACATGAACGTAGTCGCGGATACACGTGCCGTCGGGCGTGGGGTAGTCGGTGCCGAAAACCGTAATGTGGTCGCGCTTGCCCAACGGAACTTGAAGAATCAGCGGAATCAAATGCGTTTCGGGATGATGGTCTTCGCCGATAGAGCCGTCCTCGCTCGCGCCCGACGCGTTGAAGTATCGCAAGCTGACGTAGCGCACGCCGTGAGCCGCACTTACCCGCCGCATCATAATTTCCATAATCAGCTTTGAGTCGCCGTAAGGATTAACGGGAAAAGTCGCGTCGCGCTCGTCAATGGGGATTCGTTCCGGCTCGCCGTAAACCGCCGCGCTGGAGCTGAAGATAATCTTGTCGACGCCCGCCTCCGTCATTGCCTCCAACAAAATCTGCATACCGTAGACGTTGTTGTTAAAGTACTTGAGCGGCTTGACGACACTCTCACCCGCCTCGATATACGCCGCGAAATGAAACACCGCCTCGATTTGATTCTCGGCGAAAATCTTCAAGAGCGCGTCCTTGTCGCGGATGTCGCACTCGTAAAGCTTGACGGCAGAGTTAATCGTTGCGCGGTGTCCCGTGCTGAAGTTGTCGGCGATAATGACCTCCTCACCCGCCGCCAAAAGTTGCCTGACGGTGTGCGAACCTATATAACCCGCGCCGCCGCAAACCAATATTGCCATAAGAATTCCTCCTTAATTTTTAAGTTGAAGGTAGCCGCAACCCGGCCGCCAAGGACGGCGGCCGCCGGCAACAGAAACATGGATGTTTCTTTGCCGGTCAAAGCGCCTTTCTTTTTGCTACTTTTTCTTTGGCGCCTCAAAGAAAAAGTAGATTCTAAATACAAAAGTTAAGATTAGTAAAATCAGCGTGACGAGCCGCAAGCACGACCAATTTTCCGCGAACCCACGCTTTATAAAAAAGAGGGGCTACCTGCCGCCGATTAAGAATTTATCACGGCAAATGTTTTTGTCAATGTTGCAAACTGTAAAATGTATGATAAAATGTTTCCGCTTAGCGCAGGCAAAGACAAAGGAAGGGAGCAAACTTTCAGATGTGGGGAATTTTTGGCGGACTGTCGCACGACATGGGAATCGACTTGGGGACGGCAAATACTCTCGTGCACGTCAAGGGTCGTGGGATTGTCCTGCGTGAACCTTCGGTCGTAGCGATAAAAAGCGATACGGGCGACGTGCTTGCCGTGGGCGAAGAGGCAAAGCAAATGATAGGACGCACGCCCGGCAATATCATAGCGATTCGCCCGCTCAAAGACGGCGTCATAGCCGATTTCGACGTAACGCAGGCAATGCTCAGATATTTTATCCGCAAGGCAATGAATACCAAATCGTTCGTGCGCCCGCGAGTGGTGGTCGGCGTACCGTCGGGCGTCACGGAAGTTGAAAAGCGTGCGGTTATCGACGCGGCAACGCAAGCCGGAGCACGTGAGGCTTACCTAATCGAAGAGCCAATGGCGGCGGCTATCGGCGCGGGACTGCCCGTCGAGGAGGCTACCGGCAACATGGTCGTCGACATAGGCGGCGGCACCACTGAGATAGCCGTCATATCGCTGGGCGGAATAGTCGTGAGCAAATCGATTCGCGTCGGCGGCGACGAGATGGATTCGGCGATTATCCAATATATCCGCCGCGTCTACAGCCTCATGATTGGCGAGCGCACCGCCGAGGAAATTAAAATCAAAATCGGCACGGCGATAATCACGCCCAAAAGCGAAAAGTCCATGCAGATTCGCGGGCGCGACTTGCTCAGCGGCTTGCCCAAAACCGTCGAGGTCAAGTCAAGCGAAATCCGCGACGCCTTGAGCGACCCGATATTTAAAATCGTCGACGCGGTTAAGAATACGCTGGAGAAAACGCCTCCCGAACTTGCGGCGGACGTTATGGATCACGGCATTATGATGACGGGCGGCGGCGCATTGCTTGCCAACCTCGACAAACTGATCGCCAAGGAAACGGGAATGCCGGTTATCGTCGCCGACGACGCGCTTTCATGCGTGGGCGAGGGCACGGGGCGTTCCCTTGAGAATATGAACTTGCTTAAGCGGGTCGTCATGACATCCAAAAAGCTGAGACAATGAGCAATAAGATTCGCAAGGAAAAGAATACGGGCAAAAAAATAATCGCGCTGATTTTCGTATTTATCAGCGTGTTTTGTTGTGTATTCTTCGCGGCACGCGGCAGATTCTCCGCGCCCGTAGCCGACAGCTTGGCAATGACGATTATGTCGCCGTTCCAACGGGCGTTTTCGTGGGTGGGCGGCAAGTTGGCGTTCGTCAAAGACTCCGTGGCGGAAATATCTCGGATTCACGAACAGAATAAGCAACTGCGCGAGGAGGTCGAACTTTTACGGGCGCAAAATTTAACGGCGTCGGAATATGCTTCGGAAAATCAGCGGCTTAGGAATTTGCTGGGCTACAAGCAGGTCGCTACGCAATTTGATTTGGTGGCGGCAAGCGTTATCGGGCGCGAATCGGCTTCGTGGTCGAGCGTCATAGTGATAAATCGCGGGACATTGGACGGCGTGGCAAACAATATGGCGGTCGTGACGGAGCTGGGCTTGGTCGGGCACGTCATGGAGGCGGGCTTGAATTCGTCAAAAGTTCAGTTGCTGTTAGACCCGCGCTCGTCGGTGGGCACGTTGATTCAGCGTCCGGAGTCGCGAGTGGCGGGCATAGTAGAAGGCGACATCAAAAATCCGAGCTACCCGCGCATGGTCAATATCCCTAAGGATTCTGACGTGCGCGTCGAGGATATGGTCGTCACGTCGGGCTACGGCGGCGTCTACCCGAAAGGAATTGTCGTCGGCAAAATTATCGAAATTCACAACGAGGAGGGCGGCTTGCTCAAATACGGCGTGATTGATACCTCCGTTGACTTCCAAAAGCTGGAAGACGTGGCAGTAATCGTGGCGTCGCGGGAGGCACCGCCCGAACCGATTCAGCCGCCCACGCAAACACCCGGCACCGAAACCGACCCCCTCGAAACGGCGCAGAAACTCCAGGCGGCTCAACAGCAAATCCAAGAGGCTCAACAGCAAGTGCAGGCGGCTCAACAACAACAACTCCAAGAGGCTCAACAGCAAGCGGGCTACGCTGTCGCGGAGGAGGCGGCGCAATGAGAATTATCGGGCTGTGGACGCTGCTGCTCGTCCTATGCTACGCCCTGCAAACCTCGCTGTTGACGTTCGTCAGTTTTAACGGGTTCAGCGCAAATCTTATGCTGTTGCTGACGGTTTCAATCGCATTCCTGCGCGGGCACGAAAAGGGTATATTCTTCGGCTTTATGGCGGGGCTGTTGCAGGACGCGACGACGGGCAGTTACTTCGGGCTGGCGACGTTCAGCTACATGACAATCGGGCTGATATTCGGGAAATTTTCAATCAACCTTTTCCGCGAAGAATCGCTGTTGCCCGTGATAAGCGCAGTCCCCGCCTTGGCGATTCACTTCGCGATAACGATAGCTTTTTTATTTTTGCTCGACCGACCAATCGATTTGGTGCGCTTCCTGCGCGAGGACTTTTGGTCTGCGGCGATAATGCAAGTCGTCTTAGCCTATCCCGTGCACAGATTGATTGTCGAGCTGAACAAATTTTCCAAGCAAAGACGCTAAGGAGGCAGATTCATGAAGATAAGCGACAGGGACATCAAAACCGTGGCAAGCTTGTCGCGGCTTAGGATTCGCGAGGAGGAGGCGGACGACGTCCTCTTTCAGCTGAACAAAATTTTAACTTACGTGGAGAACTTGCAACAGCTCGACACGACCGACGTGGAGCCGACGACCTACGCGTTGCCGATGCAAAACGTCTTCCGCGCAGATGAGGTTAAGCCGTCGCTGGAGCGGGAGCTTGCGTTGTCGAACGCGCCGCTCAAAGAGGACGGATATTTTAAAGTTCCCAGAGTATTGGAGGTATAATCATGAAAAAGTTTTTGGGCACTACGATTTTGGCGGGCACGATGCTCTTCAACACGGCAACAGCGGCTCCCGCGCAGGATAAGGAAACCGTTTACCAAGTGGCGTTGCTCCAATCGCTGACCATGGGCTATTTCGACGGCTCAATCAGCGTTAAGGACTTGAAGGCGCACGGCGATACCGGTATCGGCACGTTCGAGGGTCTCAACGGCGAGATGATTGTTTTGGACGGCGTGGTCTATCAGGCTAATCAGGCTTGCAAGATTAACGTCATGGGCGACAGGGAGCGCGTTCCCTTTTCCAACGTCACGTTCTTTGACAAGGACTTTGCCGTCAAGCTGAGCGACGTTGCCGACAAAAACGCTCTGGAAAAGATTCTGAACGAACACGTCGACAAACACGGGCGCAACAGTTTCTACATGATTAAGCTTAGCGGCACGTTCAACGATATTTTGGTTCGCAGCGAGGCGGGTGCGGAGGAGCCTTATCCGACTTTGGTCGAGGCTTTGAAGACGCAAAACGAACTTACGCTTGAAAACGTCAACGGCACGATTGTCGGCTTATATTGCCCCGATTTCATGAGTTCGCTCAATTCGACGGGCTGGCACTTCCACTTTATCACGGCGGATAAGAAACTCGGCGGGCACGTCTTGAACTTGAACTTGCGGAGCGGCGAGGCGCAACTCGACAAAACCGACGGCTTCCGCATGAACTTGCCGACCAAGGAAAACTTCCACGGGTTGAACTTCAATCAAGACTTGAAAGAAGACATCCGCAAGGCTGAGCAGGACAGCGTTAGGAGGTAGAAATTTTGGCTTTATACGATAAGACGGCGCACGAATTGCACGCGTTGTTGACGGCTAAGGAAATATCGGCGTCGGAGCTGACTGCCGAGGTACTTAAGCGCGTCGACGAGGCGGAGGACAAAATCGGCGCGTATCTTGAAATTACTCGTGACAAGGCGGCGGCGGACGCCAAAGCCGTTGACGATAAGATTGCTCGCGGCGAGGCGATTTTGCCGCTTGAGGGCATTCCCTGCGCGGTCAAGGACAACATTTGCACCAAGGGAATTCGCACGACTTGTGCCTCGAAGATTTTGGAAAACTTTATCCCGCCCTACGACGCCACGGCTTATATCAAGCTCGCCGCGCAGAATCCGATTCTGATTGGCAAGGCGAACATGGACGAATTCGCTATGGGCGGCTCGACCGAAAACTCCGCCTTTCACGTCACGCGCAACCCGCATAATCTTGAACGCGTCCCCGGCGGCTCGTCGGGCGGTTCGGCGGCGGCAGTGGCGGGCGGCGAGGCTGTCTTCGCGCTCGGCTCCGATACCGGCGGCTCCATTCGTCAACCGGCAAGTTTCTGCGGCGTCGTCGGTTTCAAGCCCACTTACGGCAGAGTTTCACGCTACGGGCTTGTCGCCTTCGCCTCGTCGCTTGACCAAATCGGTCCGCTAACCCGCGACGTGACGGATTGCGCCCTCGTCCTAAACGCCATTTGCGGTCATGATGATATGGATTCGACCTCGACCGCCGCGCAGGTTCCCGACTTCACCAAAGCCCTCGTCGCCGACGTGAAGGGCTTGCGTATCGGCTTGCCCAAAGAGTATTTCGTTAAGGGCATAGACGCCGAAGTTGAGACCGCCGTCCGCAACGTCGCCAAAAAGTTTGAGGGCTTGGGCGCGGAGATTGTCGAAGTTAGCCTGCCGCATACCGAATACGCCATATCGACTTACTACATTATCGCGCCCGCCGAAGCCGCTACGAATTTGGAACGCTATGACGGCGTGAGCTACGGGGCGCGTGTCGACGGCGCGGATATTGTCGAAATGATGACGAACACCCGCACGGAGAAATTCGGCGCAGAGGTCAAGCGGCGCATTATGATTGGCAACTACGCCCTTAGCGCGGGCTACTACGACGCCTATTATCTTAAGGCTCTCAAGGTTCGGACGTTGATACAGCGCGACTTCACCGACGCTTTTAAAGACGTTGACTTGATATTGACGCCGACGACGCCCAATGCGGCGTTCAAGCTTGGCGAGATGACCTCCGACCCGCTCAAGATGTACTTGCAGGATATTTGTACGGTGCCGGTCAATATCGCGGGCTTGCCGGGCGTATCGATACCTTGCGGCTTCACGAGTGACAAGTTGCCGTTGGGCTTCCAACTCATCGGCAAACCCTTGGACGAGGCGACGATACTGCGTGCGGCTTTCACCTACGAACAAATCAGCTGAAACCCGGCCGCCAAGGACGGCGGCCGCCGGCAACAGAAACATGGATGTTTCTTTGCCGGTCAAAGCGCCTTTCTTTTTGCTACTTTTTCTTTGGCGCCTCAAAGAAAAAGTAGATTCTAAATACAAAAGTTAAGATTAGTAAAATCAGCGCGACGAGCCGCAAGCATGACCAATTTTCCGCGTGCCCACGCTTTAGTTAAAAGGGGGGACAAAATCCCGCAAGCCCTAATTGCTTTTTTAAATTTGCTGTGCTAATATAAACGCCGCATTGCATAACGAACAGGAGGTTAAAATTTTGAAACTCAGCCAGAAAAAGATAGACGACTATACAATCGAGTTGACCGTCACGGAAGACGCGGCGGTTTTTTCAAAGGAGCTTAAGCTCACGACGAAGAAACTCGGCGAACGCGTAACTATCCCCGGCTTCCGCAAGGGCAAAGCCCCGACGGCAGTAGTTGAGCGTCACGTCGGCAAAGAGGCGATAATAGACGAGGCAAGCAATTCGCTCCTGCAAAAGTCTACGCGTGAGGCACTGCGCATTTTGGGCTTGGTACCTGTCAGCGAAAACAAGGCGGACGTCGTTGCCAACGAGGAAGGCAAAGATTTCGTGTTCACTTTGACGTTTACGCCGTTCCCTCAAGTCAAGCTCGGCGAATACAAAGGCTTGGACGCGGATAAGGTCGTCGAGCCGGTCACCGACGAGGATGTCGACAAGCAGGTTGAGGCTCTGCGCAAACATCACGCCGACTTAATCGAGGCGGCAGAGGGCGATGCCATTGTCGACGGCGACTTTATCACGCTGGACTACACGGGCACGATTAACGGCGAGAAATTCGCGGGCGGCGAGGCTAAAGACCAACCGCTTGAGATTGGCGCACATAAATTTATCGGCGACTTCGAGGAGCAGCTTATCGGCGCGAAGGTCGGCGAGGAGCGCACCGTCAAAGTCACTTTCCCCGACGAATATCACGCCAAAGACCTCGCGGGCAGAGAGGCGCAGTTCGCTTGCAAAATCAACAGCATTAAGCACCGCGAACTTCCCGAACTTAACGACGCGTTTATCGAAAAGTTCACCACGTTTAAGACCGTCGACGAGTATAAAGCCGACATTCGCAAGAACATGGAGACTAACGCCGAACGCCGCGCAGTCGAGGCGCAACGCCAAGCCGTTATCGATAAGGCTGTCGCCAACATGACGGTTGATTTGCCGCCCGTTATGGTTGAAAATCGTATCGACCAGATGATTAACGAGTTTGCCGCGCAGTTGCAATCGCAGGGCATGAAGCTTGAACAATACATGGCGTTTTCGGGCGTAGACATGGACAAGTTGCGCGAGGATCATCGCGAAGCGGCGCGTAAAAACGTGTTGACGGAAATCATGTTGGAGCGCGTGGCGGAGGCAGAGAAAATCGAAGCCACCGAGCAGGAACTCAACATGGAAATCGGCATGATGTCACAAATGTATCGCACGCCCGCCAAGCAAATCGTTCGCTACTTGCAGGAAAACGGGCAACTCCCCAACATCATCGCAAATATACGTCGTCGCAAGGCAATGAAGTTTATCTTTGACAACATGGCGGGCGCACAAGCGGCGGCTCCTGCCGAGGACGTTAAAGCACCTGCAGAAACTCCGCAACCGGCAAAGGCAACGGCTCCTGCCAAGGACGCTAAAGCACCTGCAGAGACTCCGCAACCGACAAAGGCGGCTCCCGTTGAGGCGGTTAAGGTAACCGAAGAGACTAAAGACTGAAAATTTTTAAGGGCGTGATTGACAAGACGCCCTTTTTTGAAAACCGTTTGGAGTGATAAGATATGGCTTACTACGTGCCTATGGTTATCGAGAAAACGAGTTTCGGCGAACGCGCTTACGATATTTATTCGCGCCTGCTCAAGGACAGGATTGTTTTCCTGGGCGGTCCGATAAATGACGACGTTGCCAATTCGATTGTCGCGCAGTTGCTGTTCCTCGAAAGCGAAGACCCCGATAAGGATATTCACCTCTACATCAACAGCCCCGGCGGCGTGGTGACTGCCGGTCTTGCGATTTACGACACAATGCAGTATATTAAGCCCGACGTATCAACGATTTGTATCGGGCAGGCGGCGAGCATGGGTTCTTTGCTCCTTACGTCGGGTGCCAAGGGCAAACGCTTCGCCCTGCCGTTGGCGCGGATTATGATTCACCAACCTTTGGGCGGCGCGAGCGGACAATCAACCGATATTCAGATTCAAGCGCGGGAGATTCTCAGACTGCGCGAGGTCGGCAATGACATCCTCTGTCGGCATACGGGGCAACCGCGAGAGAAAATCGTGGCGGACACCGAGCGCGATAACTTCATGACGGCGGAGGACGCCAAGGCTTACGGCTTGATTGACGACGTGATAACCCGCCCGCTTAAAATTAGTGAGGAATGAGGATTTAGGAGTTGGCAATTAAATTCCCCATTCCTCAATCCCAATTCCTAATTGCTTTTTGGTGGTGAGAGCGTGTTGAAATTCGGGAAGGAACGCGACGAGCTGAAGTGTTCATTTTGCGGCAAGTCGGAGCACGTCGTGCGGAAGTTGATAGCCGGCAAGGGCGTCTACATTTGCGACAGTTGCGTCGAGCTGTGCAATGACATTCTGCAAAAAGACGCGGCGGAAGACGAAACCCTCGACGAGGGCAAACTGCCCAAGCCCAAGGAAATCTGCGCGAGCCTCGACGAATACATTATCGGGCAGGACGAGGCTAAAAAGACAATCTCCGTCGCCGTGTACAATCACTATAAGCGCAGTGAATATCACCCCGTCGGCAAAAACGGGCTTGAGTTGCAAAAGTCCAATATCCTCATGATCGGACCGACGGGCAGCGGCAAAACCTTGTTGGCGCAGACTTTGGCTAAGCTTTTGAACGTGCCGCTGGCGATAGTCGATGCCAATGCGCTCACCGAGGCGGGCTACGTCGGCGATGATGTCGATGACGTATTGCTCGCGCTCATACAATCGGCGGGCGGGGACTTCTATAAGGCTGAGCGCGGCATTGTCTACATAGACGAAATTGATAAAATCGCCCGCAAGCCGGGTATGCACCGCGACATTTCCGGCGAAGGCGTCCAACAGGCTCTCTTGAAAATTTTGGAAGGTACTCGCGTCAATGTTCAACTGCCCACGCGCAGCGGACAAGCGCAACTGCAAATGCAACCGCCCGAATCCGTCACGATAGACACCAAAAATATCCTGTTCATCTGCGGCGGGGCGTTCAATGACCTTGACAAAATCATAGAGCGACGCACCAAGGGCGGGCAAATGGGCTTCGGCGCGAGCGTCGACTCCAAGGAGGATAAGGACGTCGGCAAGATTCTTAAGGACGTCCTGCCCGACGACTTGATAGAGGGCGGGCTGATACCCGAATTCGTGGGGCGGTTGCCGATAATCGTGACGTTGGACGCGCTGGACGAAAAAGCCCTGGTCGAAATACTGACCAAGCCGCGCAACGCGCTCGTCAAGCAGTATCAAAAGCTCATGGAAATGGACGGCGCAAAGCTTACCTTCGAGGAGGAGGCTCTGCAACTGATAGCCCGCGAGGCGATTCGGCGCAAGACGGGCGCACGAGGTTTGCGGTCGATACTTGAACGAATCATGCGCAACGTAATGTTTGAGGTGCCCTCGGTCGGCGGCAACACGGTTTGCACCGTCACCAAGGACGACGTTTTGTATAATCAGGAGCCGAAATTTAAATTAAGTCCGAAACGAACGCGGAAAGCGACTAACGGATAATCAGGAGGAGCGGGGAAAAATATCCCTGCTTTTTTCCTAAGGGAGGGAAACGTTTATGGCAGAACAAGTAACGTTGCCGCTCGTGCCGCTGCGGGGTGTAGTGGTTTTCCCGAATATGATAATGCACCTCGACGT
>ERZ842401.1159-NODE-1159-length-38573-cov-6.693572_pt1 | contig 38573 bp, 25 predicted proteins | sample MGYA00521270_ERZ842401 | MGnify/ENA primary metagenome ERZ842401 (study PRJEB31892, sample SAMEA3878208) | bioreactor metagenome | biome: Moose rumen | place: Sweden | collected 2011-10 | study: EMG produced TPA metagenomics assembly of the PRJEB12797 data set...
GACCTTCCCGCGCTCAACGAGTACGCCCACTCCAGGGGCATACGCCTCGTGATGCACCACGAGACCTCCTCGTCCACAATCAATTACGAACGCCACATGGAGGCAGCGTACGACCTCATGAACCGCTACGGCTACGACGCCGTCAAGAGCGGCTACGTGGGCAACATCATCCCCTACGGCGAGCACCACTACAGCCAGCCCCTCATCAACCACTACCTGCTTGCAATAAAGAAGGCAGCCGAGCACCACATCATGGTCAACGCCCACGAGGCGGTACGTCCCACCGGCCTCTGCCGCACCTGGCCCAACATGATAGGCAACGAGTCGGCGATGGGCACCGAGTACAGGTCGGGCATCAACCCCGGCCACACCGCAGTCCTGCCGTTCACGCGCCTTCAGGGCGGCCCCATGGACTACACGCCCGGCATCTTCGAGCCCGACATGTCGGTGACGGCCCCCGGCCAGACCGGCAGGATGAGGCACACCATAGCCAACCAGCTTGGCCTGTACGTCACATTCTACTCCCCTCTCCAGATGGCCGCCGACCTCCCGGAGAACTACGAGCGCTTCCCCGGCGCTTTCCAGTTCATCAAGGACGTGGCAGTCGACTGGGAGAAGAGCCTCTACCTTGAGGCCGAGCCCGGCGAGGTCATCGTCACCGCGCGCAAGCCCAAACTCAGCACCCTCAACGCGGCTGCCGAGGGCGTGGCCGCCCTTTCCGACGGGCGCAAGGACATGATAAGCGGCGCCGCCCGCTTCGTGTACGCCCTGCCCGAAGGGGCCCGTACGCTCAAGGGAGCCAGGGCCAGGGACGTCTGGTACGTAGGCGGGATAAGCGGCGAGGAGGAGCGCACCGTACGCTTCGCCCTCGACTTCCTCGACCCTTCCCTGCGCTACGAGGCCATACTGTACGCCGACGGCCCCGAGGCTGATTACGAGACTGCCCCTCAAGCAGTTGCCATATCGCGCTCCGAGGTTACGGCAGCCGACTCCTTCACCGTGCGCATGGCTCGCGGAGGAGGTTTCGCCCTATCGCTCCGGGAGCTCTGACGGGGGTATGTTTTTTGCAGTAGAATTCAGCCTGAATGCACTCCGAAATCCTCATCGTCGCCGTAATATTAGCCCTCGTGGCTTATCTGGCCTGGCTGCTAAGCCCGCCCGGGGCCCCGAAGCCCTTCGTGAGCGCCGACAAGGACATCGTTCTCAAGGAAAACATCACCCAGCCTGAGTCCAGGGGCAACGACATCCGGACCTTCACCGCCTTCAGCCCCATGGTTTCGGCCATGGAGCAGGACATACGCAGCGCCCGCAGCTACGTTCACCTGTCATTCTTCAAGTTCGAAGACGACGCCGTGGGGCGCCGGCTCGCCGGCCTCATGGCCGAAAAGGCCGCCCAGGGGGTCGAAGTGAGACTCCTTGTCGACTGGGCAGTCTGCGCAAAATACCGCAGTCTGTACAAGGAGATGGAGGCGGACGGCATCAGCGTCAAGCTCTTTTCGCCAATCGCAATCCCCTTCCTCCGCAAGAGCGACAATTACCGCTACCACCGCAAGATAGTCGTCATCGACGGTCTCGTCGCCTACATCGGCGGCATGAACATAGCCGACCGCTACGGCGAAGGCCTTTCGTGGGGCCAGTGGCGCGACACCCACATCCGCATCACAGGCACCGCGGTCCCCGACTGCGAATACGCCTTCGCCCGCGACTGGGCTTACGGTGACGGGGATCTTCTGTCCGACGCCAAATACTACCCCAAAGTCGCTCCCACGGGCAGCACAGGAATTGATATCGTGTGCTCCGGCCCCCGCGGCGAGGGCCCCGCGGTCATGACAAGGCTCTGCGACATCATCGACCGCAGCGAGCGTTACGCCTGGCTCGAATCGCCCTACCTCATTCCCACGAAGGAAGTTCAGGATTCCCTCTTCAGGGCCGCCTCCAGGGGCGTCGACGTGCGCATCATCATTCCCCCCAGAAGCGACCGCGGCTGGTTCACCCCCCTTGCAAGCAAATCGTACATCGCAGGTTTCCTCGACGCCGGAGTGAAGATTGCCGAATACGGCAAAGGCTTCATGCACTCCAAGACCATAGTCTGCGACGACCGCTACGTCTCCGTGGGATCCACCAACATCGACCCCCGGAGCTACATTCTCGACTACGAAATAAACGCCTTCATGGACGACCCCTCCTATGCTTCCGTGATGAAGGATATCTTCATCGACGACGAGCAGGGGGCCCACTACATCGACAAGGATGAATGGGCCCGCCGCAGTCTCCCCGAAAAGACAGGCGAAGCATTTTCAAAACTATTATCGGCACAACTATAATTCCTATGGAAGAACAGAAAAAACAAGCTCAGCGGATACAGACATCCATTCTGAGCAATGCAGAGCGCAAAGCTCTCAACTGGCTCTCCGCACATCAGCCCCGCTGGGTCACGTCGAACCTGCTAACCGCCATCGGCACCCTGGGCGCATTGATGGTCGGAGTCGGCCTTGCACTCACCAGACTCGATTTCAGGTGGATGTGGCTGAGCATCGCGGGCCTCGCCGTCAACTGGTATGGTGATTCGCTCGACGGGTCCCTCGCACGCTACCGCAAGACCCAGCGCCCCACATACGGATACTACCTCGACCACACGATAGATGCCGTATGCGAGATTATCATGGCTGTCGGCTTCGGCCTGTCACCCTATGTGCGCATGGACGTCGCCCTCGCCGTCGTCATCCTGTACCTGTGCCTCACCCTCAACGTGAGCATCAACGCCCACCTCAAGAGTGAATTCAAGCTCACCTACGCCAAGCTGGGACCGACGGAGTTCCGTCTCATCCTGACGCTCGGATTCCTGGTCCTGATTTTCCTTCCCGGCGTCAGGGAATTCGCATGCACGGTCACGCTCCTCGGGCAGGATGTGGTGCTCCACTGCATCGACCTCTTCGGCATTTTCGCAACCGTGGTCCTTACGGTCATCTACATTGTGACCGTCCTCGGCGACCTTTCAGGCTACGCCAAGGTAGATCCTCCCAAGAGGTTCTAAAAAACAATCTTGTAAGTTTTGGTAATGCCCCTCCACGTGCAGCGCACCGTGGCGGGGTTTTGCGTTACGCTTATCTCTACCCCGGGAAGTGACGCGCTCGCACTCACGGCGCCCCGGAGCGGGGACGCCGCCTCGTAGAGGTCGTAGCCGGTGATGCCGTTGGCTTCGGTGGCGCGGACCGGGTAGCGGGGAGTCGGAATCTGCTGCCCGTCGACGAAGATGCTTATCTGCGGCACCTCGGGGAAGTCCATCCTGCAGCCCTTGCGGGTAAAGCCGAAGCCCAGAAGGTCGCAGAGGGGCCCGTCCTGTGCGCCCTCGGCGACGAGGTAGAGGGCATGCTTGCCGCCGGGAAGCTGCCGGGGCAGGGGGACGGAGCAGCATACGACGCCTCCGTCCGGGGACGGTTCAGCCTTGATTTCGGCTATCCTTGTGCCGGGAACGGCGCCGTCGGCCCAGGGGCTGTCGAGCCATACGCCGAAGGTCACGGGGGCCTCGGGGACGAGGAAGAGGCTGAAGCCGGAACCGCTGCGCAGGGCGCTCAGGTTGAAATACTTGTAGCCGACGATATCGCCTGCGAGCATGCCGGTGACGTCCATGCGGTTGTCCCAGATGTCCCAGGAGTCCTGCATGCATTCGGGATGGGACATGTAGCAGGCGTATCCGGCAGAGTAGTAGTTATACGGGTCGAGCCCGAGCAGGTTGAAGCCCTCGGAAGTGACCTCGGCTCCGCGGTACTCGCTGCCGTCGGAGGCCTTGAGGGTGAAGGCGCCGCGGGTGGCGTCGTATGCGGTGATGCGGACCGATCCGCCCTCGGAGCAGGGAGCCTCGTCGGCCTCGACGCTCACGGGCGCGACCATGGCCTGCCGGGCGAAGCCGAAGCCGCGGGGGGCCCTGTGGTAGAAGACATACCACTGGCCGCCGACCTGCTCGAGCGAGCCGTGGGTGTTGTTGCTTGGAAAGCCCGGTTCGAGGCGGGTGCCGTCGCGCGAGAGCACGGGAGCGCGGGCGTCGACCAGCACTCCGCCGCTGTGCCAGGGGCCGCAGGGGCTGTCGGCGTAGGCGTAGCGCAGCGTGGCGTTGCCGCGGGGCAGGCCGTATTCTTCGCCGGAGAAGCCGCTGTAGATATAGAGGTATTTGTTGCCGACCTTGCGGAAGGATGAGGCCTCGTAGAATTCGAAGGCGCCCTTGTCTTCGTCAGGGGATATCGCGGGCCATTCGGCATCGAGCTTGCGGAGGGGCAGGCCGGCCCAGCCACAGTGCATCTGCATTTCGGGCGAGAGGCTGCCGGGGCTGTAAGACTCGAGCATGCAGGTGAGCCTGGAAGGCACCCAGAAAGGGTAATCGGGCCCGGGACGGCGGGACCTGTAGAGGGAGTCGGGGTCGAGTTCCGTGGCGCTGGAGCGCTCGATGCCCCAGGCGCCGTAGGCCCTGAAGCCGACGGCGTAGTCGGGGTCTGAGGGGTCGTCGATCCGGTCGATGAGCACTCCGGGGTCGAATCCCATACAGCTGCCGTCGAGGAGTTTGCCGTCCTTGATGTTGACGGGGGTGAAGGGACCGTCGGGGCGGTCGGAGACGCAGACCATGGCCGTGTGCATGAGGGTATGGGGGTAGAGGTAATAGCGGCGGGTGCCGTCGTCGCGGCGGGTGACTTCCACGAGGTCGGGGGCGTAGACGGTACTCCAATTTCCGTCCTGGAACCAGGTGAAGACGGGGCCCTCGTCGCGCCAGGAGGTGAGATTGTCGACCGGGGCCGACCATTGGCGGTCGTCCTGCCCGCAGTAGCTGTCGAAGCGGACGTCGTGCGATCCGGTGACGTAGACCCTGTAGGAGCCGGGGTTGTCGGGGTCTTCGAAGACGCGGGGCTCGCCGTCGGGCATGTGTTCCCACAGGGGGAGGTACGGGTTGGCGCAGACGGGGCTGAGGGGCTGGACTTTGGGGCTGCAGCAGGAGAGCAGGGCTGCGGCGGAAGCGAGAAGAAGAGGGTGCAGTAGCTTCATGATGCCGTAAAAATACTATTTTTCTGCTTTATTGTCAAAAATTCACTATCTTTGAAAGATATGAAACCGCGTCTGCTTCTCAGCACAATCCTTCTGTTCCTTGCCATCGCCGCCCCGGCGCAGAACAACCAGCATGGGATAGACGACGAGTGCTATGCCCTGTTCATGCAGGCGGACGCCCTGATCGGCAAGCCGGGCTTCGACGAATGCAACGCCAAGCTGCTCAAGCTTTCCCGCGAAAAAGGCGACACCAAGGCCGAGACCATCTATTACGTCGAGCTTCTCAAGCACCTGACCCACCTGCCCCCCACCGCCGAGAATGACGCCCTTGTCGACGATGTCCATGACAAACTCAAGGAGGTCGCCTCGAAATACGGCTTCGAGCAGTACTATTACTATTCCTACCAGCTGTCCCAGAACTACTACTACAACAAAGGCCATGTCTACCGCACCGTCGAGCTGGCCCAGGAAATGCAGGAAACCGCCATCGCCAACCACGACGAATACGGCATCTGGACAGGCGACAAGTTCCTGGCCTCCATATACATAGACCAGAACGACTACGTCTCCGCAAAAAAGTACATCACCGAGGCCCTCAGGCTCTACCACAGCTCTGAGGATCCCGCCCTCAAGCGGCAGTCCCCCGCCCGCCTCTACTGCGACCTGTCAGACACTTACCCGGTGGGGCACGATTCCGTTGGCATCAACATCACCAAGGCCCTCATGCTCTCGAAGGTGCACATGGACACCCTCCGCTGCAACTACTACCGGGCCCGGAGGGCACTTGTCGACTGCAACCGCCAGCTCTATGTCCGCTACCGCGACTATTGCCTCGGCGATGAAGAGCTTGTCCGCATCAACAAATCAGCCCCCAGGTTCTTCGAAATAGCCGATGACATCATCGAAGACCGCACCGAAGGCATCAAGGACAAGATCTTTACCCTCAGCAACCTCCGCGACATCAAGTATCTCGCCAACGCCTGCGAAAACTTCGGCTACACCGCCCTGGCCTTCGACCTCGAAAAGAAAATGGTCGCCCACCTGGAAGAACAGATTTCCACCGACAACCAGGCCAAATACTCCGAGCTCGAGGTCCTCATGGGCAAGGCGGCCCTGAGCGCCGAACTCGCCGGCAAGGAGCAGGAGCTCTCGCAGGTTTCCCGCATGGTCATCGTCCTGCTGGGCGTCCTGCTGGCCCTGAGCGTCCTGTTGTTCTTCGTCTACATGCACTACAACAGGAAGAGCAAGAAACAGGACCGCCAGCGCATCGGGGAGCTCCGCGAGGCCAACGAACAAGTCAAGATGGCCAACGCCGCCAAGACCCGCTTCGTCCAGAACATGAGCCACGAGGTGCGCACGCCCCTCAACGCCATAGTGGGCTTCAGCCAACTGCTGAGCCTTCCCGAGGGCATGCTGAGCGACTCCGAAAGGGAGCAGTACTCCCGCATCATAGTCAACAACAGCGACATGCTTACCATGCTCCTTGACGACATCCTCAACGCCTCCGCCATGGACAACGGCTCCTACCGGGTCGAATACAGCACCGCCGAATGCACACGCATGTGCCAGGCGGCGCTCGACAGCGTGGAGCACCGCGTCCAGCCCGGGGTGACGCTCGGCATGGAGATGGACTTCGAGGGGCTGCACGAGGTATGGACAGACCCCCGCCGCGTCCAGCAGATACTCATCAATTTCCTCACCAATGCCTGCAAACACACCATGCAGGGTTCGATAACGCTGCGCTGCTCCATCACCGAAACGCCCGGCCAGGTCACCTTCTCCGTGACCGACACCGGCCCCGGCGTGCCCGCAGAAAAGGCGGAGGAGATTTTCGACCGCTTCACCAAGCTCAACGAGTTCGTCCAGGGCACGGGGCTGGGCCTGAGCATATGCCGCGAAATTGCCGGCAAGATGGGAGGACGCGTTTTCCTCGACACCGGCTACACCGCAGGAGGAGCCCGTTTCGTGTTCTGCATTCCCGATATCACCAAACCCAAGGATTCATGAAAAAGTTGCTCTCGACACTCCTGACTGTTCTTGCCGCCGCCTTCATGGCCGGTGCGCAGGACAATCCGTACGCGATAGACAACGAGTGCTACACCCACTTCATGATAGCCGAAAACACCGTCGACGACCTCAGCTCCGACGATTTCGATCTCGCCAACCAGAGGCTACTCTCGACCGCCATAGCCAAACACGACGAAAAGGCCCGCACGCTCTACTACGTCGAACAGCTCAAGCGCGTCATCCGCCTCGGGAGGAAGGCCCCGGAAAGCGAGCGCCGCATCTGGAACGAAGAAGTCGAAAAAGCCCGCGAGCAGCTCAAGGTCGTGGCCAGGGAAACCGGCTACACCCAGTATTACTACTACTCCTACGATCTTGCCCAGACTTATTACTTCAACTCCAACCAGCAGATCCGCGGCATGCAGCTCATCAACCAGCTGATGGAAGAGTCCGACAGCAACGGTGACGAATACGGCATCTGGCAGTGCCAAAGGTACCTTGCAGCCCTCTACCAGCGCATAGGCGACAAAACTAACGAGCAGGCAGCCCTCAAGAAGGTGGTCGACATGTATGAGACCACCAAAGACCCTCTCATCCGCCGCCAGTCCGTCTCCCGCCAGTACTGCGACCTTGCCGACACATATCCCGTGGGGTCCGACTCCGCACGCATGTACTACAACAAGGCTTCTGAGCGGGCCATCCTGCACATGGACACCGTGCGCGTCCGCTACTACTTCTCCCAGCTGGCCGCCCTCGACAGGGACGTGCCAGCCTACCGCAGCCACCGCGATTTCTGCCTTGCCGAGAAAAACCTGACCGTCCAGTTCCGCTCCGGCGACAAGCTGTTCCAGTGCGTCGACAAGATACTCGGCAACCGCTTCACCCGGGCAGACTATCCCCTGCTCGATTCCCTGTACCTGGACCAGCAGAGAGCCTTCGTGAACGAGCTCACGGAACGCAACGGCTACTGGGAGGCTTCGGAGCACATCCTCAAGAACATGTACTCCCGTTCCCAGAACAACCTGAGCACCGTCGACACCCAGCGCCTGGAGGAGATGAACTCCCAGTACGACAAGCTCATCCTCGACGCCAAGCTCGCCAGGCAGTCGCAGCAGGTCACCCGCATCACGATACTGGTGGCCGTGCTGCTCACGATAATACTCGTGGGAGCCCTTATTTTCACCTGGGTTTACATACGTTCCCTGCGCCTCAACAGCATCAAGGACGAGCGGCGCATAGTCGAGCTCCAGGAGGCCAACGCCAGGGTCCGCATGGCCGACGAGGCCAAGACCCGCTTCGTCCAGAACATGAGCCACGAGGTGCGTACGCCCCTCAATGCCATCGTGGGCTTCAGCCAGCTGCTGAGCCTGCCCGACGGCAGTTTCGCGCCCGAAGAGAAGGATGAGTTCGCAGGGCATATAGTCAACAATACCAAGATGCTCACCATGCTGCTCGACGACATCCTCAATACCACCGCGATGGACACCGGCAATTACCGGATCAGCTACGAGGAAGGGGAGTGCGGCTTCATGGGGCAGGCCGCCATCAGCAGCGCCGAACACCGTCTGCAGCCCGGCGTCACCATGCGCTACGAGCAGTCCTTCGAGGGCCCGTTCACTTTCACCACCGACCCTCGGCGCGTGCAACAGATACTCATCAACCTGCTCACCAACGCCTGCAAGCATACCACCAAGGGCGAGATCGTGCTCGCGTGCTCCCTCGACGAGAATCCCGGCGAGGTGACTTACAGCGTCACAGACACCGGCCCCGGCGTGCCTGCAGAACAGGCTGAGAAGATCTTCGAGCGCTTTACCAAACTGAACGAATTCGTGCAGGGCACGGGACTCGGACTCAGCATCTGCCGCGACATAGCCGGCAAGATGGGCGCCCGGGTGTTCCTCGACACCGCCTATGACAAGGGCGGCGCCCGCTTCGTATTCGTGCTTCCCGTCAATCCTCCAACCGACGAAACAACAGTATAGATATGACTCCTCTTTACGCACAAGACCACGATTATTCCAAGTTCAACGTGCTTGCAGTAGATGACATTCCCCTCAATCTGCTGCTGGTGCAGAAGATGCTCTCCCGTTTCAATTTCAAGATGCGCACCGCCGCCAACGGGCAGCAGGCCCTGGATGCCGTCGCCGCGGAGAAGCCGGACCTGATCCTTCTCGACCTCATGATGCCGGGAATCGACGGATTCGAGGTTATCCGCCGCCTGCGTGCGGACGCCGCCACCGCCGACATCCAGATTGTAATCCTTTCCGCCCTCAATTCCAACGAAGATATCGTGAAGGGATTCAATGTGGGCGCCAACGACTTCATCATGAAGCCCATCATCATGGAAAAGCTGCTCACCTGTGTCGTCACCCAGATGCAGCTGATAGAGGCAAAGCATAAGTAATGGAATTTCTTGCAATTCATTGGAATGTGGATCCGGTGTTCTTTCACATCGGTCCGCTGCAGGTGCGCTGGTACGGCCTGCTGTTCATCTCGGGATTCGTCCTCGGATGGTACATCTTCCGCTGGTTCTTCCGCCGTGAAGGCATCAAGGAAGAACTGCTCGACCCGCTGCTCTACACGCTGCTTATCTGCACGATAGTGGGCGCCCGCCTCGGGCACTGCCTCTTCTATCAGCCGGACTATTATCTGGGGTCGTGGAAGGGTTTCTGGGAGATCTTCATGCCATGGAAAGGAGGCCTTGCAAGCCATGGCGGCGCAATCGCGCTTCTGCTCGGAATGTGGTGGTTTTCAGCCCGTTACGGCAAACAGAACGGTTTTGATTTCTTATGGATAATGGACCATCTCGTAATTACCGTGGCCTTTGCCGGAGCCTTCATCAGGCTGGGGAATCTCTTTAATTCCGAGATTTATGGAAATGTAACATCCCTGCCTTGGGGTATCATTTTCGAAAGGAACGGCGAAGTCGAACCCAAGCATCCCACCCAACTTTACGAGGCGGGGTCGTACCTTCTGCTTGGTCTGTATCTGATCTGGCGCTACTGGAAAAAACTCGACCGCACCTACCGCGGATTCTTCTTCGGCGTCTTCCTTCTGGGCTGCTTCGGCATGCGCTTCATAATCGAGTTCATAAAGGAACCCCAGGTGGCCTTCGAGAACAATATGACACTCGACATGGGCCAGTGGCTGAGCATACCCTTCATCGTCGCCGGTATCTGCATACTCATCTATGCATACCGCAAGAAGATGCCCGCGGCCGCCGTGCCTCCGGCCGTGCCGCCCCGCAAAACGTCAGGGCCCACCACCCTTAGCAACGCCCATTCCATCTCAAAAGATCAGTAAAAGTGCTTCTCCCCAGGCAGATCCAGCGTATACTTTTTGCCGGCCTCCTTCTTGCCGGCCTGCTGCACTGCAGCGCTGCCCGTTCGCAGATAGTCAACCGCCTGAAGGTCGACGACGCTGTGTTCCAGCGCTATGCCTACGGGCGGATGCAGATGTACAACCCCGCGAATCTTCCTCTGGCCGATTCCATCTATCAGGCGGGAGTGCAGCGCGAGAGTTTCCGCTACAAATGCCTGGGACTGTCGCTGGAGATGCCTATCCGCTTTGCGCAGGGGGATTACGCCCGCATGGACGAGTGCGTGGCCGAAATCAAGGAGTTGGTGAAGGGGCATGCGGACGCCCGCCCCTTCTATTTTTCGGTCATACACGAGTACTGCCAGTACCTCATCCACATCGGACGCGCCTCCGACGCCATGCTCGAGGCCCGCGACATGGAGCGCCGCGCCACCAAGCTGAAAATGCCCGCAGGCATCATGTACTCCCACCGCATCATCGGCCTGATACAGAGCTACCGCACTAATTCCTGGCTGGCCATACGCAACTTCGAGGAGGCCGCCCGCTATTGCAAGGAGGCCAAGGCCGAGCAGGAACTGCCCAACCTCTACATCCTCATCGCGCAGGAGCACGTGAAGATGGGTGAGTTCGCCGAGGCGGAGGAGAACTGCGCCAAGGCGGAGGTTTATCAGGAATTCTTCCCCTCCATCCGCATCAAGGCGCGCATGACCAGGGGGTATCTCTATAATGCCAAGAAGGACTGGCCCAGCTTTTGGGCGACCTACGATTCCCTCGTGAGCGATCCTCTTTACAAGGTGCAGACGGAGAACGACGCCCGTTACGAGATGGATGTGGCCTACCTTCGCTCGAAGGGCTATTTCGAAGAGGCCCTGGCCAAGGCCGATTCTCTCGGCACCGCCCGCGACCGGCATTCCCTCAAACACGGCATCTACGCTGATCTGGGCTCCTTCGGGGATGCCTACAGCGAGCTGTCGTCGCTCATGAGCGAGAAGGACTCCATATATATAAAGGTGCAGAACGAAGACATGGCCATCCTCGATGCCGAGATGAACAATGCCCGCCTGCGCGAGGAGGCCGAGAGGCTCAAGCATCAGAATCAAAACACCATACTCCTGGGATTCCTTGTGATGTTCGCAATTGCATTCTTCGCAATCCTGCTGAGCCAGTGGCAGTTACGTCAGAATCTCGACGAGATGCGCCGCAAGAACGGCCAGGCTCTGGCTGCGCGCCGTGCCTTCCAGAAGGCCATGGAAGCCAAGGAATCCGAGAACGCCTATAAAGTCAAATTGCTACAGAACAGAACGACCAACGTACTCACAGATTATGAAGATTTCCTCAATAGTTAAGCACCATAAGAACGAGCTGGTTGCGCTCGTGCTGTTTCTTGCCGGTTCCGCCCTGTCGATGCTAGGGCTCATCCAGCGCGTCCCCCTCGTGGTGGGGATCCTGGGCGTGGTGATCCTCTCTTCCGGCCTGTTCTTCTTCTGTATACGCTACACCTCCGAGAAGGTGTACAAAGACTATTATAAAGACAGCTACGAGATCGAGCACGAGACCATCGAAGACGAGATCCGAAAGTCGATGCGCTATCACCGCTATCAGGAGGCGGTGCTCGGCCGCTACGAAAGCGCCTGCCGCGACCTGGGTTTGGTAGACGAGCAGAAAGACTGGCTCCTGGACCTTCTGATGGCCGAAAAAGACAAAGTCGATCGCGAACTCAACGAGCAAGGCGGCGGGCATATCTGATAGCATTGGCATTTGTGCATTTGTGCGACCTTCCCCGCTTCGACGTTTTTTTGGGGAAGGTCGTGAATTTTTTGTCGGACCTTCCCCGTTGCAGGCCTTTTTTGGGGAAGGTCAGGGAGATGGGGAAGGTCGAAAGTTATTCAGGGAGGTGGGGAAGGTCTTCAGGGAGGGGGATCAAGTTTTATTTCTCCAGCCAGTCCAGGAAGGCATCGACGCGGGCGCGGCTGACCTCCATCTCCGCCCCGCCCAGCCCGGAGCCAGCAGTGCCAGACCAGGAACCCGCAGCGCCGGAACCCCCGCCCGCGCCGGCTTTTGATGAGTCCGCAGTGCCGGACACAGAGCCTGCGTTCTTGGGCCCGACCAACCTGAAACCGCCGGAGCCAAAGATGGTTTCGAGCACGAGGCGGCCGCCGGGGAGGCGTTCGGCTCCGCGGACGGCTTTTTTGGAGACTATCGCGCTGCGCGAGATGCGGAAGAAAAGCGCGGGGTCAAGGCTCTCCAGAACCTCTTCGAGAGAAGGATTTATGATGTACCTGGTGCCGTCGAGGCAGACCAGGTAAGTGCCTTTGTTTTCGGAAACGAAGCAGGCGATATCGGAGTTCTGCACGGGCACGATGCGGTCGCCCACGCGCACCAGGTGGCGTTCTTTATAGGCGACGGGATCTCCGCCCGCAGCCGCGGGACCGACCACTTCCGGAAGCTTTTCCAGGAGTTTCTCCAGCCCCTGGTCGTCACCGGTCTTGCGGTATTGCTCCACTGCATCCTGCAGCGAATCCACATGCCGCTTGAGCACGTTGTAGCGCTGGCGGGCTTCGTCGCCCTTCTCGCGTTCCTCCTCCACCTGACGGGTTGCGAAGCGGCTTATGAAAACCACGTCCGCCACGAAGATCAGCAGCGCCAGCGAATTTCCCACGATCTCGGCGCGGGAACCGGCTCCGGACGAATACATGTCCAGCATCACCCGCACTATGTACACGACCGCGATGCCTATCACCAGAATCATCAGCTGCCTGTCGCTGAACGCAACCTCCATCCCTTTGCCTCGGGTGGCGAACCTGGAACGGGCCGCCAGCCACAGGCCCCAGCCTATCAACTCCGTGGTGAGGAAGGTCGCCAGGCCCGACTGCAGCAGCTCTCCGCTGATGAAGAGTCGCAGCAGCGCCGCGAGCCCCACTCCTGCGAAATATCCGACTATGTTCACAAGTACTATGGCCACGGCAGTGAACTCCAGCGACAGCCTTTCGCGCAGGCAGATGAGCACGGTGAGGGTCATGGTAAGAAGTGTGAGCAGCAGGGTGTCGCTCAGCCCGACAAGACGGCACAGGACCGCCGTGCCCAGATGCAGCAGGGCGAACATGTGGATGATCCAGCCGGTGCTCAGTTTTCTCATGACCTTGCAATATACGAAAATTCGTCGAGAAAAAGCAACGGTTCATCCCCCAAAATCGTCTGTTCGTCGGAAACCCTAATAATTATAAAGGTAAAAAAACTAAATTCGCATGTTTTTAACACTGAAACAGACCGTTTCCTATGGGAAAGAAAGATAATTTGAGTTTCTCTCAGATGTGGAATCTGAGCTTCGGATTCTTCGGAGTCCAGATTGCCTACGCTCTTCAGAGCGCCAACATCAGCCGCATCTTCGCAACGCTCGGTGCAGATCCGCACCAGCTCAGTTTCTTCTGGATACTTCCTCCGCTGATGGGCATGATAGTCCAGCCCCTCATCGGCAAGTGGTCCGACCGCACCTGGACCCGCATGGGCCGCCGCAAACCCTATCTGCTGGTGGGCGCCATCGTGGCCGTGCTGGTTATGATACTGCTTCCCAACGCCGGAAGCCTGAATCTCTCCACCGCCTATGTGTTCCTCGGGCTCAACGCCGCCATGTGGTTCGGGCTCTTCAGCCTCATCTTCCTCGACACCAGCATCAACGTGGCCATGCAGCCCTTCAAGATGATGGTTGGCGACATGGTGAACGAGGAGCAGAAGGCGCAGGCCTACTCCATCCAGAGTTTCCTCTGCAACGCCGGCAGCCTCTTCGGATACCTTTTCCCCATCTTCTTCACATGGATAGGGATTGCCAACGAGGCCCCCGAGGGGATGGTGCCGCCGAGCGTGATCACATCCTTCTACGTGGGAGCCGCAATCCTCATCATCTGCGTGCTCTACACCTTCGTGAAGGTGAAGGAGATGCCTCCGGCGGAATACGCGGAGTTCCACGGAATTACCCCCCCCGCCGAAGATAAACCCAAAAACGAGGGCTTGCTGAGGCTCCTCGCCAAGGCCCCGAAGACCTTCTGGACCGTCGGCCTCGTGCAGTTCTTCTGCTGGGCCGCCTTCCTCTACATGTGGACCTACTCCAACGGCACCCTGGCGTTCAACTGCTGGGGAGGAGTCACCGACACCGCCTCCGCGTCCTATCAGGCCGCAGGCAACTGGGTGGGCGTGGCCTTCGCCGTGCAGGCCGTGGGATCCATCATCTGGGCCACCATACTGCCCAAATTCAAGAACCTCAAGACCGCTTATGTGGTGAGCCTGCTCATCGGAGCGGCCGGGTTCGCAAGCCTCTTCTTCATTCACGACAAGTTCCTCGCCTGCGCGGCCTACTTCCTCATAGGAACCGCCTGGGCGGCGATGCTGGCCCTGCCCTTCACCCTGCTCACCAACGCGCTGGAGGGCAATCCCCACATGGGAAGCTACCTCGGACTGTTCAACTGCACCATCTGCCTGCCGCAGATAGTGGCCGCCGCAACCGGAGGCCTTGTGCTGAAGGTCCTGGGAAGCCAGCCCGCGATGCTGGTCGCGGCCGGAGCCTTCCTCGTACTGGGAGCGCTCTGCGTGAGATTCATCGACACCAAACAGAAATAACCTAATAACTCACATTTAATGAAAAGAATTCTGACTCTTCTGGCTGCGATGGCCCTCGGGTTCTGCAGCCTCACTGTGTCCGCTCAGAGCGGATATCAGGTAAAAGGAGTTGTAGTCGATTCGTTCGGCCCGGTGATCGGCGCCGCCGTGATGGAAAAAGGAACCACCACGGGCACCGTTACCGGATTGGATGGTGACTACGTTCTCACCGTTTCCGGTGCAAACGCACTTGTGGAGGTCAGCTGCATTGGTTATGCAACCCAGACCTTCAAGGCATCGGATGTTCCTGCAACCGTAACCCTTTCCGAAGATGCCGCATTCCTCGACGAGGTAGTGGTCATCGGTTACGGCTCCCTCTCCAAGAAGGAACTTTCCAGCTCCATCGTGCAGGTGGACAGCAAAGACCTCTTCAAGGGAGGTATGAACAACCCTATGGAAATGATTACCGGCAAGGTGGCTGGTCTCAACGTCGTTACGACAGCGGCCGCCAACCCCAACTCCAACTCTTCGCTGCAGATCCGCGGCGCCACCTCCCTGCAGGCCGGCAACGAACCTCTGATCGTCATCGACGGCATCCCCGGAGGCGACATCCGCAATGTCACCCCTCAGGATATCGAGAGCATGACTGTGCTCAAGGACGCAGCATCCGCAGCCATCTACGGTACCCGCGGTGCAAACGGTGTCATCCTCATCACCACCAAGAAGGGCAGCGGCGAAGTGGGGCAGGCTCACGTGAGCTACGATTCCTATTTCGGATACAACATCGCCAAGGATATCCCCGAGGTGCTCACCGCCGATGAGTTCCGCCGCAGCCGCCGCGGAAACGACTACGGCGCCAGCACCGACTGGTACAAGCTCCTGCTGAACGACTTCTCCTACGAACTCAACCAGTACATCTCTGTCGACGGCAGTTCCGAGAAGGGTTCCTACAATGCTTCCGTGCTCTACAAGAAGGCTACCGGTCTGGATCTTACCGATGCCCGCGAGGAGTTCGGCGGCCGCGCAGCTGTGGAGCAGAAGATTCTCGACAACCGCGTGCAGGTAAACTTCTCGCTCAACGCCCGCAAGGTGAACGAAATCTACGGCAACGACGGAATGTTCGATACCGCCCTCTCCATGAACCCCACCATGCCCGTCTACAATGAGGATGGTTCCTGGTATCAGCCTACTTCTCCTACCGGAGCGCGCAACCCTCTCGAGGGCATGACCAACCTCACCAGCGACGGTCACCGCACCTACATCCTGGGAAGCGCCGCAGTGAAGTACAACATCTTGATGAAGGAGAACCAGCAGCTGAGCTCTACCGTCACCTATTCGGTAGACTACAACGACTACAAGTCGAACTACTATGTCCCTTCCGATTCCGGCGTCTCCTACTGGAACGGATATGACGGACAGGCTTCGATCAGCTACAATAAGTATCAGACCAACCACCTCGAGTGGCTGTTCAACTACAACCTCTACCTCCAGGATCACAGCATCCAGGCCGTAGCAGGCTATTCCTATGAGGAATACAACTATGAAGGCGTTGGCAATACCAACTACGACTTCGCCTACGACAAGGTTGTCTACAACAATATAGGATCCGGCACATGGCTTACCGACGGCAAGGCAAGCATGTGGTCGAGCAAGAGCCAGAGCAAGCTCATCGGCGTATTCGGCCGTGTGAACTACAACTGGAAAGACATGCTGATGGCCTCCGCTTCGCTGCGTTACGAAGGCGCCACCAAGTTCGGCGCCAACAGCAAGTGGGGATACTTCCCCGCAGCTTCCGTGGCATGGGAAGTCGCCAACATGGACTTCTTCAAGGATCTCGGACTCAATGTCCAGAGCCTCAAGCCCAGGGTCAGTTTCGGTGTCACCGGACGTTCCGACTTCTCTTCCTACATGTCGCTTTCCACCTACGGGACCTACGGGGCCTATTTCATCGACGGCGAATGGGTGAACGGTTATGCTCCTTCCAAGAACACCAACCCTGAACTTCAGTGGGAGAAACTGGTCAGCATGAACCTCGGTGTCGACTTCGCGGTTTATGACAGCCGCCTGCGCGGAAGCGTCGACCTGTTCAACCGCCAGAGCCGCAACCTCCTCTACAATTATACGGCTCCCCAGCCTCCGTTCATCTACAACAACATTCTTGTGAACGTAGGCACCACCGAGAATATCGGTGTGGAACTCAGCCTCGATTACGATGTATTCAAATCCACGAGCGCATTCCAGTGGACTACCGGAATCAATGCATCCATGGGCAAGACCAAACTGAAGAAGCTCTCCAGCGACGTTTACAAGGCCGCTTACGTGGAACTCTACCAGAAACCCGGCGTAGGCACCCAGGAATATTTCTTCCGTGTTGAGGAAGGCGGCGAGGTAGGCCTCATCCGCGGCTACCGCTATGCAGGTGTGAGCGAACTCGGCGACATGATGATCTATGACAATCAGGGCAATGCCGTGAACGCCAACTCCGCCGACGCGTCCTGGAAGACAACCATCGGCAGCACCGTTCCCAAACTCTTCCTCAGCTGGAACAACACCTTCCGATACAAGAACTGGGATCTCAACCTCTTCTTCACCGGCGCATTCGGACACAAGATTTTCAACATGCGTCAGTACGGAATGGGCCTGAAGGGCGCCAACGGCGGTGCCAACGTGTATCGCAGCGCTTATACCGAATACGATTACATCAGCTCCGGTTCCGGCATCATCTCCGACTTCTTCCTCTATGACGGAAGCTATCTCAAACTCCAGAACGCTACGCTTGGCTACAACTTCATCACCAAGGACTGGAAGTATGTGAACAGCCTGCGTCTTTATCTCGCCGCCAAGAACGTGATCACCTTCACCGGTTATAACGGTTCCGATCCGTCATTGGTTAATTCCAACGGCCTGACTCCGGGTATCGACACCAACGGTGCTTATCCCGCAGCCTGCCAGATTACTTTTGGTGTAACGGCCAGATTCTAACATTTAACAGGAGAAAGATATGAAAAAGAATATTATAAATATCGTATTTGCAGCTCTTGCTTCCTTCTGTGCCGCAGCTTGCTTCAACCTCGACGAGAATGTGTATTCCGAGGTGGACGCCGGTGTCTATTATCAGAACGAAACAAGCCTCAAGGGTGCCGTTGCAGCCATCTACAACCAGACTTCTTCTACCCTTGCCGGCGAAAACTTCTTCCATCTGTCCGAATATCCTTCCGACCAGATCACATGGCGTGTATGGAACGGAGGCGCATGGGGATGGGACGAGGCCGAAAAGACCGTCCTTTCCTGGCACAACTGGACTGCGGAGTCCAAGATCATCAACAGCGCATGGAGCGGCGCCTGGACTGCCGTCGGGCTTGCCAACCTCCTTCTCAGCGACCTCGAAGAACTCAATCCTTCTTCCGTGGGAGTTGACCGCGCCACGCTCGACAAGTATATTGCCGAGGTCCGCACGATACGTGCATGGAACTACTACTGCCTCTTCGAGATCTGGGGAGGCGCCCTTCCTCTGAACACCAAGGCTACCACCGATGTTCCCGGTTCCGCCGATGAGGATTTCGATACCTCCTGCAAGAAGATATACGAATTCATCACCACAGAACTTGACGAAAGCCTCTCCGCCCTCGACAAGAACAACGTGAACCGCGCCAACCAGGCCATGAACCGCATGCTCAAGGCCCGTCTTCTTCTCAATGCGGAAGTGTTTATCGGCGAAGCCCACTACACCGAGTGCGAGGCCCTCTCGAAGGAGATACTTGCCGGCGATTACGGAACCTACGGCCTTGCCGACAACTATCGTGACCTCTACAGCATCAATAATGTGAACTGCCCCGAGGTCGTGTTCGCTCTTGCAGCCGAGGACGGACAGGGTGCGGCCAACGCCATTTCCAACGTACGTACCATGGTGGGAATGTGGTATGGCTATGCCGACTACTTCGGACAGAGCTACGACGGCATAGGCGCATGGAACTGCGTCTGCCTCGTGCCTTCGTACGACAACTCCGGCACCATCCTGCCTACCGGCGGATCCGATGGCGCCAAGTGCTTCCTCGATGCTCCGTATGGCGACAAACTCGGCGCTCCCTATGAGCGTTTCGACGACCGCGACATCCGCAAACAGAACTATGTTTACGACGTCGCCACCAAGACGCACGGTCCCGGTATGTTCCTCAAGGGAGCCATCAAGGCCAATTTCGGTACCGGCGAAGCCCTCAAGGCCGATGCCGACCGTGACGGACAGGATCTGGTATATGTCGACCAGGTCGGCACCTTCCTCAATCAGGGACGCGACCTCGAGGTTGTGATGAATCCCCGCTGGGGCGAAACCAACTCCGGTGTGCGTCTTGTGAAGTACCCTCTCTATCCCAACGACGACCAGGGAGGATTCAAGAGCATCGACGATGTACAGTTCCGTCTTGCCGAGGTTTACTACAATATCGCCGAGTGCGAGATGCGCTCCGGCAACAGCTCCGTTGCGAAGGACTACGTCGATCAGGTCCGCAAGCGCTACTACAGTGCGGGCGACCGCACTTCCGCCCTTTCAGTTCCCGGTCCCGGCTTCACGTCCTTCGATATGGACTGGATGCTCTCCGAGTGGGGCAAGGAATATCTGGGCGAAGGCAACCGCCGCCGCACCGATCTTCGCCGTTTCGGCAAATTCACCCAGGGACAGTGGTGGTTCTGGGGCCGTGCCACGGAGCCCGGAGTCGATCTCCCTGCGCAGCGCAGCTCCAAATACGAGTGGTATCCGCTTCCGGCACAGGCTCTTCTCGTGAACCCCGGTCTTGTGCAGAATCCTGCTTACGCAGCAAACTAAGTTGATTCCGAAGTATGAAAAAGATATTTAAAAGTCTATTACTGATTCCGGCGTTCGCAATGGCGCTTGTCGGATGCTCTCCGGAGGAAATCGTGTTCAGCCACGAGCAGCCCGGATTTGATACTCAGGACGGAAAGATCCTCATAGAGGCTATCCTCCCGACTGCCACCGCAGTCGACGACGAGATCTACATCGCCGGTCCATTCGCCGGCGACTCCACAGCAGTGGTGGGTAATTCCAGCTATCTGCTCAGCCATTCAACCACCGTATCCCAGAAGTGGGGCATCTATCTTGATCCCGCCAGTTTCAAGGACGGAAAGACACTTGCCGACGGTTTCTATTTCGTGAACGTGCAGCAGGGTATAGAGCGCAGCGTCAAGAACGAGGATATACTCCACACCCTCGACGCCCAGGCCGGAAAGTCATACAATGTATATGCCGAACGCTGGCGCTCCTTCTTCGAGACCAACACCGACGTTGAGGAAACCCTGCCCGCACACGACGGCATCCGCATCTACATCGTCGATGAGACCGGTTGGGACGCCATCGCCCTTTACCAGTGGGGTGACGTGAACGACTTCGGCGGCGGCTGGCCCGGCTCACAGGTCGCAGGCACCGCCACCATCGCAGGCAAGGCATATCCTTACTTCGAGTATGATGACGACCTCATGGGCCTGAGCCAGAACCTCATCTTCAACAACAATGGCGGCGGCACCCAGCTTGCCGACTATGCCGTGACCTTCGACAAGGCGGATTACTTCCTCAAGGTCACCGCAGACGGCGTAGAAGAACTTGACAGCCCTGTAGGCGGAGTCACTCTTCCCGCACACGACGGTTTCCGCGTATATATCACCAACAATACCAGCTGGGATGCCATCGCGCTCTACCAGTGGGGAGACGTGAACGACTTCGGCGGCGGCTGGCCCGGCCAGGCACCTTCCGGAACCGAGACCATCGCAGGCACCGAATACACCTATTTCGAGTATGGTGACGATGCTGCAGGCCTTTCCCAGAACCTCATCTTCAACAACAACGGCGGCGGCATCCAGCTTGCCGACTATGCCATCACCTTCGAGGAGGCCGATTACTTCCTCAATGTGACCGACGACGGAGTCGAGGCTCTGCCCAATCCCGCAACCGGCGGTGGCGGCAGCGTGACTCCTCCCGAGCCCAAGCCCATCGAATACGGCGGTCCCAAGATCTATATCCAGAACAAGACCGGGTGGCCCGGCAAGCTCTATGCTCATTACTGGGACGGCACCAACAACACCGAGTGGCCCGGCACCGAGTTCGAGACCACCGAGACTGTCGAGGGAGTGGATTATCTGGTAATCGAGACTCTTGCCGCCACCAAGGGCAAAGAGGTAGGTATCATCTTCCACAGCGACGAAGACGATGAGAACAACCGTTTCGAAACCACAGTCACTCTTGATGTGGACCGCTATTATGTTCTTGAGAAGGACGCTCTCACAGAGGTTGAAAGCGGCGTGAGAATTATCGTGAAGAACAATACCGGCTGGCCCGGCAACATCTACGCCCACATGTGGGACGATGAAGGCACATTCGGCACCGACTGGCCCGGAATCGCCGCTACCGGCGGATATTTCGACAATGCCACCTACCTCGTGTTCCTCACTCCGAAGGAAGCCAAGGGCAAGACCGTGAACGTGATCTTCCACAGTGATGAGAATGATGCGGACAACCGTTTCCAGACCGTCATCACCCTCGACAAGGACCGCTTCTATGTACTCGACAAGGAATTCACCTTCGCCGAGGAGGAGAAGAAGCCCGTGAACATCTACGTCGACGACCAGACCGGCTGGGATGCCATCGCCCTCTATATGTGGGGCGACGTGAACGACCTCGGCGGCGACTGGCCCGGAATGCAGGTCACCAAGACCGAGGAAATCATGGGCACGACCTACAAGGTGTTCACCATTCCCAACTCCAAGGGACTCGCCGAGAACCTCATCTTCAACAACAACGGCGACGGCACCCAGCTTGCCGACTTCGCCCTTACCTTCGACAAGGAGGAGTACTTCCTTGTGGTCACCGCCGAAGGCGTGACGCTTTCCGAGCGTCCCAGCATCGACCCTGCCAAGAGAGTCACCATCTATGTCGACGACCAGACCGGCTGGGATGCCATCGCCCTCTATATGTGGGGTGATAAGGAACTCGCCGGCGGATGGCCCGGAGCACAGGTGAACGGAACGGAAGAAATTGCCGGAACCACCTACAAGACCTTTGTTTTTGAGAATGCCATCGGGCTCACCGAGCACCTCATTTTCAACAACAACGGAGGCGGCACCCAGCTTGCCGACTTCGACCTCACATTCAGCGAGAACGAGTATTATCTGAAGGTTACTGCGGAGGGTGTCACCAACATCGGCGATCCCACCATGGTTACGCTTTATGTCGACGACCAGACCGGCTGGGACGCGATCGCGCTCTACCAGTGGGGCGCGGTGAACGACCTTGGCGGCAGCTGGCCCGGCGCCCAGGTGAGCGGAACCGAAGATATCGCCGGTACCACCTACAAGATCTTCAAGATTACGGGAGCCATGGGACTTTCGCAGAATCTGATTTTCAACAACAATGGCGGCAGCACCCAGCTTGCCGACTATGCCATCACCTTCTCGAAGGCGGAGTACTTCCTGAAAGTGACCGCCAGCGGAGTTGAGGAACTTGCAGATCCCCGCTAAATCTTTTTGGACCGGGGCCCCTGACCGGGCTCCGGTCTCCCATAATAACACTGATATATGAAAATGAAATGCTTGATCCTGGCCGCCATGCTGGCCTCCCTGCTCTCCTGTGGCAAAGACGACCGCAACAAGGTAGTGGTCACCCCTGCCGCTCAGGCCGAAAAACTGCTCGAACTGCCCGCATCCGCCAGGGCTAACTACCAGATCTATCAGGTAAACCTCAAATTGTACGGCAATTCCGCACAGCTTGGGGCCGTCCAGGCCCGTCTCGATGACATCAAGGCCCTGGGCACCGACATCCTTTACCTTATGCCCGTCTATCCCGAAGGGCAGAAGAACGCCATAGGCTCTCCTTATTGCATAAAGGACTACACCGGCGTGCGGGCCGCCTGCGGTACCCTCGCGGATGTCAAGGCCCTGGTGAGCGCCGCTCATGGCAAGGGCATGAAGGTGATGTTCGACTGGGTGGCAAATCATACCGCATGGGATCATCCCTGGATCACCGATCATTCCGACTGGTATCAGAAGGATGCCAAAGGCAATATAGTTTATCCTACCAAGGACGGCGCATGGACCGACGTGGCCCAGCTGGATTATTCGTCGGACGCCTTGCAGGAGGCGATGATCGCCGCCATGAAGTACTGGATCACCGAGGCCGATATCGACGGCTATCGCTGCGACTATGCCCACGGCGTGCCGGACGCCTTCTGGAAGAAGGCCATCCCCCAGCTGAAGGCCGCCAAGACCGGATTCATCATGCTGGCGGAGAGCGACTACGAACGCATGTTCGACGACGGCTTCGACATCATCTATGACCGCGGCCTCAAGAGAGCGGCCAAAACCCTGGTATCCGGCGGAAAGCCTGCCGATTTCGCCAATTCCTACAAGAGCACCCTCGACAAGACTCCTGCAGGAAAGACCAAGTGCTACTTTGTGACCAACCACGACGATGCTTCGGAGAACAGTCCGGTAAGCGAATTCAAGAGCAAAGACGGCGCTTATGCTACTTATGCCCTCCTTGCCGCTCTCAACGGCTCTCCCATGTTCTACGGCTCCCAGGAGGCTGGTTATGCCGGCAAGATCAATTTCTTCAATGTGGTGTCGGTGGACTGGAAGTCCGATCAGGACCTGTTCAACCGCTATAAGAATGTCCTGAGTGCGCTTCAGGGCGTCAGCCGCGACAGCGCCTGCACCATCTACGCGTTCGAACGTGTGGTTTTCGTCTGCTATGAAGGTTCCGCGACTGTCGGCGTGAACATGGGCTCCGACAGCGTCAAGGCTACCCTGCCCGACGGCAAGACCCAGTATGAGTTCGGCGCATACGAAGTGAAAATCTGGAAATAGCCGGCCATGAAAAGACTGCCGCTCCTGCTTGTGTGCCTTTGCGCGCTGGTCGCCTGCTCACCTCGGACGACTCTTGCATCTCCCGACGGCTCCATCTGCCTGTCGTTCTCGCTGAGCGAAGAAGGGGTTCCCGCTTATGCCGTGAGCGTTGACGGCGACTCTTTCATCCTTCCTTCGGAACTCGGCCTGCAGGCTGCTGATTCCATGCTGAATCTATCTTCCGGCTTCAGTATCGCCGGCGTCAGAAAACGTTCTCACGACGAGACCTGGACCCAGCCATGGGGAGAGAACAAGACAAACCGCGACCATCATAACGAGATGGAGGTGCGCATGAAAAACAGCGACGGAGTCGGGCTGATCCTGCGTTTCCGTGTATTCGACGACGGATTCGCCTGGCGTTATGAATATAATGTAGAGGGCTGCGACACCCTCCTCCTTGCGGCCGAGAACAGCAATTTCCGCTTTGCGCAGGATGCCGATTCCTGGTCGATTCCCGGGAACTTCGACACATACGAGCTCAAGTACCGCAAACTCCCGCTCAGCGAGGTCCGCACCGCAAACACGCCTATTACCATGCGCTTCGCAGGCGGCATCTATGCCAGTGTACACGAAGCGGCGATTTACGATTATCCCGAAATGATACTGCGACGCGCAGGGGGCTGCGACTTCGTGTCGGAACTCGCTCCGCTCGACCGCAGGACCGGTCTCAAGGCTATACTCCCGGGCGCTTTCAACACGCCCTGGCGCACCGTGCAGATCGCCCGCGAAGCGGTCGGCCTGATCAATTCTTCGCTTATACTGAACCTGAACGAGCCCTGCGCGCTGGAAGATGTGTCATGGGTCAAACCTGCCAAATACATAGGAGTCTGGTGGAGCCTCCATCTGGGACTTGAGTCCTGGGGTATAGGCCCTCATCACGGGGCGACCACCGAGGCCGCCATACGCTATATAGATTTCGCGGCGGACAATAGTATCCAGGGCGTGCTTTTCGAGGGATGGAACGATGGTTGGATAGGCGACGGAGCCGCGCGCGACTTCGATTTTACCTCGCCCGCAGCCGATTTCGACATAGAGAAAGTCACCGCCTATGCGCGGGAGAGGGGAGTGGAATTCATTGTCCACAACGAGACGGGCGGAAATGTGGCCCGTTATGAGGCGGAGCTCGAACGCGATCTGGACTGGGATGAATCCTACGGCATCCATTATCTCAAGACCGGCTATGCGGGAGGAGGCCTCTACGGCGGCAAACACCGCCACAGCCAGTATGGGGTAAGGCACTTCCAGAAGGTGGTGGAAGAGGCTGCGCGCAGGCAGATCTGCGTGGATGCCCACGAGACCATAAAGCCTACCGGCATACGCCGCACCTGGCCAAATTTCATGACGCGGGAATGCGCCCGCGGGATGGAGTGGAACGGCTGGAGTGAAGGGAACGAACCCTTCCATCACGAGATTCTGCCGTTCACACGTCTGCTTGGAGGCCCCATGGACTACACTCCGGGCATCTTCGATATCGACTACAGTAACGTGGCCGGCCGGAATCCGAATCTGCGCAGCTGGGGCAGGCATGCGTCAGAGTGCCGCACCAACACTACCATCTGCAAGCAGATCGCGAACTGGGTGATCCTCTATTCTCCTCTTCAGATGGCGTGCGACCTTCTTGAGAACTACGAAGGACATCCCGCCTTCCAGTTCTTCCGCGATTTCGACGCCGACTGCGACGAGTCCCGCGCACTTCAGGGTGAGCCCGGAGAGTTCGTGGCGATCGTTCGCAGGTCAGGAGAGCGATATTTTTATGGCGCCACCACCGACGAATCCGCCCGGACCCTGACGCAGCCGCTGGATTTTCTGAAGCCCGGGGTGGAATATGCCGCGCGCATCTACGCCGACGGGCCGGATGCCGGCTGGCTCGCGAATCCTGAATCTTATGTAATTACAGAAAAGACAGTTACCTGCTCCGACACGCTCGAGGTCGCGCTGGCTGCCGGCGGCGGACAGGCGATAAGTTTTATCCCTATCAATTAAAATGAAACGTATATTCAGATATGCCGCTTCGGCGGCCATTGTGATCGCCTGCATCGCCTGCGGCGAGGATGATAGGAACAAAGTCATACCCGGTGGCGGCGAGGATGATCCGGGCAACGGCGGCACGGCCGGATATGTGGACGTAGTTCCGGCTCCCAAGGCCTTCGATGGCAACAAACAGGCCGATATCACCTACCAGCTGCTGGTTTACAGCTTCGCCGACAGCGACGGCGACGGCTGGGGCGACATCAGGGGCGTGACTTCGCATCTCGACTACCTGGATGCGATGGGAGCGTCGGCACTCTGGCTTTCGCCTATCCATCCCTCCGATTCATACCACGGCTACGACGTGCAGGACTACAGCGCGGTACATCCCAAACTGGGCACCGATTCCGACCTCCAGGAACTGATATCCAAGGCCCACGAGAAGGATATAAAGATATACCTCGATTACGTGCTCAATCACAGCGGCACGGGAAATGCCTGGTTCAAGAGCGCGGCATCCTCCGCATCAAGCGAATACCGGGATTTCTACGTTTTTTCGTCCTCGCCCCAGACCGACATTTCCGCAGGTCTCATTCCTTCGCTTTCGAGCTATGATGCGGACAAGTGGTACAAAACCTCCGGCGGAAGCGGCACGGGTTACACGGGACGCCTGCATTTCAAACTCGACTGGAACGCCAGGACCATCACGGTGACATCCACCACCGATGCTGCCCAGGCCTCCAATCCCGATACGTCCATCGACTATTTCATCTACTACGGCAACGATCAGATCCGCCGTATGTACAAGACAGCGTCTTCGGTTTACGAAATCACCCTTGACTTCGATTCCGAATGGGGATTCCTGGTGCGTACGAGCAGTACAAGCTGGGATAACAATACAAAATGGGGCTCCGGCACGGGTGCAGCCATCTCGCTCGGCACGCCCTACACTCTCACCAGCACGAACCCCCAGAATATTCCCTTCGGAGCGGCCAGCTATTATTACGGGGCCTTCTGGAGCGGCATGCCGGACCTGAACTACGGGGATCTGGCTTCGCTCGAAACCAATGCGACCTTCAACGCCCTGGCTTCCAGCGCTAAGAAGTGGATCGACATGGGCATCGACGGCCTGCGGCTGGATGCGGTCCTCTATATTTACGAAAAAGACGCTCCCACGTCGAATGCGACTTTCCTCAAGAAGTGGTACGACCGCTGCAACACCTACTACAAGGCGGCGGGCGGTAAGGGCGAGTTCTATATGGTAGGGGAGGCATGGACCGGCACGGACGTGATGGCCCGCTATTACAAAGGGCTTCCCGCCCTGTTCGATTTCGAATACTGGGACAGGCTCTCCTGGGCGCTGAACAGTTCCATCGGCCGTTATTTCACCAAGGACGTGCTTAACATCCGCAACATCTGCCGCGCGCAGCGCAGCGACTTCATCGAAGCCACCAAACTCACCAATCACGACCAGACCCGCGCCGCAACCCAGCTGGGCCGCTCGCTTGCAAAGGAGAAACTGGCTGCGTGCGTGCTGCTTACATCTCCCGGCAATCCCTATATTTATCAGGGAGAGGAGCTTGGTTACTGGGGCAAGATAGAAGCCGAGGGCGGTGCCGACGAACAGGTGCGCACCCCTGTGATGTGGACGAAGACCGGCACGGTGCCTTCGTCATGGACATCTGCTTCCAATATCGACAAGAACATGCTTTCGGCTGGCATCTCGGTTGAGGCCCAGGAGTCCGATGCCGGGTCGCTTCTGAATGTTTACAAGAGTTTCGCGCAGCTGCGCAATTCTTATGCGTCGCTCTCTTCCGGCGAAATGTCGGCTCATTCGAAGTACAATGATTCCAATGCTTCCGACGAGAGTGTGGCATGCTGGTACATGACTTCCGGATCAGAAAAGATGCTGGTTGTGCATAATTTCGCATCTTCGGCCAAGGTCCTGGATTTCTCTGGCGACAAACTCACACAGCCCGTCGCCCTGAACGGCACCGCCAGGGTCGATGGAGGCAATCTCGAACTTGGAGCGCATTCTTCGGTTGTTTTTCTTCAGTAAACATCGTCCGGTCGTATGAAAAAATGCTTTCTATTACTCTCGATACTGCCACTTCTTTATTCTTGCGGCGCTAGGGATTATTCCAGCATTCCCGAAGCCACTCCGGAGCAGATTTCCCGCGTGGAGCCTCTCTGCTGGTGGGTTGGGATGAATACTCCTCTGCAGCTTATGGTCCAGGGGCCCGGCATAGGCGGGGCGACGGATGTGCGCATCGAGGGCCTTCGCGGTGTCAAGGTGAAGGGGGTGCATCGTGCGGATAGTCCGGATTATCTTTTTGTTGATGTGGAGGTGTCGCGGCGTGCCAAGACCGGCACCGCGCAGATAGTCATTTCTGCGATGGACTGCAGAATACCATATACATTCAACGAGCGGAAACCCGGCAGCCGCGAACGCGCGAGCTTCACCACCGCCGACATGATCTACCTCATCATGCCCGACCGCTTCTCCTCCGCCTTCGCCGACAACGACAGCGAATGGCAGGGAGGGGAGTATTTCGACGGCTCCGGCCGGCCCTGGGCGGTGCCCGCCACCCCGGACAAGGTGGACCGCACCGATCCTGTAGCCCGCCACGGCGGCGACATCCAGGGAATCATCAACCACCTCGATTATATTGCCGACCTCGGTGCCACCGCCATCTGGTGCACCCCGCTGCTGCTCGACAACCAGAAGCACGAATCCTACCACGGCTATGCCTGCGGCGACTACTATCACATCGATCCCCGCTTCGGCGACAACGAGCACTACAAGACCATGGTCGATGCCGCCCATGCCCGCGGACTCAAGGTGATAATGGACGTGGTGACCAACCACTGCGGCACCGAGCACTGGTGGATGGAGAATCCTCCCTTCAAGGACTGGTATCACGTGAACGAGCCCTACATGCAGATGAACGCCCTGTTCTCGGTGTACATGGATCCCAACGCATCCGTGCGCGACCGTGAGCGTCAGGAGAGCGGCTGGTTCGTGCCCTCGATGCCGGATATGAACCTCGACAATCCCTATGTGCTGAAGTACTTCCAGCAGTGGGCGGTGTGGTGGATAGAGTACGCCGGGCTGGACGGCCTGCGCGTGGATACCTATCCCTACAACGAGCCGGGCCCCATGAGCGAATGGTGCAAGGCGGTGACCGACGAATACTCCCACATGAACATAGTGGGCGAGTGCTGGGACATGAACATCCCCCAGCTGGCCTACTGGCAGAAAGACAATCCCAATCCGGACGGATTCAATTCCAACCTGCCCTCCATCATGGACTTTCCCCTCCAGCGGGCCATCATCACCGCGCTCTGCGAAGACCAGGTCTGGTGGGACGAGGGCATGACGCGGGTGTATTCCGTCCTGGCGCAGGACTTTGCGTACAAGGACCTGTCGCACATGATGACCTTCTTCGCGAACCACGACCATGCGCGCACAGGCGATATCCTCCGTCAGGATCCCGCCCGCATGAAGCTGGCGATCGCCCTCCTGGCCACCATCCGCGGAATCCCGCAACTGTATTATGGCGATGAGATGATGTTCCTCGAGCGCAAGGACTGCCGCCCTCACGACGGAGCCAAGCGCATCGACTTCCCGGGCGGCTGGGAAGGGGATAGCGTCGATCTTTTCGACTCTGCCGGCCGTGCCGGAGCCGACGGCCTCTATGCCGCTGCCGCCGACCTTCACGACTACACCCGCACCCTTTTCCAGTGGCGCAAGGGCTGCAAGGCCGTTCAGGAGGGGCGCACCCTGCACTTCCTCTCGCGTGCCAACACGGGCCGCCGTAACATCACCGACAACAGCTATGCCTTTTTCCGCTACACCGACGACGAGGCCGTGTTCGTCTATGTCAACAATACCGACTCCCTCAGAACCCTCGACTGGAACCACTACCGCGAGTTCGTCTCCGGACCCGTCGAGGCCCGCAGCGTGCTCACCGGCACGCCCGTCGTGCTGGAGGACGGCCTTTCCGTCGAGGCCCGCAGCGTGCTGATTGCGGAATTTGCCCGCTAGCGGCTACTGCGTGGAAGGCCTGGCGCCTAAAGCGCTGATTGACAATTAATTGCCGAAAACAAATCGGCGAAAACGGACGATTTGTTTTGAGGAAAATATTGATATACAATAAGTTAAGTGTCAGATATGAAAAAGCTTGTCCCCGCCGCGCTTGCGGCTCTTGCGCTTGCCGCCTGCTGCAGCGCTCCGGTTAAGAACGTCCATCCCGAATGGACCTACAACACGGTGGTGTACGAAGTCAACGTGCGCCAGTTCAGCCCCGAGGGCACGTTCAAGGGCGTTGAGGCCCAACTTCCGCGCCTCAAGGACCTTGGAGTGGACATCCTCTGGCTCATGCCCATCAACGAGATCGGCACCGAAGGCCGCAAGGGCACTCTCGGCAGCTACTATGCAATCTCCGACTACAAGGCCGTTAACCCCGAATTCGGCACCATGCAGGACTTCGAGGAACTCCTTGCGGCCGCACATTCCATGGGTTTCCGTGTGATTCTCGACTGGGTGGCCAACCAGACCGCTCCCGACAATGTGTGGATGAGCGAGAAGCCCGCCGATTTCTACGAGCGCGACTCTCTCGGAAACGCCATCTGGGAGTATGACTGGACCGATACCCGCAGTCTGAATTACGAGAATCGCGAGGTCTGGTATGCCCAGGAGGATGCCATGCGTTTCTGGCTCGACAAGGGTGTGGACGGATTCCGCTGCGACGCCGCCGGCGAGATGCCTTCCGAGACCTGGCAGTATCTGGTGCCAGCCCTGCGCAAGGCTTATCCCGAGGTATATCTTCTTGCCGAGGCCGAAAAGCCTGAGTTTGTAGCAGATACCATGTTCGACGCTACCTACGCGTGGGAGATGCATCACATCGAGAATGCGATAGGCAACGGCCCTGCCAACAAGGACGGCGTGAAGACTGCGGCCGAACTCCGCGAGTATCTCGCGAAAGACGCGGTGAATACCCCCGCCTCCGCCTTCCGCCTGGCCTTCACATCCAACCACGACGAGAATTCCTGGAACGGCACCGAGTTCGAGCGCCTCGGAGATGCCTCTCAGGTGATGGAGGTGCTGAACTTCACCCTCCCCAAGACTCAGCCTCTCATCTATACCGGACAGGAAATCGGGCTCTCTCGCAGGCTGGAGTTCTTCGAGAAGGATCCCATCACCGACTGGTCTCCGAACGAGTTCACGGATTTCTACAAGTATCTGGTGGATCTCCGTCACGACAATGCCGCGCTTGCCGCCGGCGAGAAAGGCGGTGCGCTCAAGTGGATAGAGACAGGGGATCCCGACGTGATTGCGTTCAGCCGCTCCGTGCGCGGCAACAAGGTGAGCGTCTATGCCAATCTTTCCGCCGAGCCCTCGAAGCCGGTCAAAGCCCTTCGCAAGGCTGCCGCCCCCGACGGCATCCTTCCCCCCTGGGGCTGGGTGGTGCTGACGCGCTGAGCTCCTCTCCTGGAGGGCGATGCCCGCCGGCTGCGATGGGCTCCGCGAAAGGCCCTCCTCGCCGGCGACCGCGCCCGGCCGGTCTTCGCAACAGCCGTCATTCCGTCTGCAAAATGGGGTTTTCTGCAGACGGGGCGTCTCTTCATGGAACCGGGGACCTGGAGCATAAACAAGGGAAATCGCTGTAGGTCGTATGCTGGAGCCGGGGACCTGGAGCAAAAACGGGGGAAAATGCTGCAGGTCCTGCTCCGGAACGGGGGACCTGGAACATAAAAGGCGAAAATCGTTACAGGTCTGATGTAATCGGAGCCTTCCGTATATTGTGTATGGCGTGAATTTTGTATAACTTCGCGCCGTGATTTCATGCGCCCGCGATGGGCGCGCATAAGTACTTAAGATAGAGAATGGTTAGTTTATTGTTGGTTGCCATAGCAGGAACAGGTTCTATGGCTGACAATTTGACAGCGGCCCCCGCGACCCCCGCAGAGCAAGCCCCGGCCCCGCAGGACACGGCGGCAACGCAGGCCCCTTCGGTAATCAGCCTGGAGCAGGCGCTGGAAATAGCTCTGAGCCAGAGCCCCACCGTGAAGATCGCCGACAAAGAAATCGAAAGGACAGAATACGCCCGCAAGGGTACCTATGCCGCGTTGTTCCCCCAGATCAATGCCAGCGGCTCATATCAGCGCACAATCAAAAAACAAGTTATGTATATGGGAGGCGACTCCGATGACGACGACAGCTCCGGCGGCGGAATGGCCAGCATGATGGGCGAAGTCCTGGCGCCCTTTTCATATTATATCCAGCAACTTGCCCAGGGCACCGGAATCACCCTGATTCCCTACGTGCCGGCGGCAACCACCACCACGTCTTCCGACGGAGGCATACAGGTGGGCCGCTGGAACACCTACAACGCGGGAATCAGCGCCAGCATGCCCCTCATCAACGCCCAGCTATGGAAGAGCATCTCCATCTCGGCCGACGACGTGGAACTCGCAGTGGAGAAGGCCCGTTCGTCGCGCCTCGAAACCGTGAACCAGGTGAAGCAGGCCTACTACGGAGTGCTCCTCGCGAAGGAGGCGTTCGAGGTTTACAAGGAAGTCTACGAAAACGCCGTAGCCAATTTCGAACTCATCGAAAAACGCTACAACGCCTCCAAGGCCTCGGAACTCGACTACGCCCGCGCCAAGACCAGCGTAGCCAACGCCATCCCCAATGTTTACAACGCCGAGAGCAGCATAATCCTCGCCCTCTGGCAGCTCAAAGCCGTAATGGGAGTGAACCTCGATACCGAAATCGATGTCGCAGGCATGCTGAGCGACTATTCTTCGCAACTCGGGAGCGTCTCCGATCCCGGCGGGAACGCCCTCGATTACAACAGCACCCTGCGCCAGCTCACCATCCAGGCCAGTCAGCTCGCGAAGGCCATCCAGGTGCAAAAATATGCCTACCTGCCTTCGCTGGCCCTCTCCTTCGCATACAGCCTGAACGCGATGACCAACGACTTCGAGTTCAGCGAATACAAGTGGACCCCGTACTCCTACGTGGGCCTCAGCCTGAATATCCCCATCTTCTCCGGCGGCCAGAGACTGAACAGCGTCCGACAGTCGAAGGTGCAGGCACAGGAACTCGCCATCCAGCGGGAGAACACCGAGCGCCAGCTGCAGATAGCCATACGCCAGAGCCTCAGCACCATGGACACCGCGGTCAAGAGTTATGAGTCGGCGGTCGACGCCCTCGAATCGGCCCAGAAAGCCTACGACATAGCCGAAAAATCGTACGAAGTGGGACGCAGCACCCTCACCGACCTCGATTCGGCCCAGCTCGCACTCACCCAGGCGCAGCTTCTCACCAGCCAGGCTATCTACAATTACCTTGTGGCCAAGGCCGGACTCGAGAGCACCATCGGAGCCGATTACACTACAGAAAACAACGTACAATGAAAAAGATATACCTTATAACTCTTTCAGCAGCCCTCGTACTCGCAGGCTGCACTCAGAAAAAGAATTCCCAGCAGCAGGCGGCTCTTGCAGCCCAGCCGCAGGCCCAGGCCGTCAAGGTGATGAGCGCCGCCAGGCAGAACGTGAAGCAGGACGGCACATACTCCGCCACGGTTCAGGCCAATGCCGTGAACAACATCGCCCCCCAGAGCGGCGGACGCATCCAGAAAATCAATGTGGAAGTCGGCGACTTCGTGAGTGCCGGCCAGGTGCTCGCCGAGATGGACCGCGTGCAGCTCGACCAGGCCAAGCTCCGCCTCTCCAACACCGAGACCGAACTCGGACGCCTCAAGCAGCTTTACGAGCAGGGCGGCCTCGCCCAGAGCGACTACGAAGCGGCGGAACTCAACTACGAGGTGAGCAAGAGCACCTACGACAACCTCCTGGAGAACACCATCCTCCGTTCGCCCGTGAGCGGCGTGGTCACCGCCCGCAACTATGACCGCGGCGACATGTACGCAATGGCGGCCCCCATCTTCACGGTGCAGCAGATAGTGCCCGTGAAGATACTCGTGGGCATCTCCGAGGCCGATTACACCAAGGTGAAGAAGGGCGACAAGGTGACTCTCACGGTTGACGCACTCCCCGGCAGGACCTACAGCGGCAGCATCCGCAGGATATATCCCACCATCGACCCTCTCACCCACACGGTGAATATAGAAGTGAGCGTGCCCAACCAGAACCGCGAACTCCGCCCCGGCATGTACGCCAAGGTGAACGTCACCTTCGGGCAGAGCAGCAACATAGTGGTGCCCGACGCCGCGGTGGTGCGCCTGCAGGGATCCGGCCAGCGCAACGTGTTCATAGTGGAGGATGGCATCGCGGTGCAGCGCGAGGTGAGCCTAGGACGCCATTTCGACGGCCGGTATGAGATTCTTTCCGGCATAGAGGAAGGAGAACAGGTAGTAGTCAAGGGCGGCTCCGCTCTGCGTAACGGTGCGGCCGTCGAGGTAATTGAATAAGGATATGAGCGTAATTAAATCCGCAGTTAAGAATCCGGTGACGACGGCCCTGGTGTTCGTCGCCTTCGTGATCCTCGGCCTGTATTCGCTGGTAAACACCTCGATCGCGCTCTTCCCGGAGTTCGACTCCAACACCATCATGGTCATGAGTTCCTACTCCGGCGCCAACGCTTCCGACATCGAGACCAACCTCACCAAGCTGCTCGAGAATACCCTGAACAGCGTCGAGGACCTCAAGAAACTCTCTTCCCAGAGCAAGGAGAACGTTTCCATCCTCACCCTTGAATTCGAATACGGAGTAGATATAGAGGAGGCCACCAACAACGTCCGCGACAAACTCGACATGATCAATTCCGTGCTGCCCGACGGGGCCAGCACTCCGGTGATCTTCAAGTTCAGCGCCGACGACATGCCCATCATGATGTTTACCGCATCGGCGACCGAGTCGGTGTCGGGCCTCGACAAGATACTCGACGACCAGGTCTCAACCCCTCTCGCCCGCATCAAGGGCGTGGGCACGGTGAGCATCGACGGCGCTCCCACCCGTGAAATCCAGGTTTACTGCGATCCGGGCAAGCTGGAGGCCTACCACCTCAGCGTGGCCGCCATCTCCCAGATAATCGCCTATGAGAACCGCAACCTCCCCTCCGGAAATATCGACATAGGTTCCAACACCTACACCCTGCGCGTGCAGAAGGAGTTCAAGGATCCTTCCGAACTTCTCGATATCGTAGTGGGATATAACGGCAGCCAGACCATTCTGCTGCGCGACGTGGCCACCATCCGCGATGGCAGCGAGGAGCGTGAGCAGGAGTCCTACACCGACGGTGTGCGCGCCGCCCGAATCGTAATCCAGAAGCAGGCCGGCGCCAATACCGTGAACGTGAGCCGTGCAGTCCACAAGCAGCTCGCTCAGATCAAGAAAACCCTCCCGTCCGACATCAAGATCAACCAGATCTTCGACTCGTCCGACGAAATCGTCGACACCATCCACTCCCTCATCGAGACCATCCTCATCACCTTCGCGGTGGTCATGCTGGTGGTGTTCATCTTCCTCGGGAGATGGAAAACGACCTTCATCATCATCCTTTCGATCCCTATAGCCCTGCTGGCTTCGCTGGTATACCTGTTCGTCACCGGCAATACCCTGAACATAGTGTCGATGGCCTCGCTGTCGCTCGCGATCGGCATGGTGGTGGACGACGCCATCGTGGTGCTGGAGAACGTGACCACGCATCTGGAGAGGGGAGAGAAGCCCACCGAGGCCGCCATCCACGGCACTTCGGAAGTGGGTATCTCCGTGGTTGCATCCACGCTCACCATGCTCTGCGTGTTCCTGCCCCTCACCATGATCAAGGGCATGACCGGCGTGATGTTCCAGCAGCTGGGATGGATCGTTACCATCATCATGGTGGTGTCCACCACCGCGGCCCTTACCCTTGTGCCCATGCTCTGCGCGCAGTTCCTGGGCGGAAAGAAGAGCGAGAGCAAGCTCTACAAGTGGATCTTCACCCCCATCGACAAGGCCCTGAACGGCATTTCGGCCTTATACGCCCGCATCATCGCCTGGGCCACCACCCATCGCAAGGCCGTCATATTCGGAGCGTTCGGAATCCTGGCCGCAGTGCTGGTGTTCCTGGCTCCGCGCGTCAAGACCGAGTACTTCCCCAAGACCGATGCCGACCGTATCACCGTGTCGGTGACGCTGCCTGTGGGAACTGCCCAGAGGGTTACGGCCGAGCTTGCGCAGAACATCTATTCCGAGCTCGTCGAAGAGATTCCCGAAATCAGCGTCTGCAACCTCACCTACGGCCAGGCCGATTCCGACAACCTGCTCGGCTCCATGCGCAGCAACGGCACGCACATCCTCTCGATCAACATGCACATAGGCTCCAAGAGCGAGCGTGAGCGCAGTTCGGCCGACATTGCCGACAACGTGCGCGCCATACTCCGACGCTATCCCGAAATCCGCAAGGCTACCGTCTCCGAAGGCGGCGGAATGATGGGAGGAGCGTCGAGCGTTTCGCTTGAAATCTACGGCTACGACTTTGCCGAGACCGATGCGGCCGCCAAGCAGATCCAGGCCAAACTCCTGCAGCACAAGGAGTTCGCTCAGGTGATCCTGAGCCGCGACGAGTATACTCCCGAATACCAGGTCGATTTCGACCGCGAGAAACTTGCCCTGAACGGGCTGAATTCCACCACCGCAGGTTCCGCCTTCAGCGCTGCGATGAGCGGCAGCGTGGCCTCGCTTTACCGCGAAGACGGCGAGGAGTACAACATCCGCGTCCGCTACGCCCCCGAGTTCCGCACCAGCATCGAGGACATGGAAAACATCATCGTCTATACTCCTGCCGGCAAGGGCATACGCCTGAAGGAACTGGGAACCATAGTGGAGACGGAGGTGCCTCCTACCATCGAGCGCCGCAACCGCCAGCGCTACATCACCGTCACCGCCCTTGTGGCCAACAAGGTGGCCCTTTCGGAGGCGGTGGCAGTGACCAACAGGGTGCTCGACGAAACTCCTCTGCCGGCCAACCTATACAGCGTGATATCCGGCGACTACGAAGACCAGCAGAAGATGTTCTCCGACATGGGAATGCTCATGCTCCTGATGATAATGCTCGTGTACATCGTGATGGCCGCGCAGTTCGAAAGTTTCATGAGCCCGTTCGTCATCATGTTCAGCCTGCCTTTCGCAGCGGTGGGCGTGATCCTCGGCCTCTGGGCCACCAACACGGCCCTCAGCGTGATGGGCATGGTGGGCATAATCATCCTCATCGGTATAGTGGTCAAGAACGGTATCGTGCTCATCGACTACACCATACTCTGCCGCGAGCGCGGCATGAGCGTGCTGGACGCCTCCGTCACCGCCGCCCGCAGCCGTCTGCGTCCTATCCTCATGACAACCCTCACCACCGTGCTGGGTATGCTCCCCATGGCCCTCGGCAGAGGCGAAGGAGCCGAACTTTGGAACGGTCTCGGAATGGTCGTGGTGTGGGGTCTGAGCATCTCCACCCTGGTCACCCTGGTGCTCATCCCTACCGTTTATTGTGTGTTTGCAACGCGGCAGGAACGTCGTGCATCTAAAAAATACGAGATTATATGAAAGCGCTCTTCATAGTTTACAATCAGGCCTACGGCGACGAGATAGTCGCCTTGCTCGAAGAGAACGGGCAGCGCGGCTTCACCCGTTTCGACGGTGTCGGCGGACGCGGCACCCTCACCGGCATCCCGCATCTCGACAACCATGCCTGGCCGGAATACAACGACGCCCTGCTGCTGATGGTCGAGGACGACAAAGTGGCTCCCGTCATGCAGGCGCTGCGCTCCAAGGATGCGCAGACGCCCGAGCTTGGAATTCGCGCTTTCTCATGGAATTTGGAACAAATTCTGTAATTTTTTATATCTTTGTGGATATGAACATTATAGACGAGAACAACTTTGAGCAGATAATCAGCTCGAAACCCGTTGCCCTGGTGGACCTCTGGGCAGCATGGTGCGGCCCCTGCCGCATGCTTTCCCCTACGGTCGACGACATTGCAGACGAATACGCAGGCCGTGTCGAGGTCGCCAAATGCAACGTCGACGACAACGAAGAAATCGCCGCCCGCTTCGGCGTGCGCAGCATCCCCACTCTCCTCTTCTTCAAGAACGGAGAACTTGCCGACAAGACTGTCGGTCTTGTGTCGAAACAGGAAATAGAATCAGTTCTAAATAATTTGCTTTAATATGAAAAAATTAGTCTTTGCGCTTGCCGCCTCGCTCATTGCGCTCAGCGCAGCTGCCCAGCCCGGTATCACCGCCGGTCTGACCTCTTCCTCCTCCGACTTCAATGAAGCCTGGGCGAATGTCAAAGAAGTCACCCAGTATCACGTGGGTGTCACCTTCAAGCTTCCTCTCCCCTTCGGTCTGGCAGTTCAGCCCTCCATTATTTATAATGTGAAGGGTGCAACCCTCGAAGACACCGCCACCGATGGCAACCTCAAGTCCGTAGATTACAAGACCGGATTCCTTGAGGTTCCCGTACAGGCACAGTGGGGTATCAACATAGCGGGCGTGGTCCGTCCTTACGGTTTTGTGGAGCCTTTCGTCGGCTATGGAATCACCAACGAAGAGAAACTCAGCAACTTCACCGGCGAAGATTCCAAAGATGCATGGGACAATGTAAAGAACCGTCTCGAGTATGGTGTAGGTGTAGGTTTCGGCGTCGAGATTCTGAATCATCTTCAGGTGTCCGTACGCAGGTTCTGGAATATCGGCAACCTCTATGACGAGGACGGCTCCGCCATCAAGAGTTTCAAGGATGCTATC